>Ga0209517_10002434_pt1 | contig 26265 bp, 15 predicted proteins | sample PeaSoiMetSII2010_FD_187695 | JGI IMG/M metagenome (GOLD analysis project Ga0209517, IMG submission 187695) | Peat soil microbial communities from Weissenstadt, Germany - SII-2010 (SPAdes) (version 2) | ecosystem: Environmental > Terrestrial > Soil > Wetlands > Peat | place: Germany... | reverse complement strand
GCCCTGACGGTCGCAGACTTGAACGCCGACAAGAAGATGGATCTCGTGGTAGCGAACTATACCGCCAGCACCGTGACTATTCTTCTGAATAAGGGCACCGGGACGACGGTCTCGTTCACTCAGCCGAGTGGAAGCCCTTATTCAACGAGCGCGAATCCGACCTCCGTGGCGGTGGCCGACTTCAACGGCGACAAGCATCTCGACCTCGCGGTGGGCACGTACACGGGGGAAAACGTTAACGTCTTCCTGGGATCGGGCACGGGCACTTTCACGGCAGGCGCCAGCCTGGCCGCGGCCCAACCGGTGTGGGCGGTGGTGGCCGGCGACTTTGACGGAGACGGCAAACTCGATATTGCGCTCGGCGGGTTGTTTGAGGTCTTTGTCTATCTCGGGAACGGAGACGGCACCTTCGGCACGAGTGGCTTCCCAGTGCCCAACAATACGGGGGCCTTTGCCCTGCTGGCCATCGACATCAACGGCGACAAGAAGCTGGACCTGATTACGGTAGAGCGCAACGGGTTGGACGCGAACACCACCTTCACTGTGGCTATCAACAATACTAAGACGAAGGGTAATCCAAGCTTCGTTTATCCTGGCTTTCATTACGCCGCCGGGTACCAGCCGTCCGCGATTGGACTGGCCGATTTCAACCACGATGGAAAACTCGACGCTGTGGTGACCAATCAAGGTTCGAATACCGCCTCCGTTCTGCTGGGAAACGGCAAGGGCAGCTTTGATCCTCAGGTCACGACCGTGACGGGCGGCAGACAACCTTACTATATGACTTCGGCCGATTTTAACCACGATAAGAAACTGGACTTGGCTATATCGAATGCCAGTGGTGGCACTACCGGCAACGGCCTTGTTACGGTCCTGCAGGGCAAGGGCAATGGCACATTCACGGCAACCCAATACCAGGTCGGGAACCAGAGCCGGGGCATTGTGGCCGATGATCTTAACGGCGACGGGTTCGCGGACTTGGCGGTCGTGAACTATAGCGACAACACCGTCTCGGTGATGATCAACGACAAGACCGGCAAATTCCCAACAACCTCGCCCACCTACCCGACCGGCAAGAATCCCATCGCCGTGGCGGCAGGCAATTTCCGTCTGAGCGGTCACATGGATCTGGCTGTGGCGAACTATACGGACGATACGATTTCCATCCTGCCCAACGACGGCACGGGAAAATTTGGCGCCGCTTCCGCCACTCTGGCGCTGCCCGCCAATGTCTCGCCTCTATGCGTGGTGCCGGGTGATTTCAATGGCGACGGCAAGATGGATCTCGCCGTCTGCGTGGGCAACTTCATTTCTATTTTCCTCAACAACGCAGGCACTTTCGGTTCGCCGGCCAATATCAGCGTGCCCTTTCAGCCGCTGTGGATTGCGACCGACTCTCTTCGCAAGAACGGAATTCTGGATCTGGTGGTGGTTTACAACAGCGGGTTGGCCGTTCTGCTGGGAAAGGGTGACGGCACTTTCGCGGCCCCAGTGTCGTATACGCTCCCGAACAGCCAGATTCCCGTGGCGGTCACCGTCGCTGACATGAATGGGGATGGAATCCCAGATCTGGTGCTGGCCAACACTGGCGAAAGCACCACAACCATTCTGCTCGGGAAAGGAGACGGTACATTCCTTCCGGAGACTCGCTACGAGATTACTTCGCCCACCAGCGGCGGCGGCACCGCTTCGCCCGAAGCGATTGTGGCGGCTGATTTCAACAACGACGGCTTCAACGATTTCGCGGTCTTGAATAATGCTGGAAATTACACCGTGTATCTCAATACTCCGGCGGCCGCCATCTGGCATTCGGCGCTGTCATTCCCCGCACTGCAACTGGGACAAACCAGCGCCCCCCAAACCGGAACCTTGTACAACTCCGGAGTCGCCAGCCTGACGCCCAAGGTCACTGTCTCACCGGCGGATTACACCGCCATCACCGACACCTGCGGTGCCACCATGGTGACGGGGTCGAGTTGCACCGTGACCGTGACCTTCTCTCCGAAGGACATCAACACCCGGGCAGGAGGGATCAGCTTTGCCGATGCGGCGACCGATACACCTCAGAAGATCAGCCTCACGGGAACCGGCTCGGAAGTCAGCGTGGGCCCCGACCCTGTCGCCTTCGGTTCCGTCGCCCACGGATCGAGCGCAACCAAGACGGTCACAATCCAGAACATCAGCGGCGGATCGTTCCCGGCTCATACGCTTGCGTTCACTGCCATCACGGTAACCGGTACGGGATTTTCGCTGGTGAGCAACGGTTGTCCGGTGAGCCCGGCAACTCTTGCCGCCGGGGCAAGTTGCCCGGTTCAGGTGAAATTTGCGCCCGCTTCCACTGGATCATTTAATGGCAGCCTCAAGATTACCGATAACGGTGGAGGCAGCCCGCAAGTAATCGCGCTGACTGGCACCGGGACTTAACGAATCGGGATCCTGTGCTGATGAGTGTGCTGTACGCACTGAGGGCCGGGGAAGCGGCAAACCATGGGGGGATTGCCGCCCTCGGCCTTTTTTGAAAATGCGTCCGCTCGGCAGTGCGCTCGCCATTTCGCACCGCGTTTTTGCGTGCTCAACGGTCAGCGCGGCAGTGTTTACTGTTGCGCTTGCGGAAGTGCCCATGCGAATAGCACGCCGCCGCTGCTGGTCAGCACGAATTGGCGTCCGTCGAGTTCATAGGTAATCGGAGAACTCACGATGTGCGAGCCTGAGCCGGCGTGCCAAAGAGTTTTGCCGTCGCTCGAATCGAGTGCCAGGAAGTTGCCCATACCGTCGCCGGTGAAGGTGAGCCCCGAGTCTGTGGTCAATACTCCCGCGCCCGACTCTTGTCCGAGTTCATGGCTCCAACGGATCTTGCCGGTTTGGTAATCGATGGCCTCGATTACACCCTTGCCCCAAACGTCGTAGTCCGCGCCCGCCCAACCATAGACTCCGTCGGCAGGCTTGGCGAAGTAAAGGCTCCAGCTGGGATGGGCGTCGACGATGAATAGACCGTTCCTGACATCGAAGCTGGGAGAACGGTAGTTGGTCATACCACCTTCGTCAGGCGCAATCAGGCGTCCATCGGGCGCAGGTTCCTTGTCGGGATTCGGAATCGGACGGCCTTGCGGGTCGACTCCCAGCGCCCAATTCACGGGCCCATACGGAACGGTCAGGAGGCTCTTTCCGTTGGTGCGGTCGAGAACAAAGTAGTAGCCGTTGCGCGAACTCTGCATAAGCATCTTCTTCGACTCGCCGTGAAAATCGCCGTCGACCAGCACCGGAGTCTCAACTGCATCCCAGTCGTGAGTGTCGTGCGGCGACACCTGGAACGACCACGCGAGCTTGCCCGTGTCCGGATTGAGCGCAACGATGGAACACGTGTAGAGATCATCGCCCGGCCGCGTTGAACCGTTCAGGACAGGAGTCGGGTTTCCAGTTCCCCAGTACACTAGATTGAGATCGGGATCATACGTTCCCGGCATCCACGTCATGCCGCCGGTCGTTTGATTCGGGGTTCCAGCCGGAGGCGTGGAATTCCACTGCCATTGAGTTGCACCCGTCTCCGGATCGATCGACCGGATATAGCCGCTCAAGTTATCAAAATCTCCGGAGACTCCGACGAGCACGTGGTTCCCGACGACGAGGGGAGCCATGCTCGTCCAATAGCCCTTGGTGACGTCTGCAACCTCCACGCTCCAGCGCACGGTTCCGTTTTTTGCGTTGAGCGATACCACGTGTGCATCGGGAGCGGAGAAAAAGAGGTGGCCTTTGTACATGCCTACGCCACGATTCCCGATGTGCTCCCCCTGGCTCGTCGGTTTGTTGTAGTGCCAGATCTGGTGGCCGGAGCGTGCATCCACTGCCCAAATATTGTCGGGGACGGTAAAGTACAGAATGCCATCCACCAGCAGCGGCGAAGACTTGATGGGTGCGGTCTGGTTCGTCTGAAAGGCCCAAGCCAGGGCGAGAGTTCCCACATTTTGGGGCGTGATCTGACTCAGTGAACTGTGACGCCTGCCGGAATAGTCGCCGTGATATCCCGGCCAAGTGCCGGCCGGGGGATGCAGAAGCATTTGCTCATCCGGCGCCTGCGCCAGCATGATGCTGGGCGATGAGAGCGCGATCAGTGCGCTGACGGCAACTAAGAATACACGTCTCGCAAGATTCATATCGATTGGCATCTCCCAAGCTTCCCACTAGAACAGAGTTCGGCGCTAGCGCAACGTCTGCAAATACGCCATCAGGTTGTGGACGTCGGCGTCTGTGTATTTAGGAAACAGTTCCACATGAGTATTGAGAGCCGGGTCCACCTTGTATTGGACATCGCGCATCCGCCAGGAGCGATACGAACCCGTGGAATCGATGAGTCCAACCGTAAACTCATCGAGATATGCCAGGGTGCCAGTAACTGCTTCACCGGAAGCAAGCGTTACCGAGATTTTTTGTTTCGCGCGCTTGGGATAGAGCATCTGTTCTTCGAGTTCAAGGCCCTGGTAGCGCGATGCAAGCCCGGCCAGATCCCCGGTTGGCGAGTGGCAGGTTGCACATCCGCCCGCACCCTCGAAGTATCGCTTGCCGGCCTCGGCGTTTCCAGTTTGCAGATCCGAGACATCCACGCCTTTCCGTCCACCGCCCTTGCGTCCCCCAGCGCTCGCGAGCGCATTGATTTGTTGTGTGTGGATAAAAGCCACCAGACTGGCAATTTCCTGATCTGAACAATCAAAGGGCGGCATGCCTTTGTCGGGCCGCCCATTGCGCACGACGGGACCGATCTTGTCTCCATCCACATCCGCAGTCACCAACTTCGAGCGGGTCAGGTCCGGACCGGTCTCGCCCCCGCCAGCATCGCGGCCATGACAAAAGGAGCAATCCTTGCGGAACAGGGCCTTCCCTTGCTGCACCATCTCTGGTGCATAGGACTTGGCCGCGGCCGCGATTTGTTCGACCCCGCTGGGTGATGGCTTGATGTTCGCAGGCGTTTGCGCCGAAGAGGTGGCCAGGCTCACAAGCAACACCGCCAGAGTTCGGCCATGACGAGTTGAGGATAGAAAGTTCATTGCGGCCTCAGTGCTGGTCACCGGGCGTTTGCGGCCGCGGATGAGTTGTGGTGCTGCCCTCGGTCATACCCAGGACCCACTTGATCGCTTCAAAATACATCTTGCGAATGTCGGGGTCGCTCCAGGCTTCCTCAGTATGGCCAAGAGTGGAATAGAAAACGCGTCCCTTGCCATACATCTTGTCCCAGGCCACCGCGAAATCATGATCCGTTCTGTGGATGCGCGGATTGTTGGCATAGTTTAGCTTCGACGGATCGAGACTGAGTAGGACGTTAACCTTTTCGCGCGACCATTCCTTCGGCTGATAGATTTCGTCATACTTGAGGAACGCTTTTGGAAAGTGACGGACCGCGGGGAAGTTCGGGTCTTCGTTGACGATCGGCGCGTTAAACGTGGACCACGGATGCTGGTCGAACCACCCGCCAATCATTTCGCCATATTCCGGCCATTTGTAATTGGTATCGAGGGCGGCGTGAACGCCGACGAAGCCCTTCCCATCGTCTTTGATGAACGACATCATGTCTGCTTTCTGGCTGTCCTCGAGGTCAAGCTCGCCAGTCGTGCTCACAAAAACCAGGGCATCGAAGTAGTTGAGGTTCTTCGCGTTTCTTCCCAGATCTTTCTTCGTGATCAGTTCGACATCCGTGCGAAGGGTGGCATCCCAGAGGCCGCTGTCACGGCCCATGTTGTAAATGGCAACCATCCCATCGGACACCGAGTCATGCTCAAATCCCTTGGTTTGCCCGATTACCAGAACGTGCTTGAGACGCACTTGTTTTTCGTGCGGCGGGGATGGGAGCGATGGATCGACAGCCGCCTGATTCTGCGCAACCATCACAACGGGCAAGAACAAAAATAAGAGCGAAGCGATTCGAACTGGACGCAAGCGATCTCCTTCCGACGTTTCGTTTCGTGAGACGGGTCGAAACCTAAAAGGTACCATAAGGCGGCTGCGGTAGAATGATGCCGTTCAATTCCAAGGAGAGAACAGCGTTATGCGCGTTGGAGTCTTCACTCCCCTGCTGTCGCAACTGCCGCTCCCCGTGGTTCTCAAGAAACTTGCGGCGCTCCATATTGATACCGTCGAACTGGCCACGGGAAACTACGTGGGCGATGCCCATTGCAAGCTCTCGATGCTCGACAATCCAGCCGCACTCACTGAGTTTCAGAAGATCATGGCCGATCACGGCGCGAAGATTAGCGCCTTGAGTTGTCACGGCAATCCTCTGCATCCGGATCGCGATCGGGCGAGGCAGGATCGTGAAGTGAGCCGCAGGACCATATTGCTGGCCGAGAAACTCGGCGTCCCAATGATGGTCGACTTTTCAGGATGTCCCGGGGATTCGCCGCACGCTACGGCTCCCAACTGGGTCACTTGCCCCTGGCCGCCCGACTACCTCAAGGTGCTGGATTGGCAGTGGAACGAAGTGGTCGCACCCTACTGGGTTGAGCACGCGAAGTTTGCCGCCAACCACGGCGTGAAGATTGCTGTCGAGATGCACCCGGGGTTCGTCGTCTACAACCCTGAGACTATGCTGCGCCTGCGGTCCATCACCGGTCCGAACGTGGGTTGCAACTACGATCCCAGCCATCTGTTTTGGCAGAACATCGATCCAATCGCTGCCGTGCGCGTGCTGCAGGACGCCATCTTCCACGTCCATGCCAAAGACACCCAGATTTACGCCAGCAACCTTCCACGTACTGGCGTGCTCGACACCAAACCGTACACGCAAGAGCGCGACCGCGCCTGGATCTTCCGCACTTGCGGCTACGGTCACGGTGTCGAATTTTGGAGCGAACTCATTTCTACGTTACGCATATTTGGCTACGATTACGTCGTTTCCATTGAGCACGAAGATAGTCTGCTTTCACCGGAAGAGGGTTTGACCAAGGCGGCCACGTTTCTAAACGGAATCGTGATCCGCGAAAAGCCAGGTGCGGCCTGGTGGACCTGATCTTGAATTCAACGTTTGAATGGATCAACGTGAACGGATCAACGTGAATGGATCGACGTGGTGTTGAGGGGACCAGGAGCGAAGAGAAACGACGATGAAACAGATCAGAACCGCAATTTTCGGCACAGGCTTCATGGGCCGCGTGCATCTTGAAGCTGTGCGGCGGGTTGAGTCGGTGGAAGCGGCAGCGATCGCAGGCAGAAACGCCGAGGCAGCGCGACGATTGGGCGCGGGCTTTGCCATTCGCGCGATTTCGACGGATTATCGCGAGATCCTGCGCGATCCCACCATCGATGCAGTCCACATTTGCACACCCAATGCGCAGCATTTTTCAATGGCCAAGGATGCGCTCAACGCGGGCAAGCACGTGCTCTGTGAAAAGCCACTGGCCACCAGCGTGGAAGAGGGCGAAGAGCTTGTTTCTATAGCGGCCCAGAAGGGATTGCGGAATTGCGTCTGCCACAATTTGCGTTACTACCCCATGGTCCAGCAGATGCGCAGTATGCGCGAAGCCGGAGATCTGGGTGACATTCTCGTTGTCCAGGGTACATATTCCCAAGACTGGCTTCTATATGAAACGGATTGGAACTGGCGCGTCGAGACCAAGGCTGGGGGGCCTTCGCGTTGCATGGCCGATATCGGGTCGCACTGGTTTGATATGGCCGAGCACGTCACGGGCTTGCGGGTGAAGTCACTGTGTGCTGATCTGCAGACATTCCATTCGACACGGAAGCAGCCCAAGCATTCCGTCGAGACCTTTGCGAATAAGTTGCTGGGGCCGGAAGACTACATCAAAACGCCGGTGGATACGGAAGACTTCGGAGCTGTGATCTTTCGCATGGGAGCGCGCACCCGAGGCAGCGTCACTGCCAGCCAGGTTTCCGCCGGGCGCAAGAACCGCCTCAGTATTGAGATCTACGGCACTCGATCGTCCGTGGCATGGGACCAGGAAAGGCCCGACGAACTCTGGGCAGGTCACCGTGACACCGGCAATCAGATATTCGTGAAGGATCCCTCTTTGCTAAAACCTGCGGCTCGCGCCTTTGCCGATCTGCCGGGCGGCCACAGCGAGGGCTACGACGACACATTCAAGCAAGTCTTCCGAAGGTTTTATGCTTCGATCGGGGCGACGGCTGCGGTGAACGATTATCCGCAGTTCACCGACGGGCTGCGGCAGTTGACGATCCTCAACGCTGCGATGCAAAGCCATCGGACGCGAGGCTGGGTCGACGTTCCGCAACCGAAAGCGGCATGAAACAAGCCAGCGTTAATTATTCCTATGGAGGTCGTCGACCGCAGATTTCCGTGGAGAGGCTCTTGGACAAAAAACAGGGACGCCCCCGAAAGGGCGTCCACTATCGGTTGACGCCGGCGTTTGCCGACAGGTTATGGGACCGCCGGAAGAACGCCCGTTCCTTCCATGCGAACGGCATCAAGGGACGAAGGATTGATGCCCAGGACTTTGAGGATGGTTGGCGCCACCTGAGCAGTGCCCACAGAGGCTTTGACGGTGTTGCGTTTGAACCTCGGATTAGACAGCAGCAGAACGACATTGGTGTCGTCATGGGCAAACCCGCCGTGCTCGGCCTGTTTGGCGTGGCTGCCGGAGTACGTAACGCCGACGTTGGGGGTCACGATGATGTCGGGCGTGCGCGGGTCTACGGCCGGGTCGTTGTAGTTGATGGCAAGCGAGGAGCCGTAGTAGAACTGCCCCAGCGAGATTCCGGCCGGGGACGCGTTGGCTTCCAGGAGTGCAAGCGCGGCGTCGGTATCGGAAGAACTCTTCAGCCAGAGCACCGAAACGTCATCTTCCGTCGGGCCAATTCCGCTGCCGAGGGGAGATTCCGAGTCTGGGATATAGCCCGCCATCGCGAGCACGGTAGCCGGGGAAGTCCCGTTGCGAGTCTGCGCGACGTAGCGGGCGGGATCGATCGGCGACTGGCCATGCTTGGCAGTGATCACGATCAGGGTCGATTCAAGCAGACCCTTCGCCTTCAGCTCACTCACCCATGCCGCAATCGACGCGTCGACGAACTTGAATTCATCCAGCAGCGCCGCGCTAGGCGTGCCGGTGGCATCCAGATATCCGCCCGTGGTGCCGTTGCTCGCCTCAATGAGCTTCTGACCCACACTGAGGGCCTGGAAGTTCATGCCGAAGATGGTGGGAACCTGGGTCGTCTTGGTGCCGAGGTGGTTCTTGCCATCGATCCAGTTGAGGACTGCGTCGACCTTCAGCGTGTCATAGCACTGAATGTTCTGGAAGCTGTTGGTCCAGGCCGTCAGATCTGAGCCCGGATCGCGGACTGTGGCGCAGGATATGCCGGTGGGCGTGGTGACTCCGGGAAGGCCGATCACGTTGGAGTTGATTTCAGGAGCGTAGAAGTCGTCGAGCGCAGAGAGGCCAATGCCCGAGGCGACCGAGGCGTACGCGGGGTGCTTGTCCGACCACGCTGCGTATCCGCCAGCCTGGTGAATAACGCTGAAGATGCTGTTGGCGCGAACGAATTCCCACGGCATCACGGGATTGCAGCCATTCGCCGGGTCACGGACTAGCCTTCTGGTATCGATGGAGCGGACGCCGCCGTCGGTTAGGGCTGCGCCGGGCGCGCCACCGTTCACCTTGGTTTGGTCGATGTCGATGCCTTCTTCATACTCAGTTGTGGTCCCGGTTGGTGTCCCGAAGGGTTTGCAGGGGCCGGCCGCAACCCCATTGCCAGTGGTTTTCGCGGGGGCGCTGTAATTCCGCGAATAGGCGACGTCGTAATAGACGCCGGTGAGGGCCGGGCTTCCTCCGGTGACGATCGCGGTCAGGCCGGGGAAGGAGTCCGAGGGTTTTGAGGTGCTGGCTGCGACGTAGTTGACGCCGGTCGCGCCCAGGGCGGCAAGCGCCGGGCAGTACGGCGCGCCATTGTCGATGGTACTGATGCCGTTGGCGCAGTTTGCGAAATCAACAGCGTGCATACCGTCGACGCTGATCAGCAGAACGCGCTGGATGCGGTCGTTCTGGGCGACTGCGGTGCCCACAAAACAGATGGCAGCGAGGGAGAGCATGGCAATTGTTTTTTTCATTTTCCTTTGTGACCTCGAGTACCGATAGTAAGGAAGGCCATGTGACAGGAATGTTACGGAGATTTAAATTGTTCGTGAAAATGAGAGAAGAAGCGTCCGCGCCAGACATCAGCGTCCGGGAATACAATTTGTCTGATTTTGTCTGATATGGAGAGCGTCTATGTATCTGAGCAAACTCTGCTTTTTCGCGCTAGCTGCCACGCTTGCGGCCTCCCCGACGGTGGGATCGCTGAACGTGCAGATTCAAGAATACGAAGTGCCGACGCCGAAGTCTCGGCCACACGATCCGGCCCTCGCCCCGGACGGCTCGCTGTGGTACACGGGGCAGGGGGCAAACAAGCTCGGCCGTCTCGATCCAAAAACTGGAGAGTTTAAGGAATATGCCTTGAAGACGCCGAATTCCGGGCCGCACGGGCTGGTCGCCGACCAGGGCGGACAAATTTGGTTCACCGCGGTTTCGGCAGGATATGTGGGCAGGCTGAATCCAAAGACGGGCGAGATCGCCGAATATCGTCCGGACGATGGCGCTGAGATCGATCCCCACACCCCGGCTTTCGACCACGATGGCATCCTGTGGTTTACCAACCAGGAAACCAACTATATCGGGCGTCTCGATCCGAAAACCGGGAAGATGACCCTGACCAAGGTGCCTACTCCACATGCCGTGCCTTACGGCATCGTGATCCTGCCGAACAACACACCTCTTTTTTGCGAGTTCGGCGCCAACAAACTGGCCAGTATTGACCCGCGTACTCTGAAAATTCGCGAATACGCTTTGCCCGATCCGGGTGCGCGCCCGCGGCGCATCGCGCTGGCGCCGGACGGAACAATTTATTACTCCGATTACGCGCGCGGCTATCTGGGACATTTCAATCCGTCCTCGGGAACGCTGCTGAAAGAATGGGTGTCCCCGGGCGGTTCGGGGTCAAAACCGTATGCAATCGCGATCATGGACGATGGCAAGATCTGGTATAGCGAATCGGGCGTGAATCCCAACACGCTGGTTCAGTTCGATCCCGAGTCGGAGAAGTTCAGTATCAAGGCTATCCCGTCCGGCGGTGGAGTAGTTCGCAATATGGTGGCGACACCGGACCGGCGACTGTATTTGGCGTGCAGCGGAGTCAACAAGGTCGCCGTGGTGAGTCTGAGCAAGTAGGCAAATGCCGCTGGTGCACGCCTCCTTCAAGGCTGCAACCTTCAGGATGCACGCGAGCGCAACTCAATTAGGGATGATGCGAAGGGCGACGAGTGAGGATTTTCCGGGCACCGAGTTCTCCACGGTAGTGGTGAGCAGCACCTGAAAATAAGGTGGTATGGTCTTGTGGTCGGGAGCTAAATCCAGCAGCATTTTGCGGAGTTCCGCCATGCGCTCAGGGTTAATCAGGTACTCGATAGCAGCCTGAGAACCCTGGGTATAGATGCCATAGATCAGAAGAACTCGTCTTTCTTTCCTTTCGTTCGGCATCATCAGCACGACCGCATAGTCCCGCGTCAACTGGTTGGTTACGGAGTCGAACTCGGGTTTGTAAACTTCCTTTTCTCCGGGCTGAGGATTGCGGTTGAGAATCACGCCACTCTGGAAGTGAAATCCCTGGGCGTTGAGAAACACTCGACCGCTCCAAGACTGATTGCCCCCCAGGAGAATCGCGTTGTCGCCCTTGATTTCCTCGAAGTTGACCAGGCGGGAAGGCTGCACTCGGCAACCCTGGCCAACGCTGGCGAACATCTTGCACAGGTTGACCACTCCCAGGGTTTCCCCTACGGACGTGAAATCGGTGAGGCTGGGGACGAACAGGAAGCGCTTCAATTCGCGGAAGTGAATCGTGTCACGGAATTCCGGCAGGCTCGCCTTGGGAATCTCGTGACCTTCCGCCAGAGTCTGGGCGCTGTCTCCATCGTGAGCCGCGCGCAACAACGGATGATTTGGAATCGTAATCAGCGGCGCCTCTGCCGGTGGAAGGAACGGACGCCAGAACCAGTCGATGCCCTCCGGCAAGCTGGCGACCTGTGCTCTGGGTTGTAAGGCTTGTGTGCCTTTCCATGAATTAAAGATAAGGAAAGAGGCAAGCGCGAGGCAAAGAGCGCCGAGAATTAGAGTGACGGAGAGATGTACGCGATTGGGGGTAAGAGCTTTCGTGCCTTCGGGTGTACTCGGCGCATCCGCCGCAGTCTCCTCCGACGTGCTGCGCCGGAAGATGGGTACATAGTGACCGGAGGGCAGGTCGAGGCGGATCAGGCCGCCGTGACTCTCCTCCTCATAGTATTTGTTAAGCAGCCGGCGAATCTCGTGCGCCTGCACGCGCACGATCGGATCTTTTTGCGGATTAAAATCGACGCCCCGGTCGTACACCTCCACCCCGATGAGGTACTCATTCAACTTTTCTCCGTTGCCCACAAAGGCCTGCTCGGAAACAAACTCGAGGAACCGAGTCTTCTTCGGAGAGTTGGCAAAGTACTTACTTTCGAGGACCCGGCGCAGTTCTTCTCGCTTCTCGAAGAGCGAGATGGAAGGGGTCACGGAAGTGTGAACGGAGGCCACCTTGTGATGTCGGGGAGAATGTCAACGAATGCCGCTCCCAGCCCGACGTTTCCTCGGTCAAGTCCGCACGATAGCACTGGCGATTGGCTGTGGTCAATGCGGAAGTCGAATGCTCGAGTGGGTGGAAATAACGGTTATTTGCTCCGTTACTTGCGGTTATTTTGTAGGGGTCCTGCACCTTGTTCGATGCTGATCAAGCCGGTCCGCCGGCCATGAAGCTCCTCCTGAAGCGGCAACATATCTAGTGATCTTGTCCACTTGGGCTGGGTTTGACTATTTTTTCGCTCCATTCGGCGTGCCAGGAATACGCTCTATAGCAAATCGAAAGCGGATGCGCCCGGTTAACCTCCAACATAACCTCGATTACCTTGTTAGGCGATGGCATCGTCGAATACAACCTCGGAGTGGCCGCGACGCCAAGATTCGCAGATGTCTGCAGGAGTCTGCTGCTCGTCTGTGTGTTTTGTTTCTCCTTCTGGGCCATGAGCGGCCCCGTCGCAACGCAAAGTTCAGAACTGGTAGTCACCAAGCGGTTCCAGGGCGCGGTGCTGACCATCCGGTCGGGCGGTGCGGAGGGAAACAAGTATGGGTTCGAAGGCGGCAGGGTGCTCAAGCTGAATGACACCTACCACCTGTTTACCTCAGAAATGGTGGGAGATCCGCACTGGGTCAAGATGAAGCTGGCACATTGGGTCAGCCAAGATCGGCTGCATTGGACCCGGGTTGCGACGCTGGCCGAGTCGAGCGGCGAGTTCAGTGGAAAGGATCCCCGCGCCGCGTTATGGTCTCCCCTGCCGGTGTATGACCCTGCGGACAATCGCTGGAACCTGTTCTACGTGGCCTATCAAGCGGCTCCGGATACCCCGCACGAGTGGTTAACCAACCATGAAGGAAGAATTTGGCGCGCGGTGTCGAACACGCCGGGGTTGGATGGAATCGGCGGTCCGTACTCCGATGCTGGCGTGATTCTCCAGCGCGGCCGGGACTCCGACGCATGGGAGGGCCTGCAGGGAACGGATTCGTTCTTTCCCTACAAAGTGGGCAAGCAGTGGTACGCACTCTATGGCAGCGCTCATACTGAGAAGATTCCCATCTCTCTGTGGCAGGTAGGCTTGGCCAAGGCTCCGGATCTCGCCGGGCCCTGGGTGCGTTGTGCCGATCAGAATCCCCTGACAGTGGAAAAGCGGTTCATCGAGAATCCGATTGTCACCAAACTAGAGGACGGGACCTACGTCGCCGTCTATGACACGGATGCGCCCAATGCGATTGGCTATACATTTTCAGCGGACGGCATTCACTGGTCCCCGGGCCAACATTTGTTGGTGCAGCAAGGCCATGGAGTGTGGGCGAGCGAGGTGCGGACCCCGCTCGGACTGATTCCGGAGGGCAAGGATTCGTTCACGCTGTTCTACACGGCCAATGAAAAAGTTTCAGGAATGCAGCCCGATGGGAACGGGATCAACACGACTCCGGGCTCGATGGGGCTGGTGGAAGTGCAGTTGAAGAAAAGAGAAGTGGCAAAGCTTCGACCGTAGGCAGTACGCGCTTGTGCAGCGCTATGCAGAAGTGCCAGGAATCTGATTCGCAGATTTGCAGGGGAGGCAACATGTCGAGAACCAAGTTCTGCAGCTTATTCTTTTTTGTGGCAGCGTCGATTGTTCTTGCTGCGACATCCGCAGCAGCACAGGTCAACCGTGCCACGATCACCGGGACCGTGACCGACAGTACGGGCGCGATTGTGCCCGGGGTGGAAGTGACCGCCACCGACACCGGCAAGAATGTGCCCACGAAAACCGTCACCAATGAAGATGGGATTTATGTGATCCCGAACCTGTTCCCGGGGCAATACTCTGTCGAGTTTAAGCGGGATGGATTCGAGACTCTACGGCGTCCGGCCATCACTCTGGAGTCGACGCAAAGGGCGCGCATCGACGCGATTCTGAAGGTGGGTGCGATCAGCCAATCGGTAACCGTAAGCAGCGATGCACCCGTCATCGACCTGGAGCGTCCCTCGGAAGGCACGAATATGAAGGGCAGCGTGGTCACCGATTTGCCTCTCAGCATCTATGGCGGCGGGCGATCGGTCGAGGATTTCGCGGTTGCCATCACGCCAGGCTATTCGCCCTACAGCAGTCCGTACGGCGCTGTGATCAACGGGGGCCAGTGGTTCACCAAGGACTACACCATAGACGGCACATCGGGCACGGCAAACATCCAGGGCGATTCCATGGAGTCTGGACCAACGATGGAGGCGGTGGAAGAACTGCAGGCGCAAACCAGCGGGTTGGATGCGCAGAGCTCCATCTCCGGCGGGGGTGTCATTGCTTTCAACCTGAAATCAGGAACCAATAAATTGCACGGATCGGCGTTCCTGTATGGCCACAACGAACTCTTGGACGCCAATACTTGGACGAATGACTTTACCGGCACGGAAAAGCCTCAGCAGCGCGCGTGGGACTATGGCTTCAGCCTGGGCGGTCCGATTATCAAGAATAAGACATTTTTCTTCGGTGCCTTCGAGCGCTACCAACAAATTGACTTCCGGCTCAACAGCGGGTCGGCCACAGTGCCCACCCCGGCGTTCCTGACTGGGAATTTCTTCAGTTTGCTGGGAGGGACCCTGTGTAACGCATCGAACGGCGTAGGCTTGTGCAGCCAAAACGGGGGAACGCCCATCATGGTGCAGAACGATGCCGGGCAGTCCGTCCCTGCACAGGAAAACATGATCTACGATCCCAACCCACCAGCGGCCTGCACGACGCCCCCATGCCAGTTTACCGGCAACGTGATCCCTATGAATAGGATCAGTGGGGTGGCGCTGAAGGTCAATAATTTCTATAGCGGCTATGCTCCCCAGTTTGGCGGGATCGATAACAACAGTAGGGGTCTTCTGCAGGGATCGCCCAGCCAGACCCCCAATCAGATCGTAATCAAGCTAGATCACACCCTGCGGGAACAGGACCATCTCTCCGGATCTTGGATCTATAACCACCGGCCACGAACGTTGGACGATGGCGGAGGTCTATGGGAAGCGGGGACCAGGAATGGCGGTCCGCTCTCCAACGGCCGCTATCAGATCTACCGGTCGCAGGAATGGCGCCTCAGCGAAACCCACACGTTCAGCCCGAGGGTTCTGAACGTCCTAAACTTCACCTACAACTTCGACTATAACGCCAGCTCCCCTACTGACCCCAGCGACTGGAATTCACAACTCGGGTTTGGGAATACCGGATCCAACAATTTCCCGTTGATCAGTTTCTCGGACAACTCCTCGTATGGTCACTCGGAGACATTTCTGGGCAACACGTGGCAAGGGAACCTTTCAGGCGTGAACGTCATCACCGGTGACAGCGTTACGTGGACCAAGGGACGCCACAACTTCACCTTCGGCGGAGATTTCAAGGCGCACCAGGTTAACAATCGCTCGGGTTCTGGTGCCCTCTCCTTTAACTTTTCCAGTAACAACACTGCGGGCGCGGGCTACCCGTACGACGGGTTTGCCTATGCCACTTATCTTCTAGGTCTGGTGAATAACGCCAGCGAAACCGTGGCTTACAACCTGTATGGCCGGCAGAAGGGCGTGTTCTTGTACGCCCAGGATAGCTACAAGGTCACACCCAAGCTGACCTTGAGCATGGGGTTGCGCTGGAACTACAACTTCCGCTTCCACGAGAAATACGGCAACTGGGCGAACTTCGATATGAACGCTATCAGCCCCACCTATGGCATTCCTGGCACGCTTGTGTTTGCCAAAAACGGTGGCGACAGCTTCTACAAAAATGAATACGGAAAGAATTTCGGCCCCTCGTTGGGTTTCGCGTATCAACTGCTTCCCAAGACCGTGCTCCGCGGATCGTTTGGCCTGATCTACAATCCCGTGGGCGTGACGTTCTTCGGAGGGGTTCCGGACGGTTTTGCCCCGCAGCTGGGAACGAATCACGCGAACACCTTCGACTGGGATGGTCCTGGCGGCACCGGGAATTATCCGGGTGTTTTTACGAAGGTGAATGCAAACACGGATCCCTCGACCATGCTACCGTTTCCGGTCGCCGTCGACCCGCGAGCCCTCGAATTGGGATACAGCGAGGCGTTCAACTTTGGCATCCAACATGAGCTGACATCCAATACTCGGTTGGAGATTTCTTACATCGGCAACCGTGGACACCATCTCACCGACACTGCGCTGGCTTGGAACGAAGGGCCAACCTCAACTTTCCTGCGGCTTGTAAATCAGGTTCCAGGACTCTGGGCCTTCTCTAATTACGTGTGCAGTCCTGCGGACGCGGCTTCGTACGGTATTCAGTACCCGTATACCGCCAATGGGGGTTTCTGTGGACCGCTACTGTCGGCGATCGCGCCCTTTCCCCAGATGGCCCAAGCTGAAGCGAACTACTGGTTCCTGTGTTGCGGTAATCTCGCCTACGTGGGGCTTCCACTGGGCCAGAGCTTTTATGACTCAATGGTGTTTAACCTCGTCAAGCGCACCGGGCGGGGCCTGACCATGGACATGAGCTACACGTGGTCCCGGCAGGAAGGTGACTCTTTCTCTGCTCAGCAGGACTACAACAACTTTTACACGGGGGTTCAGGATTTCAGCAACATGCGGCAGGTAGCGCATGCGGTCACAGGCTACGATCTGACCCATGTCGTGAAGGGATTTATGAGCTATGAGCTCCCCTTCGGCAAGGGCAGGCCTTGGTTGGCAGGCCAAAACCGCATAGTGAATGGAGTCGTTGGCGGGTGGACATTAGCTGGGATCGTCTTGTACAACACGGGTCAACCCTTTGAAGTCGGAGCCGCCAACCCCTATTGGCCGCTGTGGGGAAACATTTTTCCTCAATTCAATCTGAGCGCCGGTCCTTCGAGTCCCGGAAAATTCGTGCCTGTTCCTGTTGGGTCAACTCCTCCTCCCGGAAACTTCTACATGCCGCAGAGCGTGGCGAGCAATCCAGCCGTCGGAGTGCTGCCACCGTCACCGGCTACGTCCGCCCTTCGTTGTCCGGGGCAGGCGAACGAAAACGTCAGTCTGCTGAAAAACTTCACGATGGGCTCCGACGGACAATACAGACTGTCGTTTCGCACGGAGTTCTACAACCTGTTCAATCGTCACTATTACAACATCGTTGGCTGCGCTGGCAGTCGCGCGTCGATTGGTGCATCCAACTTCGGCCAAATCACCGGAGTGGCTGACAACCCGCGAAATGGGCAGTTTGCGATTCGGTTTGATTTTTAGGGAGGTTGTGCAGAACGCTTCGATTACAGGGCTGGGGCTCCCCTGGTTGCGCTCAAGTGATCCGGAGTCCCTATACTGATCCAGCATGGGATCTAGTGACCATCGAGAAGCCGTGAGCCACTTCGGAGCGTGGGGACGTCGATTGCGACTGTTGGCGCAATTCGCAGTTGGCTTATGCCTATTCGCTTACGGTCTGCATTGCTGGGCCGATCCCGCTCTTCCCACCCTCATCAGTGACCACATGGTTTTGCAGCAGGGGCGGGAGATTCATCTGTGGGGCAAGGCAGATCCAGGTGAGACGATTACGGTGACCCTTGTCGGCCATGCCGCGACCACGACCGCCGACTCTCGTCACCACTGGAGCGTTCGTCTGCCGGCATTGGCAGCGGGCGGACCGTTCACCCTCACGGTTCAGGGAAACAAAAAGATCGAGATAAAAGATGTGATGATCGGAGAGGTCTGGATCGCCTCCGGTCAATCGAACATGACGTTTTCGCTCGATGGCGCCGACGGCGCGGCCACGGAAGTCCCCAAAGCCGATTATCCGCAAATCAGGCTATTCACCGTCCCCAGGAAGATCGCGTTATCGCCGCAGGAGGACACGCTTCCGGCACGTTGGAAAGTTTGCACTCCTGACAACGCGAAAGGCTTTTCTGCGGTGGCGTATTTTTTCGCGCGGGAGATCCACCGCAAGCAAAATGTTTCCGTCGGTGTCGTGGAGAGCGCGTGGCCTGGAACTGCAATTGAGGATTGGATCGGTCCAGAAGCGTTGCAGGCCGATGCGGGCCTGAAACCAGTTCTTGAAGAATGGAAACGCGCGACTCCGGATGAGAAGAAGTTTGCCGAGAGTTCGCTCCCCTTCGAACTGCAATTCGATGATTTCGAGTTGCTCCCTGCAACGTCTGGTTCCTCGAGCAAGCTGCTGGCGAACTTTGATGACGGGACCGCCCGCGTTTCCACGGGTGGATCCTTTTCGTACAACTGGGAGGACTCGCCGGATGCGCTGTTCGATCTTGTAGCGCCAGGTCGTGGAACAGGCGGATTCGCGGCCCGCGTCGCCGGCCGACTCGATGGCACGCAGGACTCGACTCTGACGGCCCGCTACAAACTGGATGGCGCCGCACTCGACCTCACCTCTTATGCAGGCATCCGGTTCTGGGTGCGGGGGAATGGTTCTTTTCGTTTTCGGTCGAAACAGCCGACGGTGACCGACTGGGATGACTACGCCACGCCGGTGATGAAAGCATCCGCGGACTGGCAACCCGTGACCGTGTGGTTCCGCGACCTCCGCCAGGACGGTTGGGGAGTTACGCTGCCCTTTACGCAGGACGCGCTCTCGGGGTTCACAATCGAAAGCCTGACAACTTTAGAATATGCGCCCATCCCCGTCTCCGGTCTGTACGAAGGCATGATCACGCCGCTGCTTCCGTCAGCGTTCCGCGGCGCGCTCTGGTACCAGGGAGAGAGCAATGCGCTCAAGGCTCATCAGTATCGGAAGTTGCTGCCCGCGCTGATTGGCAGCTGGCGCGACGGATTGCACGACAAGGATCTGGCATTCTTGATTGTGCAGTTGCCCAATCACGGGGCAACACCCGACCAGCCAGGAGAATCAGCCTGGGCCGAACTGCGCGAGGCACAGTTGATGACAATGCAACACGTTCCGCAGGCCGGACTGGCGGTCACGATAGACGTCGGAGACCCGAAGAATCTTCATCCCCACCGCAAGCTGGAAGTTGGGCAGCGGCTGGCATTGTGGGCAGAGGGAGCGGTTTATAAGCAGGCGGTCGAGTATTCGGGACCTCTCTACGAGTCCATGCGAATCGACGGCGCTAAGATCCGGGTGCGCTTTGCTCACGCAGGTTCCGGTCTGGAGGGGCGCGACGGCGCTGAGTTACATGGTTTTGCAATCGCCGGAGCGGATCGAAAATTCCACTGGGCAGAGGCCAGCATTGACGGCGACGCGGTGGTGGTTTCCAGTCGCGAGGTGCCCAGTCCCGTGGCCGTGCGCTACGCCTGGGCAGACAGCCCTCTGTGCAATTTGTTTAATAAGGATGGCCTGCCAGCCTCGCCATTCCGGACCGACGATTGGCCCGGGATCACTGGGCAGTGAATCGGGCTTGAGCTCTTTCGCAAACTTAAATATGAAGAATTTCAATATCGTCTCTATGCCTGCGCGAATTTGTCGTGCCGCGTTGCTTTTGCTGTTGGCAGGCGGCTTCGTGCTTGGCACGGCGTCTGGAGGCGGAGCACAAGAGTGGAATCCGCAGCGCCTGGGCGAACCGCTGTTGCGCGACCCGATCTGGGTGTACAACGACTGGTCGGCTTACGATGAATTGTCGGATCGCATTCCCCTGACCGAAGAGCTGGCCATGCGGGAACTGGCGCAGATTGTGCGCCTGCGGCCCTTCGGCGTGCATTTCGACTATTACATGATGGACGCGTTCTGGTTCGATCCAGACGCCGCCTACCGCCAGTGGAGGAAGCCGAACTGGCCCGACGGCCCGGACCGCTGGATCGCGGAGTGCCGGAAGAATGGAATTCTCCCCGGACTTTGGTTCAGCACGAACACGCTGGTCAAAATCAACGCCGCACCGCAGTGGCAGGATTCTCTCAACAAGAACAAAGGATCAATGTCCTTCTATGAAGGCGGGTTCCTCCCCGATTTCGTGACGGTTTTGCAGTACTGGTATGACCGCGGCATCCGCATGTTCAAGTTTGATTTTGTCGATTTTGCAGCGGCGACCCCGAACGCCGAAAAGACGCAAACCCCGCAGGAAATCAGCACTCGCAATCAAAACGTATTCCGCGAGGCGCTGCGGAAGTTTCGCCAGAAAAATCCTGACGTCGTTCTCGAGGGTTTTAACGGCTTCGGCGGCGATGTCGAGTCCACCGATTTGCCCTTGCCGTTTCAGCATCCGGTCGATCTGCGGTGGCTCGAAGTGTTCGACGCGTTGTATTCCGGCGATCCGCGCCCGTCGGACGTTCCGGAGATGAATTTCTGGCGCTCCATGGACATCTACAGCGACCACATGGTGCGGCAGTACGAACGAAGCTTTCTACCGCTGGAGCGAATCGACTCGACCGGCTTCATGATTGGCAACACGGGAACCATCTATTACCGAAAGACGAATGCGTGGCAGGGGATGTTGCTCCTGATGGTGGCTCGCGGCGGCTGGATCAATACCATTCACGGGAATCTTGAGTTCCTCGATGACCAGCAGGCGCGCTGGTTCGCCAAGGTGCAGTCCATGTACGCGCCTCTACAGGCCATGGGGAGAACCAAGGCCTTCGGTGGAATACCGGGAGAAGTTAAGCCTTATGGATTTGGTTCGTTCGATACGCAGGGAGCGATGTTTACAGTCGTGAATCCAGGTCAGACCGTGGAAGAGATCGAGATGACACCGCTGTCGCGGGTGCAATCGCCGATTGTCGGCGGGCGCATTCTGTTCAGCGACGCAGGGTTCAAGCCAGTATTGGCTGGCGACAAAATCAAACTGGGCCCTGGACAGATGGCGGCTGTGGGATTCGGACGTTACGCGGACACCAAGTACGATCTCGGGATTCAAGAGGACGTACGAATTCCACTGATGATCCGCCCCGTTGCAGCACAGTTTCAGGCTGATGGCAGCAATGCAGTCATGGCGACGACCGCGCCTCCAGAATCAGGCGATCTCAGAATCATTCTGCAGCAGCGAGGTAAAGATGGCCGCCTGATGCGGAGTTGGACGGGTGGACCGCCTGACGGCATCCCTGTGGGCAAAGTTCTCGTGTTGCAGGCAACCCAAGGTGGAAAGAGTATCCCGATCGAGATCAACTACGACAAGCTGATCTGGAGCGGACTTTCCTGGGCGGTGGGTGAGATCCATCATGATGCGATGCGTGCAGGGGAAAGGGTCACCATTCGCTGCTCGTCGACCGAGAAAAATCCCGTCACCCTGGATTGCAGGCTGTTCGCGGTGCAATATTAGGCTCGCGGGTCTTACACAGGCGTTGCGCGTCTTTCAAGTTGCGCACTCAATCACTACGATATGTCACACGAATCTCTTAGAACATTCCTTCAGATAAGGTCGCTGGACATTGCGCTGGTATGCATGCTCGTCTGTGCGATACCTTGCTCCGCACGAACCGCACAATCCGCACCTCGCGGAGCAACCTACTTCGTAGATTGCAGCAGCAACATTCAGAAAACCGACGGCCAATCTGCGGCGTCACCCTGGTCCACCCTGGAGCAAGTCAACGGGCACGCCTTCGCTGCTGGGGATGCGCTGCGCTTGAAGCGGGGCAGCGTGTGCCACGGAATACTATGGCCCAAGGGGAGCGGTTCAGAATCCGCACCTATTCGCATCACAGCTTACGGCACGGGAGTGCGCCCGAGGGTCATTGCAGATTCTGGCAGCGAGGAAGTGTTGAAGTTGTTCAACCAGGAATACTGGAACATCGACTCCCTCGATCTTGCCGGGGCGAATACTTTCGGCGTGTTCATCAGCGGAGACAACGGAATCCTTCATCACATCCACCTCGCGAATCTGGTGGTCCACCATGTCGGGGGTGCGGAGATGAAACACAAAGAGAGCGGGTTAGTGGTGATTTCTCCCGGCAGTGTGGATCAGCGTTTTGACGATGTGCTGGTGGATGGCGTGACCGCCTACAACACGCAGGAATGGGTTGGCATCATGGTGGGCGGTGGCAATTTTGGATGGCCGCCCGACAGCACCTGGAGCACGCACGTCGTCATTCGTAATTCAGTCGTGCATGATGTGCAGGGAGACGGCATTGTGCTGTTCCGCGTGCGGGATGGCCGCATCGCTTCCAGCGTGGCGTGGAACACCGGCATGCAGGCCACCGAAAGTATGGGAACTCCGAATGCAATCTGGACATGGATGTGTCGCGACTGCATTGTCGAACAGAATGAGGCGTTTCTGACCGACAGCCCGGGCGTGGACGGTGGAGCATTCGACATCGACTACGGCAACACGAATAACTCTGTCGTCGACAACTATGGACACGATACACAGGGATATTGCATCGCAGTCTTTGCCGCCGGGTACATTACGCATCACAGCGAGGTGCGGGGCAACACCTGCCTGAACAATGCGCGCAGTCCACGAATGGCACAGTTTCAAGGGGCCATCTTCTTACATACATGGAATGACGGAAAGCTGGATGGGCTGGTGGTTGAAAACAACTCGGTCTACTGGAATCCTCCAGGGACTGCCCCCGCAGTCATCAACGACGCCGTCTTTCAGGGCGGGGATGGAATCTTCCGCAACAATCGGATCTACTCGACTTCGCCGTGGATGATTACCAGCGACCGCTCGCTTCATCTTGAAGGAAACGAATACAGCCTTTACTCGCGCGATGGCGTGTTGGAGGGAAGGTGGAGCTACGGGGACCACATGTTCCAAGGCTTCGCAGACTATCAGGCACACAGCGGGCAGGACACGGGAAGCAGCTTTCACCAGATCGCTGCGGCCAGTACCGACCAGATGTTTTGGGCAGAAGCCGCTGTCGCGACACAGCCACTGGACACAACCTATCGTGAGCTGCTCTCAAAACCGCTGACCGGCATAGGCGGGGTCGAGCCGCCTCTGCGCGGCAAGTGGACGATTTATGCTGTGCTCCCAGGCCAGCTTGACTCTGACGGGTTGCTGGATGAGACGAGCCGCAGGCAATTAACCATCCTCAAGAGCCTTGCGGCACAGTTTCATGGCAATGGACTGAAGACGGTGATCGCTTTGCGCCAGCTTCCAGACAACGCTTCGGAGAAGGGATCTCCAGCCAACGCAATCTCTGATCTCAATTTCTACACAGCCAACTTCGTGGCGGCGCCGATAACGGAGGGAAATACATTGGAGGAGCCGTTGCTGCTGTTTCTCTCGCCCGAGGGCCATGTGATCCACGCCTGGCGCGGCCCGGCGGGCGCAGCCGAGCTGGGCCTTGCGGTCCGCCAAAAGTTGGGCAGCCCTGCCTACTCCCAAATCGGCGAGATCAACTAAGATTGTGGGATAGCTTCGCTCACCGCTCTCCGCTGGCTCGGAGATTGCGTCGACTCCAAGGCGCCGCCAGCTGCGTCTCTACGATTTGTTCTCCCCGGTAGTGCCACTCCCGGTCTGACGCGGTAGATGTCACACCAAGGCCGCTACGAATTGACCTATTCCGCGGCTGGTCGATGCTTGCCAAATCGGATATTGATCCCAACCCATGGTCCGTAGACATTAATGCCATAGTTCAAGAACTTTGGCTCCGACAAATAGAGATTCGATATATGCATATAGTGCATGCCAGCCTCAATGGAATAGCGGGGATTCAAGTTGTAGCGCACTCCACTCCCTAGGTTCAGAGTGAATGTGAAGTTCTGTCCTTGCGCATATGCGACCCCCAGGGGCCCCTTCGCATCAATTTCCCCGAGGCCTAACTGTCCATCCCAATACGGCGCGACCTTCCATCGCCGCGGAACGAAATTGCGACGAATCCCCATGATGTACGAGAAATACCGCGTTTCCGGTCCGCGCGGAATCACAGTGACAGACCCGCTGGCGGTAACATCCCAGTTGCCACGCAAAATCCATGGACCGCCGACGTCATCCAATTGCCACCGGACGGAAGCAATGATGGGCACCAGAGTGTAATAGAGACCAGAGAAGTTGTAACCATCGCCTAAAAGGAAGTCGAAAGGAAAAGGGATGTTGATGGGAAGCCATCCACCTTCCAGGGAGAATTCGAGCTTGTTCTTGTAATAGATGCTTCGGTTGCGATCAGCCCCGTGATCGTTCCGCAAGATCGGATTCGACGCTTCTTGTGAATCTTTGCCGGGTGGCACAGGAAGAGTGGCACCTGACTGCGGTGATGGCTGCACGGCGAAGAACGTACCGCTCCAGGAATCTCTTGCATCCCATGGCTTCTCAACCATGGCGAAGGGGTTCGACAGCGAAAATTGCGGCGGCACATCGGTTTCTGCGCCGGCCGCGTCACTCGCCGCCACTGCCGGTCTTCCTTGGCCGTCGAAGCTGAATGCGGCACTGTAGGGATTCACGGGTGCGTCGCATTCTGGCGCCACGAGAACTAAGCCCTGATCAGACTGGGCCTGCAGGGGCGCGGCAACCGCCAGCAGCGCTAACATGGCGATCCCCAGGGCCGAGACCGCTAGCCAGGAGAATCTGCTTTCCCGTTCGAAATGTGCAACTTCACCGAAGCGACCGCTCATAGACTCCTCAGGCAAATGCGAAACTTATATCACACAGGTATGCAAGGCTTGACGCCGGGTTATTGCGCAGACTCAACTCGCCAAGGACTCTCGCTACGTGGCAACCATCTGCGTCCTTTTCTCGTCAATTTTGGATGAAGATATTTCCTCCGCCTTCTCGCTGATGATCAGCAGGATCGTTGTAAACTGACTGGCATGTCGCAGTTGCACCGCCATGTCATAGCGGAGGATCGCCCGTCCAGTACAGTCGCCGGTTCCGCACGGCTCGACGCAAGATTCTCAGGTAAGTCTGCCCGGCCTGGACCAGGGCTCAGACTAAAGAATGCACTAGACAATCGACTCGCCGCCCGGCTGCTATGGACCCTCGGCGCAGCCATGGCGGGACTGGTGGCATGGAGTTGCGCCACGCCCGATGCGATTCTTCAGGTCAGCGCTCCCGCCAGCGTAGTCGCAGGTTCACCCTGTACCGTTACCGTCACCGCGACGGCCAGCGGACGGGTGGACACGATTTTCAACAGCCCCATTCGCTTAACCAGTTCCGATAGCGCCGCTATCCTTCCGGTGGTATATACATTCACCGCGGCCGATGCGGGTTCCCATACCTTTACCAACGCTGTTACCTTGATGACTCCCGGCAGCCAGAGCATAACCGCGACCGACCCCAACGCACATTCCATCACCGGAACCGCCAACGTTGCCGTGACAGCCACGCCGGCCGACAGAACACGGCTATCAAGAAGCGACCCGCGAGGGAGGAAAGTGTTCGAACTGACGGCTCGGCAGCAAAAGCTGACTAAGCGCATGCGATATTCAGAAGACGGAACTGCATTCTTTTAGGCTGGCGCGAATTCTTGCAACCCCGCCCCACACGCCACCGCCCAATCTCAAAATCCACCCAATCCACCCATCCCCACTCAGCGCCCCAGCCCTCCTGGCCACAAGTGGACGACGATCCGGAGTTGAGCTGAGGCAGAGCCAGAGATGAATCCCTCTGTCCGACATGATCTTCCAGGGGGCGCTCTGAGACCATCACTTTCCCTTCTCCCGATGCGCTCTTGACGGGATAGGAGATAGAGAATAATGAAACGACACACCTCTGTTGATGAATTGATAAACATCGTAAGCGTCCGGAGTAGACCGTGTTGACAACGGGTTTGGGTCATCCCAAGTGTCCACGAAGGAATTATGTGGGCACTTAAGAGTTCAGGAATGGCTCGACGGGGGAT
>Ga0209517_10002432_pt1 | contig 26275 bp, 32 predicted proteins | sample PeaSoiMetSII2010_FD_187695 | JGI IMG/M metagenome (GOLD analysis project Ga0209517, IMG submission 187695) | Peat soil microbial communities from Weissenstadt, Germany - SII-2010 (SPAdes) (version 2) | ecosystem: Environmental > Terrestrial > Soil > Wetlands > Peat | place: Germany... | reverse complement strand
GATCTGGTATCGTTTCTTCATAGCGACTCTCTCCTTTTTCTTGGCAGAAAAACTACCCTCGGTCATTATGACCGGGGTTGAGAGTCGCTACTTTCTACGAATTAACGGGCATCCTCGCCCCCGGCCGCAGCGGCCGCAAATCACCATGCGCAAACCCACGCCTTGCGAAACCTCCCTGTCCTCTGTGCTCTCCTGTGGTTGCTTCAGAATTAGACCGTCGCTGAATCCACAGAAAGAATCCGCCCTGCTAAAATCTCGTTCAGGTGAAATCCAGTCCGATGCCCGAGTCCGTCCCACTCTTGGACTTGCGCCGCCAGTACGATGGCATCCGCGAAGACGCGCTGGCCGCCATCGCGCGTGTGTGCGATTCGCAAGGCTTCATTCTCGGTCCCGAAGTCGAGGCGCTCGAGCGTGAGATTGCCGCGCTGACGGGAGCGGCTGGCGCGGTCGGTTGCGCGTCCGGCACGGAGGCGCTCTGGCTGGCGCTGGTCGCCGCCGGCGTCAAGCCCGGGGATTCGGTCATTACCACCGCATTCAGCTTTTTTGCCTCGGCCAGCGCGATTGTGCGGGCGGGCGCGACGCCGGTCTTCGTGGACGTCGATCCCGGCACGCTGAATCTTGATGCGGCGCTGGTTCGTCAACAACTACGGGATCGTAAGCTGCGCGATCGCCGTCTCCGCAAGAAACGGCCCGGGAATCTTCGCGCGATTCTTCCCGTGCATCTTTACGGACAGTGCGCCGACATGGACGCATTCGATCAAATCGCTCAGGAATTCGGAGTTGCGATTGTCGAGGACGCCGCCCAGGCCATCGGCGCCGAGTGGAGCGGGCGCGGCGCGGGCGCGCTCGGGGTAACGGCTGCCTTCAGTTTTTATCCCACCAAGAATCTGAGCGCCTACGGAGACGCGGGCATCGTCACCACAACTCGTCCGGAAATGGCCGAGCACATGCGGCGACTCCGCAACCATGGCAGTCCGCGGCGTTACTACCACGACGAATTTGGCTGGAACGGACGCATGGACGCCATTCAAGCGGCGGTGCTGCGCGTGAAACTGGCCCACATCGCCGACTGGAACCAGCGCCGGCGGCAGCACGCCGCGACCTACGACCAGTTGTTTGCCGGCGCCGGATTGACGTCCAGCCAGGCTTCGAATCAGACTTCGAATCGCCGCAGTGCACCCGTGTGCTTGCTCTCGCGGAGTCCGCAAGCCAAACATGTGTTTCATCAGTATGTGATTCGCGCCCAGCGCCGCGACGATCTGCGCAAATTCCTCGCCGACCGGAAGATTGGTTCGGAAATTTATTATCCGCTCCCGCTGCATTTGCAGCCGGTCTTTTCCTACCTCGGGCTGAAGGCGGGAGATCTGCCCGTCGCCGAACAGGCCGCGCGGGAAGTGCTGGCTCTGCCGATGTTCCCGGAGTTGACGGCGCCGGAAATCAGGTTGGTGGTCGAGAGGATTGCCGAATTCTACAGCTGATTGGAACACCGAGGGCGCAGAGCCGAAGGATCGGTTCCAAAGACTCTCAGCGCGCACAGCGCAGTCTCTTTAGAACAGCCGGTTAGAGATGGTGCCCCTCAACGGCTCGCGTCGAAGGGGACGCTAACTTCCGCTATGGTCCGCGAACGGCCAGGCGCGTAGACCCACTGCTTGACCGCAACCATCGCCGCCTCACCCAGAATCGGGTTGCCTCCGAGCACTTCGACGTCTTCCACGGTACCGTTCCAGGCAATCGTCACTTTCAGACGAACGCTCCCGCCGATGTGGTTGCTCCGCAGAATGACCGGATACAGGGGTTCGACGCGGGCAATCAGCCTTCTTGTTCCGTCGTTCTCGGCCCGATACACCGTCAAGGTCTTCACCCCGTCCAGGGTGACGGTGGAACTTACGTATCCAATCGCGCCTCGTGTCCTCGCGACGTAGCCAACGACTTCTTCATCGGAACGAAGGGCTTTCGGCATCGAGCCCTTGCCCGTGAACACCAGCGTGCGGTAGTAGTTTTGCAGGGCATCGTCGTTCTGGCTGAGATAGTCCTTCAAGAAGGCTGCGTGAGCCGGCCCTCCCTTGGAGAGCACCGGTTCGACATGCGTCCCGTCGCGCAGCGAATTGCGCTCCTGCAGGAAGATGCTTTTGATTTCTTCGGCGGAGATCGCATCCGCTCTGACGCTCGGATTGGCAATGATTCTGACGTCGCCCGCCAGGCCATAAACGGAGACGAACATCACGAGGGTAGCCGCGAGGGTAGCAAATCTCTGGTTTCTCATCGTATTCTCCGGTTTCCGTCCCTCCGTCACCTTAGAAATTCACGCTGGTCTTGACGACCAGGGCGTTCGTGTTCGTCTTGAAACCCTGCGGATTGACCTGCGCGTAGAACCCGTCCGGGTAAGTGCTGTTTCCATAGCCATCCATAAAATGGCCTTCGATTTTGGCATTCCAGAATTTGTTGAGATCAATGCGGGCAGCGATCACCTTGTCGTAGATGTGATTGGAGGGCAGGCTGGTATCGGTCTGGTCGGGGAACAGAGGAGCGAGAGGGCCGGCTGTCGCGCGGGTTAGCGTATAGCGCGAGTAGTAGGAGCCGAGCGTAAGCTTCTTGAAAATCCGGTAGGCTCCGGAAACGTACCAACCGCGCATGTCGACTTGGGCCTCGAGAATCGTGCTGCCTGCAACTTCGTCGACTTGATCGTGCACGAAGCGCCGATACTCCGAATCGATCTGCAGTTTCCCTGCTTTCCATTCGCCATAGAACTGGTTGGTCCAGTCCGCCTTGGAATGCTCGGCATCGGGAATAAAACCGCCGCCAGGGTTGAAAGGATTGATGAATTTCGCCTTGGCCGTGAGGTCTTCATTCATGCGGGACGCACCGATCAACAGACCCTTCAGCGGGGTGTTCCATCGGAGGTCAACGCCATACTGCAGGCCGCCATAGCTCGAGTAGTAGAACTTGTACTGTGAAGCAACGTATGCGATGCCGCTATAAATGCTGTCGCTTCGATGTCCGGCGTAGACCGTGTAGGAAAGATTGCCCAGGCGACGCTGCAGGGGTAAAGCGCCGTAAACATCGCCGCCCGTGTGAGCGATCGTCGCATCGCGGATATCGGTCGGATAGATACTTTGCGGAAGGAGCACGAAGGGGTGAAGAAAATCCAGGTCTTGCGTGTCGGTATACAGACCCAGGGTGGTTTTCACTTTGCCGCCGCGAACGCCGAACCAAGGTTTGAAGCGGTAGTCGGCGAACCCCCAGTCCAACGAGGGATGCCAGCCTCCGAGCTGACCGAGATTGCGATCATAAATCTGCGCCCCAACCCGGAACTTGTCGCTGATCTGCACCGAGGCATTGGCCCCAAAATCCGTGAATTCGCCACTGCCGATATGGCTGGTGTTCATGGTCAGCCAGTTGTTGTCATTCGTGTGGACGAATCCCTGCGAGGCGAAGCCGTGGATTTGGACTTGCCGGTCAAAGAGTTTGAATTCCTGCGCCTGCAGTGAGAGCCGGGCTGCGCAGAGGCAAATGGACAGCAATAAAACGGTCCGTCGGCACATAGTCTCCCTCAATGAAATGGCCGTCCCCCGAAAGCAGTGGGGCCACAATGAACCTATCGGATCACCGTGAAGTTCTCCTTAGCCAGGTGGCGCACTTCAGATCGCCGAGGTAGAGGCTGAGCCCTTCGCGGGATGGGCCGCGGGGAATTGACGTTTCGCAGCGATGGCAGGAGCGTTTGGGAATATGGGCAGATACGTCCTATCGGCCGTGCCTACTGCCCTTCCGGGGTTTGGTCTTGCCCAGAGTTTATGCAGGTCGCGCTTTCTTGAGGGGTCATCGCTTCCGCCGTGCGGCTCGTTTCGGGGTTGCGTGCACCGGCTGTTCTCCCGGCGCATACACTCGCCGCACGATCGGCGTGTTGAGCTTGTATTTGCGCTCGGTGACGTTTCCGTTATCGTCCTTTACGCGAATGGTGAACGCGGGCAACACGCCTTCCTTGTCGAAGCTTTCTTGTGCAACGGTCACGGGCAGAACGCCTGCCATGCGCTCGCGATAGGCCGTCTCATAGCGATGGCGCTTCACATTCCAGGTGAAGACGCGAATCTGGTTGAAGTCGAAGGGCAGGCCATCCTTGGGTTCGGTGAGGACGGTCAGGTACTGCGCGACTTTCTTGTCTCCATCCTGAACCTGATTCAGCACGAAGAATGCGACGATGCGCTGACCTTCCGCATATTGCGCAACGTCGAGCGGGACGTCGAGATCAATCATGCGGGCCAGTACCCAGCCGACACGCTGATTGGAGTCGCGCACCAGCCACCAATCCTCGATAACCGGAACGGACTCCTTCTTGTCTTGCTGATTGCCGCCAGGCGTGGAGCGAGAGGTCGAGCGCGACGGCGGCGCAACCGCTCCTGGCTTTTCGGCCGTGCCTCGCTTCAACAGCGCCAGCTTTTCGCCGGACGTAATCTGATAGAGATGTTCGGTATCGCGTCCCGGTTCGACGTGCAGATTGGTGTCGTTGCGCGTCGTGCCCTGGGCCTGCACGGGATCGTTCTGGTTGTCGGCGGTCAGCTTCTGGATCTGATCGAAGACGTCTTGACCAACGAGGTAGCGCTGCTCGATCCATCCCGTCGCTCCGGTTGCTGTGCGGACTTTGACGAAGCGGCGGTCATGGTCGAGCACTTCCACGCGGTCGCCGTTCTTCACCACTCCAGCTTTCTCATACACCGCGGCCACGTGATCGCGCAGGTTGGCCTGAACTCCGGAAACGTAAGCGATCTCCAGCACGCGCCCGCGACCGCGATTGCAGGCCGGCAGGAACACGAGGCAAAAGATTGGAATGAAAAACAGAATGAACTTCAGAGTGGACGACGGAACGAACGGCACGAACTGCTGTAGAAGGCGTTTCACGGGCTCGCTATCAATATAGCGCGAGCCCGCTTCCACCGGTACCCACTTCCCGATTTCGTCCGCAATGCCCAAGTATCGTCAATAGGGTGTCGCCCTCTTTCTCGTCGAATACGGACCATCGGCTGCGCCGTTGCAAAAGTGGCCGGGATGTACTACACTGTAGTGCATGAAAACCGAAGTCTATAGTTGGCGGCTATCGGGGGAACTCAAGTCGGACCTGGAGCGGAAAGCGCGCCTCCGTAAGGTGCCAGTTTCGGCAGTTCTGGAGACTGCCGTCCGCGATTGGCTGAAGCATAGCGATGCGGAGGTTCCGGAAGACGAGGCGCAGCGCAGACTTCAGGCCGCTGCCGCTGGCTGCCTCGGAACCCTCGCCAGCGGCAACGCTCGCCGCGCGGAAACGGCGCGCGATGTGCTTCGCAAACGCCTGCGGCGGCGCCATGCCCGCTAATGACGTCCGTTGCTAATGCGCTCATCGACACGGGCGCGATTCTCGCGCTCCTCGACCGGACCGATCGTTGGCATACCGTCTGCGTCGACGCGTTCCGCCAACTGCGACTGCCGCTGTTGACCTCCGAGGCGGTGCTCACGGAGGTTTTCCATTTGGCCGGCGACTCGCGCCACGAGATGGAAGCCGCGTGGAAGTTTGTCCGTTCGGGAGCGCTCACTCTCGGCATCATCGAACCTGCGGAACTGACGCACCTGCACAGCCTGATGTCGCGCGATTGGGATCGGCCCATGGATTTCGCGGACGCTACTCTCGTGTATCTGGCAAGGCGCGAATCTCTTTCCGTCATTCTCACGGTCGATCAAGCCGACTTCGCAACCTATCGCATTGAGGGGAAACGCCAGTTCCGGGTGTTGCCGAGCAGACGGCCGTAGCGACGTGTGAAGTCCCAGGTCTCGAAAACCGCGAGACCTGGGGCACCAGGCGTCTGCATCCGTCCGCCGCTTAGTTACCGCTAGCGTTCGCCGTCGCGGTTGCGGTCACTGTTCCGCCGGCTGGCGTCGGGTAGCTCATTACGATCGACCACGGATTTCCCGCAACCGCGCCCGAATTCGCCGTGCAAGACTCCGCCGGATTACCAGCGGTGTTGGTACCAACCGTGCACGTGAGGAGAGTGTTGGGCACAGTGCTGACGAATGGCGTTATCGTCAACGTGCCCCCGTTACTGGTGGTGATGTAAGTCGGCGGGCCCGGACTCCCCGTAAAGGTGAAAGGATATTGGGTGCCTTCCGACATGCTTTGGTTGCTGGGGTTGACCGTCATGGCGGTGACGTCTCCGATTACGTTGACGGTGGCTGTGCCATCAAGACCCTGGGCAGATCCGGTGATCGTCGCTGCGGAGGCCGTCACGATCAGAGCAGTTGCGAGACCCCCGGCGGTAATCGTCACATCCGGTGAATCGCTGGTCCACACCACGCCGCTGGTAATCTGCGACCGGGTGCCGTCCAGATATGTTCCCCACGCCGAGAACTGCTGTGTGGCAGTCACTTGAAAATCAAGGGTGGAGGGCTGAATCGCGACGGACTGGAGAGTGTTCCCTGTAAAGAACCCCTTGCAACTGACTCCAAAGGCCACGACAACCAACACGGTGAAAGCGAGCGTCAACGCCAGTTTGCGCCCAGTCAACATAAGTGATCGCCTCGAATAGCGTGATTTTAGCAGAACGCCCGGCCCTTGCTCGATCCCCGATAGTGCATGGGTGGAGTCGTACCCTTGCCCACCCCGCGCACCGCATGCCCGAAGCGTTCCCAAACATTAAAGAACGGGACGCGATCCCGAACTTGCGCAGTGTTTTCCAGCAAACTACGGAAGATAGGTTTTCGACGTGCGGTCCCTGAAGGGGCGTCTAATTTCGAAGAATTAACGGCATCGCTGAAGCGATGCCCCTATACGAAGCACGGGTTTTACTGAAAGCTGAGAGCTGACGGCTGAGAGCTCTTCTACTTCGTCCGCTTCTTGCCCGCTCTTGCGATCCTATCGTCAATCGGCTTGCGCCCGGCGAAGCCTTCGTTCGTTCCGTGCCAATGCCCGATGGCTGGCTCGCCCAGCTTCCAGCACAACAGGAGGATCTCGCCTTCCACCTTGCAGGGAAAATCGAGCAGTCCGATATCGAGATCTTTCACCTGCACGCCGGTCGCGTCGATTTCGGCTAGGGCGTCTTTGATGCGGCGAATCGCCTTCTCGCGCTCCGCCTTGCGCCGTGCCAGATGCACCACGTTCAGCAGCGTGCCGCCGTTGAGAAAAACACGGTGCGCCGTCTCTTGCAACTCGGTGTCCACGCCTTCAATCAGCTTCTTGCCGTTGATCGCCTGCCGCAGCAACGATTCCAGAATCGGCAGGAGCATTTGCGCTTCATCGAGGGTAAAGGTGCGGTCGGACATGTGTTTCTATTCTACTGGAAGCGGCCTGGAAAAAGGTGTCAGGTCTTAGGTCTTAGGCAACCGGATTTTGACTAGGGCCGATTCGGGCTTCCCTGCGGACCGGCCTTTGCATCCAAAATTGTAAGTCTTGTGGCGTGGCTCATTGTTCTAAAATAGTGGGTGACACTGGGGATTGTCGGGAGAAATCGACATGGCACTGGCGCGCTCATTGTGCACGATCCTGCTTTCCCTCACCTGGGCCTGCACTCTCGAATGCGCTGTCGAAGCTCAGGAAATCCCCCTTCCCCAACTCTCTCCGGGTTCGGAACGCAAGCCTGCGCCACCCTCCAATAAACCCGCCCAGCCCGCGCCGCCGCAGACGGTTGTTCTGACCGTCGCGCAAGGCTCACCCTTGCAAGTCGCCCTGGATCGGGAAGTCCGGGTAAGAAAGGTGGGGCAACCAGTCCACGGACGCGTCGTGGAACCGGTCTATGCGTTTGATCGCATTGTTGTGCCCGTTGGTTCGGAGATCATCGGAAAAGTTACGAAGATAGAGACGCTCTCGGGTGGCAAGCGCACGCAAGCGGCGCTGAATGCGGATTTCACGCCTCGGCGGAAAGTGGAAATCGGCTTCGATGAATTGGTGCTCGGGGACGGCAGACGTTTTCCATTGCATACCAATGTCACTCCCGGCTCGGGCCAGGTCATCGAGTTGGTGACGGCGGCCAACGAAAAAGCCAAGAAAAATGCCGTGAACGACAAGGCGGCCGAAAAAATAAACGAGGCGAAGCAACAGGCCCGCCGGGAATGGAACAACGCCATGACGCAACTGAAGACGCCGGGAAAAATCCAGCGTCTGGAACGCTACGGCGAAGCGCAATTGCCGGTGCACCGGCAGTACATCCCCGCCGGGACCGTGTACTTTGCGGAATTACAAGACCCCCTGAACTTCGGCAGCGAGGTGATGACCGTCCCCATGGCCTCTTCCATCGGCGGCGAGATTGCCGAGGGCAGCGTCGTGCACGCCCGCCTGGTTACGCCATTATCGTCCGCGACTTCCCACCAGGGTCAGGAAGTGGAAGCGGTCCTATCCCAACCTCTGATGGACGGCGACCGCCTGATCCTTCCCCAAGGCAGCCGGCTGAAGGGCACGGTAAAGCAGGCGCAGCCGGCACGTCGCATGAAAAGAAATGGACAGCTGCGTATTGCATTCTCCGAGCTTGTTCCCCCGGATGGCATTGAGCAGAAAATCGTATCGACGCTGCAAGGCGTACAAGCCGGCAAGGACGCCAACGTAAAACTGGATTCCGAAGGCGGCGCGGAAGCCACCACCCCGAAGTCGCGCTACCTGGCAACGACCCTATCGGTCGGCTTGGCCGCTCTGTCACAGGGCGATGACACAAGCAATCAGGCTGCAGGCGGTTTGGGGGGATTCAAGGTGGTCGGTATGGTGATGGGTGCGGCCGCGCGCTCGCGCGCTTTCGGCGCCACCATGGGGGCGTACGGAGCTGCGACTTCGATCTACTCGCATTTCATTGCCCGCGGACGCGAAGTGGAATTCCCGAAGAATACCGCCATGCAGATTGGAATCGGAACGCGGGTGCCAACAGCCACGCCACTGGCCCGGCAGGAACCACCGCCCGCAGCGCCCTCCGAGTCCGCCGGTCTGGTTCACTAGTCCCGTAAGTTCCTCCGTCCCCGTGATATTTTCAATAAACGGACATGGACGCACCGCCCTCACCGCCTGCCCAATCGACTCCTCGAAATGTTTTCGCCTTCGGCCTGACTTCGCTCCTCAACGACACGGCCAGTGAAATGGCGTACTGGGTCCTGCCCGCCTTTCTGACATCGCTCGGCGCCGGACCGGCGCAGCTTGGAATTATCGAAGGCATCGCCGAAAGTGTGGCTTCCTTCGCCAAGCTTTTCTCGGGCTATGTGACCGACCAGGCGGCGCGCCGCAAGCCCATCGTGGTCGGCGGCTACTTCGTCGCCAACGCCGTGAAACCCTTGCTGGCGCTGGTTTCTTCGTGGTGGCAGATTCTGGGAATTCGTTTCGCCGATCGCTTCGCTAAGGGCGTGCGCGGGACGGCTCGCGACGTGATGGTGGCGGAGTCCGTCGAGCCATCGGGAATCGGCTCCGCCTACGGCCTGATTCAAGCCATGGATTCCGCCGGCGCCATCGCCGGTCCCCTGCTGGCGCTGGCCGTGATCGGACGCTTCGGCATGCGCGGCGTGTTCGCGTCGGCTGCGGTCCCGGGAGCGCTGTGCGTCATCGTCGCCTCGCTTGGAATCCGCGAAGTACACCGCGCCCTGCCGGCGGAGAGACGGGCGCCCCCGCGAGCCCACGTAGGGACAGCCGCCGCGAAGTCCGAGTGGCTCCCAAAATTGCCGCTCGGCTTTTATTACGTGCTGGCAGTGGTGACCCTGTTTTCGCTGGGAAATTCCAGTGACATGTTCCTCGTCCTGCGCGCCGGATCGATCGGCATTCCAGCGTCCCGCGCGCCCCTGCTGGGACTGGCCTTCAACCTCATGTTCACTCTGTTTTCGTGGCCCGCCGGCAAGTTTAGCGACCGCTTCTCGCGTTCGGCCATCGCCGCCGCTGGATATTTCGTTTTCGCCATCGTCTATTTCGTGTTCGCACTCGCGCCGTCGCAACTGGCGATCTGGCTGACGATGGCTTTCTACGGACTCTTCTATGCGCTCACCAATCCGGTGCTCAAGGCGCTGGTGGTTGAAAGCGTGGCCCGCGATGTCCGTGGGCGGGCGCTGGGAATTTTTTCGTTTCTCACAAGCCTGACGACGCTGCTCTCCAGCATCATCACCGGAGCACTGTGGAAGATGTATGGGCCTGCGGTGCCATTCTATTTTTCGGCTGGCATCGCTGCCGTCTCGGGGTTCGCGTTGCTCGCCCACCGCTCGACGGCGCGAGAGTGAACGGCTGCCTAACTTCAATCAGCGTTTCAAGTAATTCGCCGGCGACAGAATCGCAATGCCACGCCACGGGTTGAGGGTGAGCAGGTCGGCGTCGCCAGTTAGGATCAGGTCCGCCTTTCCGTTCAGGGCAACTTCCAGGAATTTGTCATCCTTCGGATCGCGGCATTCGCGGACTGGGTAGCCCGTCGTGACGAATTCAGCGATGCGCCCCAGCAGCCGTAGAAATTGTTGGCGATCTTGCATACTGACATAGCGGTCGAATTTTGGGCGGGAGAGAACGTCGGCCAATTCGTCCATCGTGGCTTCGGAAACCAGCAGAAGCCCGAAATCAGCGGCTTTGCGAACCGCACGACTGGGCACAGATGATGGGAGCAGGAGACGGCTGACCAGGCAGTTCGTGTCGGCGACAATGCGCTCGCGAACCTGCATCAATCCTTTAACAACTTGCGCAGCGCGGATTCTGTCAGGCCGCGAGCCTTGGCCTGAGCTGCGATTCGATCGCAGAAGCGTTGGAAATCGGCGGCAGCGAGGTCGCGCATCCGCTCATATTCCTGGGCAGACATGATGACGGCAACATCGCGGTTTTGGCGGCGAATGAGGACGGGTTCGCGCTGGGCAGCGTCCAGAAGAGCGGCCAGACGCTGTTTGGCATCGGTGGCGGAGACGGCTCGCATAACGTCTATTATAGATAAAATAGACACTTTGGTCAAAACGGCGTTGGAGTGGATCACGGTCGAAATTTTGTCAACGGCCTGAGAGGGGGCAAGCGCCGTCCCTACGGAAAACTGGGCGAACCTTTGGGCCGCCGGCGTATCCAGGAATACGCGGCCAGCAGGAGCACCAAGCCCGCCACGCTATCGAGCGCAGCATCGCGCCAGGTGCCGGTGCGCGATGGAATGAAGCTCTGGTGCCATTCATCCATCGAAGCGACAAAAACGGTCCCCAGCCACGACAGCAGAGCTGTCCGCCCCAACCGGGTATGATCCTGATCGAGCGTTGCCCGCCAACCACGCAGCATAAGAAGGCCCAACATGCCGTAACCGACTACGTGCCCAGTCTTGCGCAGGTAATGATGAAAGATGAGGAAGTCGTAGAGATTGATTTGGCCGAATAGGTGCGTCAACAGCCCGTACAACATGCTGCCGGTGTTCTGCGCGGAGAAGTAATCGGTGGACTCAAACGCGATGAGACCGACCCAAACGGTGGCCGGCCACCAAGCGCGCAGAAGATTGGGACGGGAGGCAGTCAAATCGGTCTCGTCACTCTGCCGCGTAGTTCGGCGCTTCGCGCGTGATCATGACGTCGTGCACGTGGCTTTCGCGCAGGCCGGCGGCGCTGATGCGCACGAATCGCGCCTTCTGCTGCAGTTCGGCCACCGTCTGGCACCCGCAATATCCCATGCCCGACTTCAGGCCGCCCACCATCTGGTGCACGATCATCGCCACCGAACCCCGATAGGGCACGCGCCCCTCAATTCCTTCCGGCACCAACTTATTCAGCCGGTTCGACTCTTCGCCCGTCATTGTCGTCATTGGCATCGCGGTCGACGCGTCTCCATCCGAGTTCTGGAAATAGCGTTCGCTGGAACCCGCAGCCATGGCTCCCAGCGATCCCATGCCGCGATATGACTTGAAGGTGCGGCCCTGATACAGAATCAATTCGCCGGGGCTTTCATCGGTTCCGGCAAACATCGATCCGATCATCACCGCGGAAGCGCCCGCTGCCAGCGCCTTGCTGATATCGCCCGAATACTTGATCCCGCCGTCGGCAATCACCGGCACGCCCGAATCGCGCGTGGCTCGCGCCGCCTCCGCAATCGCCGTGATCTGCGGAACCCCCACGCCGGTTACGATGCGCGTGGTGCAGATCGAGCCCGGCCCGATGCCGACTTTCACTCCGTCCACTCCCGCGCGCACCAGGTCGCAGGCGCCATCGAAGGTCGCCACGTTGCCGGCAATCAGTTCCACCTCCGGCAACATCGCTTTCACTTTCTTAACCGCTTCCAGCACCAAGGTGGAATGCCCATGCGCGCTGTCGATGGCCAGCACATCGACTTTCGCTTTCGCCAGTTCCTGCGCGCGCTCCAGAAAATCGCCGGTCGCGCCGATGGCCGCACTCACCCGCAGCCGTCCCTGTTGGTCCTTGGCGGCGCCGGGATACTTCAGTTTCTTCTGGATGTCCTTGACCGTGATCAAACCCTTCAGGTTGTACTTGTCGTCCACCACCAGCAGCTTTTCCACGCGGTGCTCATGCAGGATCTCTTCCGCTTGCTCAAGGGTTGTTCCGACCGGCACCGTGATCAGATTCTTCTTGGTCATCACCTTATCGATCGGAATATCAAATCGTGTCTCGAAGCGCAGATCGCGATTGGTCAGAATGCCGACCAGCCTTCCGTCCTTCAACGTGATCGGCACACCGGAAATCTTGTATTTCTTCATGACTTCGAGCGCATCGGAAACCTTGGCATCGGGCGACATGGTGACGGGATCGACGATCATGCCGCTCTCCGACCGTTTCACCTTGTCCACTTCATTGGCTTGCTGCTCGATGGTCAGGTTGCGATGAATAATCCCCAGCCCGCCCTGTTGCGCCATGGCAATGGCCATGTGCGACTCGGTCACCGTGTCCATGGCGGCGCTGATGATGGGAATGTTCAGCGGAATGTTGCGCGAGAGCTGGGTCTGCGTGTTGGTGTTGGCAGGCACGACTGTGGAGCGCGCCGGCAGCAGCAACACGTCGTCGAATGTGAGGGCTTCGGGAACGGGAAAATGGATCATAAGAGTTTGGATTAGATTTCTATTGTAGGGAGGGCGGACACGATCAGGCAAATGCGGGTGGGTAGATCAGTTCCAGCTTGGCGACCAACCTACCCAGTTACGAGCGGATTAACGGCGAATTCCGTGCATGGGCGGGTTTGGCCTTTATGCGCCTTCAGATTTTCAATATGCCAATTTCAACTTTTTCTATTTGATTCTGGAGCTCAACTTTTTCTGTTACTTCTCGCCCGTTACGGAACACGGTCCACGGGTGCTTGGTCCCGTCATGCGTTTTGCCCTTCTTGTCCTCCTTACCCTTGTTCCAAACTGAAACCACCCACCGATTGTTCTCCGACAAATAGCTCCTCTTCTTCTTCATTTCATGCCTGGTCATCCGATCGTGTCCTGGGTTGAGAACGACCGCGACCTCTCTTTGCAGCGACTTTTTGAGGCCGAAATCATCTCCCACCCTCCCTGTGTCCTTGTGATACGGAACGCCATTGATCTCCCCACACAGTATGGCGCAGCAATTACCTAGTGTTCTGCCCGGAATTGATTTTTCTACAAACTCTCCAACCTTCTCCCTTTTCTTCTTATCCGTCAGGCCCTTCAGCGTGGGAAAGCCTCCTCCGGGCAGGACGTACCGATGCCACTTATGACCCCTGCGATAGAAGACTACACATTGCCTGTTTTTCTCTCCCCTTCCACCCTCTTCGTAAAGCACGGCCTTGACGTGGCGAAGTCGGATCGAGCGAAACGGCCTGAATGACTTCCGTTTCGAAAAGTCAATACTGTACAGGGAAAACAGAACCGTATCGCAGCCTTTCCTGTCGAGTAGGGTCAGCACGTCAGGAAATGCATCCCTGAAATCCCTCAATTTGTTGTAGTCACGGGAGACGATTCCAATCTTGGCAATCGTCAGTCGGGGGCCTGGTTCTGTTTTAGCGCTCGGCGTCGGATCGCCGAAGCTTTTGGTCTTATCGCGCTGCCTCGACCTCGAAGTTTGTAGCATTGCAGTCCGGAAAAAAGTGTAGCACCATTAGGGCGCACGGCGGTTATGAAGGTGCTGAAATGAAAGCGTCATCGCAGCTGCTCTTAGGAATTGCCGACTTGCCTAACTGCCCGGCGCTGTACGCCTTGTACGGCGGAACAGGCCGACACGCATACGTTGCATATGTCGGGATCACCGATAAGCTCAAACGTAGGGCGGCACAGCATCTTTTGACCCGCGACAGCAGTGCCGCCACCGGCACCTCAGCGACGGGCATCAACCCCGATTATGTGACGGAAATACGTTGGTGGGAACACCGCCGATTTTCCAAGCCGGCAGCGCGCGAAGCTGCCGAACTGGTCGCATTTAAACTGCTTGATCCAGCCCTGAGAAGCCGGAAACCTATTGGGAAAGCCGCACAGGAACTTCTAAAGAGCAGTCGTTTCGAGAAGGAAATGGAGATGCTGTTCAAGAAGAAGCCAACTGGACACCTGCGTATCCCCTCTCTGGAACAAGTATCGAGGAGACTCTCAGCATTCGAAGATCGGCTAGGCCGGATTGAGGAGCGGCTCAAGGATCTCGCTAAATGAGCGCGGCGATTACTCTTTCTTGTCGCTGCCCTCAGTCTTACCCTCAGCCTCATTCGCAGCCATATCTTTTTGCGCCTGCGCTTCTTCGTCAGCGTGTTCCATCGCCTTGCGGTTTTCTTCGGCGCGTTTGGCGCGGATTTCTGCGCGCTTCTGGCGCTTTTCATCGATCACTTGCTCGCTGCCGAGCAGTTCGATGAACGCCTTTTCAGCGCCATCACCCTTCCGCCAGGCCGTGCGCACGATTCGCAGATAGCCGCCCTTGCGGTCGCCGAAGCGCGGAGCCACGGTATCGAAAAGCTTGGTGACCGCTTCTCCGGTCATCAAATACGACGCTGCCTGACGGCGCGCCGCCAGATCGCCCTTCTTGCCGAGGGTGATCATCTTCTCGACCGACGGACGCACCGCCTTCGCCTTGATCACGGTCGTCTCTATTCGTTCTTCCATGATGATCGACGTGACCATGTTCCGCAGCATCGCGCGCCGATGCGAAGTGGTTCGTCCTAGCTTGTATCCCGCAACTTTGTGACGCATGTCTTAACCCCAGTTGTCAGTTGCCAGTGGCCAGTTGCCAGTGGGTTGTCAGTCAGCAGCCAGTCGCTCGATGGTCAGCGTCTTACTGGCAACTGACCACTGGCAACTGGCAACTGCTTTTCTACAGATCGTTGTCGCCGTACGCCGAAGCGGGCAGCACCTGGTTCGAAGTCGGACCTGGAACAGCGTTTCCGTGCTCGTCGATCTTCATGCCCAGGCTTAAACCCATCGAGGATAGGATCTCCTTGATTTCGTTCAGCGACTTGCGGCCAAAATTCTTCGTTTTCAGCATCTCGGCTTCGGTCTTCTGCACCAGTTCGCCGATCGACTGAATGTTGGCGTTCTTCAGGCAGTTATAGCTGCGCACCGAGAGTTCGAGTTCCTCGACCGAACGGTTCAGGTTCTCGTTCTTGATCTCGGGCCGGTGCTCTTCGCCCGCCGACGCGGTTTCAATCTCTTCTTCGAAGTTGATGAAGATATTCATGTGATCTTTAATCAGCTTCGCCGAAAGTCCCAGCGCATCGCCCGGAGTGATCGAACCGTTGGTCCAGACTTCCACCGTCAGCTTGTCGTAATCGGTGATCTGTCCCAAACGCGCCGCTTCGACCGTGTAGTTGCACTTGCGCACCGGCGTGTGCACGGAATCGATGGGGATGAAGCCAATGCCCAGGTCGTCCTCGAAGTTCTTGTCGGCGGAAACGTAACCGCGGCCGCGCTTCAGGCGCATTTCCATGTCGAGCTTGCCGCCCTCGCTCACCGTCGCGATGTAAATTTCCTTATCCAGCACTTCCACATCGCCGTCGGCTTCGATCATGCCGCTGGTCACCACTCCCGGCTGATCGGCGCGGAGGTAAATCGCCTTCGGGCCGTCTCCCGCAAGTTTGAACGGCACCTGCTTCATGTTGAGGATGATGTCGGTCGCATCCTCAACCACGCCCGGGATCGACTGGAACTCGTGCAGCACGCCTTCGATCTTCACCGCGGTCACGGCCGCGCCTTCAATCGAACTCAGCATCACGCGCCGCAGCGCATTGCCGATGGTGGTGCCAAATCCGCGCTCAAACGGCTGCGCCCAGAACATCCCGTATTTGTCGGTGAGCGAACCAGTGTCGCTCGCCAGTCGTTTCGGTTTTTGAAAACCTCTCCAAAGCATTACGTGTTTCTCCTCTCGGCCATGTGGCTCCGCAGCGGCTCTCCGAACCGGCCCTTCTTACTAACAACGTTCGGATCAAGCGCCGCAGCGGGCTGATCTGGCGCGAACAGTAGGCCAAACAAAATCTATTGTAGAGATGCGGCTTGCCGCGTCTCTGTTTGCAAGCATATCTTCAGCCGCACGCGGGCAACGGGGCAAAGCCCCGTCACCACACGATCTTGTTACTTCGAATACAGTTCCACAATCAGCTGCTCGTTCACCGGCAACTGGATGTCTTCGCGTTTCGGCAGCGCAATCACGCGCCCCTTGTAGTTCTCGCGATCGATCTCCAACCACACCGGCGCGGGTTGATGACTGGCAAAATCCCTCGCGATTTCCAGAATCGGAACCTTGCGGCTGCTCTCGCGAATCGCAATCTCTTCTCCCACGCTAACCTCGTACGAAGGGATGTTCACTTTCTTCCCATCCACCTGCACGTGTCCGTGGCGCACCAACTGGCGCGCCTGGCGGCGGGAGATGCCAAAGCCCAGCCGGAAGACCACGTTGTCCAAACGCCGCTCAAGTTGCTCCAGCAACTTCGCACCCGTGACACCCTTGAACAGGACCGCCTTCTCGAAGTAATTCCGGAACTGGCCTTCCTGGGTGAAATAGATGCGTTTGGCTTTCTGTTTTTCGCGCAACTGCAGACCGTAGCCGACAACCTTGGTCTTTCTGTCTTTCCCGTGCTGTCCGGGAGCGAAGTTGCGCTTCTCAATGGGACATTTGTCGCTGAAGCACTTGGTACCTTTCAGGAAGAGCTTGATCCCTTCCCGGCGGCAAAGACGACACACTGCATCGGTGTAACGTGCCATTTTTCTCCTTTTCGAAATCGGTTTACGGGGTGGCGACCCTTTCTTCCCGATTGAAAAAATCAGCTTTCAGCCATCAGCCTTCAGCCATCAGTAAAACCTGCATACTATCGAACTAAAGGTTTCACTGATAGCTGAAAGCTGAGAGCTGACAACTACCCTTACACTCTACGCCGCTTTGGCGGCCTGCATCCGTTATGCGGAATCGGCGTCGTGTCTTTAATGGACCGCACTTCAATTCCCGCCGACGCCAGCGCGCGCACCGCCGACTCCCGCCCCGATCCCGGACCGCTTACCCGCACATCCACCGAGCGCACGCCGTGATCGCGCGCCATGCTGGCAGCGGTCGACGCGGCCTGCTGCGCCGCAAACGGAGTTCCTTTGCGCGACCCGCGGAAGCCCAGCGAGCCCGAACTCTTCCACGCCAGCACGTTGCCGGTCATGTCCGAAATGGTCACGATGGTGTTGTTGAACGAGGCCTGCACGTGCACCAGTCCATGCGGAACGTGCTTGCGCTCTTTCTTCTTGAACGTTTTCTTCTTGCCTTTTTTCTCGGGCGCCGGGGCGCCGCCTGCTGCTGCTGGTTTTGCCATAGTTTAGGTCTCAGGTCTTAGGTCTCAGGTCTTAGGAAGATCTCATGGTTGCTGAGACCTGACACCTAAGACCTGACACCCGATTCTTACGCTTTTGCCGTCTTCTTCTTCTGCGCGACCGTGCCTTTACGCGGACCTTTGCGGGTACGCGCGTTGGTATGCGTACGCTGTCCGCGAACCGGCAGGTTCCGGCGATGGCGGAACCCGCGATACGACCCGATTTCGATGAGCCGCTTGATGTTCATCGAAACGTCTTTACGCAGATCGCCTTCCACCGAGCCTTCCGCCTCGATCACCTGGCGGATGCGGTTGACCTCGTCTTCCGCGAGGTCGGAAACCTTCTTCATCGGGTCTACTTTCGCCGCGTCCAGAATGCGCGCCGCGCGCGAAGTGCCGATGCCGTAGATGTAAGTGAGCGCGATATTCGCGTGCTTGTTGCGCGGAAGATCGACGCCTGCAATACGTGCCATGATCCCTCTCTTAACCAGCTATCAGCTCTCAGCTGTCAGCCATCAGTAACTGCAAATGCCGGGGCCTTCTTTGCTTACCCCTGACGCTGCTTGTGCTTGGAGTTCTCGCAGATCACCCGCACTACTCCCTTGCGGTGGATGACCTTGCACTTGTCGCAAATCTTCTTAACCGATGCCCTTACTTTCATAAATCAGTTCTCAGTTCTCAGTTGTCAGTTCTCAGTAACTGCAACTGCGAATTTCCCGCTTCGTCATTGCGCCTGAGGGAGACGAGGCAAGCCTCGAAGCTCTACTTGTAGCGGTACACAATCCGCCCGCGATTCAGATCGTACGGAGAAAGTTCGACCGCGACCTTGTCTCCCGGAAGAATCCGTATGAAGTTCTTCCGCATCTTGCCGGAAACGTGCGCCAGTACCTGGTGTTTGTTTTCAAGCTCCACCTTGAACATGGCATTGGGCAGCGGCTCGACGACCACCGCCATCACTTCAATCGCGTCTTCTTTGCTCATCGACTCCTTAAGAAGCTGTCAGCTACCGGCTGTCAGCTCTCAGTTACAACTTTCATCTCATCGCCTTAACTGACAGCTGAGAGCTGATAGCTGACAGCGCCTACTGGGTCAAAATCACCGGCCCTTTTCGCGTTACCGCCACGCAATGCTCAAAGTGCGCGCTGTAACTGCCGTCGAGCGTCACGGCCGTCCACTTGTCGCTCAAAACTTTCGTCTCGGGACCTCCCGAGTTCACCATCGGCTCAATCGCCAGGACCATACCCTCGGTCAACTCCGCGCCCTGGCCCTTCCTGCCGAAGTTCGGAATCTGCGGCGCTTCATGCAGCTTCGTCCCGATGCCATGCCCAACAAATTCGCGCACCACGCTGAACCCGTTCGCTTCCACGTGCTTCTGGATCGCCGACCCAACGTGTCCCACCGTGTTGCCGATCTTCACCTGCTCGATGCCCTTGTACAGCGAGGCCTCGGTCACCTCGAGCAGCTTCTTCAATTCCGCGGCCAGCGAGTCGCCGACCGGCACCGTGATGGCCGCGTCTCCGTAATACCCGTCGAATACCACACCGCAGTCGATGGAAACGATGTCTCCCGTTTTCAGCGCCCGCTTCTCCGACGGAATCCCGTGCACGATCTCTTCATTGATCGAAGTGCACAGCACACACGGATAACCGTAATATCCCTTAAACGCCGGCACCGCGCCGAACTCCGCGATCATTTTCTCCGCGGCCTTCTCCAGGTCCATCGTCGTAACACCGGCCGCCACCATACCCTTCAAGTGGTTGAGAACCTGGCGGACCATCTGGCCGCTCCGCCTCATCTTTTCGATCTCTTCCGGCGACTTGCGGATGATCCGGTCCTCTCCAAAACTCATAACTAACTCTGCGTCGTCGTTCCGCGGTTGGCATCCGCCGGGCAATGACTGTCCATCACACCGAAAATCTGCGCCGTAACCTCATCCACGGGCCGATCCGCGTTGATCGCCACCAACCGCCGCTGCGCCCGGTAGTAATCGGTCACCAGCCGGGTCTGCGTCTCGTACGCCTCCAGTCGCCCGGAAATGACTTCCTCGCGATCGTCGTTGCGGATCACCAGCTTGGATCCATCCACATCACACAACTCGTCAACGAGAGGTGGCTGAAAGTGGATGTTATAGAGCCGTCCACAGGTAGGACACGAACGCCGTCCGGTAAGCCGCAGTAGTAATTGAGTATAGTCCACGAGCAACTGGATCACAACCGGCGGACACTTCGGCGGGTATTCCGATCCCTTGTCCGATCCTTTGTCAAAGACCTCTTTTTCCAGGAAAGCGTCGAGCCATCCTGCCTGGGCGGCTGTCCTTGGAAAGCCATCCAGCACAAATCCGCGTTGACAATCGGCTTCCCGCAGCCGGTCGGCCACGATGCCGTACATCAACTCGTCCGGAACCAGCTCGCCTCGCGCCATGATCGCCTGGGCTTCAAGGCCGAGCTCGGTGCCACGCGCTACATGGTCCCGCAAAAGATCGCCCGTCGATATCTGCGGGACGCCGTAACGGTCGACAATCCGTTTGGACTGGGTGCCCTTCCCGGCCCCGGGAGGCCCCAGAAGAATCACCGGTCCAATGTTTCGCGCGGTCTCGTTGGCCATCGAAATGGCCCCTTTTACTCGTATTTCCCGTCGCGGAAATATCGCCCTGCTCCGCGCCTGCAAAATCAGTTGCCAGTTGCCAGTAGTCAGTTGCCAGTACTACGTTCGCCGGTTCTCACTGGGAACTGGCAACCGGCAGCTGGCAACTGGTTTTTACCAAGTCCGGCGCCCGCGAATCCTTCCGCTCTTCGGCGTGAACCCATCGTAATGCCGCATGATCAACTGCGCTTCAATCTGGGTAACCGTGTCCATCGCGACCCCGACCACGATCAGCAGCGAGGTTCCGCCGAAATAAAAATTCACTCCCAGGCCGTTCGTGATCCAGGTTGGCAGGCTTTCGAAGGCTCGTCCCAGCAGCGGCAGGTGATTGAGCTTGATGCCCGCAATCATCCACTCCGGAATCAGCGAAATCGAGATCAGGTAAAGCGCGCCCACCAGCGTGATCCGCGTCAGCACATCGTTGATGAAGTCCGAAGTCCGCTTCCCCGGCCGGATGCCGGGAATAAACCCTCCCCACTTCCGCATGTTGTCCGCAACCTCGTTCGGATTGAACACGATCGAGATATAGAAGTAGGCGAAGAAAACGATGCCCGTGCAATAGAGCAAGGTGTACAGCGGCTCGCCCCAGCGCATCGCGTCCAGAAGCGGGCCGACCACCTTGTTATTATGGAACGCCGCACCCAGCATCTGCGGCAAAGCCAAAATCGAAGACGCGAAAATCACCGGCATGACGCCGCCGGCATTCACGCGCAGCGGCAGGTGCGTGGATTGCCCGCCCATCACCTTGCGTCCGACCACGCGCTTGGCATATTGCACCGGAATCCGGCGCTCACTGCGTTCGACAAATACGATGAACGCCACCACCGCGATCATCAGCACCAGCAGCAGTATGAGGGCCGGAGCCGTAAACACTCCCCATGCGGAAGTCTGCGCCTTCTGGTACAGATCGATCACGCCGCGCGGCAGGCCGACCACGATGCCGGCGAAAATCAGCAGCGACATGCCGTTGCCGATGCCGCGCTCGGTAATCTGCTCACCCAGCCACATGATGAATGCGCTGCCCGTGGTCAGCGTCAACATGGTCATCAGGATGAAGGCTGGCCCGGGAGTGTTCACGAAATCGCCCGCTTTCTGCAGGCTGATGGCGATCCCGAACGATTGCACCGCGCTCAAAATCACCGTGAGATAGCGCGTCCACTGCGTGATCTTCTTCCGGCCCAGCTCGCCTTCTTTTTGCAGCTTGGCGAGCGGCTCATACACCACCGTCAGCAACTGCAGAATGATCGACGCCGTAATGTACGGCATGATGCCGAGCGCGAAAATCGTGAGCCGCCGCAAGTTGCCGCCGCTGAACAGGTCCACAAAGCCCAGCATCGAGCCCTTGTTCTGCTCGAAGAACGCCGCCAGCCGGTCGCCGTTGATCCCCGGCGTCGGGATGTGGCCGCCGATGCGATACACCGCCAGCATGCCGAGCGTGAACAGCACGCGCTTGCGCAGGTCGGGGACCCGGAAGATGTTCGCCAGCTTTTCCAGCATTACTGCAAGACCTCGAACTTGCCGCCCGCCTTGGTGATCTTTTCCTGCGCCGTCTTCGAGAACTTGTGGGCGTGAACCGTAATCGCCACCGTCAGTTCGCCGGTGCCCAGTATCTTGACCGGCGACTTGCCATTCACCACGCCGGCCTTCTTCAGCGACTCGGGAGTGATTTCGGTCTCGCCGAGCGCCGCCAGCCGGTCGATGTTCACGACGTCGTATTCCTCGCGGAAAATGTTGGTAAAGCCGCGCTTCGGCACGCGCCGGTGCAGCGGCATCTGCCCGCCCTCAAACCCGCGGATCAGCCGCGCACCCGAGCGTGACCACTGGCCCTTGTGCCCGCGCGTGGAAGTCTTCCCCATGCCAGACCCCATGCCGCGTCCGACTCGCTTCTTCTTTTCCGTTGATTTGCGGGGTGCCCGTATTGTCGATAAATTCATGACTTTCTCTCTGTAGAGACGAGGCTTGCCTCGTCTCATCTCGCCCCAGAGACGCGGCAAGCCGCGTCTCTACAACTTATTTCACGATCTCCACTAAGTGCGGAATTTTCTTGACCATGCCGCGAATCGCATCCGTGTCCGGACGCTGAATCACTTGATTCAGCCGGGTGAACCCGAGCCCCTTCACAACCTTCCGATGTTTCACCGGAGTGCAAATCATCGACCGCACCCACTTCAACTGGATCATGCCGCTCGCCACCGATTTCGATGTCTTGGTTGTCATTTCACTTCCCCGTCTAAACATTTGCAATTGGCAATTTGTAATTTGTAATTGAAAAAGCCTCTGGTTCCTAAATTGCAAATTACAAATCACCAATTACAAATTGTTCCTACAGCTCCTCCACCGACTTGCCGCGCAGTTCCGCGACGTGTTCCCGGCTCTTGAGCTTCTTTAGCGCCTCGAACGTGGCCTTGATCACGTTATGCGGATTATTGGTGCCAATCGACTTGGTCAGCACGTTCTGCACGCCCGCCGACGTCATCACCGCGCGCACCGCTCCGCCCGCAATCACGCCCGTGCCTTCCGGCGCCGGTTTCAGCAGCACCATGCCCGAGCCAAAGCGTCCCAGCACCGTATGCGGCACCGTCGTCTGCGTCAGGTTGATCCTGATCAGGTTCTTCTTCGCCGCCTCGATCCCCTTGCGGATGGCCTGCGGAACTTCCTTCGCTTTGCCGGATCCGAAACCCACCACCGCCGCCGAAGGATCGCCAACAACCACGAGCGCCGCGAACGACATGTTCTTGCCGCCCTTCACCACCTTCGTCACCCGGTTAATCGAGACCACCTGGTCTTTTAACTGGAACGAACCCGCATCGAGTTTCTTGGTAACTCTCGCCATTCTGAAATCTCATTTCCTGATTTCGCTTCTAGCTTCTGGCTGCTGGCTTCTAGCAAACCGCTCTTCGATTGCCAGTAGCTAGCAGCTAGTAGCCAGTAGCTTGATCTAAAACTGCAACCCCGCCTCGCGCGCCGCATCGGCGACCGCTTTGACCCGGCCGTGATAGATATAGCCGCCACGATCGAATACCACTTTGGTGTAGCCCTTCTGTTTGGCCAGTTCGGCAATCTTCTTCCCAACCATTTTTGCCGACGCTACGTTGCCGCCGGTCACGCGAGCGCCCTTGCGGTCGTCCGCCGTGGAAGCCGCCGCCAGGGTGACACCCTTCAGGTCGTCAATCAACTGCACGTAGATATGGTTCAGCGACCGGTACACATTCAGCCGCGGACGCTCCTGCGTACCCATCACTTTCTTCCGGATACGATCATGTACCCGCTGCCGCGTCCGATTCTTTGAAGCGATTCTTAACATAAGCCCTCGGCTATCAGCTATCAGCCGTCAGTTGCAACCCATCCAGCTTGCAGACTTCATTCGAAGTAACTGAAAGCTGAAAGCTGACGGCTGAGAGCTATTTTGCTCCCGTCTTGCCAACCTTCTTCTTCAACCGCTCGCCGGCGTAACGCACGCCCTTGTTTTTGTACGGATCGGGCGGACGCAGCGACCGCATTTCCGCCGCCACTTGGCCGACCTTCTGCCGGTCGATCCCGTTCAGCGTCAGCTTGGTCAGCTTGGCATCGATCGCGCAATCCACGCCGGTCGGCAGCGGATACTCGATCGGGTGCGAATACCCCAGACTGAACACCACCGTTCCCTTGCCTTTCATTTCCGCGCGGTAGCCGATGCCGACGATTTCCAGATCCCTCGTCCAGCCCTTGGTCACGCCATCGACGGCGTTATTGACCAGTGCGCGCGCCAGCCCATGCACCGCCGCATGCGCATCATCCGGGCGTATGGCCACCAGGTTGCCGTCCTTCTGCTCCATCGTGATGCCGGACGGAAGACATGTATCCAGCTTGCCTTTCGGCCCCTGGACCATCACCGTATTGCCTTCGATCTTGACCGTCACGCCCTTCGGGATCGCGATCGGCTTTTTTCCAATTCGTGACATAAGGTCAGCACCTAGCAATTAGCACTTAGTAACTTCGCGATTAGCATAGCGCTTTAGCTAACTGCTAAATGCTAAGTGCTAACGGCTGCTCTTCTACCAAATCTCGCAAAGCAATTCGCCGCCGAGTCCTTCTCGGCGCGCCTGGCGTCCCGTCATCACGCCCTTGGGCGTGGTCAGGATGTTGATTCCCATCCCGCCCAGCACTCGCGGAATCTCAGTGCGGCGCACATAAACTCGGCAGCCCGGACGCGATACCCGCGCCAGGTTCGTTATCACCGCCTCGTTGTTGTTGCCGTACTTCAAATACACGCGCAGGACCTTGTGGCCCTCTTCTTCCGCCGGCTTGAAGTTCGCGACATAGCCCTCTTCCTTCAAGATGCGGGCAATCTCCGTCTTCAGCTTGGAAGCTGGTATATCCACTTTCTGGTGCCGTGCGCGGATCGCGTTGCGGATGCGCGCCAGCATGTCTGCGACCGGATCGGTCAACCTCATTGTTTGTTTCTCCTCGAGCCGCCCGTTCGCTCCGTATCCACCGGAGAACCTGTCAGCAGCTTGCTTCTTTCGGTCGTTAGTCGGTCGTCGCTGGCCGTTAGCCAACGACTAGCGACTGACGACCAACGACTGATACTTACCAGGACGACTTCGAAACTCCTGGGATCTCGCCCCGCAGCGCCAACTGCCGGAAGCACAGACGGCAAATGCCAAACTTCCGCAGAAAGGCTCGCGGACGTCCGCAAATCTTGCAGCGGTTATGTTTGCGCGACGAGAACTTCGGCTTCTTCGCGTCCTTCACTCGTTTTGCTGTAGTGGCCACTTAGCTTCTTGCTCCTGGCTGCTAGCTTCTAGCAACCCTCTTGTTCGATCTCGGTTCCACTTCTTCAATCTGACTTCTTACTTCTGACTTAAGCTCGGAACGGCATCCCCAGATGCTTCAACAGCGACCGCGCCTGATCGTCGGACCGCGCCGTCGTCACAATGGTCACGTTCATTCCCTTCAGCTTGTCGACCTTCGCGTAATCGATCTCCGGAAAGATCAGCTGATCGTGCAGGCCCAGCGTGTAATTGCCGCGCCCATCAAACGACTTCGTCGAGACTCCGCGGAAATCGCGCACTCGCGGCAGCACGATGCTCACCAACCGGTCGAAAAATTCGTACATGCGGTCGCCGCGCAGCGTCACCATCGCCCCAATCGGCATGCCCTCGCGCACCTTGAACGCCGCAATCGATTTCTTCGCCCGCGTGACCACCGGCTTCTGTCCCGCAATCTGTCCCAGTTCATTCACGGCCGGGTCGATCAATTTCGCGTTCTGGGTCGCTTCACCGACGCCCATGTTGACGACGATCTTGTTCAGCCGCGGCACGGCCATCGGGTTCTTGAGTTCGAGTTCCTTCATCAGGGCGACAGCAACTTCTTTCTCAAATCGAGCCCGCAGCCGCGGCCGCTCTTTCGCCGCGTGCCGTGGAGCGTCGGGACTAGGCTTAACCTCAACCTGCGCATGTCCCTTATCGCCCTTCGCGGGCTTCGCCTTCTTTTGCTGCTCGCCTTTTTTCTGCTCGTCTGCCATTGTCGTTGCTGCCTTCTCCATCACGGTTTCGGAGTGGTTACCGGTTCGTGAGGAATTTTGTAATTTTGCAATCGGGTAATTTTGTAATTTAAGACCTTTGAGTTTTCGAATTACAAAATTACCCGATTACCCAATTACCAAATCACTTGTCGAGCGTCGTCCCGCACTTCTTACAAACTCTCACCTTGCGATCGCCGCGCACTTCATGTCCAATTCGTACCGGGCCGCAGGTCGCGCACACCAACGCAACGTTGGATAAGAAAATCGCCCGCTCCTGCTCGGCAATTCCCCCTTTAATGTTGCGCTGCGGATTCGGCCGCACGTGTTTCTTCACCGTCATCACGTGCTCTACCAGCACCTTGCCCTCGTCGGGAAACACGCGCAGCACGCGCCCTTGTTTTCCCGTATCCCGCCCGGTCATCACCTTCACGGTGTCATTCCGCCGGATATCCACTCGCTTATGATCGGTAGTCGTT
>Ga0209517_10002431_pt1 | contig 26286 bp, 15 predicted proteins | sample PeaSoiMetSII2010_FD_187695 | JGI IMG/M metagenome (GOLD analysis project Ga0209517, IMG submission 187695) | Peat soil microbial communities from Weissenstadt, Germany - SII-2010 (SPAdes) (version 2) | ecosystem: Environmental > Terrestrial > Soil > Wetlands > Peat | place: Germany... | reverse complement strand
ACCAGGCAGCACCGCATTGCTTCATCGCTTCAATTGCCACGCCTTGCAGCTTTTGCTCTTTCTGCTCCGCCGCTCGGCCTTCCAGTTGAGTCACGACTCGCTCAGTGACCAAAGGCACGATGCGAGAGGCGCCCAACTCGGTTGCCTTCTGCACAATGGACTCGATGAGTTTGCCTTTAGGCAGCGCTTGCAGCAGAGAGATCTGATAGGCCGGGGCCGGAACCGACCGTTCCTCCACCACGCGCAGCAGGACCTCCTTGCGAGCAGCTCCCTCCATCTCACAAAGAAACGCATGCCCAGCCCCATCCAAGACCATGACCTGCTCTCCCTGCCGCAGACGCCGGACGTGCACCGCATGATGTGCCTCGCGGGCCGTCAACTCGAGCCGTCCGAGGTCTGAGGTGCGGAGGCTCGCCTGAATGTCTGTAGGGGGAAGATAGAAACGATGCATCAGAGGCACGCCCCTTTCGTCGCGCCGCCGATTTCAGTCGGGTTTCGAGAATAGCTGCTTAGCCTTCTCGAAAAAGCTGTGGCTCAGGGGACTTTCCTGGCCGTTGCACAAGGCCGCGAATTCCTGGAGTTTGGCCTTTTGGGCCGAGGTTAAGCGTGTGGGCACCTCGACGTTGATGCGGACATGCTGATCGCCATGACCGTAGCCCTGGATGTTTTTGATGCCCTGCCCCTTGAGCCGGAACATTGTGCCCGGTTGTGTGCCTGGGGGGATTTTGAGCGAGGTCTTGCCGTCCAACGTGGGCACTTCGATTTCTGCCCCCAGGGCCGCCTGAACGAAGCTCACAGGCACTTCACAGAGCAAATCATCACCGTCGCGCTGAAAGAGGTGATGAGGGCGGACGTGCAGCACCACGTAGAGATCGCCGGGTGGGCCTCCGCGGTGGCCCGCCTCCCCGTTGCCAGCCGAGCGGAGCCGCGAGCCCGTATCGACGCCGGCAGGGATCCTCAGCTTGATGGTCGAGGTGCGTTCCGCCCGCCCGCTGCCGCGGCAGGTTCGGCAGGGTTTCTCGATGATGCGTCCCGCGCCATGGCAATGAGGGCAAGTCTGTGCGATGCTGAAGATGCCGCGTGAACTGATGATTTGCCCACGCCCGCCGCACGTCGGACAGGTCCGTAGCCGGGACCCACTCTCCGCCCCGGACCCCTGGCAGGTCTCGCATCGTTCCGCTTTGGTCACGGTGATCTCGCGCTCGCACCCGTGTGCCGCCTCTTCGAAGCTCAGCTCCATGTCGTAGCGCAGATCATCTCCGCGCTCCGGCTGGTTGGGGTCGCTGCGCCCGCCGCCCCCAAAGAGATCCTCGAAAATGCTGCCACCGCCAAACACCTCGCGGAAGATGTCGTAAGGATCATGGAAGCCGCCGGCGCGGCCGAAGCTCCGGCGATCGAAGGCCGCATGGCCGTATTGGTCGTAAGCGGCGCGCTTTTGCGGTTCGCACAACACTTCATAGGCTTCGCCCAGTTCCTTGAATTGGTCCTCGGCGGCTTTGTCCCCCGGGTTCTTGTCGGGATGGTACTTTACCGCCAGCTTCCGGTAGGCCTTTTTGATTTCCTCGACGGTTGCCGTTTTCTCCACCCCGAGGATTTCGTAGTAATCGCGCTTGGCCATGGGTCAGGCAGCGAGGGGTTTGGCGACGACCACGCTGGCGGGGCGTAGGAGCCGGTCGCGCAATTTATAACCCTTGCGAAGCTGCTGGACCACTTGGCCGTCGGGCACGTCGGCCGTTTCCCGTTGCGAAACGGCTTCGTGCAGGTTCGGATCGAACGGTTTGCCGGCGGCATCCACTTCTTCCAGACCGGCCTCGGCCAGGGCGGTCCGGAACTGCTGGCCGATCATTTTGATGCCCGTTTGGAGGGCGTCAGCGGCGTTTGGCTGGGTCGTCTCGCTGGCCGACGAGGCCATGTCCAGGTTGTCCAGCACGGGGATCAACTTCTGGAGCAAGGTCTCGTTCGCGAACTTAATGGCTTCCTGTTTCTCACGAGCGGCGCGCTTCTTGAAGTTTTCGAAGTCCGCTGTCGTCCGCAGCAGGCGGTCCCAGTGCTCATCGGCTTTGGCTGCTCGCTCTTTGAGCTCGGCCAATTGCTCCGGAGTCAGGGTGCTCATTTCCACCGGCGCCAGCGGCTCAGGCCCACCGGGCGCCTCGGCGCCGTCCGTCTGCTTTTCTGTTTCCACGTCAGTTTCCGTTTCTTTCATCAAGCCTGCCTTCCTCTTAAAAGACATCGCTTTTTATGATAAACGATGGCCTGCCCAACGGCAACCAGGATCACGGGTGTTGGTGGGTGTTGGGTGTTGTAGTTCCAGCGGTAGATCGTGAAGCTTTGCTTGCACGCGCTGAGTGAAAGGGAGTATCACATCCCACGATGATAAACGTGCGAATGACAGCTCTCTCAACGCTTTCCAGCCTGCTCCTTTGGCTCGCCACCCCAGGCCTGGCAGGCGAGTGGCAACTGGTTTGGTCGGACGAGTTTGACAAGCCCGGGCTGCCTGATCCGGCCAAGTGGGATTACGAAACCGGCTTCATTCGCAACAACGAAGCCCAGTACTACACTCGCGCCCGCCCCGAGAACGCCCGTGTTGAGAATGGGATGCTGGTCATTGAAGCCCGGAAAGAAGTCTTCAAAAATCCGGATTTTGACCCTGGAGCAGGCAGTTGGCGCCGCAGCCGTGAGGCGGCGCAGTATACTTCGGCCAGCCTAACCACGCGCGGGAAGGCCAATTGGACCTATGGCCGGATCGAAGTTCGCGCCAAGCTGCCCTCCGGCCGGGGCACTTGGCCCGCGATTTGGACGCTCGGCACGAATCGGCAAGCCGGTTGGCCCGGGTGCGGCGAAATCGACATCATGGAGTTCGTCGGCTACGACCCTGGCGTGGTCCACGCCAACATTCACACCGGCAAATATAATCACATAAAGAAGAACGGCAAAGGCAGCCAACTCACCGTCCCAGACGCGTCAAGTGCTTTTCATGTGTATGCCCTGGAGTGGGACACCAACCACCTGGACTTTTTTGTGGACGACAAAAAGTATTTTACTTATGCCAACGAGGGCACGGGAGCCGACGCTTGGCCTTATGACCGGGCTCAGTATCTCATCCTCAACCTGGCCATCGGCGGCGCCTGGGGCGGCCAGCAGGGCATCGATGACGCCATTTTCCCCCAGCGTTATTATATCGATTACGTCCGGGTGTACCAGAAGAAGGGCTGACAAGGGCCCCCGGCCACGCCGGCTTCAAATACTGATCTTCACTTTCCATTTGGCTGCCTCACGGATCGCGATGCGCCCTTGTTTCTCCTGGTAGCCTTGCATCAGCTTGCCACGATCTCAATTCGTTGCCCGGCCTCGATGACTGCCTCGGCGGCGAGGGTAATCGTGAGACGCTTGGCTTCGACGACGCGGGTCACCTCCACCGCTCGGCCGTTGACGTGGACGTGCACGGTTTTGAACGTGCATGACTCCGGCATTTGGAGCGTTAGGGTTCGCAAACGCAAGCGCCCCCACCTCAGATCAATCTCCGCCCTTAGCCGCGCCGCTACGGTCTCCGCAGCGCCCGCTTGAGACTTGGGGCTTCGCAACTCAGACGGTTGAGCCGGAGACGCGCACTGCTGGCTGAACGTTCCCCAGCCCTCCGCCGTGGTGAAGGCGGCGCGGAAGTTCTCGGGCGAGAGCCGCGGCGCAAAACCCAGATGCCCTTTCGGTCCGTGGTGCTCGTAGCCGCAGGCGGCCAGAAAAACCCCATAGCTGGCCATCGCCCGCGCGTAGTGGTCGCCGCATTCCACTTCGTTCCAGGGATTGCGGCGCAACGGATGGTAGCGGTCATGGATCATGCGGGTGACGGCCAGACCCTCCAGGAGCAGGCCCTCGGCGAGCATGTGGCCAGCCGCTTGGTACTCGAAACCCGTCATGCATTCGTTGAAATAATAATCGAAGCTCTCCGTGACGCGCTGCGCCTCGCCGCGTGGCCACGTGCACATGAGCAGTCCGCCCTCCCCCGCCAGCGCGTACCATCGGCCCGGTTTATACGCGTTCCGATACGGGCCGACGTCCGGCGTGAAGTTGTATTTCCAGAGCGAGCGCAAGGCTGTTTTCGTCTTGGCCTCGTCTAGGATGCGCCCCAGCCCAACTTGCCAGGACCAGCTTTGGCCGAAGACTTGATCGATCTCACAGCCGTTGTACGAACCAACGCTCTTTAGATGAACGGGGTCGGGCAATTGCACGAAGTAGTCGCCATTGAACAGTTTTTCATCGATCGCGCGACGTCCCTTTTCGATAATCTCACGGCATTCTTTGGCGAACGGGGCGTCCCCCATTTCCTTGGCCATCTCTTCGCCCGCCCGCAACGCGGCCAGGTACAGCCCGCTCAGCCAGGCGATTTGCCCAAACCAGTCCGCGTCGAGAGTGTTGTGCTGGGGGCCGTCAATGATGCCGTCTTCCCCCGCGTCTTTGCTCACCAGAAATTCGAGGGCCTTTTTGGCGCGTGGCCAAACGCGTCTCAGAAAGGTGTCGTCCGCGCTCATCTGGTGCTCGCGCCAGGTGCGGAGAATGACCCCGGATTGGCCATCCACCGCCCAGTGATTATTATGCTCGGCGCGGAAGCGGATGCGACCCGTGGCCGGGTCGAAGGCGGCCCCGTAGTCGGCCATTTCGCGCGCGGAGCGCTCCAACGGCGGGAAGAGGCGCCCCATGGCATGAGCATAATGCCACACGTGCGTGCAGGTCCCGGCGCAGCACCCCACCCCCTCCCAGGCGTAAAAACGCCCGTTGCCAAGCCAGAAGCACGTATTGGTGGCCAGGATCGACGTGTTGAGAAAAGTGCGGTCAAGGAACCAATACGGCAATGTCGAGTCATACCAGGTCTCATGCCAGAGCCGCGTTTGCGCCCGCAGCCGCTCAAAGTTTTTCGCAACATAAGCTGCCACCCCCAACGCGTCCGGAAATCGTTTGCCATACCATCGCCCGTCGTGATTTCCCAGACCACCAATCCTGAGATTGGCGAAATGCCACGTCACCACGAACGTCAGCGTGGCGGATGTGCCCGGAGCCAGCTTGAGCCGCCGCCCCAGCGCGCCAATAAGTTTTTGGCCGAAGGGCTTGACTGCAGGCGCCGCCGCTTCCAGTGCCGCATCCGAAAACAGCGATTCGCGAAGATCGCTTTCAGGCACGGTCGTGCGCACGAGGCTCGGGCCCTCCGCTGACCCTCCCGCTTCAGGGTCCAGCAACGTTAGCCCCATCGTCCCGAAATCGGCTTGGTCGGCCAGACGGACCGGCGTCGTCCCCGGTTCGTCGGTGAACACGATATTGTCGATGCCGATGTTCCCCCAAGGCCCTTTGTCGTTATCCACGATTTCGAACTGCGCCTGCCGGCCTGCCCAGCGTCGGACATCCCACGAGGCAGGCTGCATGAGGTTGGCATCGTGTCCCGTGGCCGAGAGGACAGCTTGGCCGTCCACCAGCAGGTTCATGCACGTCTTGCCTTTATGCGAACCGCCGCCAATGAGGAAAGTGACAAAGTCGCGCTCCAGCACAAAGGGTTTGCTGGTCAGGGTGCCCGTGGCAGCATCCCGTTCCTCGACCGAATCGCCCGGCGCGCCAGCATGGCTGTTGACGGCGCGTTTGCCGTGCGCGCCCAACTTGCCTTGGTACGCCGGGACTCTATCCTCCTCGACCGGGCCGCCGCCGAAGGCAGTCCCTGTGGCTGTCCACCCTTCGTAGGTTTCCTGTTCGAAATCGTCGAACAGGATGTCGGGCCGCTTGGATTCGCGTGAGGCCTTGGGAGCGGCCACTGCGCTGCATTCCAGGAACCCATAGCCATTGCCCCGGACAAAGCGATTGCGCCGCTCTCCGGCACTCGATTCGGCCGAGTGCACACAAACGGCATTTTCGAGCCAACCAGCCAGTTCTGCTTCGACTACCTTGCCGCTTTCGTTCTTGAGCGTATAGCTCAGGATGACGGCTGGCAGGGCGGAATCCTCGGTATTAAGCGGAATGAACGGCGAGTAGGCCTGGAGAGCGACGCTCACCGGTGAACCCGGGTCGCGATATTCCACGAACCCAAGCGGGTACTCGCCGATAAAGGAGACGTCGCTCCAGCCTTTGCGGTCGAGCGAGCGCACCTGTGATTGGCCGCCGCGGATAATTCTCAACGCGAAGCCTTGTTCGAGGGGTGAGGTGGGCTGAAGCGGTTTAGCGTAATGCGGGCCGCTGCTGCCGGTGTCGTCGTGCTGGTTGAAAATGTCCCAGTGCCATAGCTTGCCGTCCCCGCCGAGATAGAGCTGGCCGGCGCAAATGCCGCCCACGGGCATGCCGATTCGTTCCAACTCCGCTCCCCGATAGCGGGAACGCGAGCCGCGTTCGAAGAGCGCGCTGACCCACGCCGGGGCGAGCTTCTTGTCTTCTGGAACGAGCTTCTCGAAATCGGCCGATGTGAACGGCCCGGCGCAAACGCGCCAAGGCGAGGTGATCAGCGCGGTCGAAGCGCCGGCCCCGAGGTATTTCAGAAAATCCCGCCGTCCAATCGGGCCAAAGCCGCCACTGTCCGCGAGACCATTGTCAGGCTCATCGTTTCGCATAACCGCTCTCGAACAGACGAGTCTCGCGCGGTCTGCGGTGTTTGTCAGCCAAGAAAGGCGAGCCGCTGAGCCGCTTACGCAGCCGCTTCACCGACCTGGAAACGGACAAAGCGCCGAATCGTGATGGTATCGCCTAATTGCTTGGCGACGGTGCCAATGTGTTCTTTGACGGTGATTTCGGAGTTCTTGAGGAAGAATCCTTGGTCCACCAGGCAGTAGCTCTGGAAAAACTTCTCGAGTTTTCCCTCCACGATTTTGGCGATCGCTTGGGGAGGCTTGTTCTTGACCTGCTCGGCGGCGATTTCCCTTTCTTTGGCCAGCAACTCAGCGGGCACCTCTTCGCGCGAAACCGTATAGGGATGACCAGCCGCGATTTGCAACGTAATGTCTTTGACCAACCGCTTGAAGTCATCGTTGGCAACCGTGCTTTCCTTGCCCGCGCCCACCTCAACTAAAACGCCCACTTTCGCCCCAGTGTGAATGTAGGCGGCGACCATCCCGTTGGCACTTACTTCCATCCGCGCGTGGCGAGGCATCTTGATGTTTTCCCGAATCTGTGCCACCGCCTTTTCCCGGTCAGCCTCCAGGTTGGCCCCGGGTTCAGTGGCGATCTTCTTGGCGATGCCGTCCGCAAACTCGCGGAAAATCTCGTTGCGAGCGACGAAATCGGTTTGGCAATTGACCTCGACAAGTACGCCCAGGCGGCCTCCCGGAGCAATATATTGGGCAATGACGCCCTCGCGTGCTTCGCGGGTGGCCACCGTGGCGGCGGTCGCGGCGCCTTTCTTGCGCAAAATGTCCACCGCGGCGTTAAAATCGCCGTTCGCTTGGGTCAGCGCTTTCTTGCAATCCATCATCCCGGCGTTGGTCATCTCGCGCAGCTTGCCAACGGCGGCAGCAGTAATCTCAGCCATAAAAATTGGTTCTCGTTTTCGGTTGGAAATCGTAGGGCCGGCTTTCCGGCCTATTGCTTAAACGTAATCTCCCCCCTTGGTCAGGGTGCTGGCGTCGGCGCCGGAACTCCGGAACTTGGGACAGCCACGGGAATCGGGGCGGGGGCTGCTTCCGGTGTCGGCGCCGGGGCGGGCGCACCGGCCGCGGTCGCCGGAGCCGCCTCTTCCGCTGGCTTGCGCCGTGCATATCTGGCTTCGTACTCCGCCTGGGCCTGTGTGACTACTTGCCCAATGGTGGCCAAAATCATGCGCACTGACCGGATGGCGTCGTCATTGCCAGGAATCGGATAGGTGACCAAATCGGGGTCGCAATTCGTATCGACGATGGCCACGACCGGAATCTTCAGCCGGCGGGCTTCGGCCACCGCATTGTGCTCGCGTTTGATATCGACCACGAACATGGCGCCCGGGTGTTTGTCCATCGCCCGGATGCCGTCGAAGAACTTCGCCAGGCGCATCGCCTCGCGGCGAATCATGGACTGCTCCTGTTTAACGTAATTGTTGATGGAGCCATCGGCTTCCATCTTCTCGATCTGCTTCAGGCGCGCAATCGAGCGCTTGATCGTGGCAAAATTGGTCAGCGTGCCGCCCAGCCAGCGTTCGGTCACGTAAAACTGGCCGCATTCCTTGGCGGTTTCTTTGACTGCCTGCTGCGCCTGCTTTTTGGTGCCAACAAAGAGCACTTTGCCTCCCTTGCTCACGGTGGCCATCAGAAAGTCGCACGCCGCTTCCAACTGATTGAGCGTTCGGCTTAGATCGATGATGTGGATGCCATTGCGCGCATCGAAGATGAACGGTTTCATCTTCGGATTCCACCTTCGAGTCTGGTGTCCAAAATGGACGCCAGCATCCAGCAATTCCTTCACTCCAATGCTTATCACTTTTTTCCTTTGGTTAGAAGTCCGGTGGCGCTTGCGCCCAGCGAACCATCCCGCGGAACACGGGATTCAATTTAGTGTTGTTGTGGCCACCTGTCCCACTCCGGAACAGGATATTATGGCCGTTCACCCGTCTCAAAAACGGAACCAAAGCCTACCAGAGGTTCGCGTTCCTGCAACCTCTATTTTCTTACCCATTTTGAGCCGCTGCGGGAAACCGCGCCCTTTTTCTGACTTTTCTGACCTGCCCGCTTGTCAAAGGGCTTTTTCGTGCCTAATATCATGCTATGCTAAAAAAGTGTTTCGTGCTTTCGGCCGTGGTTTGGGCGGGCTTGGCCGCCGCTTCGGGCGACACGATTGAGTTGAAGGACAAGGCCGCGCTGGTGGGAAAGATCCTCTCGGAGAAGCGCGATCAAATTGCCGTGGATATCGGCTATACCGTGCTGGTGGTTCCGCGCAACCAGATTACCAAGATTACACGCGCCGATGTTCCCGAGGCGCCGGCCAAAACGGTTTCCGCAACCCCCAAGGCCGCAGCCGCGGAAGCCAAGGACCCCCCCGAAGCCAGGCAGAGCTTCTATACGGCGGCCGGCAAACCGTTGCCCACCCGCAACGTGCGCGACCTGGTCAACCTGCTCGGCGAAGCCGTTGTGCAGGTGCGCACGCCCAGCGGTTTGGGTTCGGGTTTCATTATCAATGAAGATGGTTTCCTCATGACTAACTTCCACGTCATAGAAGGTGAGACCGAGATTTCCGTCGAGGTTTATCTCCAAAAAGACGGTGAACTCGAGCGCAAGAGCTACAAACAGGTGCGCATTATCGCCATTAACAAATTCAAGGATCTGGCTCTGCTCCGCATCGAGGACAAGGACGCGCGGAAGTTCAAGTGGGTGTCGCTGGGCAGTGCCGATGCCCTGGCGGTGGGTGAAAGTGTTTTCGCTATTGGCAGCCCGCTCGGCTTGGAGCGCACCGTCACCGAAGGCATTCTCAGCACCAAGACCCGCCAGTTGCAGGGAGAGCTCTACTTGCAGACCACCGCTCAGATCAATCCCGGCAACAGCGGCGGCCCACTCTTTAACCTGAGCGGCGAAGTCATTGGCATTACCAACATGAAAATCACTTTCGGCGAAGGCCTCGGCTTTGCCATCCCGGTCGAATCAGTAAAGTTCTTCCTCGATCATCGAGATGCTTTCGCCTATTCCAACGACAATCCAAGCAACCCGTATCGCTACCTTGAACCGCCCAGCCACACGCGACAGCAGACGTTGCAGGATTGAGCCGGAGGGTCCCACAGCCGCGAATCCAAGGGAGGGAACGGCCCGGCCCCGTTTTCGGAAGCGCCGATACCCATCTTCGCCGGGCTTGGGCTCGCCGACGGCGTCGAGAAACGGCTATCGATGAAGCTTGCGACAAAGCTTTGCTTTAGCGGGGCTTTTGGGACATTTTCTACCTATGTATTCGATAAACAGGATGCAACGGAGTGCATATCAATGCCCTAAGTTGGCGGTCGGTCTGCTGGCGTTGGTGCTGGCTCTCAACTCGAGGGCAGCCATTCCCGCTCCCGAGCAATTGCTGCCGGCGGACACTCTGGTGATGGTCACCGCGCCGGACTTTGCCAAGCTGAGGGAGAGTTACCGCACCTCTCCCCAAAAGGCGTTTTGGAACGACGAAGCGATGAAACCGTTCCGGGACAAACTCTCGCAGAAGTGGCAGGAGGAATTGGTCGGACCGATCGAGCGCAACCTGGGGGTGAAGCTCGATGACTATACCGGCTTACTCCAGGGGCAGTTGACCTTGGCGTTAACCGCAGGCGACTCATCGGATAAAGATGCTCAATCACCCGGGCTGCTGCTGCTGCTCGACGCCCACGATAAGAGCCCCCAACTCAAAAAGAACCTGGCCGAGTTGCGCAAAAAATGGATCGATACCGGCAAATCCCTCCGAACCGAGAAGATTCGTGGCCTTGAGTTCTCCATCCTGGCGCTTTCCAGCAACGACGTTCCCAAGTCTTTAAAGAAGCTTTTCCCTCCTACACCTCAGGTGCAGGACGTGCCGGTCGAAGGCGAATCCCCCAAATCCCCCAGCAAAAACGAATGGGTCGTCGGCCAATTCGATTCCTTGCTCATCGTGGCGAATTCGACCAGGGTGGCCGAGAAAGTACTTAGCCGCCTCACCGGCGGCTCTATGCCGTCCCTGGCTGAACAGGCCGCTTATGAAGCAAACCGCCAGGCCCTCTTTCGCGATGCGCCCCTGTACGGTTGGGCCAACCTGAAAACCATTGTCGAATCCTTGACCCGCGAAGCGCAGAAAAAATTGCCCCAGCCCGATGACCCGTTTGTGCCGTTCAAAACGGATAAAATCGTGAGCGCCTGCGGTCTCTCCGGCTTGAAGACGTTCGCCTTCACGTTCCAGAACTCCAGCGATGGAATGCTCTTGCAGGCCTTTCTCGGTGTCCCTGAATCCAGCCGCCAGGGCCTTTTCAAGATCCTCCCGGGCGAGGCCAAGGACATCACCCCGCCTACCTTCGTCCCAGCCGACGCCGCCAAGTTCCAACGGTGGCGTGTGGATGGCCAAAAGGCCTGGGCCACTCTTGAAAAAACTCTCGCCGACATTTCGCCCCAATACGTCAATACCCTAAACTCGGTTCTCGACTTCGCCAATGCCGCGGCCAAAGAGAAAGATCCGGGCTTCGACGTGAGGAAGAGCCTCATCGGCAATTTGGGAGACGACGTGATCAGTTACGAAAGGGCCGCGCAGGGCAACGCGCCGGCTCCCGCGCTGTACCTCATCGGCTCGCCCAACCCCGAACAATTGGCCGCTGCGCTGAAGGACATTTTCCTCATCCTCAACCAGCAGGGTACACCGTCCGAACGTGAATTCCTGGGACGCAAAATTGTCTCGCTGCCGCTGCCGGCGCTGCCTCTGCCTCTGCCGGAAGCCTCAAGGTCCTCCAGCCCTCGGACGCTCAGCTACACCGCCAGTGCCACCTACGTCGCCCTGTCCACCGACACCTCCCTGCTTGAGGAGTACCTCCGCAGCGGCGACAGCCAGGCCAAGGCTCTGCGCGAGAAGACTGGGTTGCGCGAGGCCACGCAGAAAGTTCTCGGGCCGGGCACCGGCCTTTTTGGATACGAGAACCTGGCGGACACCATGCGGGCTTCCTTCGAATCCCTGCGCAAACAGTCAAGCTCCTCTCCCTCCGAGATGCCCAATCCAGTTACGCTCATGCTGGCGAGCGTGGGCATCGGAGTTGACCTAAAGGCCTGGCTGGATTTTTCGCTCCTGCCGCCGTTCGAAAAGGTCGGCAAGTACTTTTCCTTCCGCGTTTATGCCGCCGGCCAAACCTCCGATGGGATGACCTTCAGGTCCTTTTCCCCCACCCCGCCAGCTCTGAAGCTGGAAGGGCTCAAGCAGTAGGGCCACCAGTGACGGGGTGAGGGGTCGATTTGCTCCTCCGGATTCATGGTCCCAATGTATGCGCAAACGCGAAAGCGGCTCTCCATCCTTAAATGGTCCGCCCGGGACGGCGCCTCACGGCGCTCGCTGTGACGCGAGGTTCTGCAGCCGTTTTGCCTCGGCCAACTCAGCCTCTGCCTCAGCCGGGTTGCCCTGCCGGGCCAGGGCCACCCCCAGATTATAATGAATGATGGGGCTCCCGCGATCGAACTCCAACGCCTTGCGGTACGAGGCCACCGCCTCCTCGAGTCGGCCCTGGTGAACCAGCGCATTGCCCAGATTGGCCAGCGCATCAACAGAGTTCGGTTCGATCTCCAGCGCCTTGCGGTAATGCAGGATTGCATCGTCCTCCTTGCCCCGGCTGGCCAGAACACGTCCTAAACCACAGTGAGCAGCGGCGTTATCCGGCTGAATTTCCAAAGCCCGGCCGTAGGCTTGCACGGCCTCGTCGAGCTTTCCTTTGCTGGTCAGCAGGTTGCCGAGGCTCAGCGGGGCGGCCGCCAGTTCTGGATCCCATTGCGACGCTTGGGCGTATTCCTCCATCGCTTGATCCACGTTTCCGCTCCGCGCCAAGGCACCGGCCAGATTCAAATGTGCTAGCGCCAAGCCCGGATCGATCTCCAAGGCTTTGCGGTACTCGCGAATGGCTTCCACCAGCTCGCTCTTTCGAGTGAGGACGTTTCCAAGGTTGTAATGAGCGGGAGCATAGTCCGGAAAAATTTCCAGGGCTTTGGTGAAATTCTTAGCCGCTTCATCGAGATTTCCTTGGATGGTGGAAGACAGGCCCAGATTGTAGTAAGCGACATGGTCGTTGGGGAGCAGTTCGAGAGCCTTGCGAAAGTGTGTCTCCGCTTCTTCAAAATGCCCGGACTGGCACAGGTATTTGCCCAGGTTATCGTGGGCCAGCCAGGAATCGGGGTTGTGCGTGAGCGCATCGCGCCAAAGGGTTTCCAGACTTTGATAGACCGCAGTCTGGCGCCAAGTCAGTACGCCAAGCGCCAACAAAAGTGCTCCGCAAACCGTTGGCCTCAGCAGCGGTCTGCCCTTCGCCAAAGGGCCCAGCCCGTAGGTGATTCCCGCCGCCGCTAACGCCAACGGACCAATGGCGGCGAAATATTGAAAGTGATCGCAGACGAAGGAATAGCGGAAAAACCCCCCGTTGAAGAAGCCCAGCACCGGAAAGAGCAAAGCCACAAAATAGCCGACGACCACCAGCACGGGACGCGCCCAGCCGTTGCGCTTGTGCCACAGGATGAATAAGCCGGCAGCCGCGCTCGCCACGCCTGTGTAAGCCGGCAAAGAGACCGCCTCGAGCCTCCAGCGCGGATAGATAAACATCAGCGGATGTGGCCAGCAGAGCTTTCCCAGATAGAACCACATTGCTCGCGTGGCGATCAGGCTCCTTTCCAGCGGCAAGAACCGCCACCTTTCCGCGGTCGCGTCCATGAGCATCTGCCGCTTTTCGGCGGAAATCGTCATGAGACCCATGCCCAATCCCAATGCCAGAAACGGCAGCAGCAGGACACCATCGCGCCACACCAAACGAGCGCGCTTCCACCAAGCCAGCAGCAGGACAACACCGGGTAGCCCGACCGTTGCGGTTTTGCTCCACAGCGAACACAAATAAAGTAACAAGGCGAGCCAGTACCACTTCCAAGCACCGAATTTCGCCCCGGAAGGCCCACCGGTTTTATCGGATTTAGCCGGGCGAGGCAGCCAAAATTCCATGGACGCCAGGACTGAGGCGAGGAAAAAGACCACGCAAAGGGTGTTCTTACGTTGCGTTATCCACGCGACGGATTCGACGCAAACCGGGTGGAGGGCGAAAATGGCGGCGCCCAGCCAGGCCCCCCTTACACCCAGCCGCAGTAAGATCCGCCAAACCAGAATTGCCCCCAGCGCGTGCAGCAGGATGTTTTCCACGTGATAGGGGACCGGATGCAGTCCCCACAAGTGAAAATCCAACCAGAAGCTCGTATGCGTCAGCGGGTAATACTGTTGCGTGGCCCCGGGTTCGAACCAGATGCGCCGCAAGCCGTCGAGCGAGCGCAAGGGCGCGCTTTCGAGGATGTTACGATCGTCATCCCAAAGGAACTGGCCCGGCAACGCAGGCAGATAAGCGCCAACCACGAGCACCGCAATGACGAGCCCCGGCAGGGCAGCCCACCAGCGGCAGGGTTGGTCTGCTCGCATCACTGTCACAGGCGTAGTCACTCGTCCTCAGGTTTAGTGCCGAGTTGACTGATGATCAAGCCAACTCCCCTCGGCGGCTACTAGATCCTGCACGCGTGACGCCTTTTTGCGCTTATGGTCATTGGCGACCGCCTTCCTAAGCAGGATCTCTTCGTCAACTCATTCCTGCGGATAAACTAAAATCCGGTCGTGCACCAAAACGATCAGGTCGTTCTTGCCATCCCCCGTCACGTCAGCGATCACCGCTTCGCGGGGCTCGGGCAAGTCGCTGCGGTGGCCGCGAAACGTGTGTTCTTCAAAGACTTGCCAGCGATTAGCCGGCACCAGTTTGTGACTGGCGTCGTAAAGAACCAAATCCAGGTAGTAGCGCGCTGTCTCTAAGAAAACCAGGTCCTTCCTCCCATCATTGTCCAGGTCGCCCAAGACCACATCGTTGAGATGACCGTCTTTAATTGGCGTTTCGTAGCTGTCCAGTTCCGTCAGTTCCCACGTCTGCCCGCTCAGCGGTTGCCAGGCCACGGCGTTGAGGCCGAGCAGCGCGACGCTGTTCAAGCGAGCACCGCCCAGGGCGATGGGTTGAAGGCTGGTGAAATCCGCAATCGGCAGTGACACGTTGCGCACGACCTGCCAGACCCCGGCGGAATCCCGTTCGCACAACGTCAGCGCCTTGCGTTCTGCGTCGAGCAAGAAGAGCGATGCAACCGCATTGCTGCAGTTGGGTACCGCTGCGGCCCCGACCAGCCGCGAATTGCTCGCGGCCCCATTGATCTGTTCCTTGACGTTAAAGGTCCAACCGCCTCGATTGGTCGAATTCTGCAACGCAGCGTCGGACTTCAACACCACTGCCCTCAAAAAATTCTTTTGCGCTAAGAGCAATTCCGGCTTGCCGTCACCATCCACGTCGGCCGTGCTCAGCCAGGGCTGCTCGATCACCCCGCCCGGCGGCGCGACATCCAACTCCTCGAAGTCCTTGTCTGGCACTTGGCGCAGCACCTTGACCTTTTCGTAAGGAATCAGCACCACCAGGTCCGTCAACCCGTCCTGGTCCGCATCGTGGAACACCATCGTCGTCGGGTTGGATTGGAAACTCTCGCTGAGCCTTTGGGTTTTGGTCGTGCCCGAGGCCGTGCGGGTGACCAGCGAACGGCGGCCATCTTGATCGACGATTACCGCCAGGACCGGTTTAGCGTCGCGTTGGAGTTGGCCCACCGCCAACACCAGGGGCTTGCCGTTCAATGGTATCAAAGTGGGAAACGGCAGCCGTTGCTTCTCATCCAGGTGCGTCACCCCCACTTGCCGCTCATCCGGACTGAGCATGAAAATCTCCGGCTTGCCTGTCCCGGTCCAATCGGCGACCGCCAGATCGCTGATGCCGGCCAGGGTAGGGAACGTTTTCGGTGCCGCCAGCGAGCCGTCCGGCTGCTGGAGATAAATTGAGATTTGCCCGCTCTCCGGCTCGGCCACCAGCAAGTCGGGCCGTCCGTCGCCATCCACGTCCGCCCAGAGCAGCCCCCGGCGCGCCTTATCCGTCCGGTTGAGCGGCAAAACTTGGAGCTGGCCCTGTTGGAAGCAGCCGGAGAGATTTTCCGCCGGCTTGCGGGTGAACTCTGAAATCTGCGCGCGGCCGGAGTTTTGCGCGATGGTGATGATCTGGGTCTGTTTATTTTGCTCAAGGTTGTCCGCCCCGTAGGAACGAATCGGGGGGAACGCAAAATAATTCTCTGGGCCAAGGTGGCCGTCGGGCCTTTGCAGCCGGAAGCGGAAGGGGTTGCGATCCTCCCAGTTCACCAGCAGCAAATCGCTGCGGCCGTCTCCGTCCACATCCAGCACCTGGACCGACTTCACCGTGCCCGAAAAGGGAATTTTTTCCGGCTCGGCCAGAGTATGATCGGCCTTCTGTGCCAGGAAATAGACATAATTATCCGCGAGCAAGATCAGATCTTGTCGCCCGTCCCCGTTCAGATCGCCCGTGCAGAGGGCATTGGCCGAGAGTTGGCCATCATCAATCGGCCAGCGCTTGGGCACGCTCCAACCATTGGTGCCTTGGTTGTAAAGGACCACCAGCTCCTTGGGCTCCCCGTAATACGCGATGTCCGGACGTCCATCGCCGTTCAGGTCCGCGACCACGAGCGCCGCGATGCGTTTCTCGGAAGCGATGGACTCGATGCGGAACCGGGCGTCGGGAGGCAATTCATTGGCTTCATGCCTCCCTTCAAACACGGGCTTTTTGACCAGGTTGGTTTTGCCCGTTTGGTTGTAGAGCAAAGTGATCTTCGAGCGCGCGTTGTTAACGACGATTAGATCATTCAATCCATCCCCGTCCAAGTCCGCCACCCGCAGGAGGCTGATCTGGTTGTCAATGGGATATTTTTCAGGGCCGGTGAAGCCGAAACGGTTGGTCGGCTCGTCAGCCCCGGAGGAAAAAACCATGCTTGCGACCGCCACCACGGCGGCGCTGCCCATCAAACGACGTATCCAAATTATAATCTTCAATCGTAGCCCAGAGTGCCACCGCGTGAGCGCCTTGGCCAGCCCTAATGTCTCCCGGTCCCCCGATGCGCTGCTAGGGTCGTGCAAAAGAAGTTCCATTTTCAGGGCGCAATTCAAACAAAATATCTGCGTGCCGGGCTATGCCGGGGCGGACGACCTCGCGAAGCGTTTGGAGTGCGCGCAGCTTGCTCAGTTTGCTACCGCTTTCGAAAGCCAAGGGTGCCCGAATCCCCGAATCCGCCAGATCTTGCCCCGCCGCAGTCTTTCCGCTTCAATAACCTTGTTTATGGGCAGGCCAATCCGCACCCACAGCACGACCTCATGACTCCATCGTCAAAAGCGCGCCGTTATCGGGCCTTGTCTATTTTCCTCCTGGTCTCCACCGTCTCCACCGTGGCGCACTCCGTCGCGGCATCACGGGCAATCTCCGACCCTCAACCGGCAACGGCCAAAGAAGGTATGCCCGTGATCGGCGAAACGCCGTTGCCAGAACAGGTTCCGTACCTCAACAAGAAGGAATACTTCTTTATTGGAAACGGGGTGGCTGGCGCTGGCGGGACTGCCGACGGCAAGTGGGATTTTTTGGTGGGACCGGACTACACCTGCCCGAACTATCTGAGCAGTGAGGAGATCAGCCTGGTCGTGGATGGCGCCGAACGATCGGTGACCATGAATGTGCATCGCGCCCGGAACACGGGGATATTCTACGGGGTGACCAGCCTCGGGGATTTGGAAGTCTATCTGATCGACCATGGGGGTCGGGGCAAACCCTGGACGGCGAGGCTGGTGATGATCAAAAACAGGTCCACTACGGCCGCCCACAAGGTCAGCATTCGGGCTCACGTAACACCACAGACGGGTGATGGCAGAAGCGCTTCATTTGTCAGGGATTCCAGCGGGCGCGCCGCTGGTCTCAGCCTGAAATTGGATACCTCTCTCAATTGTATGGGAAATAGGGTTTGCCAAAACTGGGCCTTTCGGTATGCGCTTGTCACCTTCAATGATCCGGCTACCACCGTGACCAAGAACGGCGGCACCTTCAACGTTGATTCTGGGACCACGCGCATTGCCCCCGGCGGTTCTTGCAACGCAGCCTTATACCACTACATGCATTACAAGAACAAAACTGACAGCGACTACATCGACCTGACCCGGAAAAGAAACGGGGTCCGCGATGCGGAGGGGTGCATCCATGAATGGCAAAGCTGGTTTGCCGGTGTTGACGCCAAGTATTCGCTCGACCACATCAAAGATCAGCGGGCGCGGGACATCGTCGAGGGAGGTTTGGCAATCATCAAGATGAATCAGGCTCGTGACGGAGGAATCGTTTCCAATGAAAGAGCTTACGACCTGTCCTACGTGCGCGACGCCTACTGTGGTCTGCGCGGCCTCAGTGCGACGGGGCATTTCGATGAATCGAGGAGTTTTGTTCGATGGCTGGACCACAAGTATTCCGTTCATGGCTTCATTCCCAACGCGGCCCCCGACGGAAGCGATACCTACGCGCATCAGAGCGGCAACGGCAGCGGCCCGTGTCCTGAAGCCAACGCGGGGGTTGAGGTTACCGCCCTCCATCTCCTGGCGGCCAGGGACTACTACAACGCCACCCGCGATCTGCAGACACTGACAAACGCCGGCGATTCACTGCGGTATGCGATGGACGTTCAATTAAAGCAAGCCGTCACTAACGGCTACCGGTTAGAATTCAACGGCGATGAAACGGAGTTGGCCGCCGGGGACGTCGGGCCAACCGGCTATAATGGGCAGTTGTCGCACTACTGGTCCATGACCTCCATCGCCCTGTGCTCCGCTTCCCTGGATTTCTACATCCAATATCTAACTGCCAAAGGGGCGAATCCAGCGGCGTATTCGAACTCGCTGGACCACCAGGTCCTCAACCTCAATGAGGAACTCGGCAGGTTTAAGGATGCCTTGGAGAGGGATTATTGGCGGACTGATGTGCCGGAGTTTCCCGATGGCCTTCACGACTGGTTTCGGCTCAAGAGCGACGGAAGTTGGCCGCGGGCTCCGGTGGTCAATTTTGCCCTCTTCCCGATCTACTATGGAACACCTTTGAAAAATCCGGAACGCGCCAGGAATGACGTTTATGCCGCTAAGCAGTATTTCTGTGAGACCACCCGTTTACTACCGTTGCTCTCGGCGCCGGGCGGCAGATCACTCGGACACGATCTCGGCTACCTGCTATGGGGGCTTGTCGCGGTCGGCGATTCTCAACAAGCCGCGGTTTACGACGCGCTGATCAATGGCCCCACCGCCGGATGCTGGGGCACTTACAACGAATGCTACGACGGGAATGGCGCGCCGAACGCCGATAACGGTTTGCGCAGCTTTGAGACCGGCGTGAATATCAGCGCCATCGCCAAATACTGGGGGCTGGGCGGTGGCCCCGTCCCGGAGACCGCGGCCGCCTCGCCTTCCATCCCGGCGGGAACCTGGGTGCCGATCGACGACAATCACGCCGGCATCACTTATTCTGGGAAGTGGACTTACAACACGACGAGTCCGGGGTATTACCGGGCCAATTGTCACTTTTCCAGCGCACCAGGCAGCTACGCTGAGTACTCATTCACCGGTACCGCCATCAGGTGGATCGGCAGTAGGAACGACAACCACGGGGATGCTGACGTCTATATTGACGGTGCGCTGCGAAAGAGCGTGAACACTCGCGCCGCATCCTGGCTTCCACAGCAGTTGCTTTACGAGGAGTCGGCGTTGCCTAACGGCAAACACACCATCAAGATCGTAGTGAAGAACGAAGGCTTTCAGGACGTTGATGCCTTCGTGTATCGCACCCGCAAACCCCTGCCATGATCTGTTGTGTCCCAAATGGCAGCGCACTCACGGTGAATCGTCGCTTTATCTGGCTGGCGGTCGTGGCGCTTGTGTCGCATGGCTCGCTGAGACAGGCGTTGGCAGGGACCAACCTCTTCTCTGCCACCTTCAACACCACTCTGGCCAAGGAATGGAGAATCGTAGGGGGAAAATGGGGGTCGAAAGCAGACAGCCTCGCCCAAACCGATGACAGTTTGACGGACCCGAAAAAGGCGCTGGCGATCATCGGGACTCCCGAGGAACTCTCGACGAACCTGCTGGTGGTCGCAAAAGTGCGCATCGATGCTTGGCCAACCCAAAGCGATTCCCGAATCGGGATCACGGTGTGCTCGGATCCCGACAGCGGGCGCGGTTACAACCTGGTCTTTCACCGGGGCAAGCTCCAGTTCATGCGCGACTACGTGGCTTGGGGCGAAGGCAGACCATTTCCCTATGAAACCGGCAATTGGTATTGGCTGAAGCTCCGCAAAGAGACTGACGGGATGGAAGGCAAGGCCTGGAAGGATGGTGACCCGGAACCGGCTGATTGGATGGTGACGTGGGACGAAGGTGACGACGAAGCCGTCGGCTATCCCGGCCTCAACGGCGGCGTGCTGGGCGGGCCGGCCCAGTTGAGCTTCGCCGAGTTTCGCGTCGAGCGAATCCCTGGCCCGACGGAGCACGGCGGCAAGGAAAGTACGGACCTGGTTCTGGACGGAGTGTGGAAAGTCCGGCCGACCTCCAAGGCCATTATCGCAGAATCCGGGCTGCGCGAGGTCGAGTCGGCCCCGCACGGCTGGCTCCCGGCGCAGGTGCCTGGAGAGATCCACCTGGATCTGGTAAAGGCCCAGCACATGCCCGAGCCCACCGTGGCGCTGAATATGCCCCAGTGCCGTTGGCCGGAGACGAATGCCTGGTGGTACCGGACCAGTTTCGAGGCACCCGCGGATTTCAGCCGGTACGAACGGCAACGATTGTTATTCGATGGCCTGGATCTCTACGCCCAAGTATTCTTGAATGGCCGTCTCCTTGGGGAAGCGGCCGATGCGTTCGTGCCCGCCAGCTTCGACGCCAAACCCTTCCTGCGCGCCGGGCGGAACGAACTGGTGGTGCGGTTGACCGATGGCGGCGAATTGGTGCCCGCGACAACCGGGGGCAATTCGAGCACCTTCCAATGGGGCGGGAGAGTCTGGCTCAGGAAACCGCAATTCCAATGGGGGTGGGACTGGGTGGACGGCCTGCCGAACATCGGGATTTGGCGCAGCGTCCGGCTGGAGGGCCGGCGGCGCGCCGTCCTCCATGATGTGCGTCTGGACACCGTGCGCAACGGGGACCGCGTGGGCCTCGAGCTGGAGGCCGTGCTGGAGAACCTCAGTCCGACACGAACGCGGGCCTGCCAGCTCGCGTTGGAGATTCAGCCGCCGGACGGCGGGGCCATCATCCAGCGCCGGTATTCGGTCGCCGCGCCCCCCGGTCGATCGTCGGTGCGGGATCTGGTCGAGATACCGGAAGCGCGTCTCTGGTGGCCCAACGGGGTGGGAGACCAGCCTCTCTACCATGTCAGCGTTCGCGTAATGGATGCCGCTGGCGCTGCTACCTATGACCAGCGCGAGTTCTCCCTCGGCCTCCGGACCATCGAGCTGGATCGCCGCCCCTTATCCCAAGGCACCCGCTTCTGCTTCCGGGTCAACGGCCGGGAGGTTTATTGCCGTGGCGGCAACCTCGGCCCCCAGGACCCCATCCTCGCTCGCGTTTCCGATGCCAAATACCGCACGCTGGTTGGCGAAGCGAAGAACGCCCATTTCACCATGTTCCGCCTTAATGGCGTCGCCGAGTTCGAGGGACCCGCGTTCTACGACGCCTGCGATCGCGCCGGTATCCTCATCTGGCACGACTTCATGTTCGCCTGCTCGGCTTACCCGGAGGAAGACGCCCGCTTCCTCGCGGCTGCCAGAGACGAAGTCGAATCCGCCGTGCGACTCTATCGCCATCATCCCAGCATCGCTCTGTGGTGCGCCAACAACGAGTGCTACGGGCTTCGGGGAAGCTGTTCCGCCAGCTCATTCCCGACGACTGCCGCCAACTGGATCCGCACCGTCCTTTCTGGCCCGGTAGTCCCGCGGGCGGCAACCTTTCAGGGGACACCCATGACTGGTATTGCACCTTCCTTACCCCCGGGGGCATCCCGCCGGAGTTCCGCGCGCGGTTCGTGACCGAATACGGAATTCTGGGCCCGTGTCACCTTGACTCGATCCGGGATTATCTCGGCACTGCGGAGATCACCCGGGGAGATGCTAACTGGCGCTTGCACACCCAGGAGTGGGAACGCACGCGGGATACGGTCGGCCAGGGCATCCGGTCGAATTACGCAGACCCCGAGGGGTTGACCACTGCCGAGTGGGTGACCTACGGGCAGATGTACCAGGCCCTCATCCAGGGCGGAATGATGGAGGCTTTGCGCTTCCAGAAACAGGATACGAAATACGATTGTGAGGGGGCTTTGATCTGGTCCTACACCGATTGTGTGGGCGAGACGGGCTGGGCGATCCTGGATTACTACCTGCGTCGCAAAGCGGCCTACTATTGGTTTCGCCGGGCGGCGGCTCCGGTGAAGGTCCTGGTGCGCGAGCGCGGCGGGTATCTTGTCACCCGCATCGTTAATGACACCCTCGAACCGGTCACGGGCACTGTGGACACCGGCTGGTGGCGGTTGGACGGGACCGATAAAGAGGTGAGCACCCACCCTCTCGAGGTCGAAGCCGACGGGATGTCCGAGGTGGCGAGGGAACCGAACCCGGGCGGCGGGCGGCACGATCCCCGCGAATGGCTGTACGCCGCCGTGCTGCGGGGAGCGGACGGCCGCGCCCTGGACCAGGCGGTCTGCCTCGGGGTGCCCCACCGGAGGTTGAAGCTGGCAGAGCCTCATCTCGTAACGGCGCGTCTCTCGGACGGTTCCCTCGAGGTTTCGAGCTCCGTATTCGTCCACGCCGTTCACGCCGAAGACCATGGCCGAGAACTGATTTCGGACAACTGGTTCGACCTGCTACCGGGAGTACCGGTGCGAATGCGTGTGGTCTCACCGAACGCAGCCGAGCCCATTCTCTTTGAGGCGCTCAAGCCGAAATGACCAAACTTCGTCGCACGTGCGACAAAGTTTGGTCGCTGCAGATCTGCCGGGCATTCGAACGTCAGGAGACGTCCCGAGGGGTTGGTTCGCAGGGGAAGCTTTAGCGTCATGTGCGCCCCTTTCCCTCCCCAATCCAATGCATCGCCACGTGTCGAGAATGGGATGAGCAACGGTGTTCCCACAGATAAACACCTTGCCACGTCCCGAGCGCCAGCCGCCCGTCCTGAACCGGGATCGAGAGGTTCACCGCCGTAAGCGCCGTCCGCACGTGCGCGGGCATGTCATCGTCTCCTTCCGCAGTGTGGATGAAAAGGCGATCGCCGTCCGGCGCCAGGCGCGCAAAAAACGCCTCCAGGTCGCGCCGCACATCGGGGTCGGCATTCTCCTGGATAAGCAGCGATGCGGACGTGTGCTGCACGTGCAACGTCAAAAGGCCATTCGCAAATCCCCGTTCCGAAATCCACTCCGCAACCTCATTCGTAAACTCGTACAGCCCCCGCCCTTTCGTGCGAATGGTTAGCTGATGAAAAGCCTGGCCCAGCATCGGTGATTCATCCCCTCTGGCCGCGCCCATGCAATTGGTCGTTTACGCGGGCCAATTACTCCACCGGTCCCCGCACCTCGAACATCTTCTCCAGGTCTGGATTTCGCGGGTGGCCGGCGGCCAGGGCCTTTTGATAATGCCAGCGAGCCAGCTCGATCATGGGCGGCTTCTGGGTCAGGTAAATCACCGCCAGGTTGTGGTGTGCGCCCCCGTAGCCGGGTTCGAGCTGAATGGCCTTGCGCAACGCTGTCTCGGCCGGGCCACGCATGCCCATCTGACTGAGCGTGACACCAAGGTAATTCTGGATCTCCGCATTCTGCGGATCGAGTTTGGCCGCGCGGGTTAAAGTGTCCAGCGCGTCCTGGTACTTTTCCTGCCGGAATCGCAACTGGCCCAGCAGGCAAAGACTAAACACATCATCCGGCGCGATGGCCAGCGCCTGTTTAATGTTTTTCTCCGCCTCGTCCAGACGCCCGCGCTCGAGCTGAATCGCGGCCAGGTTGCCCAGCGTATAAACATTCTTGGGGTCCTTCGCCAGCACCTGCAAGTATTCACGCTCCGCCTGATCGAGTTGGTGGCTCGCGAAGTGCTTATGGGCGTCGGCTACCAACTGGATGGTGCCCGGCGGCAGCTCCTTCACCGATTTCTTCCCAGCTTTGGGGTCGGGTTCGGACAGTTTGGCCTCCGGCTTCTCGAACAACGCCAGCTCCTCGGTCGTGTACGGGACCGTGCGAGCCTCGAACACTTCGAGCCGGGAGCGCAACGTGGCCACTTCCTTCTCCAGTTCCTCCACATGGGCGGCCGTTTCCTGGCCTCTGTGGCCATAGTGTTCCCGGATGGCCGCATCCAGTTTCTTCTGCAGATCATCGCGTTCCTGCTGCAATAGTTTGATCAGCCGGGCATCCTCAGGCTGGCTTGCCGCCGGCGCCGGCGACACGCTCGCCTTCGCCACCGCGGTCCCCGATACCTGCTTCATCCGGCTCTCCAGCGCCATCTTCTCCAAACGCAAAATCTCCCGGTCCGACTGCAAGGCCGCAATTTGAGCGCGCGCCTCTGCTAACTGCCGCGCCACGTCTCCCTGTGGTTGGGCCGGCGTCGCGGTGCGCAGATCCGCAAGCTCTTTTTTGAGGAGAGCGTTTTCGGCCAGCAACGCGTTAGCCTGCGCCGGGTTGCCCACCGACTTGAGGCGGGTCTGCAGGGCGTCTTTTTCCAGCCCTAATTTGGTTGCCAGCAGGGTTTGTTGGGCCAGCTTCGCGTTGGCCTCAGCCAGCGCCTGGCGGGTGGCTGCCAGCGCCGGAGCATTGTCCTCGCTCGGCGCCAAGACAGAGAGCTTGTTTTGCAGGAATAGCTTTTCCTGCGCCAACGAGTTCGCGCGGGCGGTCTGCTCGACCAGTTTTCGGTTGGCCTCGGCCAAGGCGGCTTGGGCTTGGTCGAGCGCTTTGGGATTCGGTGTGACTGCCGGTTTGGCCTTTTCCTGCGCCAGCGCCACGCTCATTAGCTCGTTTTCTTTTTGAAGTGATTTGATTTTGTCCTGCGCCTTCGCCAGCTCGCGGGGATCCATCGCGGCGGGCTGCGCCGCCAGCGCTTCTTTAAGCTTCGATTCGAGCGAGCCGGTCTCCGACTGCAGCGAGCGCACCTGCTCCTTTAATGCCGCGAGCTGGCTTTCCCAATCTGAAGGGGGCGTTGGCTTGGCCGGCTCCGCCGGAGTCCCCGAGGGTTTCACGCCCGCAGCCTCGGGCTTCCGTGTCCCAGGGGCCGGGGCCTTGGCAGAGAGGGCCGCAATTTTGGATTCCAGGTACCCAAGCCGGAACTTAACCACCGCGGCATTCCATTCGGGGTTGGTCATTTGGAGCCTCTGTAACTCGGTTTGGGCCTCGACGTACCTCGCCAGGGCTTGAGTGAGCTGACCGCCTTCACTCAACGAATCCGCGTCCTGAATCAGATTATAAACCCGCACATACTCGTCATCCACACCCTGTCCCCGCACCTGCGGCAGGACCGCCAACAGGGCAACCACGACCAGAGCGATAAACCGTTTCATAGCTCAAATGGTATAAGAGGGCGCGCCCGTTTGGCAAGCCGAGTGATCGGCTGATCGACAGAGCAAAGGGCCGTCAGGCTCCGCCGGCAGTTCGGTCCGCCAGCTATTCCTTGGCCGTCTTGAACCGCGATTCGAACGGCGCGCACATGGGATTTCCGGCGTCGGCGACTCTCGCGCCACTTATCCGTAAGGTGACCATGCTTGGGACCGGAAACCCTGCGCCTTGGGGAGTGAAGGTGAAAGCATCCTGCGCAGTTGTCCACACAAAGGAACCGCGCACGGCCGGTTCCGTCGAAAAGCCTGACTCCACGCTGCGCGTATCCATCGTTTGGCTGAACTGGATGACAATGGAGCATCGGATGCCCTCGGGAACGGATGGGTCAGCCTTCTGACCGGTTTCCAAGGCGGAAACCCCAGCCTGTTTTCCCACCACTGCATCATGCGCGGGAGTGACGCGCGTGACCACTGGATCCAGCGCTCGCACTTGGTCGCGAGCCACGAAGATCTTCGACGAGCTGCCTGGCACCAATAAGCCGGGGAGTTGCCGCCTGGCGTTGACCATAATGGTTTCATCGGGCTCCAGCAGGTCCACCAATCGCGTTCCCGCCGGGTAGCCCGTCGGTTGCGCGGGCAGGGCCTGGGGGGATGTGGCGGTATTGAAGACGACGAACACCTCCTGAGTGTCGAGCCGCCGCGCGTACGCGAACAGGCCCGGGCCGTTCGGGTCGCTCCATAAGTTGACCTGCGCCCCCGTTTGCAGCGCGGGGTAGAGTCGGCGAAAATTGTTAAGCCGGGCAACCCATTGAAAAAGAGGATGCGTGAAGTTGAAGTTGTCGCCGCGCGATGGCCCTTGTTCGAATTGCCCGGCGAACATGTCCTCGCGGTCGTAAGGGTCGTTACCGCCGTTGAACCCCTGCTCGGTCCCGTAATAGAGGCAGGGAATCCCGCGCGCAGTGTAAAGAAAAACCAGCGCCACTCTTAGCCGCGCCAGGTCATTGTTGGCCTGAGAAAGGCTGAGAAAGCGCGGCTGATCATGATTATCGAGAAAGGTTACCAGCCGCATCTGCGCCTCCGGCGCGTAATGGAGCGCGCTACCTGCGTAATGCTCCTCGATTTGTCGGGTGTTGCCCCGGGCTTGGGCGAAAACGCTCTTGCTCCGAAAATAGAGCGGGTAATCGAGGACAGAATCCAGGGCAA
>Ga0209517_10002430_pt1 | contig 26296 bp, 17 predicted proteins | sample PeaSoiMetSII2010_FD_187695 | JGI IMG/M metagenome (GOLD analysis project Ga0209517, IMG submission 187695) | Peat soil microbial communities from Weissenstadt, Germany - SII-2010 (SPAdes) (version 2) | ecosystem: Environmental > Terrestrial > Soil > Wetlands > Peat | place: Germany... | reverse complement strand
CGCCACATCATCTGCTCGCGATTGATCCTGCGCAGTAAGGGCTCGCTCATGCCCAGAGCTTACCCCGCTTTCTAACTCTGTCAATTAACTTTGTGGATGGTTTTTTCACAGCTTCGCTTTTCGAGAAGTGGGCCGCCGGACAGCCGACACCAGAGTGGATTCGGGTCTTACGCGGGCGGTTACTTCGCCGGCGCCGCGCTCGGCGAAGGGTTCGCAGGCGTCGCCGGCGGTTTCGGTTTCGTCACTTTCTTTTTCGCCGGCTTTTTCGGAGGCTCGGTGTCGTCCACAATGATTTTCTTGGGTGGCGGAGGTGGCACCGCGGTCAGCGTTTTGATCTGTGTGCGCAAACGCGTCAACTCCGCTTCCTTGGCCGCGGTCAATTTCTGCATGCGCCCGGCAAACTCACGCCGCGCGCTTTCTAATCCGGTCAGGTCGTTGTCCAGGTTCTGGAACTCGTCTTTGGATCCTAAGGCTCCCGCCATATTCACCACTGAACCAAAGTAGTCATAGAGCACGACCAGGTTGCGGTAGAGTTTGAAACTCGCTTCCAGATCCTCGGGCGCGTTGTTCAATTGCGCAATCGTCTCCGGCAGCGCCGACTGCAGGTTGCGCTGGATGGATTCCACGTTCGCCAGGGTTTGCCGCTTGGTCGCGCCGTCGGTCTTCCATTTCTCGATGCGCGTACTGGCGAGATCGGATTGCATGTTCTTCGCGGTCTGCTGCAATTGCGAAAGGATGCCGTTCAATTCGCTGACCGAAGCGTAAGCCACCGGCGGTTGTCCTCCGGATGCCGCGCCCGTTGCCTCCTGCGCGCCCGCCGCCGGCACCGTCCGCATGGCAAGGAGAACGAGAATGAGACCGAGAAGTGACCGAATCAGAATGTTCCGCGAGTTCAACATGGGGCTCCAGTTGTTTCCGTGTGGTTTTGCCAACTCTATCCTAGTTGAGGTTCGCGGCCCGAGTCGAGTTTGACGCGGCGACCGAGCTAAGCGAAAATGAAAACAACGGGCCTGTGGCGCAGCTGGGAGCGCGCTTCCATGGCATGGAAGAGGTCGTCGGTTCGATCCCGACCAGGTCCACCAAATCTCCCAACAACTTAGACGGGGCGGGCGCTTACAACACGGCGTCGGTGTCTTGTCGATGTCGTAACCCGCTCACCGCATGGGCTCCCTTTGCGTGCCCTTTGCTTTCATCGGAGGCGGCTCTATCGCTCCTGCATCCGGCGTCTGACTTGGCCGGCAATAGAGGTGGCGTGTTTTGGGGAACTGCAGGTGGGGGAAAAGTGAGAGCGGCCGCAGCCGCCCCTGGGGCACGCGCCCATCAAAAAGCGTACTTCAGAGAAAGCGTCACATTGTCGGCGTGGAAGTAGCGCGGCGAGGTCGGTCCCACAAAATCCTTTTCGCCGTACTGGTAGTAATTCCAACCGGCGTGCCAGGCAAAGTTGTGCGCCAGGTCGATGTCGAGGCTGGCAACGGGCTGGTGATAGTTATAGGCCAGCGTTCCGAGCGGCTGCAGGATGTTGAACTGTGGAATTCGGCCGCCGACGCTGGTGATGCTGTAACCAAAGCGCGTGGTGACGCGCGGGGCGAGCTTGATCATGATGGTACCCATCCCGAAGTGCGTGTAGTTCTGGTAGTAACTGTCGGTTAGCAGCGGATTGCTGGGGTCGAGGGCGGTGCAGTCTTTCGCATTGGTAACAACGGGGAGAACTACGCCCGTGGGCGGTGTGTCATTGAAGCATATGAGCCCGTCCTGCATGACATCGGAGTAGTTGTAGGCGAGATCGACCCCGAAGCGTGGCCGCGGGTTCACGGTGGCGTTGAAACCGTAGTTGCGGCTATGGCCACGATAGTTGACGAGGGCATCGTCATTGGAGTTGGAGAACAAGTTCGCGGACGCTCCAAGCTCCGCCCAGGGACGCGGCGTGTAGCTGCCGGACATGCGATAGCGCGACTCCTGGCGCGGGCTGATGCGGGTGAAGGAGTGGTCCGCGTAGAACTGCTCGCTATCGAAATTGACACGCAGTTCGTGCGTGGGCCGGAGGGAGAACCCGGCGAGCAGCGAATGAGCGTTGATTTCGGTGGTGGCAGCGCTTGTGGAACTGGCACTCGTCGTGCAAACGCCGTTCACCACCGGCAGGCCGGCACACGCTCCCCGGTTGGGTAGTGAAGGATAGAAGAACAGCGCCTGCAGATCATTGGTGGAATCAAAAATGGTGCGGCGTTGGAAGCGGTAGCCGAGGCGTCCGGAGATTTTTCGCGTCAAGTCGTATTGCAATTCGATGGTATTGCTCTTCGTGTCCTGTTTGAGGAAGTTGACGTCGTCGACGGCAGTGAGATCCGCGCCGGAACTCGCACTGTGCTGCGGGCAGGTGGCCGCGGTGTACGGCGGCGGACAGGTGGCGAGACTGAATGGGTTGGGGGTGGAGAGCAAGGTCGCGCCAAACAGCGCGTCGATCGCGTAGTCGCGCACGCCGGGAAGCCGGAAGTTGAGGAAGCGGAACTGGTCCACCACGCGCAGCCGATCCGTCACGTGGAACACAACCCCGGCGTCGGCGTTGTCGGTAACTCGATTCGCCAGAGACGAGCCACTTTCCTGTGAGGTCCGCATGCGCGTGCGGGAGAGTAGACCGTCGAAGAATTCGGAATATACCGGCAGCTTGGCGTCACCGGAGCTGTAACTGAAGTTTCCCGTCAACTCCAGCCGTCGAAAATAGTTGCCGCGCAAGCTGAGTTGCTCGGTGGGAAACGAATTGCGCGTCGCATCGTAGCGGGTATAGGCGAAGTATCCATTGCACGTGGGATTGACGACACCGCCCGTCAGCAGCGGCGTGGCGCAAGGCAGGCCCGCTACCGTATTGAAGGGCAGTCCCAAGTCCACCGGGATGCCGCCGGCCAGGGTGTAGGGAAGGGAATTGAGCTGGGCGGAAGTGTCTCCCTTGTAGTAGTTCAGAAACTGGTCGTAGCTGAGCACGGTGTGCGGCAAGAGCTTGAAGTCCACTCCCAGGCGATAGGCGTTGACGGTGGTATCCCAGGGCTGGAGAAGCAGTCCTTCGGTGCCTTCGTGCATGGTGGTATATGACGGTCCCGTCATGTTGTTGTGCGAGAAGCCGAGCCGGAAGCTGAGTTTCGACTTCGGCAGCAAGGTGAGATCGAGATCGCTCATGCGGCGGCGGCTAGCGAACTGGTGCGGAGAGTTGTCGACTGTCACCGCCGGGCTGGAACTGGCGAGATTCAGGGGATTTGCCAGCAGGTCGAAGTCGGAGAAGTTCTGGTCGCGGCGGAAGCTGGCGCGGAAGTCGTACCACTGGTTTTTGCCGACGCGCATGCGCAGGAAGTTATTGGGATCGCCGCCCCATCCCACGCTGTTGATGAACAGATCGTCGAAGGGCTGCCCGACGGCTGTATCCGAGCGCATGGAAAAAGTCTGTTCGAAAAGGCGCAGGCCTGCGTGCTCGTTGACAAGGGTGTCGAACATGCCCCCGCTCCCGGTGACGTCGGAAACGCGGTACCCGGCTTCGATGGACTGATGGACGCGATATTGGCCGAAGGTGATTTCTCCCGGAGTAGAGGAAGATGACGAAGGGGATGCGCTCGGCGTGCCGGCAGACTGCGACCAACCTGCGGGCAAGACCAGAAATAGAGTACACACGCACAGCGTTAGTTTCGACGTCACGGCTAACCTCCGCACCCAATGGACTAATCGGAAGGAACCACTCCGTTCATGAGTTCCGGAATCGAGATGCATGGTCATCGTCGCTCCCTCACTTCATGAATACCTGGCTCAAATTGGAGCCATGGATGGCCGCGTGGCACAGAATGCAGGCCTGATACTTCTGGGACTGGTTGTGCGCCGGCCCCAAGGGGCTAAGCGCCGGAGCGCTGTGACACTGCAGACACAGCAGGTTGACCAGGGACACGCGCAGAAAGCGCGGATTGGTCGAGCCGTGCGGCGTGTGGCAACTCATGCAGCCTTCCGTCTTCACTGGCATGTGCTCGTAAATGAAGGGGCCTTGCTTATCGGAGTGGCACTTGTAGCAGACGGCATCGCCTCCGGGAGTGGCACGCACTTGGCGCAGCGCCGACGTGCCATGCACGCTATGGCAGTCGCTGCAGGCGACGAGTCCCTCATTCACGCGATGGTGGTAGGGACGGGCAAACTCGGCGCGGGCCGAGGCATGGCAACCGTAGCAAAGTTCGGGCTGCGCCTTGACCAGCAGTTTGCGCTCTTCTTTCGCGTGATGCGGGCTATGGCAATCGAGGCAGCCGACATCGTTGCCAGAGTGAGCGGACGAGCCAAAGTGCTGCTGCTCGCGGGCTTGACCATGGCACTCGAGACAGCGCCGGCTGGACTCAGAACGCGAGAGAGTTGCAAAGCGCACGATCTTCGTTTTGTCGCCACCGCCGGCCACGTGCTCGGCGCCCGGACCGTGGCAAGATTCACAGCCGTGACCATCCTTTTTGAGCGTCTGAAAATGAGGCGTGCCTTCGAACTGCTTTTTGTAAACGTCCTCGTGACAAGTCAGGCAAACGTCAGAGCCGACGTACTGCGCCGCATCGCTCGGTTTGCCATGCTCATTCTTTTCGTTGGCGGCCATAGCGGACGCTGAGAGGAAGGCGACAACCACAAAGAACCGGATCGAAGATGTCGTTTTCATGAACGAACTCCGTTTCGACAGGCGCTCGCGCATCGGGTCACCCATGCGCAGGAGGAGCAAAATGGAAAAAGCCTGACGTTCGCTCAGTGTGGGATCAGCAGCGTTGGGGGGCAAGTAGGCGAATGGACGCAGTCCAAGGTGCCGGAAATGAGCGCTAAGGAGAGGCCGGATTCTGCCGAGACGCTGCGGTGGGCTGTGCCCGCCACCAAACGCCAGACTTACGGTCGGATTTCGATGGGAGTTCCGTCCGGTACGATGTTATGCGTTATTGGCCAAGAAGCTATGGACAACCGCTGGAAGGGCACGACGGACTGGCCGGAGGTTCGGACCTGGTAAGTACCCAAATCGTAACGCCACCCGCTACTGCCAAACCGCCGTAGACTACTGCGGGGGAACTCATGATTCCGCCGCCAGCCGCAGGTGCCGCACCCGCAGAGCGCCGGTGTTTCTTCTTCTTTTTCTCGGTGTCGGCCGTGTCATCGCGCGTAGTCTGCTGGCCTTCGGTGACGGTTGTGGTTCCCTTGTCATCTTGCACTGCCAAGTCGCCCTTGTTGGCGGCAATCTGCACCCGTCCATCGACGTCGGTAACCTGAAACTCGGTCCGGGAATTGGACACTGGTTTCACCGTCACGTCGCCCACATGCGCGGCCATTTCGCGCGAGGTGGCGACGCGCACAGCGCCATGCTCAATCTCCACCACCGTCGGCCCTTCAAACTTCACGAGCGAACTCGCCAGGACCATTACGTTCGACCCATTGGATTGAATGCTGGCTGAGGATTCGGGCTGCGTCTGCAGCAGGTCTCCCGAGAACACGGCCGCCGACTTCGGCGCTGGGCTCCCGTTCAACCAAGCCGAGCCATGGGTATAGAGCATGGCCGACGGCACCTCTTGTGCCAACATCATTTGCGTCGGCAATAGGATCGCCAGCAAGCAGAACACCGCAGATCCAAGTACCGCAGATCCAAGTCTTGACCGCGACATAGACTCCGATCACTCCCGAATGCGAGGGTTGTATTGAGTCTAACCGTGGAGATGGCTAGGGGTCAATAGTGTCGAACGGGGTCCCCGGAAGTTTGGTTCGGGCGGACCCTGGACTGAACCCAGCCCCGCGTGCCTGGCGTCCGAGCGATCGAGTGCGGACTTTCCATGCGGAATCATTTTGTTCGCGGCGCACGACCCATCCCAATCCTCCTTTGCAAACATTTTGGGTTCTGCTAGGCTACTAGCGAACGTAAAAGGAGACATAATAGTGCGCACTCAAACGTTTGAGCGACTCGCGATTGCGATTGGTGTTTTCCTGTGTGCCCTCCCCGGCCCCGGGGTGGTTTGCGCGCAGGGGCCGGTGGCGGATAGTCCCGCCATCGAGCAAAGAGTGGACGCCCTGCTTTCCCGGTTGACGCTGGAACAGAAGATCGACTTGATTGGCGGCGTGGACAGCTTATACATCCGGGCGGTCCCTGAAATTGGTTTTCCGCGGTTGAAGATGTCCGACGGCCCGCTCGGAGTCCGAAGTTGGGGACCGGATACGGCGTATGCGGGCGGAATTGCGCTGGCCGCGACCTGGGACACCGCCCTGGCCGGGCGCATGGGTGTTGCCATGGGCCACGATGCACGGGCCCGCGGCGTGCATTTTCTGTTGGGGCCGGGCGTCAATCTTTATCGCGCGCCCATGTGCGGCCGCAACTTTGAATATCTGGGCGAAGACCCGTTCCTCTCGGCGCGCATGGTTGTGCCCTACATCGAAGGGGTGCAAAGCCAGGGCGTGATCGCCACCGTGAAGCACTACGCTCTCAACAACCAGGAATGGGACCGGCACAATGCCAGTTCCGATGTGGAGGAACGCACGCTCCGCGAAATCTACTTGCCCGCGTTTGAAGCGGCCATCCGCCAGGCGCACGCCGGTTCGGTCATGAACTCCTATAACCTGGTGAATGGCGTTCATGCCACGCAAAACGGACATCTGAATCTCGACATTCTGAAAAAAGAATGGGGCTTCGACGGCATTCTGATGTCGGATTGGGGAGCCACGTATGACGGCGTTGCCGCAGCCAACAATGGGCTTGACCTGGAAATGCCCGATCCGAACTTCATGAACCGCAAGGTGCTGCTGCCCGCGATTCAGGCAGGCAAGGTCTCGGTCGCCACCGTCGACGACAAGGTTCGACGCATCTTCCGCACCGCGATTCGCTTTGGATTCCTGGACCGCGACCAAGCCGACCTGAGCATTCCGCTCAACAATCTGCCGGACCGTGAGGTTGCGCTCGACCAAGCGCGCGAGAGCATCGTGCTGCTCAAGAACGACAAGAACCTGCTTCCACTAGATTTGAAGACAACCCATACGATTGCCGTCCTCGGCCCGGATGCCTGGCCGGCCGTGACCGGAGGCGGAGGGAGTTCGACGGTCACGCCGTTTGAATTGATCGGCATCATGACCGGCATGGGCAAATTCGCCGGCACACGCGCGAAGGTTCTTTATGCGCGCGGACTGCCAACGGCGGACGATGTTTTCGGCAACACGAAGTTTGTGGGCATGAAGACCGCGGATGGGAAAGTGGACGACTCCAAGGCGGTGAAAGTCGAGACCTTCGACAATCCCGACTTTAAGGGAACGGCCACGGTCAGTTATCTTTCGAACCTTACGCTGTGGCCGAATGGCGATGGCAGCGGAACGCCGGCCAAGGCGCAGAGCGTGCGCTACACCGCCAATTATCTGCCAGAGAAGAGCGGCAACTATGTTTTCCTGGCCGGAACGGATTCGGGCAACGGCTATAAGTTGCTGGTCGATGGCAAGCCAGTGTTGGGCGAAGTTCCGCGCGAAGGCCGTGCGCCGCAATTCGTGGAACTGCCTTTGACGGCGGGAACGCCGGTTGCGATCCAGTTGGATTATTACGAAGCGAATGCTTCCACACCGCGCGTCAGCCTGGGAATTCGTGCGCTGGACGATTTGATTTCGCCGGAGGCCCTCAAGATTGCCGCCAAGGCGGATGCTGTGGTGATGGCGGTTGGCTTTGATCCCTCCCTCGAAAGCGAAGGCTACGACCGCAGCTACAGGCTGCCCTTTGGACAGGATGCGTTACTGGAAGCCGTGAGCAAGGTCAACAAGAATGTCATCGTGGCTCTGACCGGAGGCGGCGATGTGGACACGCATCGCTGGCTGGCCAACGTGCCCGCGTTCTTGCAGAACTGGTATCCGGGACAGGAAGGCGGCACGGCGCTGGCGGAAATCCTGTTCGGTGAGCGCTCTCCGGAAGGCAAGCTGCCGATCAGCTTTGCGCGTTCATGGGAGGAGAACCCGGTACACGACAATTATTACGCGCCCGCGGTGCCGGCCGGCGAAACGCCACACGTGAAATATGCCGAGGGGGTATGGATCGGATACCGCTACTACACTTCCACGGGGAAAGAACCGTTGTATCCGTTTGGCTACGGTTTGTCTTACACGACGTTCGACTTCCGCAACCTGCAGGTCGCGCCCAAGGACGCGAGTGTAAGCGGCAAGGTTACGGTCGCTTTCGACGTGGTCAACAGCGGGAAAGTTGCCGGCGGAGAAGTTGCCGAACTCTACGTGGGCGATCCTTCCGCCAAGGTCAAACGCCCAAGCAAGGAACTGAAAGGATTTGAGAAAGTCCACCTGGCGCCGGGCGCGTCGCAGCATGTGACGCTGACGCTCGATGCGCGCGCGTTTTCCTACTGGGACACGGATGCGAATCGGTGGCGGGTCGATCCCGGAAAGTTCGTCGTGTACGTCGGCGATTCGTCGGAGCATACGCCGCTCACGGCCGACATCACGCTAAAACCGTAACGTTGTTCTTGTTCCTGTTCTTGAACCGTAGACGTTCCCGTATGAGGAAGAACAGTAACGGCAATTCGCAAATGAATCGCCCCGTCACCTTGAAGACACTGGGGGAATACCTGGGTCTTTCCGCTTCCACGGTCTCGCTGGCGCTGAGCAATGCGCCCGGCGTGCGGGCCATCCCCCAGAAGACACGCGACCGCGTGACCGCGGCGGCCAAGAAGTTCGGGTTCCAGCCCAGCTTCTATGCTCGCTCTTTGCGCAAACGGCAGACGTTTCTGATCGGGGTTCTGGTGCCGGAACTCAGCGACGGTTACTCGGTGCTGGTCATGGATGGCATCGAGCAGGTCATGATGGAGGAAGGTTACTTCTATCTAACCGCCAGCCACCGCCGCAAGGCCGACCTGGTCGAGGAATATCCGCGTATGCTGATGAACCGTTCGGTGGAGGGGTTCATCGCCATCGATACTGCGATGGAAAAGGCGCCGCCGCTTCCGGTCGTGGCGGTGTCCGGACATCGGCGAATCGAAGGCATCACCAACGTGGTGTTGAACCACCGCATGGCGGCCGACCTCACCTTGCAGCATCTCCATGACCTTGGCCATCGCCAGATTGCGTTCATGAAGGGGCAGACGTTCAGTTCCGATTCGGGCGACCGCTGGAAAGGCTTGATGGCCGCCGCAAAGCGACTGAATTTTGAGGTTCGGCCGGAACTCGTCATTCAACTGCAGGCCAATCTCTCTTCCCCCGAACTTGGATACCCGGTCGTCGACCGGTTGCTGGCACAGGGTCGCAAGTTCACGGCGCTGGTCTGCTTCAACGACATTTCCGCGATCGGGGCGATCCGCGCTTTGTGCGATCACGGACTGCGCGTGCCCGAGGACGTCTCGGTTGTGGGTTTCGACGATATTCAGGGCGCAGCCTATCTCAACCCCAGACTGACCACGATCCGGCAGCCCTTGGGCGAGATGGGGGCGACGGCAGCGCGGATCCTGCTGAAGAGAATCCGGGGAAGCAAGGACTATCCCCAGCGCGTGGAGATCGACCCGGAGTTGATGATCCGCGAATCGACATCGGCGCCAGGAAAACCGGCGCGCAGGCCATTACCGCCAACGGGAGCGTCTTCCGAACCGGGAACGCTGCCGCCACATTCGTGTGCGCCAGTTTGCAACTCATGACCGCCGCGTTGCCCACACCACACTTGCCACGGGAGTTCGTTTCGCGGTTTCAGTCCGCTGGCATGGGTGCTGGTTTCGCGACCAGAGCAGGCGCTTTCAGAGGAGCGGGCGCTTCCGCAGGAGCCGCCAGCCATTTGCGCACTTCGGGCAGCGCGCGGCGCATCGCCAGTTCGCCCACGTGGATCAATTCGCCAGCGCGTTTGAAGTCGTCATAGTCAAAACCGGCAACGTCGGGCTCGATCACGACGTCGGCTGCGCTTCTCCACGTGGAACTCATCATCTCCTGCGCGATGGCGAACGACTGCCCGATCACGTCAAAGTAATGCCGGGGCGCGCTCGTCTTCGACCACTGCCCTTTCAGTTGCACGGCCAGCACGCGCTCCGCGCCCATTTGGCGCAGCGGAACCGTCGGCACGGGATAGGAGAGCATGCCATCCACCAACCAGCTGCCATGAATCTCTACGGGCAGGAACATCCCGGGATAAGCGCAACTCGCCCGCACCGGCTCGATGATCGGACCGGAGGTAAAGACGGTTCCTCTGCCGGTGTTGAAGTCAGTGGCCGTCACACCGAGAGGAATACGCAACTCTTCAAAGGTGTGCACCTTCAAAGTTTGCTTCAGAAACGCGACCATGCGGTCGTTCGAGGCAAAGCCATAGCGCGAGAGGGTCCAGCGCGCGAAGGTTGTGAAGCGAACTTTGTGGGCGAGCTCTTCCAGTTCCGCGATGGTGAGTCCGCTGCAATACGCGGCGCCCATGATTGCGCCTACACTGGTGCCCGCGATCATGCGGACCGGGATGCCTTCTTCTTCGAGGACTTTGAGAACCCCAATGTGCGCGATGCCGCGAGCAAAGCCTCCGCCCAAGGCGACGCCAATTGCGGGTATGCGCGCTACATCCCCATTCGACCTGCGGGAAAGTTCGCGGCCGAAGGCTTGCACAGACCGGATAACCCTGCCCAGACTCTTCATTGGAACCCCACGTTCCCGGTTTGCCAGGGACGCAAACCCTACATCTATGAGTGTTAGGATGCTCCGAAATCGCTTCTGAATACAAGGCACCTTTGTGCTATCTGGGTGTTACAGGAGATTCCGCCGGCTGGTACCCGACGTAATCTCCCGATCGACAGTTATGACTAATGCCCTGTAATGCTGCTAACTTACGGTCCTAACCCGCCGCGTACGCCCGGCCGCCAAGTAAGGGGTATTATTCGGGGCAGCACGAAACAGGTGGAACAAGGAATCACGGGCCAGAGCGCAGCTATGAATAGAACCGACATGTGGCGTCGCGTCGAATCCCATCCTAAAACGTGGGACATGCTTGTCGTAGGCGGGGGTGCGACCGGCGTAGGGGTTGCGATCGATGCCGCGGCGCGCGGCTACGATGTGCTGCTGCTCGAGCAGAGCGACTTCGGCAAAGGCACGTCCAGTCGCAGCACCAAGCTGGCACACGGCGGCGTGCGCTACCTGGAGCAGGGCAATATTGGGCTGGTCATGGAAGCGCTCAAGGAGCGCGGGTTACTTCTGCAAAACGCGCCCCACATCGTGCACGATCGTCGGTTCGTGGTGCCGAACTACGATTGGTGGGAGGCTCCATTCTATGGTCTCGGCCTGAAGCTCTATGAGTTACTGGCCGGCAAGTATGGCTTTGGCGCATCACGCATTCTTTCCCGGGAAGAGACGCTCGAACATTTGCCAACACTGAAGACCGAAGGCCTGCGCGGCGGCGCCGTCTACTACGACGGGCAATTCGACGACGCGCGCCTGCTCATCCACATGGTGGCCACGGCTTTCGAGCAGGGCGCCACGTTGCTGAACTATGTCGAAGTCACGGGACTGACGAAGGACGCTCAAGGATTTGTCGACGGCGTCAGCGCACGCGATGTAGAAACCGGCAACGAGTTTTGCGCCGCCGCCAAAGTTGTGGTCAACGCCACGGGCGCTTTCAGCGATCTGCTTCGGCTCCAGGCCGAGCCCGGCGCCACGCCGCTGATCGCGCCCAGCCAAGGCATTCACTTGGTCTTCGATGCGAGCTTTCTGCGGGGTGAAAGCGCGGTCATGGTCCCGCATACCAGTGATGGCCGCGTGTTATTTGCAATTCCATGGCACGGCCACACACTGGTGGGAACCACGGACACGCCCATTGCGGCCGCAACGCTGGAGCCGGTCGCCATGGATGAGGAAATCGAGTTTATTCTCGCGACCGCCGGGCAGTACCTGACCAAAGCACCTACGCGCGACGATGTGTTGAGCGTGTTCGCCGGCATCCGGCCGTTGGTGCGCAGCACGGGCGCCGCCAGCGGCGTTATCCGGTCGGCGGCGCTGGCGCGCGATCACGTGATCCACATCGACCGCTCCGGGCTGGTCACCATCTGCGGGGGGAAATGGACGACCTACCGGCATATGGCGGAGGATTGCGTCGATCAGGCGGCAACGCTCGCGCAGTTGCCGGACAAGCCATGCACGACCCAGTCCCTGCGCATCCACGGCTTTCGCAACGCTACGAAAGAAGCTGCAGCGAAAGAATTCGGCTCGCTGGCCGTCTATGGTTCGGACGTGTACGAGATTCACAAGCTGATCGAGGCTAATCCTGGACTCAGCGAACCGCTGCATGCGGCGTTGCCCTACGTGAAGGCGGAAGTCATCTGGGCGGCACGACACGAAATGGCGCGCACCGTGGAAGACACGCTCGCCAGGCGCACGCGCGCGCTGTTCTTGAATGCGCGCGCAGCCCTCGCGATGGCTCCCGCCGTCGCGGACTTGATGGCTGCGGAACTGGGTTGGGACGAGGCTACCCGGACGAAACAGTTGGCTGCGTTTCGCGACGTCGCGTCGAACTACGTCCTTCCTCACTGAGGCTCGCCCGGGAACCCGCCGCACCTATTGGACATTGCATCCGAGACGACGTAAAGTCTGGCGTGTGATCGGCCGGAGCAGTCAACTTCCGATAATTGCTCAAGCCGACCGGCATGGCAGACGGACAGCTGTCATCGATGCGCAGGGGGCGTTCACCTACAACGACTTGCTGGATGCTTCGTCAGGCGTGGCGGCGGCCCTGCTCGCCGGCCGCCTTGACCTGCGCGAGGAGCGCGTGGCGTTTCTGGTGACTCCGGGATTTCCGTGGGTTGCGGCGCAGTGGGGTATCTGGCGAGCCGGTGGCGTTGCTGTCCCGTTACCGCTCAACTCCACCGGGCCTGAGTTCGAATATTTTATCGACGACACCGAGGCGTCGGCATTGGTGTTGGATGCTCAAGCCGCCCCTGTTCTGGCGCCCATCGCTGCCGCCCGTGGTATCCGCGCCTTGTTCTATGAGCAGCTTCCCGCTTTCCAGGCGCCAGAATCAGCGGACGTCAATATCAGTATCAGTATCAATAGCGAGCGGCGCGCCATGATTCTATACACCAGTGGCACGACCAGCAGGCCGAAGGGCGTAGTTACAACCCACGCCAATATTGCGGCGCAAATCATCAGCTTGGTAGAGGCTTGGGGGTGGTCGGCCGACGATAGGATTGTGCTCTGTTTGCCTCTACATCACGTGCACGGAATCATCAATGTTGTGTCCTGTGCGCTGTGGTCGGGCGCGACCTGCCAGATGCTGCCGCGCTTCGACGCGAATGCGGTTTGGGACTGCATCGCGGGCGGCAGCGTAACTCTGTTCATGGCGGTGCCAACGATTTACGTGAAGCTTATCGCCGCCTGGGACAAGGCTTCGCCGGAGCGCCGCGCGCGGCTAAGCCAAGGGTGCGCCAGATTGCGCTTGATGGTGTCCGGTTCGGCGGCACTGCCGGTGAGCACTCTGAAACGCTGGAAGGAAATCAGCGGCCACACTCTGCTGGAGCGCTATGGCATGACGGAGATTGGCATGGCACTGTCGAACCCGTTACGGGGCGAGCGCGTGCCGGGCAGCGTCGGGAGACCGCTGCCGAGCGTCGAGGTTCAGCTCGTTGGAGAGGACGGCGACTCAGTTGCCCCGGGCACACTGGGCGAGATCGAAGTCCGTGGTCCAAGCGTGTTTTTAGAATACTGGGGCCAGCCTGAGGCTACCCGCGCCGCCTTCCGCGATGGTTGGTTTCGCACGGGCGATACTGCGGTGATCGAAAACGGTGTCTATCGCATTCTTGGCCGGACGAACATTGACATTCTCAAGACGGGTGGACACAAGGTATCCGCGCTGGAGATTGAGGACGCGCTGCGCGAACATCCCGCAGTTGCGGACTGTGCCGTGGTCGGCGTGCCCGATCCGGAGTGGGGTGAGCGGGTTGCTGCAGCCGTGGTTCTGAAAGAAGGGCTGAAAGAAGGGCTGAATGACGGCGATGTCCTCGATCTGCCGTCGCTTCGCACCTGGGCCAAGGAGTTGCTCGCGGCTCACAAAGTGCCTTCCCGGCTTCTGGTGCTGGAGGCGCTTCCGCGCAACGCGATGGGAAAGGTCATGAAGCCCTCGGTGGCGGCGCTGTTTCAATCCACGGGCGGGGGCGATTCCGCCGCCTAGCGGTCATCTCGGTCCCACTCCATTTCGGACTTTCATCCAAGATGAGGAAGGGAAGACTGCGAACTGACTAACCGCCGATTGTGTACCATCCGCAATATGTAGTAACCGGCAGCCGCCGCCGCCAGATGCTTGAGAGTGTGACCGCTTACGACATGTCCTGCTGCGAAGATTGGCCTGTCGAGAATCTCCAAGGCTTTCGCGAGGGCATAGAATCCCACCACAACCGCCAAGTCAGATCCTCGCGTGTAACGTTGCGGAAAGAGTAGCGCCAGCAAGAGCACCAGCGCTGAATACACTTGGACTGCGGCGTAGAAGCGCAGATCGCCAACTCCTCGCATCTCACTCGCGTACCACTGCAACACGCTGCTCAACCCGACCAGCAGCAGGAGTGGCAGCAGCCAGAGGCCGAGTCGGAGACTGATCCTCTCTACGATTACAGCAGCCACCATCGACATGAAGGCTATCGTCATCGGAAGCCTATCCCACACCAGACGCGCGTTATTGGGGTCGAGGTGATAGTAAGAGGAACCAAACGCCGTAAGCAGCAATCCGACAAAAACAAACAGATAGGGCCAGCGTTCCCGCTGATCGTGAAAATGCGCGGTCGGCGGCTCGGAGTTGAATCGAAGCAAAAAGACCAAGCCCCACGCTCCAATCACGGCGAAAGGTAAATTGGAAACGACATTGGCAAAATTGGGGATGCCGAGAAAAGTGCGTTGGTCTGCGAATAGGTGGTATGCCAGCGGCTGCGGAATCCGTGGCAGCAAGAAAGAGACCACGGCCACGACCAAAGTGAGAACAAGCAGCAGCTCCATGCTAGCTTTTTGAGAAATCAATCCATCCTCTTTTCAGAGGTGCGAGCTTGAGTTTCAGTGGAATAAACTTCGATGGCCCGATGATGCGATGGTCAGATGACCCGATCAGTTCAGCATCCGTTTGAATTCTTTCAGAAAGAACTGCACGTTATCTTCGGTGGCCAGCGGGCCCATCACGCCGATGCGGAAGACTTTGCCGGCGAGCGGACCGAAACCGCCGGCGATCTCGATGCCCGGCTCGTCCAGCAGGCGTTTTCGCACTTTTGCCTCGTCAACCCCTTCGGGGACGCACACGGTATTCAGCGTCGCAATGCGATGCTCTTCGGGAACGTGCATGCGTAGACCCATCGCTTCTATGCCCTGGACAAAAAGCCTATGGCAGCGGCGATGCCGCTCCCAGCGCTTCTCGATTCCTTCCTCCGCGATGACCAGGAGCGCCTCACGCAGGGCGTAGAACATGGAAATCGGCGCCGTGTGATGGTAGCGGTGCGATACCGCGGCATAGTCGTGAATAAGCTTGAGGTCAAAATACCAGCTGCGTACCGGAGAAGTGCGCGCGCGCAGCCAGTCCATGGCCCTCGGCGACATGGCCATGGGAGATAACCCCGGCGGGCAACTTAGTCCTTTTTGGGTGCAACTATAGGCAACGTCGATGCCGGTTTGATCGAACTGCACCGGCACTCCGCCGAGCGAGGTCACGCAATCCGCGATCACCAGAGCACCCGCATCGTGAGCCGCAGCACAGATGGCTTGGCCCGATTGCAAGGCTCCGGTCGAAGTCTCGGCGTGAACATAAGCGACAACTTTGGGCTTTTCGCGACCGATGAACTCTCTCGCTTCATCTTCTGTATAGGTCTCACCCCAAAGCTTTTCCAAGCGAACGACGTTTGCGCCGTGGCGCTTCGCCATCTCCGTAAGCCGATCGGAGAAGTATCCATTGGCAAACACGGCGACCTTGGCTCCGGGCTCCACGAAATTGGCAACCGCCGCCTCCATGCCCGCGCTGCCGGTGCCGGAAACCACCAGCGTGACGCCGCTGGTACCGAAGGCGGTCTTCAACAATTGCTGGACGTCTTCCATCACCTGGATGAAGTAGGGGTCGAGATGCCCGACAATCGGCTTCGATAGCGCCTCGTAGACCCGCGGGTGAACCATGCTGGGTCCCGGTCCGAACAGATAGCGGCGAGGCGGTTGCAGGGCGGGGAAGTGAAGTGCGGGTTTTTCTTCTTTGTTCTGTGCTGTGGGGGTCATAGTCCTCGCACTTGGTCAAACATGTCTTTAGATATTACGGGATGGAACTGACAATCGCCAGAAGGGGAAGCCCAGAATCCGATTCCAATCGTGGCCGGTTTCATCGTTGGAAGGCTTAAGTTGGAAGGTGTGAAAGCGGCTCGGCCCCGGGGGCAAGATGCGATTGGAGTCAGTCCGCTCGAGCTAGAGTCCGAGGTAAGCTTGCCGCACCTCATCCATTCTCGCCACCTCGTCCGAATCGCCGCGGATGTTGATTCGACCTTCGGCAAACACGTACGTGTAATCGCTGATGGCCAGTGCGAGGTGCACATTTTGTTCCACCAGGACGATGGTGAGTCCCTCTCTCCGTAGTTTGCCCAAGGTCAGGAAGAGCTGCTGCGCCAGCACCGGTGCCAGCCCGAGCGAGAGCTCGTCGATCATCAACACCTCCGGCTCCTGCATCAAGCCGCGGCCCAGGGCCAGCATCTGCTGCTCGCCGCCGGAGAGAGTGGAAGACTTCTGCTTGCGCCGTTCTTTCAGGCGCGGGAACAGTTCGTAAACGCGTTCCAGATTCTGTTTTTCCCGCTTGCGGGCCCGTCTCGAGTACCCTCCCATCTCCAGGTTCTCTTCCACCGACATGTCCGGGAAAAGCTGCCGGCCCTCGGGCACCAGCACCAGGCCGCGATTGGCCTTGGCATGAGGCGAGAGCCGGGTCACGTCTTCTCCATGGAACAGCACGCGGCCTTTCCAGGCGCGCACACTGCCCATGATGGTGCGCAGGGTGGTGGTTTTGCCGGCGCCATTGGTTCCGATGATCGCGGTAAAATTCTCGCGCGCAACCTCGAGCGAGATGCCCCACAGGACCTGTACTTCCCCGTATCCCGACTCGACGTTCTCCAGTTGAAGGACCGGGTCCATCATTTTCTCCTTGTCAATTTGTCAACCCTGCTCCATTCGTGAACCTTATCGGGAAAGCCCAGGTAGGCTTCCACGACTTCCGAATTGTGCACCACTTCATCGGGCCGGCCTTCCGCCAGCTTGCGGCCCAGGTTCAGCACCACGATGCGATCGGAAAGACTCATGATCGCTTGCATGAGGTGCTCGATCATAAGCACCGAGACCCCGCTGTCACGGATCTTGCGAACCAGTTCGATCATCTTCACAACTTCGGTGGGATTCAGTCCCGCCAGCACCTCGTCCAGCAACAAAAGTTTTGGTTTTGCCGCCAGCGCCCGCGCTACTTCCAGACGTTTCTTGCCGGCGATGGTCAGCGAGCGCGCCATCACACCGGCGCGGTCTCCCAATCCAACCTGCTGCAGTACATCGGAAGCGACCTTGCGCGCGGCAGCCAAATCGAGATATTCACGGCCGAAGCACGCACCCACGGTGACATTGTCGAGCACCGTCAGGTCGTTCAAAGGCTTCACGACCTGGTGCGTCCGCGCCAGGCCAAAGTGGACCACCTTATCCGGCGAACAGCGGGTAATGTCTTTTCCGGCAAAGGTGATGGTTCCCTGGTTGGCCTTGTAGACCCCATTCACGACATTGAACAAGGTTGTCTTGCCGGCGCCGTTGGGACCGATCAGGCCCACGATCTCACCCTCGGCGATGCTGAAACTGACGTCGGAAACCGCTACCAGGCCGCCGAAACGCTTGCTGACGCCGCGCACTTCGAGGATGGCGTTCATTCGATCACCTTGCGCGCGCGCGGCATCAGGCGATAGAGCCAGCCGATCAGGCCTCCCGGCGCGAACAGCACGACTAAGAGCAGCAGGCCGCCCGAGATCACCAGGTGAAAGTTGGAAAGGGCGGGAGAAGTCAGCAGGTAGGAGCGAAGTTTCTCGTAAAGGGTTGCGCCCAGTGCCGCGCCGATGACGGAGCCCTGGCCGCCGAGCATCAGCATGACGATGCCTTCGAGCGACAACATGTACTCGAAGGCGATGGAGGGATCGATCATGCCATTTTTGTAAAACATCAGCGCGCCGGCGATCGCTGGCAAAAACGCGGACACGCTGTAGACGATCGCCTTGTACACGGTGGCGTTGACTCCCAGCACCACGGCGGCATCTTCATCCTCGCGGATGGCGAACAAGCCCAAGCCGAACTTGGAATTCTTGATGGCGAGGCTCAGGATCATCGAGAGAGCCATGACCGCAATGATGAGGAAGTAGGTGATCCATAGAGCGCGCATCGCGCCGCCCAGCGGCTGGTAGGATTCGAACGAAAGGTACATGCCGGTCGATCTGCCCCAGGGATCGAAGTTGGAGACGAACGCCTGCACGGCCTCGAGAATGCCAATGGTGGCCAGCGCAAAATAGGCTCCACGCAAGCGCAGAACGGCCAATCCGAACAAGAATGCGCAGAGACTGACTACCAGACCGGCCACCAGCGCCGAAAGCACCAGGTTCCAGCCGCGCACCGTCGTCAGGTAAAGTCCCACGTAACCGCCCAGCCCGTAAAAGACGATGTGGCCGAAGTTCACATAGCCGGTATAGCCGATCATCAGGTTCAGGTTGCTGGCCAGGATGATGGCGATGGCGATGAGGATAAGATCTTCACGCAAGGACACGTTGTTGCCGTGCAGCGGGAGGTAGATGAACCCGGCGGCGATGAGCAGAATGATCCAGAAGAAGGGCCGGCGGAGGATCATGCCGACGCCCTCTTACCGAAGATGCCTTGCGGGAACGCGACCAGCACCACCACAAACAACCCGAACTCGATCAGCGGGATCCAACTGACGGCGATGAAAGGCGTGACCACTCCCTCCAGCAGGCCCAGGAGCACTCCGGCGACCAAAGCCCCAAACGGCTTGCCCAGTCCCGCCAGAATGGTCACCACGAAACTTTTCAACTGGTACACCCCGCCAGAAAGAATGGTGAAGGGAAACAAGGTGGAAACCAGAGCCCCGGAGGTGCATGCCAGCGCGATGCCGATCGCAAAGGCGATACTGAGCACCGCCGTCGAGGAGATGCCCATCAACTCGGCGGCTTCGCGGTTGTCGGCGACGGCGCGAATGGCTTTGCCCGTGCGTGTGCGATAGAGGAAGAATTGCAGCGCCAGGGCAATGACCACCGCGGAGATGGCGGCGGCCATGTGGTTCCCGGTGAAAGTGTAGGCTCCGATAGTGATGCCGGGCAGGACGAAGTTGACGTTGTACGGACTGGTGCTCCACACCGCCGTGCCGATGCCGATGACGATCATGTTCACCGCGAAGGTGGAGAGCAGGCTCATCAACATGGAGCGGCCCACCACCCAGTGCACCGCCATCCAGTAAACGACAAGTCCAATGACCAAGCCGGCGCCGATCGTGGGCAGCAACAGCACATACGCGTTGATGTGGGTGGCGGCGAAGAGCAGATACATCGAGAACATGCCCAGCGCGATCATGGCGCCGTGGGTGAGATTGATGACGTCCATCACTCCCCAAATCAGACTCAAGCCCATGGCCGCGAGCCCGTAGACGGCGCCGACGAGCAGGCCGTCGATCATGGAAGCTAGGACGCCCGACATATCTCACCCTCCGCGTTTGTGGCTTTCGCTGCCCGCATGACTGGAACTGTTTGGCTTGGCTGACATCCTCGGAGTCGCGCCTATCAACCAGTCCCGTTAGGGACGACTGAAGCGCAATGGCGCGTGTACAACTCAGTCGTGCCTACGGCACTCACGCTCATCTCCACACCCCGACCCGCCAGTAAACTGGCGGGCTATTTTCGGAGGTCCCTCCGGGACCTATTCACAAGCGACTACGAAACTTACCCTCAGTGGATCGGGTACACGAAGTTGGCGCTCTTGCCTGCCAGAGGCCATACAACTTCTTTTACTGGTTTGCCGGACTTGTCCTTCTGCCATTGCGCCAGAACCATGGAATGGCCTACCTGCAGGCCGTGATCGTTGGCGGCAGTCGAGAATTTGGTACGCCCGTAAAAGGTAGTGACATCGGTCGAGTTCAGCGCGTTCGCAACCTTCGCCGAGTCGATTCCGCCCGCCTGTTCGATGACGCGCTGCAGGATCAGCCCGCACGCGTAGCCGCCGGCGGACTCGTAGCTGGGCGGCGTATTGTATTTCGCGGTATACGCCTTGGCGAAATCCGCGCCGCTGGGCCCGTACTGCGCCTTAAACGCCGACTGGGGTTCCCACTGCGACGGCACCATGACGCCCAGCGCCGCATCGCCCAATTCGACCCACTGCGGACTGTCTGGCGCTACCAGCAACGTCAGCATCTTGAGAGGAACTTTGTGGCCGTAGAGCTGCCTGGCCAGGGTCGATCCGTCGGCATAGTGGCCGCCGCCTAAAAGCACGGTTGCCTTGGACGCAATCACCTTGTCGATGATGGCACTGAAGTCGGTGGTATTGGGAGCATAGGCTTCGGTGAACCCCACGTTGAACCCGAGCTGCTGCGCATAGGCCTTAGCCGGGGTCACGACCGCGACCGAGAACGACGAATCCTCGTAGACGAAGGCGACCGTGGCTTTAGGGTCCTTGGTCTTCAGGGCGTCGAGGGCAACCTTCAGATATTCGGGAGCGGGCGCGAACATCTGGAACAAGTTGTGGTTCCCCAGGGTGTAGGTCTTCGGTTCGGCCGCGCCGGTGGTGAGCATGATCTTGCCATACTGCTCCGTCACTACGGCGGCGGTGGCGGTAAGCGGGGACGAATAGGGACTAAACAAAAAGTCGGCTTTGTCCTCGAGGATCATGCGGCTGTAGAACTGCTGCACGCGCTTGGAGTTGGATTCGTCGTCGTAGTTGGCAAACTGCACTTTGTAGCTCTTGCCCCCGGCCTTGATGCCGCCGGCAGCGTTGACCTGGTCGCGCCACAGCTCAAACCCGCGGGATTGTTCCACGGAATCGACGTTCAGGGCCCCGGTCTTGGAGACGGTGAATCCGATGGTGATGGGTGGTTGAGCGAATCCCGGAATAACCAAAAGAACTAGAACCACTGCCAACAGAGTCAATTGCTTCATAATCGACCTCGTCAGTAAGAAATTTTCAAAGCATATCGCTAAAGACTCAAGGGCCCGTCTGGATTACGCCAAGTCACGATTTATGAAACACGTTCTGGTGCACGGAATGGGCATGCCGCGGGCAGCCACAGGTTGCTAGACGTAACACACCTGCGAGCAGCCTCCTTGTGGCGCAGATCACACCTGGCTGTGATCGCGAACACCGGCGCGACGAGCAGGCTCGTATCGAATCCGGTTTCCGCATATCGTACCCTCTCCGCTCGCTATTTCAGGGGCGGCACATACGGAATATAGCGAGCAAACAGCCAGCACAAAAAGAACACGACGGGTATGTGAACCATCAACTGCAGCACGCCATATCCCACAATGTCCCTGGCCTTCAATTTCAAGATGCCCAGCAGAGGCAGCATCCAGAAGGGATTGATCAGATTGGGCAGCGCTTCCGACGCGTTGTAGATCTGCACCACCCAGCCCAGATGCACCTGGTGCAGGTTCGCGGCCTGCAGCACATAGGGGGCTTCGATGACCCATTTACTGCCGCCGGAGGGAATGAAAACGCCAAGCACCGCCGAATACATCGCCACCAGCAAGGGATAGGTGTTATGGGTGCTGACGGAGGCGAAGAGTCTTGCCAGCGCATCCGCGATCCCGGTTCCTATAATCATCCCGAAGATCACCGCGTAAAACGGGAACTGGATGAGCACGCCGCCGGTGGCGGGAATGCAGTCCGCTACGGCACGCATAAAGCGCTTCGGACGCCAGTGCAATAAGAGCCCAACCGTGATGAACATGAGGTTGTAAGTATTAAGGTCAAGCGCTGCCAGTGCGCCTTGCGGCGAGGTGCGGAATACGTCGACCAGATACCAGCACAACAGCGCGGCCACCAAAATTGTCAGCAGCGGACTGTATTCCAGCCACTCGCCGGGTTTCGTCTTGGCCTCGAGACTGGAGCGAATCGGCGCGTATTGGATGCCGTAGGACTCGGCGGTTCTGGCATTCTCCGGCGAAGGCGTGGACAAGTAGGCGATCAGCACCGAGAGCACGATCAGGACTACCGTGGTCGCGATGCTTTGCCACAGGAAGAGAGTTTGAGTGAGCGGGATCAGGCCGCTGATGTTGAACAACGACGGCGGCATGGCGGACTTGGTTGCCATCAGCATGGCGGCGGAAGAAGACAGCCCCATCGCCCAGACGGCTCCCAGCCCCAGATACGCCGCCGCGCCCGCAGCGCGGTAGTCCAGTCCCTTGACGCGATGCGCCAGTTCGCGAACGAAAAGTCCGCTAAAAATCAAGCTCAAGCCCCAGGAGATCAGCGAGGTCAGCATGGAGAACAACGCCACCAGGGCGACCGCCTGCCGTGGTGTCTTTGGAATACCGGCCAAGGCTCGGATGGCGCGATACACGATGGGCGTCGAGGCGACGACATATCCACCGACGATGATCATCACCATCTGCATGGTGAAAGGGACCAGGGACCAGAAGTTCTTTCCACCCTGGATGGCCAGCTTCGCGGGGCTCTGGCGAAGCAACAGACCCACGACAAAGACCACCACAATTCCCAGCAGCGCAAAAATCAGCGGATCTGGAAACCACCGTTCACTCCAGTTGGCGAGCCCCAGGCCAAAGCGGACAAGGGGTTGTTCCTGAGTTGCCGCTTCCTTCTCTCGTGGCATGTGCATACTCGATCCTTTCGGCTCGGCAGCGACGATCCGCGCAATGATTATGAAAGGCCCTAACCGTCGCCGAAGACAGAGGAACCTGCCGCGCGTTGACGGAATCATGCCGGAAATATGCCCGACATTGTAACGCTTGTTTGGCGGCGCAAGGGAAATCGTTGTGCCGCTTTCCACGATGGGTGTAGGATGTCGTTCCATTAGGCTGGCAGGATCGGCGGTTACTGCCGGTCGGGAGCGGGTCATGAACACCTTCCCGGTTTTATTGGGTGCGTTGTGCGTGTACGCCCTTGCCTACCGTTATTACAGTGCGTTCATTGCCGCGAAGGCGCTGGCGCTCGACGATCGCCGCATCACTCCGGCACACACGTACGCAGACGGGCATAACTATGTCGCTTCGCCACGATGGGTGCTCTTCGGACATCACTTCGCCGCCATCGCCGGAGCCGGGCCGCTGGTGGGGCCGACTCTGGCGGCGCAGTTCGGATTCGCGCCGGGCTTCCTCTGGCTGCTGATCGGCGCGGTGCTGGCGGGGTGTGTACAGGACTTCACCGTGCTGGTGGCTTCCATACGTCACCGCGGCCGCTCGCTCGCCGATGTTGCCCGCACCGAAATCAGTCCCTTTGCCGGCCTGGTGGCGATGATCGCCGTACTCTTTATTCTTCTGGTCACGCTCGCCGGTCTCGGCATCGTAGTGGTCAATGCGCTTTCGAATAGCCCCTGGGGAGTCTTCACCATCGGCATGACCATCCCTATCGCCGTCATCATGGGATTGTGGATGTTCAAGAGCCATGCCGGAAAGATCACCGTCACCGGCCCCAGCATCTTTGGCGTCGTGCTTTTGATCGGCAGCGTAATTGCCGGACACTGGGTGGCTCAGAGTGGAGTTGCCTCGGCGCTCACGTTCACGCCCCATCAGATCACGATCCTGATGGCGATCTACGGCTTGGTGGCTTCGGTGCTTCCGGTCTGGCTGGTACTGGAACCGCGCGACTATCTCTCGACTTACGTCAAGCTGGGGACGATTGCCGTGTTGGTCGTCGGCGTTTTCATCGTTCATCCCAACATCCAATTTCCGAACTTCACGCAGTTTGTTCACGGTGGCGGCCCGATCATCAAAGGAAGCCTGTTCCCATTTCTTTTCGTGACCATTGCCTGCGGCGCGATCTCGGGCTTTCACTCGCTGGTCGCCTCCGGCACCACGCCCAAGATGCTGGATAAGGAAAATGACGCCCGCTTCATCGGATATGGCGCCATGATTGCCGAATCGCTGGTAGGCGTACTGGCTCTGATTGCGGCCTGCTCCATGTATCCAGGCGACTACTTTGCCATCAACACGGCGCCAGCGGTCTTCAGCCACCTGGGCTTGACCACGGTCAATCTGGATATGTTCTCCCGCGAAGTCGGGGAGAAACTGGCGGGGCGGACAGGAGGCGCGGTTTCGCTGGCTGTCGGCATGGCGCAAATCTTCAAGGGCCTGCCCGGCATGGCTCGTCTGATGGGGTACTGGTACCACTACGCCATCATGTTTGAAGCCCTTTTCATCCTGACTACGGTGGACACGGGAACCCGCGTGGCCCGCTACGTTCTGCAGGAACTCATGGGCAAAGTGCACAAGCCCTTCGGCAACAGCGCCTGGTGGCCCGGAAATCTGATCACCAGTTCCGTGGTGGTTCTGGGATGGGGATATCTGATCTACACGGGAAATATTTCCACGATATGGCCGTTGTTCGGAACCGGGAACCAATTGCTGGCGACCATCGCGCTGGCCGTCACCACGACCTTCCTTATTAACATGGGGAAACAACAATATGCGTGGATCACTGGAGTTCCGATGGTCTTCGTGGGCGTGACTACGGTTACGGCAGGAGTGCTGGGGATCAAGAACATCTTCTGGCCACTGACCTCGCAGCCCGGTCAGGTATTCACCGGCTACCTGGATTCCATCCTTATGACCATCTTTATCGTGGGCGTGGTTCTCGTCGTATTCGATGCGATTCGACGTTGGATCATGACGCTGAACGGCGCTCCCGCGCCGCAGGAGGCCTTCGGTCCTCCGCTCACCGCTGCCGGCGAAGTGAAGATGGGTTGCTGTTAGACCTCACAAGGGGTGTGGCTAAAACTCACAAGGGGTACTGCTAAAACTCACAAGGGGTGCTGCCAATCGCTACTTGGAAGGGTGACCAACATCACGGTGAGGTTGCTTGTGCCGACCTATGCTCATCTTTGGAGTGAGCTAGGGAGTGAGCTTGATGCCGACCGGCAATCTAAGCACATCCGAGGCACCATTAGCCCTAATCGCCTCGCCGGAAGTCCCTCCCGGCACTGGAAGACCAGATGGATGGCCGAGGTTTCAACGGCGCCGGCCCACTCGCCAGTCTTCGCCACCTTTCTTGTTTCCCATATGCAATTTTAGGAGGATGCAATGTATTACCCCCGTTATGCGGCAGCAATTCTCTTGCTCGTTACCGGCTTGGCTTCTGCACAGTCCACCGGTACCCAATCGACTTCCGATGTGAAATCAACCCAGTCCGCGGCGCCAAAGAAAAAGCACGCAGCCAAAGTCGCGATGCCGGCGCAGCCGGCGGTCACCGCCGCTGACATTCAAGCGCTGAAAGACGGGCTGTCCGCGGCGCAGCAGCAGATTCAGGCATTGCAAGAAGAGCTGCGCCGTCGAGATCAGGCAGTGCAGCAAGTTCAAGCCACCGCCGCCGATGCGGCCGCAAAGGCCACCGCTGTGCAGCTTCAGGCGACCGAACAGCAGCAATCGGTAGGCACACTGAAGAGCGATGTCGCCGACCTCAAGGGCAGCGTGGATAAGACGGTCTTGTCTTTGCAAGAGCACGAAAAACAGTCAACTGAAAACCTACCGGTGCTCAACAAGCAGATGGAGAGTACGATTACGATCCGCTTCCGAGGCATCAACATTACCCCAGGCGGATATGCTGAAGCGGCGTTTGTCCGGCGCTCCCGAGCGCTGGGAGCCGACCTGCCCACTCCCTTTAACAACCTGACCATGCCGGGCGCTTCCCAGAGCCAAATGTCGGAGTTTTTCGGTTCCGGCCGCCAGTCCAAAGCCACCGTCTTTGCCAGTGGCAAGCTGGCGAATGTGGAGATTTCCAGCTACCTCTCCGCCGACTTCCTCTCTGCCGGCGTTACCTCGACCTCCACTCAAACCAACAGCTACACGCTCCGTCTCCGCCAAGCTTGGGCGCAGGCGAAGTTTGACAATGGCTGGAGCTTTCTCGGCGGCCAGGCGTGGAGCCTGGTGACCGAGGTTGCGAAAGGGATCTCCATTGATGACGACATGGGCAAAACTAACGACGTTCGGCCCAAGACGATAGACCCTTCGTATAACGTCGGTTTCGATTTCGCACGGCAGTATGGCATTCGCTTAACCAAAACCTTCAACGACAAGGTTGCGATCGGATTCGCACTGGAGAATCCGCAAGCCACACTGACCAGTCACGGCAACGCGAGCAACTACCTGGTCGGAAGGTT
>Ga0209517_10002428_pt1 | contig 26306 bp, 21 predicted proteins | sample PeaSoiMetSII2010_FD_187695 | JGI IMG/M metagenome (GOLD analysis project Ga0209517, IMG submission 187695) | Peat soil microbial communities from Weissenstadt, Germany - SII-2010 (SPAdes) (version 2) | ecosystem: Environmental > Terrestrial > Soil > Wetlands > Peat | place: Germany... | reverse complement strand
GTCGAATTTCTTGCCGCTCCCCGCGACATTTTCACCGAGGTAGCCCTTGTCGTAGGCGATGGCGACGGCGCGCTGCATCTGCCGAAACGCATGGGGATATTCCGAGCGGATGTAGATATAGCCGCTGGTGGCGCCGACGGCAAATCCGGCAATAGTCATGCCTTCGATCAAGACGAACGGATCGCCTTCCATAATCATGCGATCCGCGTACGTGCCGCTGTCGCCTTCATCGGCGTTGCAGACAATATATTTTTGATCGGAGGCTGTGTTGAGAACGGTTCGCCACTTGATGCCGGTCGGAAAACCCGCGCCGCCACGCCCGCGGAGTCCTGAGTTGGTGACCTCTTCCACGATCGCCTGCGGAGTGAGCGTTAGCGCCCGCTCGAGTCCGCGGTAGCCGCCGTGGCTCACGTAATCGGATAGCGAGAGGGGATCGGTGATGCCGCAGCGCGCGAAAGTGAGGCGCTCCTGCTTTTTCAGGTAAGGAATTTCTTCGGTAGGGCCGAGATGAAGGCGGTGCGGCTTGCCATCGAGGAATCCGGCGTCGAACAAGCCCGGCACCTCGTCCGCAGTCACGGGACCGTAGGCGATGCGGCCGCGAGGCGATTCAACTTCGACCAGCGGTTCGAGCCAGAACATGCCGCGCGAACCATTGCGAATCACGGAGGCATCCAGTCGGCGCGAGGCAATCTGTTCGGCGATTGCTTTGGCAACGCCCTCGGCGCCAACCGAAAGTGCGGCCGCGTCGCCGGGCACGAAGATCTTCAAACTCATGCGTGCCTCTTGGCGTCATCAATCAGAAAATCGGCTACGTCCGACGAAACCCGGCCATAGAGTTTTCCGTCGAGCATGACCGCGGGCGACAGCGCGCAATTGCCGAGGCAGTAGACCGGCTCCACGGTGAAGCTGCGGTCTTCGGTGGTCTCGCCCAATTTCACTCCCAGGCGATTCTCGACGTGCCGGATCATCTTCTCGCAGCCCATGGATTGACAGGCCTCGGCGCGGCACACCTTCAGAACGTGGCGTCCGCCAGGGGCGCGGTGAAAGTCGTGATAGAAGCTTAGGACTCCGTGCACTTCGGCATGGGAAAGATTGAGCGCGCTGGCGACAAGCGGAATCGCGGCCTTGTCGACGTAGCCGAACTCTTCTTGCAGAGCGTGCAGGATCGGCAGAAGGGCGCCGGGGAGGCGCTCCAATTCCTGGATTCTGGATAGAGCCCTATCAGCGTCCCAGCCTTGGATGTTTTTCATGCGAAGTCGCCTCTAACTCCGTACCCGTCAGGCAGATGCAGTCCGGACAAACCTCAACCGTTGAAGACTCAAGCGCAATTCTAGCACAGGAGTGTTGGCCCGATTGGGTTTTTGTCTTTCGGAAAATTGGCGCCGACCGGGCCAGTTCTGCTGGCGAGGCAACCAATGAGTAACTTTCTTAGTCCCAACAGTGAATTTGGAGTGGACACATCGGCCTGTTGTGGCTCAAATTGAGAAGGCAGGTGAGAAGCGTTGGGACGCTTCCTGGGGAGATAGGCGATGAAGCAGACGGCATTCCTATTCGCGGCAATCCTACTACTTGCGGCTGTGGCGGGCGCGCAGGCCAATCCAGACAACTCTTCTTTGCCGTTCACGGCTGCGGCTTCCGACACCACTGCGTTGGCACGAGGAGTGCCGTCACTATACGCCATGGCGACAACACCGGCCCCTGTCGCTGCGAACGGACCGAGCTCGGCTGGCTCCGGTGAGCCCGGTTCCGGTTCAGCCGACCAACAGCCGCCAACCGTTTACAACGTTCACGAGAACTACAACTGGCAAGCAAGCGCCGGCTATACATTTTTCCGATTCTATCTTGTGCCCAACGTGACGCTGAACATGAACGGCCTTAATCTGGGGATGGTCTATTATCCGCGCGGGCATTGGGTCGGTGCGGAGGGCGAGTTCATCGGCGCGTGGGGATCCATAGAGGGGCTGAGCGCGAAGTATGTGCAGGGAATGGGCGGGCCGCGCTTTCGCTGGGCCGCTCCGCGAGGCCTTGAGGTTTGGGGACACGGCCTGGTCGGTGGATCGCACTTCCTGCCACAAACCGCGTTCGGCAGTCAGACGTCGTTTACCTACGAAGTCGGCGGCGGTGTGGACCTCAACATACACCAGCGTAAGATTGCGTACCGGGTGGGCGCGGACATGGTGGGGACGCGTTACTTCGGAACCTATCAATACAGTCCGAAAGTCTCCGTCGCTGTTGTCTTCAAATTCTAATTCCTATATCTAGAACCTCTCAGCCATCGATTTCGAAGCGATGGCGACGTATGCCCGCGCGCGTTAATTCGCCGCCCTTGTTGGCCTGAGGAATCGACTGAAGAGAGCGCGAGCTTCCGCGAGCCCCAAGGCCCACGTTCCCGCGAAGTAAATTATTCCGTAAGGCCCCAAAACAAGCACGGCGAGGAGAATCGGCCGCAACCACGCGGGGAGAAAGTACAAATAGGCAAGAATCCGATTTCCCCAGTATCGGTGAATCGCCCAACCAGCTGCCGCAGCCACCAGAGCCGTTGCCCAGAGCTTGGCGAGGAAGTCGGCGGGTAGTCCCGTGCGGCCTATTCGGCGGTTCAGAGTACGCCGTAAGAGATGGAACTCGACCCACGACGCGATTCCGGCGGAGATGGTGAGGCCGGCAACACCCCAGCGGGGTTCGATCCCCAGCATGCGCGGCAACGGGAGCGCGCAAAGGTAACCGAGAATTGACGTCAGGGCCACGCGGACGATGGCGAAGCGCAGCGGCGTGCGCGGGTCGCGCAACGCGTAATACGTGGACGAGTAGAGCCGCCCAAGCGTGGAAGCGAGCAGGCCAACCGTCGCGCCAGCGAGGATGCCCCACACGTAGATCACGTCCCCTTGCGTGAACCGCCCGGTAAGGTAAATCGCGCCTACAATCACGTCCCCCAATATTAGAAACGCCGCCGCGGACGGCACCACGAGAAAAGCGATCTGACGGAGGCCTGCATTGAGTCGGATGCGCAGTACTTCGCCCACCTGGCTCTCGCTGCCAACGGCGCCGGACATCTGCGGCAATTCGGCGGCGGAAACCGACATGCCGAACAAGCTGACGGGTAGTGTGTAGAGAAGTTGCGCGCTGGCGAGCGCAGAGACGGCGGCGGTGGGCAGCCAACTGGCGATAAATCCGTCCACGTAGGCGCTGATCTGCACGACGCCGCGGCTGAAGAAGACGGGAAAGAAATTGACGACAACCGTCTTCACATTTTCCGTCTGGCGGCTTAGCGAAAGGCGAAGACCTCCGAGCAGGCGCAGCACAACGGGCAGCTGCACTCCTACTTGCAACGTGCTGCCCACGACCGAGCCCCACGCCAGAATGATTGCCAGCCGATCCTGTGCAGAGTGACGTCCCCAGCCCAGCATCGCCGCGATCATTGCGGCGTTCCAAATCACACCCGCGGAATAGGAAAGGAAAAAACGCCGGTGGCTATTGAGGACTCCGAGACACCAGGCGGAGAAGACCAGAAGTCCCACGCCCGGAAAGAGGATGCGCACGATGCGGACGGTCAGCTCGCGCTTTTCAGGGGAAAAGCCGGCGGCAAGCGCGTAGGTCAGCCAGGGCGCCCCGAGAACCCCGATCAGGACAAGAATGGAAGTGGCCAGCACCAACAGGGAAGCGACAGCCCCTGCGGTGCGGCGCGCCTCTTCGTCGTCATCTCGCGCCAGTAAGCTGGCGTACACGGGGATGAAAGACGCGGAGAGCACGCCCTCCCCGAACAGATTCTGCAGGAAATTCGGAATCCGCAGTGCAGCTTTGAAAGCGTCTGCCGTCGCAGAAAGTCCGAAATAATGTGCGAAGACCCGATCCCGGACGAGCCCCGAGACACGGCTCAGAAAAATTCCCGCGGCGACCAAGAACGCATAGCGCCGCGATGCGACTCCCGGTTCGTGGCTCTCGGGGATTTGCGTCACGGCAAAAATGAAGCGGGGGCGCTCATAGGTTGGACGCGATTCATGGCAGTTGCTTCACGGGCGAGGATAGCACGGGAATCACGCGCCAAGATCATAGTGCTGGTGGCGAAGTGTCTACGCTGGAACGCTCTTGCAGGTTAAAGGCAAAGGGCACAGCGTTTGCCAATACGCGGCGTTAGGGCGATGCGCTGAGCACCGGATGCAGCGTGAGCTGGCTGTCCTTCAGGACTTCGAGGTCGCGCTCCCAGCCGTGCTTACCCTCGGATTTTACTTCGACGCGATGAGGCCCGCTCGCAAGACGGATGGTCGAAGGGGTCTGACCCACAAATTTTCCGTCCACGTAGATATCCGCGCCCGGTGGGTCCGAGGCGACCGTCACGCTGCCGATCTGTTGCTGCGCCTCGCTCTCTTCCGATCGAAACGACGAGATGGCAGCGGGACGCAATGGGCCCTCATGACTGATTGTTTCGACCGGCGCGTTTCCATAGGAGATGGGATCGAGCTTGATATCGAAGCGGCCCGACTTCAGAAGGAAATAGTTTCCGTGGTGGCGACCGTTGACGGCGACCCATTCAAACGGCCCCTGCGTCAGCGTGAGCTGTTCGGTGAGGTAGCCGTCCTTAGAAACTCGAACCACCATCGAATGATCGAGGCGCGCCCCGAAGACGGTGTGAGTCTTGTGGAAGTATCCGCCGGGAAATTCCGTTTTGTAGGGCGTGGTCCCGGCAACGGAGCCGTTGATTTCGACGGCGGCGCCGGGCGGAGAACTGGTGATCGTCAGAGTTTCGGCAATCGCTTGCGGAGCGAGCAGCGCGGATGCCAGCAGCGCGAGCGATGCATAGAGACAGTGTCTCCTCGATGGCCGCATCGGAGTCCTCCGAGGGAATTAGAAAGGGGAACGATGCTATTTCCTCGGTTTGGTGTCAATCCGCAGAAATACGCAGTGCCGCGGGGCTGGGAGGTCTGAGGTTTGAGGCCCCGTAACAAGCCGTGTTCTCAGGCGGTTGCCAAAACGGGACGACGGCCGGCACCGAGACTTGACGGCTAACTTCGCAATTGTGGAACCGAATATGGGAGCGGCGCCTCTAACTAAGAGGACGTCTGTCCATTGACGGCGATTGACACGTGCAGCGCCCAGCCACGGAGAGCCAGCAGGTAAGCTCGATTCTCTCTGGATAATTTCTTTACCACAGGAGCCAAGACGCAAATGCGCATCCGAGCAACGCGAACGTTCGCAGCACTAGCAGTCCTTCTTCTGGCAGCGCCCGTTTTTGCCGCCAAGAATGCCTCCGGCACAAACTCCGCTACCTACGATGTCCACGAACCCACCACGATTGGCCAAACACAATTGAAGCCCGGCCAATATTCATTGGAGGCGGTGGACGGGCAGAATGAACTCTCCATTCTTCAGCACGGCAAAGTGATTGGCAAAGTCCCGTGCCACTGGATCCAACTCCCGGCAAAGCCTCTGACGTCGGAGGTTCTTTCGGACCAAGGTAAGGTAACGCGGGTAAGTTTCAAGGGTAACCTGCAGGCAGTCCAACTCGACTAGGAGCCCGTTGGCCGAAGCGGACGGGCGGTTGCTCGCCCGCTCCGGCCGCGGATTCGCCCAATTCCAGGTTTCATTCCAAACACTTGGAGTGCCAGCCGCAGGGTATTGATTCGGAGATCGCGCCGCGCAGTCATTGCCGATTCGCTCGATATTCACGGCGCCAGCGGACGATAAATCTCGTCGAGAACATCCGGCCGGTTCTGTAAGCGTTTCAGATGCGGATATTGCTGGCCGCCGTGGTAATCGATTGAGTAGGTCTGCACCTGAGAACCGTTGGCGACAGTGAGCTGCACCGGTGAGGTGGCGGATGCCGCGACGGAGTCCTTCAAGGCGGCGGGCGAGAATGGTTTGCCGGCGACTTCGGTGATTTTCATTCCCGGGCCGAGGCCCGCTTTGAACGAAGGCCCGTCGTACATCACCTCCTGAATGATTCCCTCCGTGGTCGCAATCATGCCGATCGAATACATGAGCGTCACTTGTTTCTTGACCTCGTCCCGGGCAGTTTGAATTTCATTCGGCTGGTCGTTGAAGGTGAGCTGCCACCCGCCGTTTTGAAGCGCCTCGTCGGGAGTTTTGGGCGCGATGGAATCGAGGCGCGTGCGGAGGAAGCCGGACCAATCGTACGGCGCGATGGCATTGAGGCCGGCGGCGACATCTTCAAACGCGTAGGTCTTCAAGGCGGGTTCGCCGCCGGTTCCGCCGTGAAAAAGCCGGCAGAAATCGTTCATGGATTTCTGATCCTTGGTCAGGCGGCGCAAGGTCGCGTCCACATCAAGCCAGAGAAGTTCGCTTTCGTCGTAAAAGTCCACGCTTCGCCGCCAATACGTCCAGTCTTCATCGGCATTGTAGAGAAGTTCGGCGGAGTCGGCGGTGTCCTGCAGGGGACGCCAATTGCGTCCCGGCTGGCGATCGTATAGCGCAGCCAAGCGGGCAAGCGCTTCGTGTGCCTGATCCTGATTCAAGAGTCCTGTGCGCGCGGTGAGCACGTCGCCCAGGTACTCCGTCAGGCCTTCGTAAACCCAGAGGAGGTCGTCTCTCATCGGCTGGTGGTAGTCCGCGGTCGCGAGATCCGCGGGGCGGCGATACTTGCCGTTCCAGGAATGGACAAATTCATGCGGGAGCAGATCGGCAGTCTCGATGAGACGCGTCTTCTCGATCAGCGTCTTTTCGGGGACGCGGTCGTCGCTCGATTCGTGATGCTCGAGTCCGAAGTGCGGGACGTTGTCGCTCAGCGTGAGCAGGAAATGGTAATCGTGATAGTGACGCACGCCGAAGAGCGCGCCGGTTTCCGCGACGAGCTGGCGATAGTGCGCTTCCGTTTCCGGAGACATCGCCAGCGCGGCCTCGCTATCCGCTGCGATGTCGATTTCGTGGGACGGATTTTGTCCCGGCGTCAGCTGGATGACGCGGAAATAGCGGCCCGCTACCACGGGGGAATCGATCAAAGTGCTCAGCGGGACGGCCGCAAAGTAGATGGTATCGCCATTCTGCTTCGCGCCTGGCAGTGCCGTCCCGAATTTCCATCCGGCAGGAAACTTGACACTCGGTATGTATGTAAGATCTTTGGCAGCGTAACCGCGGGGATAGAGTACCAGTTGATTCCAGCTCAGCAGCTCGACGTAGGCCGTTGCGGAAGCTCCGGAGGAATATCCGGACGTGACCTGCGAAATCAGAAAATCAAAGCGGACGTCGAGCGACGTGACGCCCGGCGGAACCTCGAGATGAAATGCGAACATGTCCAGCAGGTCGCGCCGCCAGGGAATGGTCTTCCGGCCCGCCGTGAACTTCAGTCCGGCGATATTGACCACCGGGCCGTCGGGCATGTGCTCGCCCGGAATCCATTCCGGGTAGTAGAGGGTAAGCGGTCCCGGCTGCATGGGTATGGTCAGATGAGTGTGCAGAATTCTTTGCGGCGCGTGCGTGGCGTCCACTTCGACCCTAATCACGCCTGGCCGCATTGTGGCCCCGAGCTGCGGCACGGGGACCAAGATCAATGCGGAGAGATATGCGAACCACAAAGCGCATTTATGAAATGAGACCATCAGCCGTTCCCCTTTTCCTGAAATCGTGTTGTTTGCTTTGATGCCAGCGACTCATACGAGCGGAGTCGCCATTTTTCGAGGAGGATTAAAGAACGGCAATTCCATCGTTGTCGCGCGCACTTTGTGGCGCACTGCTTCCACTGTAAGTTCCATCTGGAGCTCCGTGCCGGGCGCCGCATGCTCGCGGGTGATACTCGCGAGTGCGATCATTTTCTTCAGCGATGGCGACCAGGTCGTAGATGTGGCTTTCCCTATCTGAAATCCCCCGCGATAGATCGGGACCGCCACGCGCGAAGCCGTGCTGGGCACTTGCGGCGCGAGCCCGATCGCGTCGTACAGGCGCTCGACGTCGTCCCAATTGATATCGAGACCAGTGAGCAGCCGTTTCGGGCTGCGGCGGTTTTCCTCCTCCAGCGCGTCGCGGCCAATGAAGTGTTCTTTTCTCAAATCCACCTGGCGTCCAAGGCCGATTTCGTGCGGCGAGTATTTCTGCGCTTCGATCAGCGCTTTCTTGCAGCTGAAATAATCGACCTCGATCAGAATCAGGCCGGCTTCGATGCGCGCGACGTCGAGCGCCAGCATTCCGGCCGGGTGCAGATCAAATTGCCGGCCTTCCTCCATCAGGGTGTCCCAAACCTTCGGCGCATCGTTCCACGGAATCCAGATTTCGTAACCGAGGTCGCCGGTATAACCTGTGCGCGATATGTCCACCTCGACGCCTGCAATCCTCCCGTGTGTGAACCGGAAGTATTTCAGATTTGGGATATCCGCATCGGATACCTGCGTCAGCAGACGGCCCGATGTGGGACCCTGAATCGCCAGCGCCGCCAACTGACCGGAAATGTCCTCAATTGTTAAATCGAGGCCGAGCGCGTTCTGCTGAAACCACCGCATGCTGGGATCCGCGGCGGTCCAACGATAAATGTTTTCACCCAGACGCGAAATGGTGCCGTCGTCAATCACCTTTCCTTGCTCGTCGCACCAGCAGCAGTAGATTACCTGGCCGACCGCCACTCGATGGATGTCGCGGGTGATCACACGGTTCACGAATTTCGTCGCGTCTCTTCCGCTGATCCGGTACTTGAAGAGTGGCGAGACGTCGATCATGGCGGCGGCGTTGCGGATGGCGTTGTACTCGTGCTCGTGGTGCGTCTCATAGACGCTGGCGGCGTAGTAGCCCGACCATTCGCGGAAGCTCAGGCTTTCGCAGACCTGCAAAGCCTTTTCGTGAACGGCAGTTCCAATCGGCACAGTCGCTCCTTCAACTTCGATAAAATAGGCGTATTCGCCCGCAAAGTATAGAGCGCGGATCGCACCCATCGCAAGACGCGCAGGGAGCACCGTGTTGTGAGTCCCCGCGAGGGCTTGTAGAATGCTCCGTCTCTCGCAACGCGCCCGCGAAACACGCGCGGGCCGCGGACGATCCTCATGCCTAAGAAATATGACGTCATTGTCATCGGCGGCGGGCACAACGGCCTTGTCAACGCGGCCTATCTCGCGCGTGCGGGGAAGAAAGTTCTTGTCCTCGAACGGCGCTACGTCCTCGGTGGCGCCGCGGTCACCGAAGAAATCGTTCCCGGTTTCAAGTTTTCCGTCTTTTCTTACGTGGTGTCGCTCCTCCGCCCGGAGATCATCCGCGACCTCGACTTGCCACGCCATGGCCTGGAGATTCTCCCGCTTGATGGCACGATGACGCCGATGCCGAACGGAGATTATCTCTGGCGCGTGAACGATCACGCGAAAACGCGCCGCGAGCTCGATCGACATTCCAAGCTCGACGCCGAAGCCTACGACGAATTCGCGCAATCCATGGTGGCGATGTGCCGCTTCGTGAAGCCGATCCTCGGAATGATTCCCCCCGACCCGACGTCGCTTGACCCGCGCGATTGGAAGAAACTCGCGTTTCTCGGAAAACGTTTTCAATCGCTCGCGGCCGAGGACAAATACAACCTCGTCCAGTTGATGACCATGAGCGCCGCCGACTTTCTCGATCAATGGTTCGAGACGGACGTGCTGAAGGCGACGATGTCGGCTTCGGGAATTATCGGCACGTTTCTGGGTGTGCGGTCGCCGGGCACCGCCTACGTCTTGCTTCACCACTACATGGGCGAAATTGACGGCGCGTTCCGCTCGTGGGGATTCAGCCGCGGCGGCACCGGAGCAATTTCCAGTGCGATCGGAGCGGCGGCTCGCGAGGCCGGCGCCGAAATTCGAATGGAGGCTCCGGTTGCGCGCATTATGGTGAAGAACGGTTCCGCGCAGGGAGTGGCGCTCGAAACCGGCGAAGAAATCCACGCGGATGCGGTTTCTTCGAGCGTGGACCCCAATCTCACGTTCTTGAAATTCATCGAATCGCGCGAGCTACCTGGCTACTTTCTCGAGGAAGTGCGCCGGTATAAGTACCGGGGCTCGTCCGGAAAAGTAAATCTGGCGCTCGACGAACTGCCGAATTTCAAGTGCTTGCCGGGGCCGGGCCGCCATCTGCGCGGGGCGATCTCGATTTCTCCGTCCACGGAATATATGGAGCGCGCGTACGATCAGGCGAAATACGGGGAGTATTCGCGCCGGCCGTACATCGATATGGTGATTCCCTCGCTGACCGATCCTTCGGTGGCGCCGCCGGGCAAACACGTTCTGTCGTGCTTCGTCCAATACGCTCCATACAAATTGAGCAGCGGCACGTGGGATGAGCAGCGGGAAGCGTTCGGCGACACCGTGATCGAAACGATCGCGGAATACGCGCCGAATTTGAAAGACATCATTATCGGCAAACAAGTGATCACGCCGCTGGATATCGAGCGGCAAACCGGCTTGACCGAGGGCAACATTTTTCAGGGCGAGCTTTCGCTCGAACAGCTGTTCTTTTTGCGGCCGGTGGCAGGGTGGGCGCGGTACCGGACCCCGATTCGTAAACTATACATGTGCGGGTCTGCGACGCATCCGGGCGGAGGAGTGATGGGCGCGCCCGGCCGTCTGGCGGCTCTCGAAATATTGAGAGATACCGGGAAGGGGAAAAGGTAGACGTGGCGGCAGCGCGCGAAATCGTGATTGTTGGCGGCGGGCATAATGCGCTCGTGGCCGCGTTTTATCTCGCGCAAAAAGGATTGAAGCCGCTCGTTCTAGAACGCCGTGCGGTCGTTGGCGGCGCAGCGGTGACCGAGGAGTTTCATCCGGGATTCCGCTGCTCGACCGTGGCCCATGCCGGAGGCCCGCCGCTTCCTTCGATTGTGCGGTATATGCAGCTCGCCAAGCACGGGCTGGAAAAGCTCGAATCGCCCGTGCGATTGTTTGCACCGTCGCCGGACGGCCGCGCCCTTGTGCTCGCGAGCGATCCGAGCGCGGCGGCGCGACAGATTGAGCAGTTCTCGAAGAAAGACGCTGAGAAATATATTGAGTTGCACAAAGCGCTCGAACGCACCGGAGCGATCCTGAGCGACCTGTTGACCCTGACGCCGCCCGTGATCGAGAAGCCCTCGAAAGGAGATCTTTGGAAGCTTCTGAAGGTGGGCCGCAAATTCCGCGGACTTGGCAAGAAGGAAATGATGCGCCTCTTGCGCTGGGGGCCGATGGCCGTTGCGGATTTCGTCGCCGAGTTCTTTGAAACAGACTTGCTGCGCGCTGCGGTCGCGGCGCGAGGCATCTATGGCGCGGCGATGGGACCGTGGTCAGCCGGTTCGACGGCGCTCTTGCTACTGCGCGCTGCGTCCGATCCATTTCCGGTCGGTAATTCCGCGTATCCGCGCGGAGGCATGGGGGCTCTGACAAAAGCGATGGCGGCTGCGGCGATACAGGCAGGCGCGGAGATTCGCACCGGCGCGGAAGTGGAGCAGATTGTCGTTAAGGATGGCGCCGCCGCGGGAGTCGTGCTTCGCGGCGGTGAAGAAATTTCGGCGAAGCGAGTGGTATCAGGCGCCGATCCCCAGCGGACGCTTCTTGGGCTGGTCGATCCCGTCCATCTGCCGCCAAGTTTCACCGTGAAGATGCAGCACTACCGCTGCAAGGGAATGGCGGCCAAGCTGAATCTCGCACTGGACGCGTTGCCCACGTTTTCCGCACTCAAGAATTCGTCCGAAGGAAACGCCGCGCTGGCGGGACGAATTCACATCGGCCCGGGAATCGATTATCTCGAGCGCGCGTTCGACGACTCGAAATACGGAGATTTTTCGCGCGCGCCGTATCTGGATGTTTCGATTCCATCGATTCTGGACAGCTCGCTCGCGCCTGCTGGAAAGCATGTGATGTCCATCTACATGCAATTCGCGCCGTATCGTCTAAAGCAAGGCGATTGGATGCAACAGCGCGACGCTCTCGCGGACACGATCATCAAAACGCTGGCCGCGCACGCGCCCGATCTTCCCGGCAAGATTCTTGCGCGGCAGATTCTTACACCGAAGGATCTCGAAGAGACGTACGGGCTTACAGGCGGGCACCCGTTCCACGGCGAGCTGGCGCTCGATCAGCTTTTTACCATGCGGCCGCTGCTTGGCTGGGCGCGCTATTGTACGCCGGTGAAGGGACTGCACCTCTGCGGATCGGGAACCCATCCCGGCAATGGAATCACGGGCGCTTCCGGCGCAAACGCCGCCCGCGAAATCCTCAACGACCTACGCTGAGGACCCGGGATTAGGTCGGGCTGACTTTCTTCTGCGCGAGCCGGTAGATGGGATAGCTAGCAACCAGAACCACCAGACTGTACAGGCTATTTCGCGTATCGCTCGCTATCGCTCCAATCAGGAAAACGAGCGATCCGGCGACAGCCGCGATCGTAGTCCACGGATAGCCCAATGTGCGATAGGGGCGCGGCGTGTCGGGTTCGCGCTTGCGAAGCATGAAAACCGCAAAGTAAGACAACGCATACCTCGCCACGAAGAAGAAGGTCGTCACGGCGACGACCCGGCCAAACGATCCCGAGAGAACGAAGGCGATCGCGACGCAGGTCGTAAGGAATAGAGGGACCGATGGCGTCCCGCCGGCGTTCACTAGGGCTATTCTGCGGGAACCCCAGCCATCCTTGCTCATCGCATAGAGCACGCGAGTGGCGCAAAGAATCGCGCCGTTGAGGAGGCCCGCCAGCGTCAGTACCATGAGGGACCGCACGGCGACATTTCCGAATTCGCCGAAGACCAAAGCCCCCAGCGCCGCGACCGGAAGATTCTCCTTCGCGATGCCGGCAACGCCGAGGACGTGAAACAGGGCCGCGTTCGTCAGTAGATAGATCGCACTGAGCAGGTAAACACCCGTCAACATCGAGCGCGGCATCTGGCGCCCGGGATTCACGATCTCATCGCCGAAGTAAAGGGAGCTATACCAGCCGTCGAAGGTGTAAATGACGGCCTGGAGGACGAAAACATAGGCGAAGAAAAGCGAGAGTCCTGTGGGAACGGCGGCAGCGGGAGCCGCATCGGAAGCCGCGTGATGCTTGACCAGGAAAGCAGCGACGATCAGTCCGAAGAAGACGAGTGCGGTGATCGCGCTGGTTGCGTTCTGGAATAGGCTTCCCCAACGGATGCCGCGCCACTGCAGCAGCGCGATCAGGGCGACGACTACGGATCCTGTCAGAATTGGCGCGCTCAGGTGAGGCAGCAGATCACGGCTGTACTCACCGATCAGAATCGCAGCCGCTGCCGCAGCCCCGCACTGGCCGACCCAGTCGGTCCATCCCACCACGAAACCGACGTAGTCGCCGTACGCTCGCCGCGCGATCGTGTAGAAAGCGCCGGAGCTGGGAATCATCGCGCCCAACTCGCCCAGAGACCACGCACCCAGTAGGGAATAGAGCGCACCAAGCGCCCACGCCAGCATGACCAACCACACGGTCGGCAGGCGACCGGCAATCTGCGACGGAGTCCGCATGATGCCAGCGCCGATTGTGCTTCCGAGGGCTACCGCGACTCCGAAAGTGACGCCGAGAACCCGCAGCAGGCTGCCCGCCACGGGCGGCTGACGATTGGGCGCGCTAGTCAACTCCATCCTCCATTTCGATCTGTCGGCGCTGAGTTCTCCGTAATTCGGCGAGTAACGCCGCAAATAACGCGCGCTTGCAAAGCGAGCACATCGTATTTCATCGAGCGCGAAACACAAAGGATTGGCTGGTGTGGAATTTTCGTCGAATCGATGGGTCGATCGAGGTCGGTAACTAGAAGACCGCACTGGAGGTCTATATTCTCGATGCTTAACTAATTTACGAAGCGACTTGTGGCTAGAGCGCCGAGTTGCGAAGCGCTTGCAAATTGACAGGGTCCGTTGTCCCCCTCCTGTGTTGCCGCGTTGCACAACCCGCGTCAGGTTCTAGTACTAAGTATCGTCTCTAAAGTAGTATTTTTGAAAGATGCCTGGCAACGAGAAGAAACAAGGGGCGGACGTTCAGCCCGAGCCGCACCTCAGCCTCGAAATCGCGGAACTTCGCCAAGCCAATGCCCGACTCAGCGCCCTCCTAAACGCCGCCAAGCTGGACGTGATCGTGGTCACCGATCCGACGGGAGTGATCACCATCTTCAATTCCGCCGCGGAGAGGATACTCGGTTACAGCGCCAGCGAGATGATCGGGAAACAGACTCCGGCGATATTTCACCTCGCATCGGAAATCGAAGCTCGCGGCCGCAGCTTGAGCGAACAGTTCGGGCGCACGATTCAGGGCTACGACGTATTTGCCGAGCTCGCTCGCCGCGGCGAGACTGAAGAGCGGGAATGGACCTTCGTGCGCAAGGATGGCACGCGCCTGATCGCCAGCGTTACCGTCAATGCGATTCTAGACGCGGAGGGGAGGATTACCGGCTACTTGGGCATCGGCCACGACATCACCAAGCGCAAAGAGTCGGAGTCCAAACTTCTATTGTTGACCGAGCGGCTTTCGCTCGCAACCTCGGTCGCGGCGGTGGGCGTGTGGGAGTGGGACGTGGCGAATAGTGCCATGACCTGGGACAACACGATGGTTGAGATTTACGGCTTCCCCCTAGCGAAGGAATCGCCCTATGAACAGTGGCGCGGAGCCGTTTACCCCGAGGACCTGCCGCTAGCCGAAGGCGCCCTGAAAAAAACGATGGAAGAAAAGGGTCGAGAAACCGTGGACTTCCGCATCATCCGGCCCGATGGCACTCTACGGCATCTTTCGGCCGCCGAGGGCGTGGTCCTTGATGACGAGGGGAACGTCAGCCGCATCATCGGCGTCAACATCGATGTCACCAATCGCAAAATGGCTGAAGCCGAACTACAGCGGGCCAAGGAAGACGCCGAAGCCGCCAACCGGGCCAAGAGCGAGTTTCTCGCGAACATGAGCCACGAAATCCGCACCCCCATGAACGGGATCATGGGAATGACGGAACTTGTTCTCGATACGGAATTGGACTCCGAACAGCGCGAATATTTGAATTTGGCCAAGATCTCCGCCGATTCCTTGCTTTCCCTGATCAATGACATTCTGGATTATTCGAAAATAGAGGCCGGAAAACTGGAGATCGACGCGATTGATTTCAATTTGGGCGACTGCCTGGGCGACACCATGAAGACGCTGAGTCTTCGCGCCCACCAGAAAGGACTGGAGCTGGCCTTCGAGATTGAACCGAATGTTCCCGACGCGTTGATCGGAGATCCCGGACGTTTGAGGCAGATCATCCTCAATCTGGTGGGCAATGCCATCAAGTTCACGGAGCAGGGTGAAGTGGTTCTTTCGGTGCAATTGTTGACCCAGGTCCAGGACGATCTTCAACTGCGGTTTACCGTCAAGGACACGGGGATCGGCATCTCGCCCGACAAGCAAGCCGCGATCTTCGAGGCGTTCAAGCAGGCCGACGGATCGATGACCCGGAAGTACGGAGGCACGGGACTGGGCCTAACGATTTCGTCGCGTTTGGTCGATTTGATGGGAGGGCGAATCTGGGTCGAGAGCGAACTGGGTGAGGGCAGCCGGTTCCACTTTACGGCGAAACTCAACGTACAGAAGTCGGCGGCAAGGACAATCGTGCCGCGGGATCCGACGACGTTGCGAGATATGCGCGTATTGGTTGTGGACGACAATGCGACGAACCGGCAGATTCTGGTCAAGATGCTGGAGAGCTGGCGAATGGCACCCACGGTGGCCGAGAGCGGGGCCAAGGCCATGGTCACGTTGACGGAGGCCAAAGGCATCGGGAGGACGTTCCCGCTCATTCTGCTGGACGCGCAGATGCCGGAAATGGACGGGTTTGCGCTGGCCGAATACATCAAACGCCACCCCAGCTATCGAGCGGCGACGATCATGATGCTAAGTTCCGCGGGACAGCGAGGGGACGCCATGCGGTGCCGTGAATTAGGTGTCGCCGCGTATCTCACGAAACCCGTCCGGCAGTCGGAGCTGATGGACGCGATATTGACCGCGCTGGGAACCCGCGCGAAAAGCGAAGCCAAGCCTGCGCTCGTTACACGCCATTCTTTGCGGGAAAGCCAAAATCGACTGCGTGTGCTTCTCGCGGAAGACAATGCCGTCAACCAACTTGTCGCCCTCCGATTGCTTGAAAGATTCGGACACACGGTAACGGTAGCGGCCAATGGCAAGAAAGCGCTGGAAGCTTGGGACAAAGGTTCCTTTGACGCCATTTTGATGGATGTCCAGATGCCGGAGATGAATGGCTGGGAAGCAACACAAGCGATCCGGGAAAAAGAAAGATCAACGGGCGGGCGCATCCCCATCATCGCCATGACCGCGCACGCGATGAAGGGCGACGATGAACGATGTTTCGCCGTCGGCATGGACGATTATCTAACGAAGCCGATTCGCACGGAAGAGTTGATGGCTGCGCTCGACAAGGTGGGAATGCGCAAGGTCGCACGCGAGGCTCGCCTGGATCCGGCGGCGGTCAGCCGAGATGCGAAGTTTGTCGATGTGGCGGCAGCGCTGGAGCGGCTCGGCGGGGACCGCGAACTCTTTGACGAGCTCGTGGAGGTCTTCAGGACTGAATGTCCGGGAGTCGCAGAGGAGATGCGCCGCGCCATTGATGATCGCGACTCGAAGACTTTGGAGCGCAGTGCTCATACGCTCAGGGGATCGTCGTCCAATTTGGGCGCTATGGCGGTTTCTGAGGCAGCGAAGGAGCTGGAGAAACTCGCTCGTTCCGAGAAGCTCGAAAACGCCGAAGAACAGTTCAAGGTTCTTCAGAATGAAATCGAACGATTGTTTTCCGAACTGGAATCCATTCGCGCACAGTGACGTTCTTTCTTGTCCGATCGGGATCAGCTGGGAAGGCGGTCCCGCGAAGCCGTTCGCGGATGAAACGCCAACATGAGCAATGAAGCAAAACCGAAAAAGCAGGTGCTCATCGCGGAAGACGATCCCGTTTCGTGCCACCTCCTGAAAAGCCTTCTCGTAAAGTGGGACTACGACGTGTCGGTCGAAACGAACGGGCTGGCCGCTCTGCGAATTCTGGAGGGCGACGAGACGCTGCGCCTGGCGATACTGGACTGGATGATGCCTGGCATGGAAGGAGTCCAGATCTGCCAGCGCCTTCGCGAGCACAAGAATCGGCCGTACGTGTACGTTCTGCTGCTGACGGCGCGGAGCGAGAAGCGGGACCTCTTGCGCGGTCTCGAACTGGGTGCCGACGACTACCTGACCAAGCCCTTCGACGCCGAGGAACTGCGGGCGCGCCTTCTGGTCGGCGAGCGCATCCTCAACCTGCAAGACGAACTGATTGGGGCGCAGGAAGAACTTCGCTTTCGTGCCACCCACGACGCGCTGACCGGCATCTCCAACCGCGCCGCGGTCATGGACGCGCTTCGGAACGAATTGTCGCGTCAGGTACGCGAGCAGCGCTCTTTTGGAGTAATTCTCGTGGATATTGATCATTTTAAGAACGTCAACGACACCTATGGGCATCTCTGTGGGGACGAGGTGCTGCAAGCCGTGACGCGGCGGATGAAGGAGTGCATTCGTCCCTATGACACAGTCGGGCGGTATGGTGGCGAAGAGTTCCTAATTATTGCGTCGAACACCGATGCGGTGGGTACGCTAGCGCTGGCTGAGAGAATCCGTGGCGTGGTGGAATCCAAACCGGTGGTGGCCCAAGCCGGCGAGGTGCGCGTTACCGCAAGCCTCGGCGTCGCCGTAAGCACGGACGCCCGAAGCACCGATCCTCAGATACTCTTGCGTCTCGCCGACAAGGCTCTCTACCGCGCGAAAGAGCTAGGCCGTAACCGCTCCGAGCTTGCTGCCTCGCTGGAACGGGTCAGTTCCACCACAAACCCCGCCGAAGGCGTTCCTCTCAAATCCGGCCATCGTTAGACGAACGGGGCGCCCGTGACAAAAGCGACAGCACACGCCCGACTGCACGCTATGTGACCTGCGTCACAGACAGTGCCCGCCAGACTGCGATTAGCCTACGGCTTGGGCTTGCCAGCGCCCACCCGCGAACTCATAGCAGCCATTCGTAATTTGGATGAAGCGCGTAGTAGACTGTCGAGTGTAAGATCCGCTCTTGCGGTGTCGATATGGGGGACGGTAAGTCTTGAAGGAAAGTCCAGGATTTGTAGGGTGGCGGGTGGCTGTGGTGGCGGCGTTGCTATCTTGGGCCACCCTCCCGACATTTGCGGACGCGCGCGACGGTTTCTTCGGTCCTACCAACATTTTCGCGCCGGACTCCACGCCTGCTCATTCGATATTCCGACTTTCCATATTTGAGCTCGAAGTGGAAGGCGCAATCTTTGTAGTTGTGTTCAGCCTGCTTGCGTATGCCATCACCAAGTTTCGTCAACGAAAGAATGACGACGATTCGGAGCCGCCTCAGGTTTACGGCAGCAACCAGATGGAGCTGGCGTGGACGGTGCTCCCGGTTCTGATTGTCGTTGTGCTGTTCCTGACGACCGCGCAGGTGATCCACCGCGTGCAAGACGCACGCCGACCACCGGGCACGATCGAAGTGACTGTCGTGGCACACCAATTCTGGTGGGAATTCCGGTACCCGCAATATGGCTTTGTCGCTTCCAACGAACTACACGTGCCCTTGAGCGCTCCCCAGCTCCCCACACCAACATTTCTCGCGTTGCAATCGGCAGATGTGGATCACAGTTTCTGGGTGCCGAGACTTGCGGGAAAGACCGACTTGATTCCAAATCACCCCAACACCATGTGGATTGATCCGCAGGAGACGGGACTATTTCTCGGCCAGTGCTCGCAGTACTGCGGAGTGCAGCACGCCAAGATGCTTCAACGCGTCTATGTGCAAAGCCGCGAGGAATTCAATAAATGGGTACATGCACAGCAGCAGCCGGCCGCGTCCGATCCGGCCGTGGCCAGCGGCAGCGCCTTGTTTATCACCAAAGCGTGCTTCGCCTGCCACACGGTGCGCGGAACGATCGCCGCGGGAATCGTGGGGCCAGATCTGACTCACCTGATGAGCCGCGATACGATTGGTTCAGGGGCCGTGCCTCTCACGCCGGAGAACCTGCGTCAATGGGTCCACAATCCCGCTAGCTTCAAGCCCGGCTCCCTGATGCCGGCTCCCGACATCACTGAACAGGAGTTGGATCAGATCACGGCGTATTTGTTGACGCTTCGCTGAACGCGAAGAGGAGAGAGACGAAGAAAATCATGGCGTCGGAATCCATAGCCCTGAGGGTTCACAAGAGCCCGCTGCACGTCGTGTACGAGTGCGTGGCTACGGCCGATCACAAAAAGATCGGGCTGATGTATATCGTCTACGCCTTGCTGTTCCTGGTCGTCATGGGGATCGAGGCGATCCTTATGCGCATCCAGTTGTCGCACGCCAATGCGACTTTTCTATCGCCCGAAGTATTCAATCGCCTGTTTACGTTACATGGCACCACCGGCGTGTTTTTCGTGGCCATGCCGATCCTTTTCGGTTTTGGAAACTATCTGGTGCCCCTGATGATCGGGGCGCGGGACATGGCGTTCCCTCGACTGAATGCTTTCAGCTTCTGGATGACGGCATTCGGCGGATTTTTCTTGTATGCGAGCTTTTTTGCCGGAGGGGGACTCTCACAAGCAGGCAGCGCGCCGGACGTCGGGTGGTTTGCTTACGCGCCACTCACCTCACCCACGTTCTCTCCAGGGCATAGCACGGACTACTGGACCCTTTCGTTACTTCTGGCAGGCGTCGGCAGCATCGGCGCCGCTGTAAATTTTATCGCCACGATCCTATGCATGCGGTGCCCGGGAATGACGTTGAGCCGGATGCCATTGCTGGCGTGGATGAATCTGGTCATGGGTGGACTGATCCTCGTCACGATCAGTCCGCTCACAGCCGCCCAGCTGATGCTGATGGCTGACCGCTACATTGGCGGACACTTCTTCGATACGGCGGCCGGCGGCTCCGTCGTGATGTGGATGCACTTCTTCTGGATATTCGGCCACCCCGAAGTCTACGTTCTGATCATTCCGTGCTTTGGTTTCGTATCCGAGATCGTTCCCGTATTTTCGCGCAAGGCGATGTTCGGCTATCCGGCGATGGTAGCGGCGTCGGTGAGCATTGGATTCGTGAGCTTGGGGGTATGGGCGCACCATATGTTCACCGTTGGTATGCCTTCTTACGGAAACGCGTTTTTTGTTCTCACCACCATGGTGGTTGCCGTGCCGACGGGCATCAAGATATTCAATTGGCTCGCGACGATTTGGGGCGGGAAAATCCGCTTCGCGACGCCGATGCTCTTCTGCATTGGCTTTCTGTTCCAGTTCCTGATCGCGGGCCTGACGGGCATCATGTTGGCTACGGCGCCATTCGATTGGCAGCTCTCGGCGTCCTACTTCGTGGTCGCGCACTTTCACTACGTGATCGTGGGCGGGATCCTCTTCACGATTTTTGCGGCGTTCTATTATTGGTACCCTAAAATCACCGGCCGGATGCTGAATGAAACACTCGGAAAGTGGCACTTCTGGATTTTCCTGATCGGATTTCACCTCACCTTCGATTTCATGCACATTCCGGGACTTCTGGGGATGCCGCGACGGGTTTACACTTACGAAGCGGGCCGAGGCTGGGAAACCTGGAACATGATTTCGTCCATCGGCGCAATCTTCCAGGCTGCGGGAATCCTGATTTTCGTCTACAACATGATCGTGTCCTACTTCCACGGCGCTTTGGCAGGCAATGATCCCTGGGATGCGTGGACGCTTGAATGGGCCACCACTTCGCCGCCGCCGGACTACAACTTTGCCGGCGTCCCGGCGGTGCGCAGCCGTAGGCCACTCTGGGATATCAAGCATCCCGACGATCCGGACTGGAAGTATGAGTAGAGCATGACGGAGGATCGCAAATACTCATGAGCGCAAGCCCAGCAGTCATGGCCGGGAATGATACTCCTTGGGTGCTCCCCTCACGCGGGCGCGTCGGGATGATTTCGCTGATTATCGCGGAGTCGGCGATCTTCATGATTTTCGTCGCTGCCTACATTTTCTACATCGGGAAGAGCCTCGATGGACCCACGCCTCGACAAGTTCTCAAGATTCCCATTTTTATCACGGTCTGTCTCCTGTCGAGCAGCCTGACGATGCATTGGGCGATTGCCACGCTGCGCAAAGGTAAGACGGCCAGCTTCAATGTGTTTTGGCTGATCACGCTTGTGCTCGGCGCGATTTTTCTCGCCGGGACGGGGCGCGAGTGGCAGCACTTGATTTACCAGGAAGGGTTCACGATCCAAACTAATCTGTTCGGGACGACCTACTATTCCTTGGTCGGGTTGCACGCGTCTCACGTCACGGCAGGATTGATTGGACTAACCATCGTGGCGATTTTGGGCCTCGCAGGGAAAATAAAACGCGAGCACAGCGAGCGGTGCGAAGTATTCGCTCTGTACTGGCATTTTGTTGACGCGGTTTGGGTGGTGGTGTTCACCGTAGTTTACATTGTCGGCCGGTAACGCAGAGGAACTGCAAATGAGGGCAAAATGAGCTCGGGACATCCATCAAGTCCGGCTGCATCTCCCATACCGGCACATGTCAGCCTGCCGGCACCCAGTGTTTGGCCGGGCCTGCTGGCGCTGGGACTGACGTTGGCCGCGGCCGGGCTGGTCGGCAGCCGCGTGTTGAGCATCGTGGGAGCAGTCCTCTGTGTCGTAGGTGGCATCGGTTGGTTCCTGCAGGTTCTTCCGCACGATCGGCACGAGGACGTTTCCGTGGACGCCAAACCTGTGACAATTGCCGTGTCGCACCGCAAGGTGTCGCGGATGGCCGCGGCTCAGGCGCCCCATCGGGCGCGTCTGCCGCTGGAGATTTATCCCATCTCGGCCGGCATTAAGGGTGGACTCGCTGGCAGCGTCGCCATGGCTGTATCCGCCATCCTGTACGGCGTCATTAGCCACGGCAGCGTCTGGTATCCCATCAATCTGTTGGGCGCCGTGGTCTATGCCCAGACGGAAGTGAGCACGGCGCAGATCTCTGCATTCCATATCGAGCTGCTGCTCGTCGCCACGGTCCTTCACCTGACGACTTCGATCCTAGTGGGACTTCTCTATGGCGCCATTCTGCCTATGCTTCCGCGGCGACCAATTCTAGTGGGCGGAGTGTTTGCCCCGCTGGTTTGGACGGGACTGCTCTATTCGGTCCTCGACCTCATCGACCCATTGCTCAATCAGCGGATTGACTGGCTCTGGTTCCTCGTCTCGCAGGTTGCATTCGGCGTAGTGGCCGGGCTCGTCGTGGTGCGGCAGGTGCGTGTGCCCACTTGGCAATTTCCGCTCGCTGCAAGGGCCGGCATCGAATCTCCCGGCATGATGCATGAGGCTGGCGAGCAGAATCCCCCGCGATGAGACGCGCCATGAATCCGCGAGCAGTTTCGCGCGTCTCTCTATAAAGTACGTTGATGCCTTCTGTGGCCCAGGCTGTCCTCACTTCCTGGTCTTTCCCGCCTTGGATCACGGCTCTCAATTTACTCACGACGCTGCTCTATATTCGCGGCTGGAGCGCGCTTCATCGCGCGATGCCCGGGCGGTTCACAGTTTACCGGCTGGTGTCGTTCGTGGGCGGCGTCGCAATTCTGGAGGTGGCGCTCGCCTCGCCCATCGACGCATTCGATCCATTCCTGCTCACCGACCACATGCTCCAGCACATGCTTCTGATGATGATCGTCCCCCCGCTTGTACTTTTGAGTGATCCGGTGATTCCTTTGCTCCACGGGCTGCCACGCTGGGCCACACGGAATGTGGCAGGACCTTTCCTGCGGTCGCGGACGATCAGCGCAATTGGCCGGCTGCTGACTTACCCTCCCATTTCATTGCTTCTGGTGTCAGCGGCGATGATCGGATGGCATCTTCCCGCTCCTTACGAGTTGGCCCTGCGTTCACCCGGCTGGCACGAGGTCGAACACGCCTCCTTCCTCATCTCGTCGTTAGTTTTCTGGTGGCCTGTCGTCCAACCCTGGCCGAGCCGGCCCCGGTGGAATCCGTGGATGCTGCCCGTGTACCTGTTGCTCGCGGATTTCGTGAACTCGGCGCTATCGGCGTTTCTGGCTTTCTCAGATCACGTCTTCTACCCGTCGTACCTGGCGGTGCCGCGCCTGGGCGGAATCTCCGCGCAGAACGATCAGGTCGCCGCGGGCGCCATCATGTGGGTGATTGGATCGTTTGCATTTCTGATCCCTGCCGCTGCCATCACGGTGCGACTGCTCTCGCCCGCGCCTCCGCGAGTCGAGCGCCAGCTTCGACCGCCGCTGCCCGAATCGCGAATCCTGTCTTCCTCGCTGCTGGCTATGGCGTTGATTCTTCCGCTCGCAGCAGTTGGCTATGGCCTGCTCGCGCCCGAAAAGCTCGATATTGATGGTGATGTTGTAAGGATGCAGGGAGTCTCGGGCCCTTTCCACATCAGCGTGTTTACGGTGCCGGATCCAGTCCCCAGTGGTGAGTTTGATGTTGCCGTGCTGATACAGGACCAGGGCACGAGTGCAGCGGTCCTGGATGGCGCTGTGGAAATAACTGTTCAACCGCCCGAAGGGCAGAACCCGAATCCCACGATTGCCAAGGCCACTCGCGAACGGGCGGCGAACCATCTTCTTGAGGCTGCCTCGATTGATCTACCCAGCGCCGGCACTTGGGAACTGAACGTTTCAGTTAACCGCGGCGACGAGCGCGGTTCAATTGCCAGCAAGGTGGAGGTTGCACGGGTTACCAAAGTGCGTGGCGGGGAAGTCGGCCTTGGCCACTAGAGTCCAGACGTGACCTGAGTCACGGGGATTTGTGATACGTGTCACTGCCAATGAGCCTTCGCCGAGTGTATTCATGCAGTGCGCGGGTTTGACGGTCAGGTCTGCGTGGATTTATGGTTGTTGCGGAACCGAGTCAGAGGAGTTTCAGGATGAGCCTGATAACGCATCATGAAGTGCCAATTCCCGGCACCTACATGTTCGACGGACGAGCGGCCATGAAGGGATATGCGCTGAACAAGATGTGCTATTCGTTCAATAATGCCGAAAACCGCGCCGAGTTCAAGAACGACGAAGATGCGTATTGCACCAAGTACGGCCTGAACGACGAGCAGCGCAAAGCCATCCACGAGCGCAATGTCCTGGCCATGATCCACGCCGGCGGGTGCATCTACTACCTGGCGAAGTTCGCGGGAATTTTCGGACTGAACGTTCAGGAGATTGGCGCCCAGCAGACCGGCATGACCCTCGAAGCCTTCAGACAGAAGCTCAAGGATCAAGGAGAATAATCCATGGCACGCGTCGTTGGCGGACTTACGACATCGCATATTCCTGCAATCGGGAATGCTGTTCCGAGAGAAAAAGAGCTGGCTAATGATCCTTACTGGAAGCCTTTTTTTGCCGCCTATCCGCCGGCTCGCGCGTGGCTGCAAAAGATGAATCCGGACGTCGCCGTCGTCATCTACAACGACCACGGGTTGAATTTCTTCCTCGACAAGATGCCGACGTTCGCGATCGGAGCCGCCGCACGGTATGAAAACGCCGACGAGGGTTGGGGCATCCCGAAGACGCCGCCTTACCAGGGCGATCCCGAGCTTTCCTGGCACATCATCGAATCGCTCGTTGCCGACGAATTCGACATCACGTCGTGCCAGGAGATGCTGGTAGATCATGGGTTCACAGTGCCAATGTCGCTTTTCTGGCCGGGCAATTCTTATGGCGGCATCAAGACGGTTCCAGTGTGCATCAACACGGTGCAGCATCCTCTGCCGTCACCGTTGCGCTGCTTTAAGCTTGGACAGGCCATCGGCCGCGCGATCGAGTCCTACCCCAAGGATTTGAAGGTGGTAGTGCTGGGTACAGGCGGCATGTCCCATCAGCTCGATGGCGAGCGCGCCGGCTTCATTAACAAGAAATTTGACCTACTGTGCCTGGACAAGCTTGTGAACGAGCCGGAATTCCTTACCAAGTATTCAATCCATGAACTAGTGCGCGAGGCGGGGGCGCAGGGCGCGGAGTTCATCCTCTGGCTCGCCATGCGTGGTGTTCTCCACGGACACGTCACGAAGATCCACAGCAGCTACCATATTGCGGTGTCAAACACTGCCACAGGGCTTCTTGTTCTGGAGAATGCGGCGTAACGGGCGCGGGCTGATTTCCCAACCGCCGCAGAAGGCAGGCTCCCTTGTTTCAGGCGGGATTGCCAATTCTTAGCGGCGGGCGATCAAACATGAGCCTGAGCGAAATTGGCACGCCGCGAAGACTCACCGAGCGCGGACCACAGAATTCGCCCAGTTTCAGCTGGATCCGGCGGGCATGCGATGTAATTGAATGCGCCCGCCTGCAGCGCGGTCAGATAAGCATCCCATTCGGCAACGCGCGACAGCACAATCACCGGCACCGGCTCCACGGCTCTTATGACCGCTCGGAAGTCACTGTCGGGCAGGGTGTCACTGCAAAACACGAGGCTATACTCCCCCGCGCGACGATGGGTTGAGCTTCGTTCCAATCGGAACTGCAGATAGGACGCAACCCGCATTTCCCAATAGCCGCAGCAACATCCTCCCTGTTCTTTCCCGCTTCACAAATTACCAAGACTGGCGTGGCATCCAGCATCGCGCCCTCCAGAATTTTGGCATCTTGAGGACTTCGTTCAGTTTGACCCGCGAGTGATTTACAACCATGCCCTAATCGTTGGCGCAGGCTTGCAACGCCGGCCGGTCCGCGATCATCAGGGTGGAACCCTTGAGCGTTACGAGATGCCTGCTTCTGAAATCACTCAAGGTGCGCGTAACTGTTTCGCGAGAACTGCCTATGAACTCCGCGATCTCCTGATGCGTCAGGGGCAGCGTGATTCGGGTTCCCAGCTTTGTTTCTTCGCCTCCGACCGACCAGCCGAGCAAGAGACGGGCAAGCTTTTCCGGAGCCGAAGCGGAGAGTCCGACGGTCTTAAGCTGTTCGCATGCTGCGTGATAATGAGCGGTCAAAAGCTTGACGATGCCCAGGGACGCTTCGGGATGCTGGGCGATGAATCGCAGAAACTCGTCCCTCCGGACGAAGGCAACTTGACACGGCCGCAGGGTCTCGGCGGTAACTTCGTAAGGCTCGCCCGAAAGCGTGGCCATTAGTCCCAATACCTCTCCAGGCTTGGCGATCCTCAGGATGAGCGTCTTTCCCTCGCTCGAACTGATGGTGAGCTTGACCTCCCCTTCGCAGAGAACGAACACGCCTCGCGCGTCCTGCTTCTCGAGGAAGAGTACCGCGCCCTCTGGGTAGACGGAACTGGACTTGATCGAATCGAACTCCTTAAGCGCTTTAAGTGAAAGCCCGCAGAAAAACTCGGCCTTCTTCAACTTGCCATTCTGGCAACTGTCGCTCATGTCGAAACCATAAGGTCCGCGCATGTTATGCTCCCCTCCTT
>Ga0209517_10002426_pt1 | contig 26333 bp, 22 predicted proteins | sample PeaSoiMetSII2010_FD_187695 | JGI IMG/M metagenome (GOLD analysis project Ga0209517, IMG submission 187695) | Peat soil microbial communities from Weissenstadt, Germany - SII-2010 (SPAdes) (version 2) | ecosystem: Environmental > Terrestrial > Soil > Wetlands > Peat | place: Germany... | reverse complement strand
CTCCAGATGGGGTCGTAGCTCAGTTGGTAGAGCACCACAATGGCATTGTGGGGGTCAGGGGTTCGAATCCCCTCGGCTCCACCAGTTCGACTGGTTGGACAAAGTTGGTCAAAGCTGCTCTGTTAGCGCCATTTATGGCATTTTTCTCGGTCGTCTTCGGCAATTCAGTTTGGACAGAAATGGACGCTTTACACCCCATTTTTTCACTTTTTTGTGAAGCAGGAAGTGAAGGCACTAGTTTCTCCAATTCTGCAAATAACGGAAGGCTCATTGCATCCGTATAAGTCTTGGCTGTAAGGCGCATGTCACTGTGCCGCATCAATTCCATTGCCACACGCGGCGAGATTCCCGCCTTTGCCAGCATCGTAGCGAATGTATGTCGCAGCGCATGGAAGTCCATGTGACGGCCATGCTCATCGAGGCGTTTAACGCCACAAACAGCCAAATCTTTTAGAAGCATTTCCGTCGTTGGAACACCACGCCTAAACACTTTTCCGGTCAGCGTGGTTTGTTGCGAACGCCATTCTTTGAGTCGTCGCGCCAGTTCTGGCACTAATGGCAAAACAGCCGTTTTTTATTTTTCGTCGTGGCCACTCGCGCCAAAATGTAAGGACGCTCCTCGTCCAAATGCACATCGTCCCACATCAAGCGTCTCATTTCGCCACGACGTAAGCCGGTAAAGGACGCGAGCATGTAAGGCAACGCCCGTTGCCCACTTGGCACGGGCGACCCGCAGCCAGTTTACGTTGTTGCTGTTGACCAATATGGAAATGTGTCTGCACCGAGTAATATCCTGATGGTGGATTTTTAACCCCCCACAACCTGAACCGGGAGGCTCGCTGCAATGGTGGGCCTCTTTGGCATTTAAGGTACAACCTTTTCTGTTTGCTATTTTCGGTAAGATTTGTGGAAAACACCTACCTTACAAATCCTTACGCTGCACTTTGAAATACATGCGGAGGAGCCGTAGCGGCACAAACATATTATCTGTTGCGGCATCGGAAAGTGTTCCACCAGGGAGAACATCTGCAATCTATCATGCCGTGTGGCATTTGCGATCAGTTGGATTCTGTCGAAATGAAAGTCTTAGAGGTCTTTGTTCAGCAGAGGAATACGCCGGATGCACTGCCTGAATTGATTCAACAAAAGTGGTGAGCTTTTCGCGATGCGGCGAAAGGGAACAGGCAGGATCGGTGGCGCTCGCATCACCCGTGATGAGGAAAGCCTGACAACGACAGCCGCCGAAATCAACTTCGCGAAAGGAGCAGTCACGACAGGGAGCCGGCATCCATTCGGTGCCGCGAAAACGATTGAACGATTCGGATTGATCCCAAATCCAGTCGAGCGGGCGCTTCCTGACATTGTCAAAGCGCACTCCCGATATGGCCGAAGCTGCCGGACAGGGCAGGACATCGCCTACCGGATTGACTGTCATAAACTGCCGTCCCCACCCGTTCATGCAGGGCTTGGGACGTTCGGTGTAATAGTCCGGTGTGACAAACAAAATATCCATTTTCCCAAGCAGCCGTTTTTTTTGCTCGGCGGCAATTCCGGTTGCCCATGCAATTTGTTTGCGGGTCGGCAACAAGGCGGCGCGGTTCTGAAAGGCCCAGCCATAGTATTGCGCGTTGGCCAGTTCAAGGCGTTCGGCTTCCAAACCTTCGGCCAAGGATATAATGCGCTCCAGTTGGTCAATGTTGAGACGGTGCAAAACCACGTTCACCGTCAATGGAAATCCCAGCTCCCGCACCATTTTCGCGGCCTCGATTTTTGTCGCATGGGCGGAAGCCCCTGCTATTTGGTTGGCCAACGGTTCCTGATCGGACTGAAAACTGATCTGGACACTATCCAGCCCGGCTTCGCGCATTTGCAAAGCGCGGTTCTTCCGGAGGCCAACGGCACTGGTGATCAGGTTGGTGTAAAGCCCTGCGGCATGGGCGGCAGCAACCAACTCCGGCAGGTCCGGTCGGAGCAGCGGTTCGCCTCCCGAGAAGCCTACATGCAGGACGCCCAGCTTGGAAGCTTCCGCAAACACCCGGCCCCATTCCCTTGTGGACAGCTCCCTTCCGTCCGGATATTGGACGGGGTTGGAACAATAAGGGCAATGTAGCGGGCAACCGTAGGTCAATTCGGCCAGCAACATGTAAGGCCGGTCTTTCATTTGAAAAGGGCAATCAGCATCTGTTCACGCAGTTGGGTCAAACATTCGCACACATCCTGGCGCACAGTCTGGGGATCAATGTCATATTCTTCGGCAAGCTCTCGAATGATGGATGTAAGCGTCAAATCACCGTTGCACCTGCGGAGGATGGCATACATGGTTTCATCCACCGGGAGGACACCTTCGGGGAAAAGTAAAACCGGCTCGCCGGTGAGAGGATCGTTCCTGAGCCGAACCCCCCGTGCGAGTTCCGGACGGCTTTGTTCATCCATCTGCATCATGTTCGCGAGTGTTTGACAGTTTCAGACACCGATTCTGAATGGCGTCCAGCATTGCCCAAAGCAATTCACACTTAAACCGTAATGCGTTCACGGCGGCCTGTTGCATTTCAAAAGTGGTGCAGAAATCCAAGGTCAGATTCAAGGCTTCCCCGGAGTCGCGGGGCGCCTGTTTAAGGCGGCGGGCGAAATAATCAAGACCATAAGCCTTAACCCATGGATAAAACCGTTGAAAGGCTTCCATCCGTTTGGCCATCAGGTCGGGAGCGAATAACTCCGTCAACGAAGATGCCACCGCCCTCGGCCACGGCTGAGTCCGAGCGAAATTCACGTAAGCATCCACCGCGAATCGAACACCGGGGACAACCTGGGTGTGGGCCAACAGCGCCTTGCGCGACAACCCGCATGCTTCTCCCAAACACAACCAAGCCCCGATCCCGCCTTCGTCTCCCTCGGCGCCATCGTGGTCGCAAATCCGATGCAACCACTGGCGGCGGACTTCGCGGATGGGACAATTTGAAATAATAGCTGCGTCTTTGACGGGAATGTTGGCTTGATAATAAAACCGGTTAGCCACCCAAATCCTGATGTCTTGGCGCGTGAGTTTCCCGGAGTTCATCCGAATGTGAAATGGATGCTGGTGATGATATGACGATGTGCCTACGTTTCGCAATTGTGCGGCAAATTTCTTTCGGGGCCAGGGTTTGACGCTCATAAATCAAATTCCAACCCGTCGTAGCCCACCGCGACGCCCGCTGCCGCAACCGCGGCCTGTTCGGGTGACCCCGGCGACAACATAGGGTTGGTGTTGTTGATATGAATGTAAATCTTGCGTCTTGCCGGAAGCGTTTTCAAGAGTGTCAGACTGTGGTCCTTGACGGTTACGTGGCCCATCTCTTCGGCCGTCCTTCCCTTGGCCTTGACCTGCAGCAGTTCATCAGCAGACCAGAAAGTGCCGTCGAAAAGCACGGCATCCGCTTCCCGCATCGCTTCACTCAAGGCGTCGTTGAAACCGGCTACATCCGGCGCCACCAGCAATCGCCCGCCGGTCTTGCGATCGACAATGTAGCAGGCGGTGTTGCAAGCACCTTCCCGGTGCATTTCACCAGCGAATAAAGGCGGCCCGCCCGGCAGTCTGATGGCGCGATAACTCAGAGAGCCTGGTTCTTCAATGGCTCCCGTTAGCAGCGCACAATCAGTCTCCGGGGGTTCATGCCAGACAACACCGCAAAAAGCGTTCATGACTTCGGTCAGGCCAAGGCATTCATCCAAAATTTCGCGTATGGCGTGTGTGGTGTGAATATGGAGCCTGCCGCCTTCACGCAACGAAAATAATCCCAACACGTGATCGAGATCGGCATTGGTCAGAAATACTCCCGAAATGGGACTATCCCGCAATCCCCCACTCCTGGGCTGAAGATCTGAATAGGTTCGGATTTGCACGGGCAAATCCGGTGAGGCGTTTATCAAAAACCACTTGCCCTGATCATCGCAAACCGCAACGGAAGACTGAGTCAAAGGCTGGATTTTCCCCTTCCGCGCATCACAACAATTATTACATCCACAGTTCCACTGCGGCAAACCTCCGCCTGCAGCGGCACCTAGCAATCGAACTCGAATAACACCTCCAGCAATCGGTCACCGGTTTAGCGACTCGGCAAATAGGCCGTGCACTCACAGCAAATGCGCATCACCTTGAATTTCGGTTTTTTCCATTGTTTTTTGACCTTAGTTTTTTCCATAAACTTGAATTGAATCAATTCCGGTAATATTTACATCAAATTCACTTAAAGTCAAGCAGTTGGCGGATTTTTGGTAGTGGTGCGTTTTGGATTTATTGAGACATTGCGCCTACTTTCGTGACCGATTTTTCATGTCTGACCATCGCCTTGATACATTGCTTCCGGGCCAAAGAATGGAGCGCCAAGCGGCTGCCACTCTGCGGGTTTTGCACCGTTGTATTGGACGGTGTCGACGGCGCCATAAGGATATCGGCAACCGCGATATTACCACGTTAAAACCTAGAGATAATACCATCTAATACAGTTTACTGCAGTTCGTTGCAATCCCGGTTCCACCACAATGGCATTGTGGTGGTCAGGGGTTCGAATCCCCTCGGCTCCACCATCCGTCGCTTGCAGGCCCTCTCGGCGGGCCGTTTTGGCTTGGAACTTCCTGATTCAAACTTTATAACGCCGGGCGCCATGAACGACGAGTTGCCGCTGGTCAGCGTGCTTATTCCGGTCCATCCGCATGTGGCGGAAGTTAAATCCGCCGAAGCGGCAAGGCGATTCGATTATCCGCGCGAAAAACTGGAAATCGTTATCGTGCGCACCACGGACTTGTCCATCGGACCGGGTATCAAGCGCAATGCCGGACTGAAGGCGATTCGCGGCGAACTGGTTTATTTTCTGGACGACGATTCGGTCGCCGAGCCGGGCAACGTCAAACGGGCCGTCCGCCTTTTTTCCGATCCGCAGGTGAAGATCGTTGGCGGCCCGAATGTCTGTCCTGACGATGCGCCGCTGTTCGAGCGGGTTCTGGGATTGGTAATGGGCAGTTGGCTGGCCTTTGGTCCCAGTCGCACGCGGTATCACCCCGTCGGCAAACTCCGTGAGTGTGGCGAGAAGCAATTGATCTCCAGCCATCTCATTGCCCGGCGGGACGCGGTGATGGAAGTAGGTTTCGATACCAAATTGTGGCCAAACGAAGAAAACGCCATGATGAACGGTGTCAAACAACGAGGCGGCAAATTGCTTTACGATCCTGAATTCCTTTCCCGCCGTCGCCCGCGCCGCACGCTCCGCGCCTACGCGAAAATGCTGCTCTTCTATGGCGGCGGGCGGGCGCAGCAATTTCGCCTGTATCCGAGCCTCGACATGTTGTCCAATTTCATTCCACCGTTGTTCTGTCTCTACCTGCTGGCGTTGCCATTTTTGATTGCCGCCTTCGTTTTCTTGAAAACCGCGCTGCTCCTCTTTTTGCTTCCGCTGCTGCTATATATGCTGGTGTTGCTCGGCCAGACGATTGGGGTGGCCGCCCGGAGCAATTTGGGATTGGCCGTGCTGGCCATGCCGTTGATGGTTTTGACCAACCTGCTTTACGGCTTGGGTTTCTGGCGCGGTTTGTTTATAAAAATTCCACCGCCACCGGCCGCAGCCGAGCAGGACATCCGGTTCGAAACCGTGCCGGTGTGAGTTTAGCAACCGTTAAAGAGTAGCAGCCGACGTAAGTCGGCTCTGACTTCAAAGAAGTTGCGAAGACATTTGGGCAGACTTACGTCTGCTGTTACGAACACCGCATTTCGACAATTGAAATAATGAAAACAGCCATCCTATGTGGCGGACAAGGCACTCGCTTTCGTGAAGTCAGTGAAGTCATTCCCAAACCGATGGCGCCCATCGGCCCGCGCCCGATCCTCTGGCACATCATGAATATTTACGCGGCACACGGCTGCCACGACTTCGTTTTGCTATTGGGTTACAAGGGCGAAGTTATCCGTGAATTTTTTCTGAACGGTACCGGTGGCACCAGGGCGGAATTGAGCGGTGACGATTCCAACTGTCTGATTTTTCATCAGGAAAACTCCGAGCCCTGGCGGGTGACGCTGGTGGACACCGGCGAGAAGGCCATGACCGGCGCGCGGCTCTGGCGCGCCCGGCGTTACCTGGAATCGAACGGCGTTTTCGGCCTGACCTACGGCGACGGCGTCGGCAACATTGACATCGGCGCGCTTAAAAAGTTTCATCAGTCCCACGGCAAGAAGGCCACGCTGACCGGTGTTCATCCCCCGGGAAGATTTGGAGAATTGGTCGTCAAGGATTCCCGCATCGTCAAGTTTCAGGAGAAGCCGCAGACCACACAATACATCAATGGCGGCTTTTTCATTTTCAACGCCGCCGTCTTCGACCGCTATCTGAACGATCGCGAGGATTTGGTGCTGGAGCGCGAACCACTGCAACGCATGGCCGAGGCGGGCGAGTTGATGATGTACGCCCACGAAGGCTTCTGGCAGCACATGGATACGCCGCACGAATTCGAGTTGTTGAACAACCTCTGGAAATCCGGCAAAGCCCCTTGGAAGATTTGGAAATAAAATTTGCCAACTGCCATCGGACTGATTGGTATGTCCTATCGTGAAAAATCCGCTTTGGACAAAGGCGCTGAAAACCTCCGCCGACCCGGAGCGCTCCCGGCATTTACTTGAGTCGCTCACTTCCGCGGGCGCGCGGTCGCAACTGGAAAAGTTCTCCGCTGATTCCATACGTGTATTCTCCGCGCTGTCCGGCGGGTCGCAGGCGCTCGGCGACTTGTTGCTGGCGCATCTGGACTGGTTGGCACTGCTCGACCTCGAGCGCCTTAAATTTCCCCGCCGCGCACAGGGTTTTCAGCAGGAACTGGGACGACTGCTTGGTGCGGCATTGAAGGCGCAGAATTATGCCGCTGCCTTGACCGAGCTGCGCCGGTTCAAACAACGCGAGCTGTTCCGCATCGCTGCGCGTGACCTGGCCCGCCTGAGCAATGTCGTTGAAATCACCCGCGAACTCTCCGACGTGGCCGATGTATGCCTGGAGGCGGTTTTTCAGATTATCCGGCTGCAATTCACGACACGGTTTGGCCGGCCGTTTCACCAGGACGCCGATGGCCATTGGCAACCCACGGCGTTCGCCGTCCTTGGCCTCGGCAAACTCGGCGGGCAGGAACTTAATTACAGCTCGGACGTGGACCTGATGTTTGTCTATGACGACGAAGGCGAAGTGTTCAAGGAACCGCCTGGGGGAAAGGAATCGCCGCGCGCTGTCATGTCCAGCCACCAGTTCTTCAGCAAACTGGCCGAGGCGTTCAACGCCGAGGTTTCCCGCACGACCGAGGACGGTTTTTTGTTCCGCGTGGATTTGCGGCTGCGCCCCGAAGGCGACGCCGGGCCGCTGGTTCGGTCCCTGGAAAGTTACGAGAATTATTACGCGCAGTGGGGCCAGACGTGGGAGCGCATGATGCTCATCAAGACGCGCCACGTCGCCGGTGACAAGGTCCTGGCGGCGGAATTTATTGAAACGATCCAGCCATTTCGCTTTCCCCATTTCATCAACGAGCGGGTTCTGAATGAGGTCACGGCGGTCAAAGACCGCATCGAGCGGGAAGTGGTCGGCGCGGACGAACTGGCGCACAACGTAAAGCTCGGTCGCGGTGGCATCCGCGAAATCGAGTTTGTGGTCCAGTCGTTGCAGGTTTTGCACGCGGGCCGTTCGCCGTTTCTGCAGATCCCCCAAACGTTGCCGTGCCTGGATAAACTGGCGCAATACCATTTACTCGCCGACGACGAGGCGCAACAACTTGGTGCCGCCTACCGCTTTCTGCGCGACGTGGAACACCGCCTGCAGATGGAAAACAATCTGCAAACGCACACCCTTCCGGCCGAGGAGCGGTTGCGGTTGCGGCTCGCGCGGCTGATGGATTTCCAGTCGTTGGAAAAATTCGAAACGGCATTACAGACGCACACCGGCAACGTGCGCCGGATTTACGACCGGTTGTTGAAAAGCGAGTCGGCCGGGGCGGAAACCGGATTGCCGCCGGAATTTGACAGCGCTGAATCCGAATGGGAAGCCTTGTTGGCGGCCCATTCCTTCCGCGAGCCGGCCACCGCGTTCCGGGTGTTCAAGGAATTTGCCGAAGGCCCCGGCGATGTGCACGTTTCGCCGCGCACGGCTGAACTGGCGCGGGAATTGATTCCGAAATTTCTGGCGTTATGCCCAAGACGGAAGCCGGAAGATAGAAGACAGAAGACGGGAGCCAGGAAAACTGTTTCCGACCTTCGGCCTCCGGCTTCCGGCCTCCGGCTATCCGATCCCGACCGCGTGCTGACGCGGTTGGCCAGTTTCATCAGCGCGTATGCCGCGCGGGTGCCGTTGCTGGAATTGTGGACCAGCAACCCGGCGCTGTTTGAGCTGATGCTGAGGCTGTTCGATCGTTCGGAATTTCTGGCGGAAATCGCCATCCGCACGCCGGACTTGATTGATGACGTGGTGGCGGGCGAGCGCCTCCGCCAGCGCAAAACCGCCGGGCAGATTTTGGAGGAATTGCGCTATGGCCGGGAGGATGCCGACCAATTTCTTTGGTTGAGACGTTACCACGAGACCGAATTGATGCGGCTCGGCCTGCGCGATATTCTGGGTGTGGCTGACATCGAGCAGAACCTGGCGGAACTGTCCGCGCTCGCCGACGCCTGCCTGCAATATGCGCTCGAAGTGGTGATGCGCAAAAATAAAATCAAGAAACCCCCGCTGGTCATCATCGGCCTGGGCAAACTCGGTGGATGCGAAATTGATTACGGGTCCGACCTTGACCTTTTGTTCGTGACCGACGGAAAGGCCAGGGACCTGCCCCAATTGCAGCGGCTGGCGGTCGAGGTCATGGAATTAATGTCGCGCCGGACAGAGCAGGGGATTGTCTTTCACACCGACGCGCGCTTGCGGCCCGACGGCGAAAAAGGACTGCTGGTCAACATGCTCGACGCATACGCGGAATACTATCGCCAGCGTGCGCAGCTTTGGGAAATTCAGGCGCTCACCCGCACGCGGCCCGTGGCTGGCAATTTGAAATTGGGCGCGCAATTTCAAAACCTGGCGGTGGTGTTGACGGATTTTTCCAACGTAGGGCGGGCTTCCAGCCTGCCACCCTCTCGATTGAACCATAAAAAAAAGGGCAGGCTGGAAGCCTCTCCTGCGTTACCGGCCTGTTACACCCCGGATTGGAAAACACAAATCCATCAAATGCGGCTGCGCATCGAAAAGGAACGCACGCCGCGCGGCCAGGATGATTTGGCCATCAAGACCGGCAAGGGTGGTTTGATGGATGCGGAGTTCATTGCGCAAACCTTATGTCTGGAGAATGGCTGGCACGAGCCGAACACGCTCCGGGCGCTGGAACGCGGACGCGAAGCAGGGCTTCTGCCGGACGCGGACAGACTGCTCGACGCTTACCGCCACTTGCGTTTGGTCGAGGGCATTTTGCGCCGGTGGAGTTATGAAGGCGAAATCGTTCTCCCGGACGATCCGGCGCCGTATTACCGCGTCTCGGTGCGCTGCGGATTTGCCGCGCCCGACGACTTCAGAAGCGCATTGGCGAAATGGCGCAAAGCGATCCGGGAAGTTCACGAAAAAGTCTTTAACGCAGAGACGCCAAGACGCAGAGGGAAATGAAATCGTCGCGCCTTTGCATCTTTGCGCCTTGGCGTTAGGTTTTTTTACGCTGGCGTGCGACTTCGTAAAGAAACACGGCGGCGGCGGCACCCACGTTCAACGAATCCACTGTCGGCGGCATGGGAATCGCCACCGCCTCGTCACAGGCCGCCAAAACCGCCGGGGAAATCCCATCCCCTTCGCTGCCGAAAACGAGGCAGCAATCGCCGGATAAATCTGCCTGCGACAAAAACTTTTTGTCCGTGTGCGGGTGCGCCGCGATGCAGCGGATCCCATGGGCGCGTAACTCCTTCAAACATTCAGCCAGGGTCAATTGGGTCGTGTGCGGTTTGGTCTTGAACCGGTGCCGCAGGCCGAGCTTGGCCATTTCAATGACCGGCAATTGAAAAATCGTGCCCATCGAATTGCGGACGGCCCGGCGCAGAAACGGGCTGCTGGAAGTCTCGCCGACAATCAGCGCCTGAACACCGAACGCGACGCAATTGCGCACCAGCGCGCCAAGATTCTCTGCGTTGGTGAGTGCATCCACCGCTACCAGCAACAGCGGCTTTTGATTTTTCGACAGAATTTCGTCCAGCGAAGCGGGCGGGGGAATTTTTCCGACGGCGAGCACGCCTTGAAACATCGAAAAACCGGTCAGCGTCTCGAGTAATTTCTTATCGGCGAGATAAACAGTGATGGGTTCCGTCCGCGCTTCGAGCAAAGGACGAAAATCATCCAGCCATTTATCCGGCAGCACGACCGAAACCACGGGATAACGGCTTTCCAGCAGCCGTTGAACGACCTTTGTCCCCTCGGCCACGAAAATGCCCTGCCGCTCGTGTTCCGCCGGACGCCGCATCGTGGCGTACGGCTGGAGTTCGGGCGAATCGAACGTGGAAATTTTTTCTACGCGAAGCATGGACTGACCTATGCCGAAAGCTTGAGCACTTTCCGCGGTTTCAATTTGGATAACTGCGAAACGACTTTTGGCATGAGCGGACTGGTGTCTGCCAGACGGTTTGACGGAGCGCGCAATACAACGATCGCAATTTGAAACTTCGATAAATTCTGCTGACTGACCATCAGGTTATCCATCGTGATGAACACGTCAAAATGTTCCTGCGCGCGGGCGAGCAACACGCCATTTTTCAATCCCGCCCAGCCGAGACCCGGAACGGATTTGACTTCGTGACCTGGAAGAAACCGCTCCAACCGCCAATCCAAGTTTTCGTCCAGAAGGATTCTCACGTCAGGCGTGGGCGAGAACTTCCGTTTCCATTTCCTTAAGGACAGCCAGCACTTGCAACCGTTTTACACTGGGGAAACCTTCCAAAAAATCTTCGATGGAATCACCGGCTTTCAGATGATCAAATAGACTCTGCACTGGCACACGCGTGCCTTTGAACACCAACGTGCCACCGAGAATTTCCGGGTTGGAATGGTAAACACGTTCTTTGTTCATGAGTGAAGAATACGCCCGTTTGGCGTTTTGGGCAAGGTTAAGAACGCAACTCTGGTTTCAATTGGCGCAATCAGAATCATTTTCAATTTACAACTCCAACGTTTTACACGGCACCTCTTGGGCGGCGGTTTGCAGTTGAACGTGGGTTGCGCCGATATGGTGGAGTTGTTCAGCCATGACGTAATGCGCCAGTTCGGGGCGATTGCATTCGCGGCTTAAATGGGCGAGATAGAGATGGCGCAAATCGGCAGACATGATTTGTGCAACGGCTTCGGCGGCGGCTTCGTTGGAAAGATGCCCGTGGCGTCCGAGGATGCGTTGCTTGAGGCTCCAGGACCGGCGCGGACATTCCCGCAGCATCTTTACGTCGTGGTTGGACTCCAGCACGAGCACGTTTGCGGCGCGTGTGCGTTCGACGACCAGTTTGGTCATGTGGCCGAGGTCGGTGACGAACCCGATGTTGCCAGCGGCGGTGTGAATCAGAAACCCGACCGGATCCTGCGCGTCGTGCGGAATGGTGAACGTGTCCACGAGCAGGTCGGCAATTTCGAAGCTCGCGCCGGTTTCAAACAGGTTGCAGTTGAATTTGGTCTGGAGTTGAAATTCAAACGCTTCCTGGGTGGCATGGTTGCAGTAAATCGGGATGTTCAGCTTTTGCGCGATGCCGGTCAGGCCATATACGTGGTCGCTGTGTTCGTGGGTGATGAGAATGGCGGTGAGATTTTCCGGCGCACGCCCGAGGCCGGCGAGGCGCTGGCGGATCTGGCGCGGGCTGAACCCGGCGTCCACGAGTACGCGGGCCTCGTCGGTTTCGATATAGGCGCAATTGCCCCCGGAACCACTGCCGAGAATGGTGAATTTGACGGCCACGAACGGACGTTAATCGCCCGGAAGTGGGGTGGCAAATTTTTTCATCGCCTTGGCAGAGGGCTAATTCCGCGGAGCCGTCAGGTTTCCGCAATCTTGCTTGAATCCCGCCATGAAGTAGCATGATGCCGTGACCGATTTGCTCCAACGCGTCGAACAAAATATCCTCAGCCGGCATTTGCTGAAAGAGGGTCAAATGGTTCTGGTCGCGGTTTCTGGCGGATTGGATTCCATGACGTTGCTGCAAATGCTTCAGAAGCTTGCGATGCGGCATAAGTGGAAATTGACAGTTGCGCATTTCAACCATCAATTGCGCGGACGGAGCAGCAACGCCGATGAAGGACTGGTCCGCAGAACTGCCGCAACTTTAAGTCTGCCGTTTGCGGTTGGCCGGGCCGATGTTCGAAAATTCGCCAAAACCTCAAAGCTCTCGATTGAAATGGCCGCCCGAAAGTTGCGACACGAGTTTTATGTGCGCGCCGCCCGGGAGCGGAACATTTCCGTGGTGGCGCTGGCGCATCACGCCGATGATCAGGTCGAACTCTTCTTTTTGCGCCTCCTGCGCGGCGCAGGCAGTGAAGGGTTGGCCGGGATGAAATGGCGTTCATCGTCACCGGCTGACATTAAAATCGCTTTGGTTCGTCCGATGCTCGACGCCGCCAAGGCTGATCTGCGTGACTTCGCGCGTGAGAACAAAGTTCGCTTTCGCGAGGATGCTACGAATGCGAATCTTGACCTGCCGCGCAATCGGGTCCGCAACGAATTGCTGCCACTGCTCCGACGACGTTATCAGCCGGCGCTGACTCGGACGATTTTGCGGCTGATGGAACTCGTTGGCGCGGAGGCGGAAGTTGTTGGTGAAATGGCGCGGCACTGGCTGAAAATGGATAGTAGGAGTCGAGGTGACGAGCCTCAAATCAAAATCGGAAGGCGGCAGGCGAAACGAGGAAGATCAGAGACTCCTGACGTCGTCTCCCCCTTTGAAAAATTGCCGGTCGCAGGCCAGCGGCGGGTGTTACAATTGCAACTGGCGGAGCATGGCGTTGCGACGGACTTTGAATTGGTCGAGCGGCTTCGGTGTTCACCAAATGTTTCCATCAGCGTCAGCCCGGGTTTCTCTGTGACACGCGATTCAGTCGGCAGAGTAAGTTTGCGGGCGCAGGCGCCAGTCGAATTCAAAGTCGGTGAACTCATGGTAAATCTGGCGGACAGGGCAGGGCGGGTGGTTTTCAATGGCGTCCAATTCCATTGGAAATTCGAGAGTACGAAAAAGAAACTGAATTTGGCCGGAAAACGCGGCTGTGAATATTTCGACGCGGACAAGGTGGGCGGACAAATCACCTTGCGTCATTGGCGGGCAGGTGACCGGTTTCAACCCATCGGCCTGAAATCGGCGGTGAAGCTCCAGGATTTGTTCACGAACCAGAAAATCCCGCGCACGCGCCGGCACGATTTGGCCGTAGCCGAGGCCGCCAACGGCAGGATTTTCTGGGTGCAAAATCTACGGATGGCGGAACCATTCAAGCTGACAACGGAAACAACGCGCCGCCTGGTCTGGCGCTGGCGATGTGACTTGCGTTGAACAGGTTGGCGGCGAAAGGAGTGAATCCCGCGGGCACCCCATTCTTAATGCCTCCGGAAATGAGCTTTACACCGGGAAGATCGCCGGTTACACTCCGCCCCTCTTATTGATTTTGGATATTATGGAAGCGAAGGCTAAGACGATTGAACAATTTAAATTGCACGCCCAGGACACGGGCTCGGCGGACGTGCAAATTGCGCTGTTGACCGAGCGGATTAACCATTTGACCGAACATTTGCAGGGCAACAAAAAGGACCACAGCTCGCGCCGCGGGCTGCTGATGATGGTCGGCCAGCGCCGCCGACTTCTGGATTATTTGCAGAGCAAAGACCGGAAGCGTTACCAGACTGTTACGAAGAAATTGAAACTGCGCCACTAATTTGCGGCGGCGCGGGTCTGGCTTTTTTCAGCTGGCCGCCTTCCGCTTTCGGATTTGAGCCGGACACGTGAACGGCCCGATTCCTCAACCAAACACATCGCGTATGAAAAATTCGTTACCTCCGGGAAATTTCATTCAGTCCCGCCCTTCCGTGGAAGAGCGGGGTTCACTGAAGTTCCTCCGGCGGTGGCGTGGAAAGTTAGAACATGTCAGAAAAAATCACCGCCCGGGTGGGCGACAAACAAGTCATAATTGAAACCGGTAAACTGGCCAAACAGGCCGACGGCGCCGTCACCGTTCAACTCGGGGAAACCATCGTCGTCGTGGCCGCGGTGGCTGCGACCAAGGCCAAGGAAGGCCAGGAATTCTTCCCGTTGACCGTGGATTATCGCGAGAAGGCAGCCGCGGCGGGCAAATTTCCCGGCGGTTACTTCAAGCGCGAAGGGCGTCCGACCGAAAAGGAAATTCTCACCTCCCGTCTCACCGACCGTCCGATTCGTCCGCTTTTCCCCAAGGGCATGTACAACGAAGTCCAGGTTCAGAGCATCGTGCTGAGCGCGGACGGCGAAAACGACCCGGACATTTTGAGCATCGTCGGCGCTTCCACCGCGCTGATGGTCAGTGACATTCCCTGGGCCGGCCCGCTCGGCGCGGTGCGCGTCGGCCGCGTCAAGGGGCAGTTCATCGCCAATCCGACGCATTCCGAGATGAAGGAAAGCGATCTCGACCTCGTTTACGTCGGCAATGAAACCGACATCGTGATGTACGAAGGTTCAGCGAAGGAAATCAGCGAGGCCGATTTCAACGCCGCCCTGAAATTCGGCCAGGAATGCTGCCAGCCGTTGATTGCCGCCCAGAAGGAACTGGTCGCGAAGGCCGGCAAAAAGAAACGGGAGATTGCGCTGACCATTGTTCCCGATGAGATTTTGGAGGAGGCGAAAAAGCTGGCCGGCGACCGTTTTGTGCCCGCGCTGCTCACGCCCGGCAAGCTGGCGCGCGAAGCGGCCTGCAAAGCGATTCAGGACGAAGTCGGCGCGAAGCTCGTCGAAAAGTTTGGCGAGGAAAAAGTGACGGATTTCGTCGTCAAGGACGCCTTTTATTACATTCAAAAAGAGGCTGTTCGCAGTTTGATTCTGGACAGCGGCAAACGCCTGGACGGCCGCGCCTTTGACGTCGTGCGCCCGATTTCCAGCGAGGTGGGCATCCTGCCGCGTGCGCATGGTTCGGCGATTTTCTCCCGCGGCGAAACCCAGGCCGTCACACTCGTCACGCTTGGCACCGGCGACGACGTTCAGGAATTTGACTCCTACACCGGGGGTGAGAATGAAAAGAAATTCATTCTGCACTACAACTTCCCGAATTTTTCCGTCGGCGAGACCGGCCGCATCGCCGGCCCGGGCCGCCGCGAAATCGGCCACGGCGCGCTGGCGGAACGCTCCATTGAACCGATGCTGCCGCTCGAAAATTATCCCTATACCGTCCGCGTCACGAGCGAGATCATGGAATCGAACGGCTCGACCTCGATGGCGACGGTTTGCGGCGGCACCCTGGCGTTGATGGATGCCGGCGTGCCGTTGATTCGCCCGGTTGCGGGCATCAGCATCGGCATTTGCACCGGCTACGGCGCCGACAACAAGATCGCGAAATACAAGCTCCTCACCGATATCATCGGCTGGGAAGACCATTACTGCGACATGGATTGCAAGATTGCCGGCACGGAAAAGGGCATCACTGGTTTCCAGCTTGACCTCAAGTTAAAAGGCCTGCCGCACGCGATGATGGCCGAGGCCATTGAGAACGCGCGCGTCGCCCGGATGCACATCCTCGCGGAAATGACCAAAACGCTGGCCGAGCCGCGCAAGGAAATCAGCAAGTACGCGCCGCGCATCGAGACCATCAAAATCAATCCGGAAAAGATCGGCGCGCTCATCGGGCCGGGCGGCAAGAATATCAAGAAGCTCGTCGAGGAATCCGGCTGCGAAATTGACATCGAAGACGACGGCACGGTGAACATCTTCTCGGTGACGCCCGAAGGCATGAAGATTGCCCGCGACGCCATCATGGGGATGACCGCCGAAGCCGAGGTCGGCAAGATTTATCGCGGCAAGGTCGTCACGATCAAGGAATTCGGCGCGTTTGTGGAATTCCTGCCCGGCAAGGACGGCCTCGTACACATCAGCGAACTGGCCAATTTCCGCGTTAAGAAGACCGAGGACATCGTCAAGATGGGCGACGAAATCTGGGTCAAATGCCTCGGCGTGGACGAAAAAGGCCGCGTGAGATTGTCACGCAAGGCCGCCATGGAAGAGCGCGACCAGGAAATGGCGGAGAAAAACTGACGAATTTTCGCTATACGATTTGCGATATACGAACCTATTGGGGCTTTCGAAGTGCCTCGTAAAACGTATATCGTAAATCGAAAATGTTCAGAGTCTTTTCGCCAATTCGGCCTGACTCCGGGCAAAGATTTCTTTGTGCAGGGAATTGCCATGCGCGTCAATCGTGACCACCGCCGGGAAATCTTCCACTTCGAATTCCCAGATGGCCTCCGGCGCGCCGAATTCTTCGTAGAAATATACGTTACGCACTTTTTTGATGCAATCGGCCAGCACCTGCGCCGCGCCGCCGACGGCGTGCAGATAAACGCAACCATAATCCCTGCACGCTGCCAGCGTCTTGTCGCCCATGCCGCCTTTGCCGATGACGCCGCGGATGCCGAAGTCCTTGATGATTTGCGCCTGATACGGCTCTTCGCGAATCGAAGTTGTCGGGCCGGCGGCGGTCGCCTTCCAGGAACCGTCATCCTGCTTCATCACGACCGGGCCGCAATGGTAGAGAATGCCATCGCGTAGGTTCACGCCGGGCGGCAGCTTGCCGCCGTCGTGCAGATACTTGTGGACCGCATCGCGTCCGGTGAACACAACGCCGGAAATCAGCACCTCGTCGCCGACCTTCAGCGCCCGGATTTTGTCTTCGGTGAAGGGGAAGGAAAGTTTGATCATAGATTCAATAAAGCCACTTTTGAATTTTCTCCTGCGCATCCAGCGTCACACCCTGACGGCGGTAGGCCCAGCACATGTAGCTGATGCTGACGAAATAGGACGCCGGCAAACGGTTCGCTGCGCAAATCTTCACGCCCAGCAACGTCGTTTTACCGCCAAAACCCATCGGGCCGATGCCGAGTTCGTTCGCCGTTTTCAAAATGTCCTGCTCCAGCTTGTCCAGTTCCGGATTTGGGTTCCGGTCGGGAATCAGCCGCAGGAACTGTGTCTTGCTCATTTCATAGCCGGTGGCGCGGTCGCCGCCGATGCACACACCCAGAATGCCCGGCCCGCAGCCTTTGCCCTGCGCCTGTAAGACCGCGTCCAAAATCGCCTTGCGGCAGCCGTCGAGGTCGCGGTTGGCCTGAAGTTTCTCGTTAGGCAGCGAGTATTGTGCTCCGACGTTTTCGCAGCCACCGCCCTTGAGCACCAGTCGCACGCCGACTTCGGGCGAGCGATGTTGATGAAAATGGAAAGTGGGCGCCCCCGGCCCGACGTTCGTGCCGTCATTCTTGCCCGTGAGCGAATCCACAGAATTCTGGCGGAGATAGCCTTTCTTCGTAGCCAATTTAACCGCTTCTTTGGCCGTTTCCTCGAACGTGATCTGGTCAAAGCCAACCGGGCAATCCACAAAGAAAAGAATGCTGCCGGTATCCTGGCAGATGGGTTGTGACTTGCGTTTGGCGAGCTGGATATTTTGGTCGATGATTTTCAACGCACTCTCGGCGATGGTGCCCTTCTTTTCCTGTTCGAGCGAAGCGAGGATGGATTGGTTGACGTCATCGGGAATTTCCGCCGAAGTACGCCGGATCAATTCCAGCAGGGAATTTTGCAATTCACTCATAAAACTTCGACAGCGTAAGGCTTCGGCAAGTCAGCGTCAATTTTGGCATGAGAGGAATTCCGGCTGGAGGGCGCTGCTTCGTCAGTGCCCCATTACAAAATCTGGGGAAGCGACTAAGCGCTTCCCTCCAGGTACAATTACGGCGCATCAATCAACTCAATCCGGTGTTGATGCCGTCCACCTTCGAACGGCGTGTCCAGCCAGACACGGACGATTTCGAACGCCGTTTCGAGACTGACCATCCGTTCGCCGATGGAAATGATGTTGGCATTGTTATGTTGTCGTCCGAGCCGGGCGGACTCTACGTTCCAGCACAAGGCGCAACGAACGCCTTTGACGCGGTTGGCAACGATGGCTTCGCCATTACCGGAGCCGCCCAGCACCACGCCGCGTTCAAATTTACCCTGGGCGACAGCTTCCGCCACGGGCCGGATGAACAGGGGATAATCCACCAGTTCCTCCGAATGCGTGCCGAAATCCGTGACGTCATGTCCCAGGCTTGGCAGCAGTTCCTTGATTTTTTCCTTGTACCGGAATCCGGCGTGGTCGGAGCCAATGGCGATTTTCACCGTAGTTGATGGTTGAAGGTTGATGGTTGATAATCCTAAAAGCGATAGCGCATTTTGTTTGAACCATGAACCATCAACCGCCAACTATCAACTGAAGATGCGCGCAATGCTTCTCGAAACACCGCGGCAACTACTGCGACTTGCCGAGTTGCCTGTGCCGAAACCCGACGCGGCGCAGGTTTTGGTAAAGGTCTCCGCGTGTGCCGTCTGCCGAACGGACTTGCACGTCGTGGATGGCGAATTGCCGGATCCGAAACTGCCGCTCGTGCCCGGTCATGAGATCGTCGGCACAATTGTTGAAAAGGGCAGGGGAGTGCAACGCTTCAAAACCGGCGACCGGGTTGGCATTCCGTGGCTGGGCTGGACATGCGGTGAGTGCGAATTTTGCGGCAGCGGCCGCGAGAATCTTTGCGACCGTGCGCGGTTTACCGGCTACACGTTGGACGGGGGTTACGCTGAATTTACTGTCGCCGACGAACGGTTTTGTTTTCCGATTCCGGATGTCTATTCCGATCTCGAGGCTGCTCCGTTATTGTGCGCCGGATTGATTGGCTACCGTTCGCTCGTTAAAACCGGGGATGCGAGACGGCTCGGCATTTATGGTTTTGGCGCCGCAGCGCACATTGTAACCCAGGTGGCAAAGTTTCAAGGCCGCGAGGTTTTTGCTTTCACGCGGCCCGGCGATTCCGAAGCACAGGCGTTTGCCAAATCGCTGGGTACGGTTTGGGCCGGTGATTCCGAGACAATGCCGCCGCTACAATTGGATGCCGCAATCATTTTCGCGCCGGTTGGCGAACTGGTTCCGCTCGCGTTGAAAGCCGTAGCCAGGGGCGGCACGGTTGTTTGTGGCGGCATTCATATGAGTGACATTCCGTCGTTTCCGTATGATTTACTTTGGGAAGAGCGAAGTGTTTGCTCCGTTGCCAACTTAACGCGCCGCGACGGCGAGGAATTCTTCGCCTTGGCGCCCAGGGTACCGGTGCGGACGACGGTTCTGACGTTTCCACTGGCCGAAGCCAATGAAGCGATCGCGCGTTTGCGCGCCGGCAACTTGCATGGCGCTGCGGTGCTGGTGCCGTGAATTGTAGTGTCGGCGCTGTGCACCGTTTCAATCGAGCCACAGGCTCGACGCTACACCGAAACCGGTTTAACGTCGAATCATGCACAGCGGCACCCGTGTCGCCACGCCGCCGCCGAAACCATTGATGGTTTACGACGGCGACTGCAATTTCTGCATGCTCTGGATTCGGCGCTGGCGGCAAACGACCGGTGACAGCGTGGATTATCTGCCGGCCCAGGACCCGCGCATTCCGGCGCAATTTCCCGAAATTCCGCGCGAGCAGTACGACACCGCCGTTCAACTCATCGAAAGCGATGGCGCAGTTTATTCGGGCGCGGAAGCGGTTTTTCGGACACTGGCGCACAGTTCGAACTATCAATGGTCGTTGCGCACTTACGAAAATTCGCCGGCCTTTGCCGACATCACGGAATGGGCTTACGGCCTGGTTGCCCGGAACCGGACTTTTTTCTCGCGGCTGACGCGCTGGTTTTGGGGACGGCATGTCGAGCCGCCGGCGTATTTTCTCACGCGCCGGGTTTTTCTACGCGCGCTGGGCCTGATTTATCTCATCGCGTTCGTTTCGTTGTGGACGCAAATCAGCGGCCTGATTGGCCACAACGGCATTCTGCCAACCGACAAGTTCATGTCGGCGACGCGGCAGCAATGCGACCTGCAAGGCATCGGTTTGGACCGATTTCACCTGTTGCCGACACTGTGCTGGCTTGATTCTTCTGACGGCTTTCTCAATTTCCAATGCGCAGCGGGTGCGGTGCTGGCCGTCCTTTTGATAGCCGGCATTGCACCCGTGCCGTGCCTCGCTTTGCTGTGGCTGTTGTATCTCTCGCTTGTAGCGGTCGGGCGTGATTTTCTCGGATTTCAATGGGACAACCTGCTGCTCGAAGCCGGTTTTTTGGCCATCTTCTTTGCGCCAATACAGTTCCTGCCCCGAAAGTTGTCGGGAGAGGCACCGCCATCGCGAATCGCGCTGTGGCTGCTGCGGTTGTTGCTGTTCAAACTCATGTTTTCGTCCGGCTGCGTGAAGCTGTTCAGCGGTGATCCCAACTGGCGCAACCTTACCGCACTTGCCTTCCATTACCAGACCCAACCGCTGCCGACGTGGATTGGCTGGTACGCAGGCCAGTTGCCGCTGTGGTTTCAAAAATTATCGTGCGCCGGAATGTTCGGCATCGAACTGGGCGCGCCGTGGCTGATTTTTGCGCCGCGGCGAATTCGTTTTTTCGGCGGAGCCGCCATTGCGTTTCTCCAAATCCTGATTTTGCTCACGGGCAATTATACCTTCTTCAACTGGCTCACACTTGCTCTGTGTTTGCTGTTGCTGGACGGCTTCCTGCTGATGAAATTTATTCCCACCAGGTCTCGCCATCCATTTTTCCTCAACCCTCAACCCTCAACTCTGAACCGGCCCTGGCGCTGGCCTCGCTTCATCACCGTTCCGCTCGCAGTGGTCGTGGTCGCGATGTATCTGTTTCAGGTTTCGCTCCTGTTTGGCGCACGACCGGCCTGGTTCTATCCGGCCGCCGTGGCCGACGCCTGGCTCGAGCCGTTTCGCACGTTCAGCGGCTACGGTTTGTTTGCCGTGATGACCACTGAACGCCGCGAAATCATCGTGGAAGGCAGCGACGACGGCGTGAACTGGCTGCCTTATGAGTTCAAATACAAACCCGGCGATGTCCACCGGCGACCCGCCTTCGTCGCGCCGGATCAACCGAGGCTGGACTGGCAGATGTGGTTCGCCGCGCTGGGCGATTACCGGCAGAACCAGTGGTTTGTGAATTTCTGCCTGCGCCTGTTGCAAGGTTCGCCGGAGGTTTCGGCGCTGTTGGCGAAAAATCCGTTTCCGGATCATCCGCCGCGTTACCTTCGCGCCGAGGTTTACGATTATCAATTTACCAATTTTGCCGAGCGACGAGCGACCGGGGCCTGGTGGAAACGGGCAGCGGCAGGCGAATATCTGCCACCCGTTTCACTTTCTGATTTTTAAAAAAACTAGAAGTTGCGCTCGACAGCGGGCGGCACATTGCTAGTTTCACAGCGGCGATGGCACGAACGAAACGCATCGGCATCCTGACTTCGGGCGGCGACAGCCCTGGTTTGAACGCCGTCATCCGCGGCGTCGGCAAAACGACGCTCGGTTTTTACGGCATGGAAATCATCGGCTTCCGCGACGGCTTCCGCGGACTGGTGGAAGATCGCCGCCTGAAACTCGATAAATCCACCCTCTCCGGCATTCTCACTGTTGGCGGCACCATTCTGGGCACGAGCCGCGACAAACCGCACCGCATGTTGATTGACGGGCGTACGCGCGATATGACCCAGGTCATCAAGGAGAATTACAAGAAATGGGGACTCGATTGCCTCGTCTGCCTCGGCGGCGGCGGCACGCAGAAAAACGCGCTGCGTCTGCAGCAGGCCGGGTTGAATGTGGTCACGCTGCCCAAGACGATTGACAACGACGTGGCGATGACCGACGCGACGGTCGGTTTTGCCACTGCGCTCGACATTGCCACGGAAACCATTGACCGTTTGCACAGCACCGCGCACAGCCATCATCGCATCATCGTCGCTGAAATCATGGGCCATCGCGCAGGCTGGCTCACGTTGGGTGCGGGCATCGCCGGCGGCGCGGACGTGATTCTCATTCCGGAAATTCCTTATGACGTGGCGAAGATCGCCGAAGCCATTCGCCGCCGCAGCCGGCATGGGACCAATTTCAGCATCGTCGCCGTCGCGGAAGGCGCGATGAGCCACGAAGACGCGCGCGCCTTTTCCCTCGCCGAGGGGAAGATTGAGCGTGCCAGGTCACAGGAGCAGAAGCGGGACGCCAAGCGCGAATTCGCCGCGTTGGACGCCCGGCACCAGGGCAACACGTTGCGACTGGCCAAGCAGCTGGAGGAACTCACACATCTTGAATCGCGCGTAACCATCCTCGGCTACGTGCAACGCGGCGGCATACCGTCGCCGGCGGACCGGTTGCTGGCCACGCGGCTGGGGAGCGCTTGTGGAGATTTGATCCACGAAAACGTTTTTGGCGTGATGGTGGCGGCGCGCGGCGACGGCACCGAACCGGTGCCGCTGGAGAAAGTTGCCGGCAAACGGAAAGTTGTGCCGCCGAATCATTCGTGGATTGAAACCGCCCGGCGTGTGGGAACGTGTCTGGGGGATTAAGATTCGGAGGGACGAGTTATAAGAGTCCCTGAACCAAAGATTTTTGGGACTCGCGCAGCTCGTCCCTCCGAGTTTTGCCGTGGCGCGGGCGAAAAGTTTTAACCCTTCAGGATGGTCGCGCCCGCCGCGGGGCGCGAACTGAAAATGGCGGCGTCAATGTCGGTCTTCTTTTTGTATTCGGTGGCAATCTTTTTTGAAATCGCTTCTACGGCTTCGGCTTTCACCAACGCAACCGTACAACCGCCGAAACCGCCGCCAGTCATGCGGCAGCCGAAAACGCCGCCTTTAATGCCGATGCCCTCGGCAATTGCCACGAGGGCGTCGAGTTCCGCGCAACTGACTTCGTAATCGTCGCGCAGCGAGGCGTGGCTGGCGTACATCAAGTTGCCGACGGTCGGCCAGTTGGAGGCGCGAATGCCTTCGGCGGCATGCACCGTGCGCTCATTTTCGCCGATGACGTGGCGGGCGCGGCGGTAAACCACGGTGTCCATCTTATTTTTTGCGCCTTCCAGTGCCTCAGCGCTGGCGTCGCGCAGGGACGGCACGCCGAGGATTTTGGCGGCGGCTTCGCATTGGGCACGGCGTTTGGCGTATTCGCCGCTGCCAAGTTCGTGTTTGACGTTGGTATTAACGATGAGCAGCGCCACGGAAGGATCGTTCATCGGCACCAGCTCGGTCTGGCGCGAGCGGCAATCGAGCAACAACAGATGGTTTTCCCGGCCCATCACGGAGATGAACTGGTCCATAATGCCGCACGGCACGCCGGCAAATTCATGTTCGGCCTGCTGGCAAAGCAACGCTTTTTCCACCGAGTCAATGGTTTTGCCGGTGACGGCTTCGAGCAAGGTCGCGGTGCAAACTTCGAGCGCGGCACTGCTGGAAAGTCCACTGCCCAGCGGCACGGTGGACGAGAAGGCGACATCGAGCGCCGGAATCTTCATGCCGCGCTGCTGGAATCCGGCCATGACGCCGCGGATATAATTTGACCACTTCGGCGGGCCTTTCGCCACGGGCACGGAAACGTCAATCGTGGCGTGTTCCTTGAAATGCGTGTCGAAGACCGAGGACGAGGACGAGGACGAGGAGAAATCGGCGGCCATGACGGCGTAACGTTCGATGGCCATGGGCAGGACGAAGCCGTCGTTGTAATCAGTGTGTTCGCCGATGATATTGACGCGGCCGGGCGCGGCGGCGATCCAGCGCGGCGGCCGTCCGCAGGTTTTTATGAATTGTTGGGTAACGTGGGCGGTGAGTTCCGAAAGTGTCATGAATAAATAAAAATCGCCGGACAGTTTAAGCTGCCGGCGAAATGAAAATCAAATGGTTTCAGGCTGACGGCGGGGTTTTCTTTCCCCTTATGGCGCCCAGGAGCATCAGCACGCCGAAAATGAGCAACACCACTCCCCAGATGAGGTTGATGTTTTTGCCGAGCGAGTGCTGATACATTTCGGTATTGGCGCCGGTGGCCGCGCCGTAAATGACCAGCAGCGCGCCGATGAGCGTGAACATCAAACCAATGGGCCAGCGTAGATCGAGCATAAATTTCCTTTACCAAAATATGATATTTAAAATGATACAGGCAATGATCAAAATGACGCCCAGCACCGCGGGACGCTGGAGAAAGTGTTGTTCGTGGTCTTTCAGTTTTGGCGTCAGCGAATAAACCAGTCCCTTGAGATCCGCGTCGGATTTGGTTTGCGCCGTCGCGAGTGAAATGATCACCGTCAAAACCAGGCACGCGGTAAAGGCAAAACTGGCCAGCCAGAAATTTTGCGCCATTTCACTGGGAAACCATTTCATAACTTCAACATAGCCGCCTTTGATGCCGGGCAGGTCTCCGCTGGCAAGGGTCAGCGAATGGAAAATCGCCGAAGTCCCAATACCGCCGAGCAAACCGTAAAAGGCGCCGGTGCCGGTCGTCCGTTTCCAAAACATTCCCAGCAGGAAGGTCGCGAAGACCGGCGCGTTGACGAAGCCAAAGACAAGTTGCACAACGTTCATCGCGTTTGAGTAATGGTTTGCAAAATAGGCGCAGGCAATGCTCAACAAGGTGCCGACCACGGTGATGACTTTGGCCATCCACAGATAGTGCTCGTCGCCGAGGTCTTTGAGCGCGACCGTGACGTCCTCGTGTTTTCCATCGGCGCGGAGAATCGTCGCCGGACGCGGGCGGTCCAGAACGAGGCGCCGATAACTTTGGTAAATGTCGTAAGTCCAGACGGTGTTGAACGCGGTGATGTTGCCCGCCATGCCGGACATGAATGACGCCAGCAGCGCCGTCAGCGCCAGCGCCAGCAGTCCCGGCGGACAATACTTTTTCACCAGCGAAGGAATGACACTGTCGTAATCGTTCTCGGCGATGCTGTTGTAAAGGCCTTCCTTGATTTGGGCGTCGGATAATTTACTGGTTGCATTGGCGGAAATCAGTGCGGCGACCTTGTCCGCATACACTTTTTTGCCGAGAGCCTCGCTGACGGACTTGACGCCGGAGTCGGCAACGGAGGGTTGCGTGTTTTTGACGGTGTCAATGGCCTTGGCGTAGTTGGCTTCCGAGATAATCGGCGGCGGGATGCGGTAGTCCTTGTCCGGCAAGGTGGCAAGCGCGACGGCGATCATGCCCGGCAAAATGACGATGGCCGGGAACAGCATTTTGGGAATCGCAGCCACGAGCGGCGTGTTGCGTGCGGCGGTCATGTTTTTGGCCGCCATCGCTCGCTGAACCACGAGGAAATTGGTGCACCAATAGCCAAAGCTCAATACAAAGCCCAGCCCAAAGAGCATAGCAAAGAGATCCACGCCCATCGGATTATTGGCGGAACCGCCCAACAGCGGCTTCCAGGCGCTGCTCCAGGCGTCAGGCGCAAACGTTTTGTCATTGAGTGCAAGTGCCGCCGGATGTTGGGCGACCACGGCGAGCTGGCTTTTCAAATGTGTCCAGCCGCCAACGTCCTGGAGGCCAAGATAAACGACCGGCGCGAAGCCGAGTACAATCATGAAAAATTGCAGCACCTCGGTGTAAATGGCCGAAGTAAGCCCACCTTTTAAAACGTACAGAAGCACTACCACTGAGCAAATCCACAAGCTCCAGTTGTAGTCCCAGTTCAGCAGCAGGTGCAGCAATTTGGCCAGCAGGTTCATGGAAATGCCGGACATGAATACCGTCATCACGGCCCAAGCGCCGGCATTCAGCAAACGCACTCGTTCATCAAAACGCATTTTCAGATATTCCGGCGCGGAGCGCGCCTTGGAACCGTAGTAAAATGGCATCATGAAGACGGCCAGGAACACCATCGCCGGAATCGCGCCGACCCAGTAAAAGTGGGCAGTTGCGATGCCGTATTGCGCGCCGTTGGCGGCCATTCCGGCCAGTTCCAAGGCGCCGAGATTTGCGGAAATGAACGCCAGTCCGGTCACCCACGTCGGAATCGAACGCGCCGATGTGAGGAAGGCTGACGAGCTTTTCATGTAACGCGCCAACGCCCACCCGATTCCCAGAACAAAGGCGACGTAAGCCAGCAGAATTGTGTAATCAATCCAGTGAAGTTGAATTGGTTGCATAAGGATTGGCCGCCTTTTAGCGGCTTCCGGCGGCCCTGTCAACCCTATATCATTGTTTTGTCCAGCCCCGTGTTGACTCAGGATAAATGTTACCGGGGCGGGGAGCTGGACGAGGGGTTTGGCTCTTCGTTGACTCAAGATCGTGGTTACCCAAACAACGAACAT
>Ga0209517_10002424_pt1 | contig 26342 bp, 24 predicted proteins | sample PeaSoiMetSII2010_FD_187695 | JGI IMG/M metagenome (GOLD analysis project Ga0209517, IMG submission 187695) | Peat soil microbial communities from Weissenstadt, Germany - SII-2010 (SPAdes) (version 2) | ecosystem: Environmental > Terrestrial > Soil > Wetlands > Peat | place: Germany... | reverse complement strand
CCTTTTTGACCTCTATTATCGTAACGTGGATGCGCCGTTGATTTGCGCAGATGCCTCTTCGCCAATTATTGCCATTCGTGGGTGGATTCCTCAGTGATTGATGTAACCAGGCCTTTGCACAAGCTCGCGCCGTCTGTTCGCCCTTTCTCCGGGGATTGAGTGCAAAAGGGATGTTTCGCCAATTTGAAATGATTGCCTGCCTGGCGGCTTGCATCATTTCCTGTTGCTGACAAACCATCCAGAATCGCCGCTTCTCCGGGAGGTTAGCGGCACATTCCACAACAGCTATTCCACAAGAGCTGTTGGCAAACGGGCGTCCTTTTGCTTACCCTAGCGGCACCATGCCAATCACAAAACTTCGCTTGCACCTCGCTGACGCCCTAATCACGATTGCTCCGCTCCTGCTCGGTTTGATCATGGGTTGCACGACGGCCGCATGGGCGCAATCTCCATTCACTCTAGAGCAGGTGATGAGCTCGCCGTTTCCGGGTGAACTGGTCGCCGCCACACAGGGCAGCCGCGTGGCGTGGGTGTTCGATACAAAAGGAGTCCGCAACGTGTGGGTGGCTGACGGCCCGGACTTCGTTCACAGCGCCCGCCAACTGACTCATTACAGCGCTGACGACGGCCAGCCTATCGCCAGCCTGCGGCTCACGCCCGACGGCAAGACGGTGATCTATGCGCTGGGAAGCGAGTTGAACGACACGGAGGAGAGCGCCAACCCCGAGAGCTGGACGAAAGGAGCCAAGCAGCAGGTCTTTGCGCTGGATATGGATGCCAAGGACAAAGACGCGGCGCCCCGGCTCTTGGGCGACATGGGCTGTCCCGATGAAGGCTGTGAAGACATTGAGATTTCGCCTGACGGCAAGTGGGTGGTGTGGTCCGCGAAAAAGAAGTTGTGGCTCGCCAGTGTGGATGGGAAACAACCAGCTAAGGAATTGGCTTCGGTGCGCGGAGCAGCGGTTCAGCCCAAATGGTCGCCGGATGGAAAACACATCGCTTTCGTCAGCGAGCGCGAAGGTCACAGCCTGGTTGCCATTTACCAATTCAATGGCAGCTCCATTCTTTACCTGGCGCCCAGCGTGGATAAAGATTCCCTGCCGCGCTGGTCACCGGATGGCAAGTGGGTTGTCTTCGTGCGCACCGCGGGGGAGGAGCACAAGCTGCCGCTGATTCCGGTGCGCCCTGAGCCGTGGTCACTGTGGATCGCCGATGCCGCCACTGGCACGGGGCGCCGGTTATGGCGCAGCGGAGAGAAGCTCGAAGATTCTCTGCCCGGACTCACCGCAGATAGTTCACTCAAGGTGGCCGCCGATCGACGGGTGGTGTTCGCCTCGGAACAGGATGGGCGCAATCACCTGTATTCGATCGCGGCCAGCGGCGGTGCGGCCACACTGCTCACGCCCGGCGATTTTGACGTGGAAGACGTCACGCTCAGCGCGGACAAGAATTGGGTGATCTACTCCTCGAACCAGGATGACGTAGACCGGCGGCACGTGTGGCGCGTTGCGGTGGCTGGCGGTGCGCCGCAACAGGCGCTCACCGGCGGCGAGACGATGGAATGGTCTCCAGTGCAAACCGGCGACGGCAAGAGCATTCTTTGTCTCGGCTCCACGGCAACATCACCGGCCATGCCGTATGAAGTTACCGCGAAGGGGCGCGAAATGATCGCGAAGCAGGCCCTGCCCAGTGACTTTCCTTCTGCCTCGCTAGTGACGCCAAAGCAGGTGATTTTCCAGAGCGAAGACGGCATCACGCTGCACGGCCAGCTTTTTCTCCCGCGCAATGTGCAGGGGAAAATTCCCGGGCTGGTCTTCATGCACGGTGGACCCGTCCGCCAGATGATGCTGGGCTTCCACTACATGGACTACTACCACAATGCTTACGCCGAGAATCAGTATTTAGCGAGCCGTGGATACGCGGTATTGTCGGTGAACTACCGGCGCGGCATTATGTACGGACGCGCGTTTCGCGAAGCGCCCAACACCGTCTGGCGCGGAGCAGCGGAGTACAAAGATGTTGTGGCCGCGGGACGGTATCTGCAAGCGCTGCCGGAAGTTGACGGCGAAAAGATTGGGCTGTGGGGTGGGTCTTACGGCGGATTTCTGACGGCCATGGGTCTGGCCCGCAATTCAGATCTGTTCCAGGCGGGGGTGGATTTCCACGGCGTGCATGACTGGAGCGTGTTTCTGACGGAGCGTCCCTACTTTGGCAATCTGGCACTGCGCCCGCCGGACGCGGAGGCTGCAGTAAAGCTGGCGTGGGATTCCTCGTCTGACGCCTATGTGACCACCTGGAAGTCGCCGGTATTGTTTATTCATGGAGATGATGATCGGAACGTGCCCTTCGGCCAAACCGTGGACCTGGTGCAGCGCTTGCGGGCGCAGCAGGTGCCCTTCGAACAGCTGATCCTGCCGGATGAGATCCACGGGTTCCTGATGTGGAGAAGCTGGATGCGAGCCTACATCGCGACTGCCGAGTTCTTTGACAGGACGTTGAAGCGCGGCGAGAAAATCGGGAGTGACCACTAAGGTCTCAATAGGATTTTCACGAGCCTTCGGGATGGCTCCGGCGAAGAAAGCTAACGCTGCGGAGGAATGCCCTGTTCTCCCGGTCCACAGAGTTGAGCGCGACGTAGGGACCATTACAAAGTGCATCAGCCAGTTCGGTTGCCATAATTCTTCCGTCTTGGGTCAGACGCAGTGTCATCCCGGCCGAGCAGTGGTCACATAACCAGAAATACTCGGTCTCCCTGGCGTTGGATGACCACACAGGAGCGTCTGTTTCAAGACGAAACAGTCTTCCTTCCGCGAGATGGCGAAACGAAGCGGAACACGAACCGTTTGCACACTTGGAGAGCATCTCTAACCCTCCTCAGCACGAATGCTAGGCAGTAACCTGTACGGACACTAGCTCGGGGAAGCACTGGGAAGTTTGGAGTGATTTGGCGGCGTCTTCGGCCGTGAATTTCCCCATCAGCAGTGCCAGCTTCCGGTTGGTCGTCATGTGGATAGGGGTCCGATCAACGCGCTGCACGTATTGAGGAGCGCGAGCACCGCCTCGGTTCACTTTCACAATAAACTTGATGTTTTTCATATTTATGTCCTTAGCCGAGAGGTTCTGGAGACGCGAGCAAGGCGTCGGTTCATTTCTTTGAAGTCGAATACAACACCGCCGCAAAAGGCTTGCCGCACTCCATGCAACTTGCCTTTAATCGAGACGTGATCAATCCGCAAGATGGGCACATCCTTAGCGCTCCCGACCGGGCGGCCTGTGGTTTCAGCTTGAGCATCCACCGAATCAGCAGGATCGTGAACAGTACGATCAGCAGACCGAGGAAAATACTGGCTGCGCTCATACGAGCGACCCTTCTTGGCGAGTTCCGCGTCTCCCGAGTAGAAGCGTTCCGAGGTTGAACGGTCGGAATCTTGGGCTCGCTGAAAAGCCTAAGGTGGAAGAACTTCAGATGGACTGGCTTAGGTCAGAGGACCTGAAAGAGGAGAAGAACGTAACCGCCTCTGTGGTCATTATAGCAGTTGAGGTCGTCATATTGCTCTCTGTCGTTGCCAAGCGGGTAGTGTCCTAATTCGCCTTTCTTCACCATGGAGGCACGGAGTCACGGAGAGGACGTCGAAACCGTAAAAGCCAGAAACGGAGGACTTTGCCAAGCAGTTGGGTTTCTCTGTGTCTCTGTGACTCTGTGGTGAAAGAACTAAACTAGGACGTTACCGCCAAGCGGTCAAGTTTTTGCCGATCTGAAGGTCGGCTCGAAGGCCGGGCGGTGGTGCGGGTGTGTAGAATAGACGCAATGTCGCAGGCAGCGCCGGCAATTACTCGGAGCCCCGCAGAAGTGGTGCGGTTGACGCCCGTCTCGCAAGCGGGGAACGGGATCTGCTACGCCGTGGCGGGCGAGATAGCGGTGAACTCGTTTGATCTGGAGCGCATGATCGCGGCCGTGCCCACGCGGATCGCGGGGGCACTGGAGCGCAACGCGTATTACTTCGTCCCGCTGACGGTAAGCCAGGGCGAGGAGACGCTGATCGCCGACCGCTACGACGTGGCGCTCAGCGACAACGCGGTGTGCCATCGGAATTTGAACCTGGGCGATTCGCAGTGCGTGTTCATTTCGACGCGGCTGATGGACGACAAGTTTTCGGTGGCGTTTGAGTTCTATATCAACGTCGGGCACGCGCTGGTGGAGCGCGCGGGAGTGTCGCGCGAATTCAGCGAACTGGCGTGGAGCCAGGTGGAGGCGGGCGTGCGCGGCGAGACTTCGCTCGATGCCTGGGAGGCGCGCAAACTGGCTACCGCGGGCGGGCCGGATGCGGAGCGCTTCAAGAACGAGTATCTGGAGGCGACGTTTTCCGACACGATTTCGATCTACCTGCTGTCGCTGTATCTGGACGTGGATTACTACGATTTGCGGGAGCGGGATTATCCGCTGCTGGCGCCGTCGGCGCTGGCGGAGCGGCTCCGCAAGGTGGCCGAGTTGTTTCCGCCGAATACGGGCTTCGAGTTCGCGGTGCTGTACAAGCGGCGGGGGTAGGGACACCTTTTGCCACGGATGAACACGGATTTCCACGGATCAAGAACTTCTTTCCCACTGATTCACCCGGATGGACGCGGATCAAACCCAGCAAGAATCCAGATTGCAGAAGTCAGATTTCAGATTTTCGATTGCCCGGAGAGGTCAATTCTGCACGGCGGGACTAGGATGGGGCAACACGGCACAGGGGCTGAAGCCCTTCTCAAGTGTTGCGGCCTTACGCGGCCCTGAAGGGCCGCTCTTCCACAGTTATTTGTTCGAGATCACGAAATCGACCGTGGTGGCCTGATTGGGGCTGACGGTGACGGATTGCTCCCAGGTTCTGGGTTCGGTGAACAGAGGGCGCTGGACGCTCTGTCCGGAGAGAACGTCGTAGGCGTGTTCTTTGCCGACCAGGCCCCAGCCCTCATGCCAAGCCACGATCTGATAGGTTTCGGGCGGGACGTCGGTGAATTCGAAGTGTCCGGTCTCGTCGGTAACGGCGTAGTAGGGATGCGGAGCCACCACCATTTCGGCGTTCATCCAGATGTGGCCGCCGTTGCAGCGCAGGTGGACCAGGCCGGGGGTGGACATGACACGCGAAGTAGGCCGGCCGGGGAAAGGAAAGGGCAGATTAAAGGAGGCCGCGCCATCCATGTGAATGGTGTGCAGGGTAGCGTCGGAACTGACCATGGTGAGGGCCTGGTTCTCCGGAACCAGAAGAATGTGCGGGACATAGCGGCAATGCTGCTGATCAAGGTGACGCCGCTGCTCGGGCAGGTCCATGGCTTTGCCGGCGGTGATGTTATTGAGGTAGACAACGGTATTGGCCACGCCAGCCTCGGGCCGATGATCAGAAGATCGAGCTCGGCCGTCTTCTTGGAGTCAGGATCGCAGACGTCGGGGTCCTTGGTGATGGGGAACACCAGGGACCGCGGAACCGGCCCCGACCATTTGACGGTGCCGGAAACGGTGCCGCGATCCACCACGGCGATGACTCGATAGTCGCTTTGCGCGGACCCGGCGGCCCCGGCAAAGGCCAAAGCAACAAAGAAACCCAGCGAAACAAACCGGCGCATACCCGTCCCCTTGATGCTCCGGCGGCCTGGCGGCAGGGCCAGAAGTGCCTGGCCGGGGCATGAATTTGGCCGTGCTACTTGCTCCCGCACCCACTGACGTACATCCCACTTGCGGGAAATGCACAGGGCCCGGACAAATCCGGGACAGCATTGGTGTTTGCAGGTCTTGCTTTTTTCGGATCTTGCCTTACGGTTTCAACGGGGAGGCCGTCACGAGGGGGACGGTCGTGTGATTGAAATCACAATTAGAGTGCGCCCGCGGGGTGGGCAGAGTCGAGATTACCAAGGTGTTGGGACGGGTGGGGGGAGTCGACTTCTTGGCCACGGATTCACGCGGATTGCCATGGATAAACGCCTGCCGGGCTTCGCCCGGCCTGGACGGACGAGGGCGTCCGTCCCCACACGGGCAGTGGTGCTGCAGGGCTGTCCCCACACAAGCAGAATCGCAAATGTGCTGCTGAGATTTACAATCATCCGGCACAATCATCGCGCCATGACCGTTACTGTCCGATCCTTCGCCAAGATCAATCTCGGGCTGCGCATTGGCGCGGCGCGGGAGGATGGATTTCACGAATTGCTGACCGTGTATCAGACGATCGGGCTGCATGACATCATTCGGGTCAGCGTGGGGCGGGGCGGAGGAATCGAGATTCGCTGCGCCGATCTGCGAGTGCCGCGGGATGAGTCGAACACCTGCTATCGGATTGTCGAGAGTGCGATGCGGGCGCTGGGAGTGAAGGGGCGGGCGGTCATAGAGATCGAGAAACGGCTGCCGGTGCAGGGCGGACTGGGCGGAGCTTCGTCGAATGCGGTGGCAACGCTGCTGGGACTGGAGCGAGCCGTCGGAAAGACGCTGGCTGCGGGCGAGAGATTGCGGATTGCGGCGGAGGTGGGCTCGGATTTGCCGCTGTTTCTGATGGGCGGGACTGTCCTTGGAGTTGGTCGCGGCGAGCAGGTTTATCCGTTGGCGGATTTGCCGGCGACGGCTTGCGTGGTGGTGACGCCCGAGGTGGGAGTATCGACTCCGAAGGCTTTTGCGGAGTGGGATCGGAGGGTAGGGGAGCAGGGGCTAAAGCCCCTGTCTTCTGGCGGGGCTGACGCGGCCCTAAAGGGCCGCTCTTCCACGGTTGTGCAGGCCGACTTGCCTGAGGCTGAGACATCGCCTGCCGAGCTTCGCCCGGCCCGGCCAGATCAGAGATTCGGCCCCACACAAACTTGGACGGACGAGGGCGTCCGTCGCTCCACGAGTGCGAAATTGACGGTAGCGGGTGCGTCCGATAGAATGAAAGAGCTTGGTCGCGGGTTGTCGGCGTGGCTGAGCGACGCGTCTTTAGGTCAGTCATACTCCAGTGCTCCTTCTGATTTGTTAGCAAGAAGGGGCCGGGCCGAGAATCCGCTTCTCTGGCTTGTCCGGGCTGGGATCGAGAACGACTTCGAACAAGTCGTCTTTCCAGAGTATCCCCGGCTGCGTGAAGGGAAGATGGCGCTTTTGCGCGCGGGCGCCAAATATGCGTCGCTGTCGGGCTCCGGTTCGGCACTGTATGGGCTGTTTGCCTCGCGAGAGACGGCGGCCAGGGCGGTAGCCAGGCTGCGGAAGCAAGGCTGGTCGACCGAGGCGACCATGACGCTGCCGCGGCGGACGTACTGGCGGCGGATGATCGCAGGGACGGCGGGCCTTAGGCCCAAGAATTTCTGATTGTTGATTTTTGATTGTTGAATGACAATTGAAACTGGCCCCCGACAGGGGTTCATTCAACAATCAACTATTCATCAATCAACAATGGTTTACTGGGCCGTCGACTAATGGTAGGTCAAGTGCCTTTGGAGCACTTTGTCTAGGTTCGAATCCTAGCGGCCCAGCCAGAAGATCAGTTGCCAGTTGTCAGCGGCCAGTTGCCAGGAAATCGCTGACGGCTGAAAGCTGGAGCACGACGGTAAGAACTGAAGGCCAGGAGCCCCGAGACAAAAACCATGGCTACTTTGGTGACCCCGACCGACAAGACAGAGAAAGTAGAGAAGAAGAGTCCGCCTGTGACGGAAGAAAAGCTGGAACGCAAGCCGCGGCAGCGGGCCGACGACAAGTTCAAGATCTTCAGTGGCACGGCGAACGAGCCCTTGGCCGACGAGGTCTGCCACTTTCTCGGCTTGCAGCGCGGGCAGGCGCAGGTGATCCGGTTCCGGGACGGTGAGTGCTACGTCCAGATTCAGGAGAACGTGCGCGGCGCGGATGTCTTCGTGATGCAGCCCACGTGCCGTCCGGTGGACGAGCACCTAATGGAACTGCTGCTGATGATTGACGCGCTGAAGCGGGCGTCGGCGCGGCGCATCACGGCGGTGATTCCGTACTTCGGCTATGCCCGGCAGGACCGCAAGGACAAGCCGCGCAGCCCGATTTCGTCGAAGCTGGTGGCCGACCTGCTGACCACCGCGGGGGCGCACCGGGCGCTGATTGTGGATTTGCATACGCCGCAGCTGCAGGGGTTTTTCAATATTCCGGTGGATCACCTGTTCGCCTCGCCGGTGCTGGTGGATCATTTCCGGAAGCTGGCGCTGCCGAATCTGACGGTGGTTTCGCCGGATGCGGGTGGCGTGGAGCGGGCGCGGTTTTTCGCCAAGAAAGTAGACGCGGCGCTGGCCATCGTGGACAAACGCCGGGTGGAGATGAACGTGGCGGAAGTGATGCATGTGATCGGCGACGTCAGCGGGCGGACGTGCCTGATCATTGACGACCTGATCGACACGGCAGGAACGTTGGTGAAAACGGCCGACGCCCTGCTGGAAAACGGCGCGATCGGGGTGTATGCCTGCGCGTCGCATGCCGTGCTCTCGGGACCGGCGGTGGAAAACGTCAAGAACTCGGTGATCAAACAGGTGGTGGTGACGAACACGATCCCGCTGGACGCTCAGGCCGAAGCGGAGCGAACCGAAAAGGGAGGGAAGATTACGGTCCTCTCGATTGCGGGACTGATTGGCCGCGCGATTCAGGCCAACCACGAGGAAACTTCGGTCAGCAAGCTGTTTATTTGAAGGTTTCAGAGTTTCAAGGCTTCAAAGTTTCAAAGGCAAGTGGATGGCGTAGGTCTTTGAAACCTTGAAACGTGAAACTTTGAAACATAGACATTTACCAATTCTGGGACAGGAATTGAAATTTATGGCGACTGCATTAGAGACAAATCGATTGGAAGCGCATCCGCGGGAGTCAGGCAACAAGAATGACGCCCGGCGGGTGCGGCGTGATGGGAAAATTCCCGCCGTAGTTTACGGCGCGGGCAAAGACTCGCTCGCGGTGACCGTCGATCCGCGGGTCGTGACGCGCATTCTGCACTCGGAAACCGGCCACAACACGATTTTCGATCTCGCCCTCGACGGGGAGCGCACCAAGGCCATGATCGTGGACTGGCAGTACGAGCCCATCAAGGGCGCGCTGCTGCACATTGACCTGAAGCGCATTGCCATGGACAAGACGCTGAAAGTCAGCGTTCCCATCTTCCTGAAAGGCGAGGCGGAGGGCGTGAAGACGCAGGGCGGCATTCTGGAACAGATTCAGCGCGAAGTGGAAATCGAGTGCCTGCCCGCCGACATTCCCAGCCACATTGATGCCGACGTCGCGCATCTGGTCTTTGGCACGGTGCTGCGCGTTTCGGACTTGCCGCACGATCCGAAGCTGAAGTTTCTGAGCGATCCGAACCAGCCGGTGGCGCACATCATTTCGGTGAAGGAAGAAGTTGCGCCCACGCCGGAAGCGGTGGCGGCAGAAGCGGCAGCGGCTCCGGCCGAGCCCGAAGTCATCAAGAAGGGCAAGCAGGAGACCGAAGAGGAAGGCGCCGAGGCTCCGGCGGAGAAGCCGGAGAAGGCCGAGAAGGAAAAGAAAGAAAAGAAGTAGCTCGTGGAGGGACGGGCGCCCTCGCCCGTCCGGTCGAGCGAAGCTCGGCCTGGGCAGCCAAAGATGCGGCTTTCGGCGGACGAGGGCGTCCGCCGCTCCAAGAGTTCGGATGCGGGCGTGAAACTGATCGTCGGTCTTGGCAATCCGGGAATCGAGTATCAGTTCACGCCGCATAACCTGGGCTTTCTGGCGATTGACCGCATCGCGGGAACCCTGGGAGTGGAAGTGAGGAACCGGCAATGCCGGGCGCTGACCGCGCGCGCGGTGATTGCCGACCAGATGGTGCTGCTGGCCAAGCCCGAGACATTCATGAATTTGAGCGGCGGCGCGGTGCGGGAGCTGGTGCAGGAGTACGAAGCGAAGCCGGAATCGGACCTGATCGTGCTGCAGGACGAGCTGGACTTTCCGCTGGGCACGCTGCGGATTCATACGCGGCGGAGTTCGGCGGGGCACAACGGCATCGAGTCGATCATCGGGGCGCTGGGCACCGAGGATTTTCTGCGCATCCGGATGGGCGTTGCGCCCGAGCGCAAGATAGCCGACGGCGAGAGTTACCTGCTGGCGCCGATGCGCAAGGCCGATCTGAAGGTAGTGGACGGGATTCTCGACACTGCCGAGGAAGCGGTGAAAGTGATTTTGAAGGACGGTCCAGCGGCCGCGATGAACCGGTTTAACCGGAAAGAAGATTAGCCACGGATTCACACGGATGAACACGGATAGGCCTTGGCAAAGAGGAATCCAGCAACCAAGCCCAGATCCGTGAAAATCGGTTTAGATGCGTGGACAAGGATTTGGAGAAACGAATGAATCGTACCTATGAGCTGATGTTCATTGTCCGGCCGGATATGACGGACGAGGATCTGGACAAACTGATTTCGACGCTGCAATCGGCCGTGCCCGCCGCGGGCGGAACGGTCAAGAGCGTGGACAAGATGGGCAAGCGCCGTCTCGCCTACACCGTGCGCCGGTTCAACGACGGCATTTACGTGCTGCTGGTGGTCGAAGGCGGAGGCGCGGTGATCCACGAACTGGAGCGGCGTCTGCGCGTGACCGAGCCGGTGATCAAGTTCCTCACCGTGCGGATTGACGAGGAGCAGAAGCGGCTGGCCAAAATCAAGGCAATCCGCGACGCGCGCAGGAAAGTGAGCGCGCAGCCCGCGGCCCCGGCAGAAGAAGCTGCGGCCCCGGCGGCGGAAACTCCAGCGACGGCATAAAAGCAGGTTCCTCGCTGCGCTCGGAATGACAAGCGTGATTTGGCTGGCCACTGATCCCTGATCCCTGGCCACGGATTTTCAAGGAGACTTATGGCTGACGAAACGAAAGTAGCGGCGCCCGCGGCGGAACGGCCGGCAGGCGCAAGTGGAGAAGAACGGCGTCCCGGCGGAGATCGGCCTGCTTCCGACAGGCCGGACAGACCGGGTGGTGATCGTCCGCGCTTCGGCGGCGGGCGCGGCCCCGGCGGCCCTCCGCGCGAGGGCGGACGCAAATTCTTCCGGCGCAAGAAAGTGTGCAAGTTCTGCGTCGAGAGAATTGAGGATATCAACTACAAGGATTACCGCCTGCTCGGGCAGTTCGTGGCCGAGAGCGGCAAGATTGTGCCGCGGCGGCTGACCGGGGTGTGCGCGCCGCATCAGCACCGGCTGTCGGCGGCCATCAAGCAGGCGCGCAACATCGCGCTGTTGCCGTTTGCGGGAAAAGCATCGTAGGAGCAGGTCGCCACGGATTTGCACGGATCTTCACGGATAAGGATTTTTCAATAAATTGGTTTATCCGTGCTGATCCGCGTGAATCCGTGGCAAAGAATTCCGAAATCGGAGTCATGACATGGAAGTCATTCTGAAGGAAGATGTAGCGAAGCTGGGCGCGCGGGGCGACGTGGTGAAGGTCGCCGAAGGATACGGACGGAATTTTCTTCTGCCGCGCAAGCTGGCCATTGAGGCCAACGAGGGCAACAAGGCCGTGATTGTGCAGATGAAGGCCGCGGCGGTGCGGCGCTCGGCCAAAGAAAAGGCTTCGGCCGAGGAACTGGCCAAGCAGTTCGATGGCGTTACGGTGGCGTTCGCGCGCAAGTCGGGCGAGCACGATCAGCTGTTTGGGTCGGTCACTTCCGGGGATGTGGCCGATGGGCTGATCAAGAAGGGCTTCAACGTGGATCGGCGCAAGATTCAGCTGCACGAGCCGCTGAAGACCCTGGGCGAGTTCACCGTGCCCATCAAGCTGCACAAGGACGTGACCGCGCATTTGAAAGTGGTGATTGAGAAGGAAGCGGCGGAGTAAGCTCGTCGTCAGATAAGGTTTCGGGCGATGGCAATTCTCAGAGTGCTTGGCGCAGGCTTGGTGATCCTCGTGTCACTTGCGATATTCACAATCGCATATGCGATGATCACCCTCTACATTCATAATCTCGGAGCACCGCACCCTGCGAAGGCGATCGGGCTGGGGGTGGTACTTTTCTCGCCGCTCTATTGGGCGCTGGCATTGGCGCTGACTGGAGCCATCGTCTGGCTGTTCGCTCGACATCCACACGTTGCTCACTGATCATTCGGCCCAGCGTTCCGTGGGGATGTCTCAGCCGTACCTACGGCACGGTTTCGGGGCCCCTGGCTCAATACCCGCCACTGAAGTGGCGGGCTACTATCGGGCGTCCCTTCGGGACGCTTTCTCCTCGTCGCACTTCGTTGCAGATCTCCTTAGGTTTTGGGCGCTAGGTCCTAAGACCCAACATCTACGACCGAAGACCTGCTGCAGACTAGCAGCGCTTCATTTGCCCCACTCTCAGGGCACTTTCCCTGCCAAACTTGCTGGCGCGCGGGCAGGAGTGCCCGCGCCACACCCCGCGGCGCTGTTCTGTTTCCCCCTAAATCCCTGCCCCAGAATCACCTAGGCCACAAGAAAAACCGCCGAACCCCTATAATTTCTGCTCACGGTTCAGCGAACACCCCGTCTATTCCTGTGCCAGCCCGGATACGGCATACAAACCGGGTGGGTAAGGACACGACAACCAATGCCGGCCGATGCATGGGCAGTATCGATTGCGATTGGCGAACGGGCCCACTCCAGAACGAAGAGTGAGAGAGTACCGAAGATAGACGGTGGCGGAGACAACGGATTCCGCGAAAAGCTGGACCCCACGCGGGGCCGCATGGCTGGGCAAGAACGCCGCATAGATGACACGATGCTGATCCGGGAGGCGCAGCGGGGCGACCGCGGCGCCTTCGAGGAACTGGTACGTCACTATGATCAGGCGGTGCTGCGGCTGGCGCTGCATCTCACCGGGAGCGAGCACGACGCCCAGGACGTCTATCAGGACGCCTTTCTCAAGGCCTATAAGAATATCGGCAGTTTCCGGTTCGAGTGTTCCTTCTACACGTGGATTTACCGGATCGTGACCAATTTGTGTCTCGATCACCTGCGCAAAAGGACAGTGCGCAAGGAAGATGCTCCGGTCGGGAAGGACGCCGACGGAGGGGAATACAACCTGCTGGAGCAGGTGCCGGACGGGCGGGCGGGAGCGAATCCGGAGCGGGACTTGATGCGGCGCCAGCTGGGAGCGCGCATTGCCGGGGCGCTCGACAAACTGACTCCGCGGGAGCGCATGGTGTTTGAATTGAAGCATTATCACGGATTGAAGCTGCGCACGGTGGGTGAGATTTTGCAGACCACGGAAGAGACCGCCAAGAATACGCTCTTCCGGGCCACGCAGAAGTTGCGCGGGGCGCTGGCGGATATGAGGTGAATTAGTCCCGAGCCGCGAGTCCCGAGTTATGAGTTTTTGCTCCTCGGGACTCAGGGCTCGCGACTCAGGACTCGAAGGTAAATTTATGAAGTGCGAATGGGTGAGACAAAATATCGTGTTCTACGTTTATGGCGAAGTGGCCGACGATGCCCGCCACGAACTGGAGCAGCACGTGGCCCGCTGCGCGGACTGCGCAGCCGAACTGAAGGCAGAGCAGGAGTTTCACGCGCTGCTTTCGCAGGATCGGGCGGCCGATGCGACGCCGAATCTGCTGGCGGCCTCGCGCATGCGCCTGCAGGAAGCGCTGGAAACGGCCGAGCAGGGCGGGTTCCTGCATCGTCTGGCGTTCGATCCGGCGAACTGGCTGCGCCAGGTACGATTCGCGCCGGCGCTGGCCTCGGCGATTCTGATTCTTGGATTTGCGGGTGGAGTGGGAACCGCCTACAAGGTGATTCCGCACGGACCCGAGGGCTCTGTGGCGCCTCAGCCGGTTGCCGAGTCCTCCATCGCCGGCATTCAGTCCGTCACCCAGGAAGCGGGCACCAATCAGATCAGCATCAAGTACAACATGGTCTCGACCCAGGAAGCGCAAGGATCGCTGAACGATCAGCGCATCCAGCAGTTGCTGCTTTATGCCGCGCGCAACAACTACAACTCCGGCGTGCGCATGGATTCGGTGGGGCTGCTGACGCAGAAACCTACGGATACGAATTTCCGCGACGCGCTGATTTATGCGCTGCAGTACGACACGAATCCCGGGGTGCGTTTCAAGGCGCTGGATGGGCTGGGGCCGTATGTGAAAGACGATACGCAGGTGCGGGACAGCCTGCTGCAGGCGCTGGTGAATGACACCAATCCGGGAGTGCGCACCGAGGCGTTGCGCATGCTCGAACCAGTGAAGGCGGATAGCAGCGTGCGGGCGGTGCTGATGACGCTGGCGGCGAAAGACTCGAGCCAGTACATCCGGTCGCAGGCGCGGACGTTGCTGGCGCAGTTGCCGGAGATTGACTAGAAGGAAGCGAGCCAGGCGCGCATTTGCTGCGTCGCCAAGAACGCGACGCATTGCGCGCCTCGCCCAGGTCCCTCGCTGCGCAAAGAGCGCTTGCTCGGGATGACAAATCGAATTCTTAGCAAGAAACGGACAAAAGAAACGAGGCAAATAAATTGAAACGTAAGCTACAGATTGGGGTTGTCAGCATACTGGCCGTGCTGGCGCCGCTGACCATTCTTCCGCAGAGCGTGGCACAGGAGACGCGTGTTTCCGCCGAGGGCGGCGGATGGGGGCAGGAGATTACCGGCACGCTGGCGGCAGTCAAGAATCTGAGAATCAAGGTGGATTCCGGCGCGGTGATTGTGCACGGCGGGCAGCAGCAGGGCATTAATTATGTGGTTCATACCCGCCTGCATACGTCATCGGAGCAGGAAGCGCGCCACCAGTTTGATCAGTACAAAGTGACGGCCTACGTGAAAGGCGACACGGCCTGGATCGAGGGGAACTGGCAGGGAAAACAGCCACGGCATTGCTCGGAGGAGCTTTCGGTCATGGTTCCCCGGGAGATCGCGCTGGTGAAGCTGGAGACCGACGGTGGCAGCGTTGATACCACCGGCGTCTCCGGGCGCGTGGAAGCTGAAACCGGCGGCGGCAGCATCCATCTCGACGATGTTGGCGGAGGGGCCAATGCCGAAACCGGCGGCGGATCGATCGATGTGGGCAATGTAAGCGGCGAGATCGGATTGCACACTGGCGGCGGTTCGATCGAGGTGCATCAAGCCAACGGCAAGGTGGTGGCCGAGACGGGCGGCGGCAGCGTGGAAATCCAGTCGTGCATGCAGGGTGCGAACGTGGAGACGGGTGGCGGCAGCATCGCGGTGCGCCACTGCAGCGGAAAAGTGAAGGCATCCACGGGCGGCGGCAGTATTGAGCTGGGAGACATTGGCGGCCCGGCAGAAATTGACACGGGTGGAGGCAGTATCCGGGTGAATTCGGCACAGGGACACGTGCACGCGGAAACGGGAGGCGGCGGCATCGAGCTTTACGGTGTGCCTTCGGCGCAGGTGGAAACCGGAGCGGGCGGGATCGTGGTAAAGCTGGTGAACACGGGCGGCGAACGGCGCGATTCCCAGCTGGAGACTTCTGCCGGAGATATTACGGTTTACATCGCTGCCGATGTTGCCCTGAATGTGCGGGCCAGCGTGGATCTGGCCAGCGGACATCGCATCACGTCAGAATTTCCTGACATTCAGGTTCGGAGCGAAGGCGATTGGGCGTCGAAGACGATTTCGGCCGAAGGGAAGTTGAATGGCGGAGGCCCGATGTTGAAAGTGCACACCACGACCGGCGACATCAATTTCAAGCGGGCCAAGTAAAGAACGAATTGTTGATTGTTGATTTGATGATTGTTGAATGAAAACCACAGAAGCTGGAGTTCAATCAACAATCAACAATCGTTAATTTGATCGTGGAAGTGAACAGGCATACGGGAGGGTCGGAGCGCGGATACGCGGAGCTTCGCAATTCAGGTGAGGGGAATGACCATGCGCAAATACGTTTTGCCCAGCATCGTGCTGTTGCCGTTACTGCTCAGCTTTTCCCATGCCGCTCAGATGCGGTCGGTGGACCCGCCCGAGCCGTTGATCTTCTCCAGCGAAGATAGCGGCACGAGCTCCTATCTGGGAGTGGACATCGCAGACGTGACCAGCGAACGCCTGAGCACGCTGAAGCTGAAAGAGGAACAGGGTGTCGAGGTCACCATGGTGGATCAGGATGCTCCCGCGGGCAAGGCGGGCATCAAGGAGCACGATGTCATCCTGACCATGAACGGGACGACGGTGGAGAGCGCGGCGCAGTTGCGGCGGATGATCCGCGAAACCCCGCCAGGACGCATCGTCACGCTCGGCCTGAGCCGCGATGGGCAGCCGGTGACGGTGAAGGTGCAGCTGGCCAACCGGGAAAAAGAGTTTGCCATGGGTTCGAAGACGAAAGACTTTCACCTCGAAATTCCGGAGATTCATATGCCGGAGATTGACATTCCGTCATTCAACATGGTGATCGCTACCTCGTCGGCACGCAGCGGCCTGACGGTGGAGAACATTACTCCGCAACTGGGCGAATTCTTCGGGGTGAGGAACGGCAATGGCGTGCTGGTTCGTTCGGTGGAGAAGGGCAGCCGCGCCGAGAAAGCAGGTCTGCGGGCCGGAGACGTCATCGTGAAGGTCAACGATGAGCCGGTGCACGACACCAGCGACTTCACGCATGCGGTGCGGTCGCGCAAAGGCGGGTCGATCAGCGTCGGCGTGGTGCGCGATAAAAAAGAACAGAATTTGAATCTGACTCTGCCCGAGCACAAGGACTCGGGGCATCTGTTCGAAGAAGAAAGCTTGGATGAGCCGCTGATGAATGCGGATTCTGCCCTGGAAATGAGCCAGCTGCAGAGCGAGATGGCCGAGATGCAGCCCGCACTGGCACTCGCCGGGGAAGATCTGCGCAAATCCGGCGAAGAGGTTAGCAAGGCCTGGTGCCAGCAGGAAAAGCAGTTCCGCGAGCAGACGCAAAAGCAGCAGGAACAATTCCGGAAGGAAGAAGAACAGCTCAAGCAAAAAATGGAGCAGATGCAGCGGAAGATGCGGTGGAACGGGCTGGACATCTAGCGGCGGGACACCTGCTGTCAGGAATGGAGTGATTTCAGCGGCCCGCCGGCTACCCCCCGGCAGCGGCGACGCGCGAGCGGCTGTTCAGGCAAACCCGATTGCGTCCGGTTTGCTTGGCGCAATAGAGGGCGTTGTCGGCGGCGCGGATCAGTTCGTCGCGGCCGACACCATGATCCGGGAAAACCGCGACGCCCGCGCTGATGGTAACCGTCCGCGGCACGCCCGGGAACTGCCATTCTTCCACCAGTTTCCTCAGTTTTTCGGCTACGGTAACGGCCTGCTGGGCGCTGGTCTGAGTAAGCAGCAGGGCGAACTCCTCGCCGCCGTAGCGGCACACCACATCAATTTTCCGCAAGTTCTGGTGAAACAGCGAAGAAACCTGCCTCAGCACCTCGTCGCCGAGCAGGTGCCCAAACTCGTCATTCAGCTTCTTGAACTGGTCAATATCGGCCATGACCACGGCCATGCCGGCGCCATAGCGGCGGGCGCGCTCGACCTCGTCGACGATTCGCAGTTCGAAAAAGCGCCGGTTAAAGATGCCGGTCAGGCCATCGAGGTAGGCGAGCTGCTTGACCCGCTCGACATAATGCGCGTTCTGGATGGAATTGGCACAGATGTCGGCCACCGACTCCAGCGGCTGCAGTTCGCTCTCGCGGAAGGCATCCGGCTGTGAGCTGTGCAGCGTGAGCACTCCCAGAGTTTGCCCAAAGGAAATCAGAGGAATGCTCATGCGCGACGATGCTTCAGCGAAAAGCCGGAGGTGTTCGGGCCCGGAAGACAGGTTTTTTTCGATGAGGCTGCCGCTGGCGGCGAGGAGGTGCGGCCAGGGATCCCGGCCAGCCGGAAAACGCTCGCCCGGAGGAATACACGGGGTCAGCGTCCCGTGGTGCGCCCGCAGCACCAGATCGCTTTCTTCCCGCAGGAAAATCGAGACATGCTGCACCTGGAAAGCCTGCTGAATGACGGCGCAGGCACGGGTCAGCAATTCCTCCAGTTCCATGACCGCAGTGCTCTGCTGCGCGATGGTATTGATGGCTTCCAGTTGCCGCGCCCGCTGCCGTTCCAGCGAGTACAGGCGCGCGTTCTGCAGTGCGATCGAAGCCTGGGTCGAGAACAGTGTCAGCAGGTCGATGGTTACCCGGTCGAAGTGATTGAGGCGGTCGCTCTGGCAATCCAGCACACCCACGACTTCATCCCGCACCATCAGCGGAATCGCCAGTTCGGAACGCGTGGATTGTGCGGTGCAGATATAACGCGGGTGTTGGCTGACATCGGGAGCATAGACGGGCTGCTTCTTGAAGGCTGCGGCTCCCGTCAGACCCTCGTGGTAGCCCAGGCACATCTTGTCGTTACCGGCATCCCAGCCGATCTGCGAGCGAACGCACAACTGCTGCGCCTCCTTGTCAAACAACAAGATGGCGACCTTTTGCAGATGAAAATAGTCGCGCGCGATCGCCAGGATTCTCTGCAACACCTCGTCCAAGTCGAAGGTGGAGAGCACAGCCTGGCCGGCGTCGTACAGAACCGCGATTTTCTCCATTCAAACGGATTCTACCGTTGTGGGTGGGAACCACCGAGGTTCCTAAAGTAACCGAGTCGACCGGGAGGCAAGGGAGCAGCTACTTCCATTTTCGGGCGGTGCGGATCAGGCCGTAGGCCACCAGGCAAAACCAGAAGTCCACGACGGTACCCAGGTCGACGTGGAAACGATGGTGCTGGGCTACGGCGGGCAGGGAGGGCATGAGGAGGAAATACGCTACGTTTCCCAGGACAATCGCCAAAAGCGCCTGCAAAAAATTGATGAGCACTGATGCTTTAGACACCGTGGCTCTCCTCGGCGGTTGCGAGACTAATCCGGCGAATGGCGTCCCCTCCTGCTACCATGAGTCAATTCTCGGTTGTCAGTTGCCTGTTCTCAGTTAAAGCCAAATCGAACTGGCGACTGAAGGGCAAGCAATTGGTGATTGATGATTGTTGAATGAAAGGCTGGTGCCGGGTGGTTATCTTCATTCAACAATCAGGAATCACACAATCAGCAGTATCTTCCACGCGGTGGAATCATAGCGCATGCTCGAACTCTCCACTCCGGTGCAGTATGTGAAAGGGGTGGGCCCGCGCATCGCGGAGATACTCGCCGGCAAGGGGATCCACACCGTCGGCGACCTGCTCTATTATCTTCCTTTTCGCTACGAAGACCGGCTGAACCCGCGCGGAATTGCCGAATTGCGTCCCGGCGAAATGGCGACGGTGATCGGGGAAGTGCGGAATTCGGGGCTGTTCCGCACGCGCCGCATGCCGATTTTTCAGCTCACCGTGGGGCAGGGACGCGCGCGCCTGCGCTGCCTCTGGTTCAACGCGACCTACCTGAAGGACAAGTTCGTTCCCGGCCAGATGATCGCGCTTTACGGCAAGGTCGAGGAAGATCAGCGCAGCCGCGAGTTGCAGATCATTCAGCCGCAGTTCGAGATCCTGGGAGAGGCGAGCGAAGGCGGCGAAAATGGCGCAGAGAAGAAGGCCGCGGAATCGCTGGAGATCGGGCGAATTGTTCCCATCTATGAATCGGCCGGGCAAGGACGGCTGACCCCGCGCTGGTTTCGGCGCGCCATCCGCACCGCGCTCGATAACCTGACGCCCGATCTGCCGGACCCGATCCCGGCCGTGGTGCGCGGCCGTTTGGGGCTGATTCCGCCGCGCGCCGCGCTGTGGAATGTGCACTGGCCCGAGCCGGGCGAGAGCCTGCTGGATCTGCAGTCGTCGTGCACTCCGGCGCATATGCGGCTGATTTTTGATGAGCTTTTTTTCGTCGAGCTGGGCCTGGAGTTGAAGCGGCGGCAGCAGAAGGCGCAGACCGGAATCGCGTTTCGACTCGATGAGAGCGTGCGACAGGCGATCAAGAAGATTCTGCCCTTTCATCCCACGGCAGCGCAGAAGAGGGTGCTGAAGGAAATTGCCGGGGACATGGGAAAGCCGTATCCCATGCGGCGTTTGCTGCAAGGCGATGTGGGGTCGGGCAAGACGATCGTGGGCTTCGAAGCGGCCATCATTGCCATCGAAAACGGCTGCCAGGTGGCGCTGATGGCGCCGACGGAGATTCTGGCGCAGCAGCATTATTTTTCCGCGCGCCGGATTCTGGAAAATGCGGGTTACCGCATCGTTTTGCTCACCGGCTCGCTGGAAGCCGAGCGCAAGCGCGAAATCCGGCGCCACATCGCGCAGGGCAGCGCGCAGCTGGTGATCGGCACGCACGCGCTGCTGGAAGAAAAAGTGGAGTTCGCCCGGCTGGGACTGGTGATCGTCGACGAACAGCATCGCTTCGGCGTGATGCAGCGGCTGAAGCTGATGAAGAAGAGTTCCGAGGGCAGTGAGGATGCTCATGGAGGGACGGCCGCCCTCGGCCGTCCAGCCGGGCAAAGCCCGGCAGCCGATGCTCGTGTGGGGACGGCCGCCCTCGGCCGTCCGGCCGGGCAAAGCCCGGCAGCCGAGCCGGACGTTCTCGTTATGACAGCGACCCCCATCCCGCGCACGCTGGCGCTGACGCTCTACGGCGATCTCGATCTCAGCGTGCTTGACGAACTCCCGCCCGGTCGCACCCCCATCGTGACGAAATGTGTTTCTGACGACCAGTCACCCAAGGTGTGGGAGTTCGTGCGCAAGCAGGTTACAGCGGGACATCAGGTTTACGTGGTCTATCCGGTAATTTCCGAGAATGAAGAGAGCGAGCTCAAGGCCGCGATCAAGATGTACCGCGAATTGAGCGGCCGAGTTTTTGCAGACCTGAAAGTCGGCCTGCTCCACGGACGCCTCGATGCCGACCTGAAAGAGCAGGTCATGCGGATGTTTCAGAAGGGCGAGTTGCAGATTCTGGTGGCGACTACGGTGATCGAAGTGGGCGTGGATGTGCCCAACGCGACGGTGATGGTGATCGAACACGCGGAGCGCTTCGGGTTGGCGCAGCTACACCAGTTGCGCGGACGCATTGGCCGGGGCGCGGCCAAGTCGTATTGCGTTTTGATGACAGGCGGAAAAATCACCGAAGAGGGCCAGCGGCGGCTCGACGCCATGGTGCAAAACAACGACGGATTCAAAATTGCGGAGCTGGACCTCGAACTGCGCGGCCCGGGAGAATTTTTCGGTACGCGCCAGGCCGGGTTGCCCAGCTTCCGCGTGGCCAACATCATCCGCGATGCGCAGTTGCTGGAAGTGGCCAAGCGTGAGGCCGCCGCCGTGCTCGCCGGGCCGAACTCGGAAGTTTCGGCGGAAGAAATCAGCCGCGCACTGGTGCACATGCGGGCGCGGTGGCAGCACACGTACGGACTGGTCGAGGTGGGATAACGGAGTGCAGCTCGGGGCGACAACTACCATTAGTGATCGCGCAACCTGCAGGTTAGACACGTTGACACGACGCTGTTTACCCGGCGTATTGGCTGCCTGATAAAATCGAAAAGATGGCCGGATCTTCCCAACTGATTCAGATCGAGCTCACGCCTGCGCTGCGCGCGCCGAAACCGCAGTGGCTGCGGGCGAAAGCCCCGGTGGGCGACAACTTCCACAATCTGAAGCGGCTGGCCCGCGGACTGGGTCTGCACACCGTGTGCGAATCGGCGCAGTGCCCGAACATCGGCGAGTGCTGGAATCACAAGACCGCGACGTTCATGCTGCTGGGAGATATTTGCACGCGGCGCTGCGGATTTTGCGCCGTGCCCAAGGGACGTCCGGAGCCGATTGACTGGGATGAGCCGCGGCGCGTGGCGGAAGCGGTAGCTACGCTGGGATTGAAACATGCAGTGGTGACCAGCGTGAACCGGGATGATGACAACCTCGGCAGCGCGAGGATTTTTGCCGAGACGGTGCGCCAGATTCGCCAACTGACGCCCGACTGCCGCATCGAAGTGCTGATCCCCGATTTTCAGGGACTGGAAGAATCGCTGCGCATCGTGCTCGATGCCCGGCCGGACGTGCTCAACCACAACACCGAAACCGTGCCGCGGTTGTATCGCGCAGTGCGGTCCGGGGCTCGCTACGAGCGCACGCTGACCCTGCTCGAGAACGCCAAGAAATTTTCTCCCGGAATGGTGACCAAGAGCGGAGTAATGGTGGGGCTGGGCGAATCCACGGACGAACTGGTCGAGGTGTTCCGCGACCTGGGCGCGCGCGGCGTAGACATTCTAACGGTGGGGCAGTACCTGCGCCCCTCAAGGGATCATCTGCCCATCGCCCGCTTCTATGAGCCGGAAGAATTTGTTTACCTGCGGAACGAAGCGCTGCGCTTCGGTTTCCGCCACGTTGAGTCAGGGCCGATGGTACGTTCGAGCTATCACGCGCACGAACAAGCCGCTGCTACGAAAACTCCCACCCTGGCCGCAAAGAACGCGGCTAGTATGGGCCACCCGGCAGGGTGAGTATCCCCATCGGAAAAATCACCAACGCAGAGAAGCCCGCACGCCGGGCGATCAGAAGATGTGCATCTTGATGCTCAAATATTTCTTGGGATTTTCGCGAATCCCCTTCAGCAGATCGCGCGTCTCGACCAGCGCCTGGTTGGCGTTGTTGTAGAGAGATTCGTCTTTGATGAGCTTGCCGACCGTGCCCTGTCCCGCTTCGAGTTCAGTGGTCAGCTCGGAAAGCTTGGTGATGGTGGTGTCGAGCTTCTTGGCCAGTTCTTCATCTTTGCTGAGCTTGCCGATCGTACCCTTGCCGGCGTTGATATCTTCGGTCAGCTTTTTCATGTTGGCAATGGTGTCGTTGGCATTGTTGTAGAGCGTGGGATCTTTCAGGAATTTTCCGGCCGTGCCTTTGCCTTGTTGCATGTCGTCGATGACGGCATTCATTTTGTCGAGGGTGGCCAGGAACTTGTCATAGGCGTCGTTGCGGCTGATCAGAGCGCCGAGGCTGCCTTGTCCGCTGCCCACCTGATCGACAATCTTCTGAAGATCGGCCACGGTGACGGACAAGCGATTGTAGAGCGTGGGATCGTAGATCAATTTGCCCAGCGATCCTTTGCCGCTCTCGGCGAAAGCCAGGATTCGGTCGGCGCGCTTGAGCAGGGCGTCCATGTTCTGCAGCGTGCTCTGGCTGGCGCGCACCACCTGGTTGAAGTCAGGATGCACCTGGGTGGGCAGGATGTCGCCGTCCCGCGCGACCGGACCAACCGCCTGCGAGCTGTCAATGTCGAGATAGGTCTCGCCCAGCACTCCGGCGGTTTCGAGCGAGGTCACCGAATCGCGGCGCAGGGCGCCTTCGTACTTGGTGCTGACCTTCATCACCACTTCGACGGGAGTCCCTTGCTTGTCTTTCGTGGTCACAATGCGGATCCCCGCCACATTGCCGATATCGACGCCGCTGAGCCGCACGGGTGCGCCCATGCGCAGGCCCTCAGCATTGTCGAAATAAGAACGAAGGGTAACCCGGCGTGTAAACAGCCCGGCTGTGTTTGATATCAGAAACAGCAATACCGCCAGCACCAGACTGGCGACGATTACGGTGATGCCAACGCGCAGTTGCGACCACTGGAGCTGCTTCTGACTAGGCACGGGATTTCCTCAAACCGCAAGTCCGCAGATGTTTTGCCGGCCGCAGCGGCAGCCCGGAATCAGGTTCATCTCTTAGCGGCACGCCCACGCGAGCATGATAACAAAACCGGGGCCAGCCCTAGGCTGCTTTTGTGCGCAGGACGGGCATCAGAGCGAGAGCGGCGAGGTAGGCGGCGGCGCCCGTGGCCAGGGTCGCGGTTAATCCAACCTGGATGGCGATGACCATGGCCAGCACCGAGCCCAACACGCTGGCGGCGGCGTTCATGGCCCAGGCCCACTCGACAGCGTTGCTGGAGGCGTCTTTGCCGGCGGGAAATTCGGGAGCGGGAATCGCGGCCAGCGCGCGCAAGCCGGTGGGGAAAGGCATTCCCATGACGAAGCCCAGCGGGATGAGCAGCACGGCACTGATCACGAGCCGGTATGCGAAGGCCAGCCCGATCAGCCCCGCGAGGCGGGTGGGCAGAAACAAAACGTACACCAGAAGGGTTACGATCACCAGCGTCAGCGGCAGCCAGCCCATTTCCGTGCGCGGCAGCCAGAACCGCGAGAACAGGCTCCCCGCGCCGCTCGACAGCAGCAGCAGGAAAATCACCACCGTCAGCGCATACGTGGGATGGCCGAGGAATAAGACGAAACGCTGGATGAATGCGATTTCCACCAGAATGTAACCCAGGCCCACGGCCACGAAATAGAGCAGCGGAAGCGGCGACTGGCGCGCTCTTCCGGCTGTCAGCATCAGGGGCAGAATCAGGAAAAGCAACACGGCGCAGAGAGAAATGATCAGCACCAGAAGCAGCACGAGCACGCCCAGGTTCACCTTCCAGTCGATTCCCGCGCTCAGACCTTTCTCGCTGAGCATCTGACGCGCTTTCAGGGTGAAGAAGAAAAAGGGCGCATTGTCGCTGACCGGCGCGACATTATAGGCATAGCGGCGGGCAAATGCGTAAGGATCATTGCTGGCGATCAGATCGGAAAAGGGATTCTGCCCAGGCTGCGACGGCAGATAGAGCGATTTGATCTCGTCGTAGTCGTCCAGGTGGTCGATAACGGCCTGCTCTTCCGCGGCGGTGAAGGGAGTCTTCTTGGCCAGCACCACGACCGGAATGCCGTCTTCGTCAAGGGCTCCCTGCGACGCGATGATGAAATGCCGCGCCGGATTGGCCACTCCCAGCTGATGCAGCGCCTCCATGGCCACCGCGACCACGCGCAAGGCTTCGCGGGGATGGCGGAACTCCCAGCGGGTGATGGCGATCATGCCGTCGGGCTTGAGATGATCGAAGTATTCGCGAAACGCCTCGACCGTATAAAGGCTGTTCTCGCTGAGGGCGAAGGCGCCGGCAGCGGTCGAAGCCCAGGTATCGACCAGAGTCATCTGCACGACGTCAAACTGCTGGGCCGTCGAACGCAGAAACGAGCGCCCGTCGTTCACGTGAATGTGCACCTCGGGGCGCTCGTAGAGATGGTACGCGTAGTCGGCGTAACGGCCGCGCATGATGGTGGTGGCGATGATGGGATTGATTTCGATCCCGGTCACATTAGGGCTGCCGGTGGCAAGGGCGGCCAGAACGTCAACCCCGCCGCCCGGGCCGATGATGGCGAACTCGCCCTTTGGGCGCAGAACGTTGGCCAGCGCCGGTGGGCGGGACATGAGATTCCATTCCCAATCCGTGCCTTTGATGTGGGCCAAGTCTGCGTTCATGATGTAGGTATTGGCGTCGGCATCAATCACGATCGCCTTGGCCCACCCCTGACGATCCACTTCCACGCGCGAGATCGCGTTCCAGCGGGCGAACTCCACCCACGCCGGATCGCGGAACATGCCCTTGGCATAGACCACATCGATGAGGCGTCCGGAATAATTCGCCGCGATCAGCACCGCCAGCGCCAGGGCCAGCCAGGCGGCATTTCGGCGCATGGTGCGGGCTTCTGCCCAGATCATCGCGGCAAATGCCAACGCCACGCTGGCCACCAGAATGGCGTTCGGCCCACCCAGCCAGTTCAGCAGAGGCACAACGGCGAGACAGGCCATCGCTCCGCCGCAGAGGTCGGCGCCATAGAGGCGCGGAATGCGATGGGTCTCGCGCGCGAACACAACCGAGAACAGCAACCCGGTCAGAAAGAAGGGCACCGCGGCGGCGAGATAGAGCGCGGTCAGGCGCAGGAAGTTTTTGCCGGAAATGTTGAGCGCGACCGGAACATGCAGCACGATTTCAAGTACAACAACCACGACCAGAGAATTGGCGAAGCACAAGCGAGAGGCCAGCGACCGCGTATCGGTGCTCGCCAGGCGGACTTTCAGCAGGTAGGCGAAGACGCCGCCCGCGCCCAGGCCAAGCAGAGCGATCGAAATCGCGAGAAAAGCAAAGTGGTAGAAGAGCACGACGGAGAACAAGCGCGTGAGGGCGAGTTCGAGCAAAAGAGCGGCAAAGCTGGTCAGGGCCAGGCCGGCCAACAGGGTCTTTTCCGGGATCCCGGTTTTGCCGGGTGTGGCGATTGGCGTCGCAACGGTGGCGGACATAATTAGGCTAGACGCGACAGTCTAGCAGAAGGGGGCTGCCGGCGCTGGTACTGTCCTAAGCTAGTCTTTTCACCACAGAGTCACAGGGACACAGAGAAACCCAACTGCTTAGCAAACCCTTCCTCCGCTGGTTCTTGCAGGTTCAAGGTTTTCTCCGTGACTCGGTGACTCCGTGGTAAGAAAAGGCGAATTCGGACACTGCTCCTGCTTGACACGCCGCGCGAGTCCTTATAATCTCGCGGACCGTTAGTTGTGCGGCGGTTTGGGAACGGTCTGAAGGCGGTTTGGAGCTCTGGAGGCGCTCTAGCAGGTTGCGGAAAAACTCGATTTGAAGCGGACGCAGTACCACGAAACTCTCTTGTTTCCACAGCCCAACCTGATAAGAAGAAGGCATGCGCGGAAAAGACGAGCAACAGTTGGACG
>Ga0209517_10002423_pt1 | contig 26353 bp, 23 predicted proteins | sample PeaSoiMetSII2010_FD_187695 | JGI IMG/M metagenome (GOLD analysis project Ga0209517, IMG submission 187695) | Peat soil microbial communities from Weissenstadt, Germany - SII-2010 (SPAdes) (version 2) | ecosystem: Environmental > Terrestrial > Soil > Wetlands > Peat | place: Germany... | reverse complement strand
CACGATCACCACCGACGATGGACAGCAGGCTCAAGGCGAAGGAGAAGCCGACCAGCAACAGCCCGCACAAGAGCAACCACCCGCGCAGCAGACACAACAGTCGCAACAAGCGGAGCCGCAGACTGTGCAGGCCGGCATGACCACCGACCAGGTGCAGTCGATTCTGGGCAAGCCCGACAAAATCTTCAACGTGGGCACCAAACAGATTTACGTGTACAAGGACGTCAAAGTGACGTTCCTGGAAGGCAAAGTTTCCGACGTGCAGTAACTCCTCGGGCTCTGGAAGCTGGTGCGGTTAAATCCGTGCAAATACGGGAAGTTGAGCGAGCGACATAGTACCTCCGTACCGTGCCTAGTACTTCAGTTACCGGTCTGCGAGTGACCAGGCATCTTCTGCGCAACTACCACTTCTAATTGGGCTAATCTAGCTACTGACCACAACATATAGAGATTGCCCTTGGACGACTCATTCCCTAATTCCAAGAAACGGGCCAAAAACCCAAAGAAACGCGGAGATACGCTCTCAGCCGGGGTTTTTCAGGGTTGAGATATGCTCGGAACACCGAAAGCCCTAGGACAGGCAATTGAGGGCAGGCAGTCTCCCGAAGCAAACCCGCGGGCCGAGGGAACCGGAGCGGGGAAGTGACGTGGTGGAGAAGGTAAACGGATCTATGGCTGACTCGCGAGAAGTGATGAACATCCGGCAGGCGTCGCAATATTTGGGCGTGAGTCCGGACACGCTTTACAAGTACGTGGGCGAGCAGAAGATTCCGGCATTCAAACTGGGCAACCGCTGGCGCTTCAAGAAATCGCGGCTGGACCAGTGGATGGAAGAGAAGTCGAGCGAGATGGAACCGCAGGCGAAACGCAAACCGAAGGCGGCGTCGAAAGCTGCCGGGTCACAGTAAAGGTGGGCACATGTTTGGATTGGGATCGAAGTCCATTGTTGGCCTGGATGTAGGCTCTTCAAGCATCAAGGCAGTCGAGCTGAAGAAAAAGGGTGGGCAGATTGAAGTCGCGCACCTCGGTCTGGAGCCGCTGTCTTCCGATATCGTGGTCGATTCGATGATCGTGGACTCGGGCACGGTTTCGAGCGCGATTTCGAAACTGTTCCTCGACAACCAGATCAAGACCAAGGCCGTGGCCACCGCGGTGAGCGGGCACTCGGTGATCGTGAAGAAGATCTCGCTGCCCTCGATGAGCGACCAGGAACTGGCCGAGACCATCGAGAAGGAAGCGGCGCAGCACATTCCCTTCGATCTGGCCGATGTCAGCCTGGACTACCAGATTCTCTCCGACGAAGTGGGCAGTCCGCAGATGGACGTCCTGCTGGTCGCGGTGAAGAAGGACAAGATTCTGAACTACACCAACGTACTCTCGATGTCAGGACGCACCCCGGCTATCGTCGACATCGACGCGCTGGCTCTGCAGAACTGCTACGAGTACAACTACCAGCCGGCGCCGGGCCAGGTGGTGGCGCTTCTGAACCTGGGCGCCAGTGTGATGAATATCAACATCGTGAAGGGTACGACGCCCCTGTTCCCGCGCGACGTCAGCGTGGGCGGGCACCAGTACACCGATTCGCTGCAGAAGGAACTGGACCTGAGCTTTGAAGACGCCGAGTCGCTCAAGCTGGGCCACAAGGTGGGCACGGTCAGCGAGGACGCGAAGCAGCCGATCCTGCAGCAGGTCACCGAGATCATCGTGCTGGAAATTCAGAAGACCTTCGATTTCTTCCGGGCCAGCGCGGCCGGCGAGCACATCGAGAAGATCTACCTGGCGGGCGGTTCGTCGAAAGTGCCGGGCCTGGTGGAAGCGTTGCGGCAGGAGTTCTCCATGCCGGTGGAGTTGTTGAATCCGTTCCAGCGGGTGACGCCGCCGGTCGAAGGACACGGGGCGGAACTGGTGGAGCAGAATCCCGGCCAGATGGCAGTAGCGGTGGGTTTGGCCCTGAGGAGCTTTGAATCCCTATGATCAAAATCAACCTGCTCGAAAATTCCAAGGGGAAGAGCAAGCGCGGTGGCGGCGGTCCTTCAATGCCCACGATGGAAATGGGCGATATGGGCTCGCCCAAACTGAAGATCCTTGCGGTGCTGGTGATCGCCGGGTTGTTCAACCTGGGCTACTGGTACCGGCTGGACCATCAGGCGAAGGCCATCGAGGCGCGCATGAAAGTGGCGGAGCAGAAGAACCGCGAGCTGGCCGACGTGAAGGCGCGGTTCCTGGAGCGCCAGACCCAGGCCAACAACTACAAGCGGCGCGTGGATGTGATCGACGGTCTGCGCGCCAGCCAGAACGGTCCGGTCACCCTGCTGGCCATGCTGGGCGAGACGGTGAACAACACCGAAGCGGTGTGGCTCAGCAAAATGGACGATGCCGGAACGAGTGTGAACCTGGAAGGAACGGCGTTGAGCACGGACGCAGTCGCCAACCTGATTGCGAACCTGCAAAAGACGGGTTTCTTCAAGACCGTCGAGATCAAGGAAACTTTTCAGGACGACACCATCAAGGACATGCAGGCTTTTCAGTTCACGCTGACCTGCGAGAAGGGAAAGTCGTAGAGGCGGACCTATGGCGAATTTTAGCGAACTGTCGGGCATCAAGCAGTGGGGAGTGGTGATTCTGGGCGGAGTGATCGTTACAGCCGCGCTGTACTTCACTCTGTTCAAGAGCCAGAACGACCACAACACGGCTGCTCAGCATTCCCTCGATGACAAGATCCGGGAAAACAACGAGCTCGAGTCCTACCGGCCCAAGCTGAAGCAGATCGAGCAGCAGCTCGCCGAGCTCAAACAGCAGCTGGAAATCGAGCAGCGCATCGTTCCGGATGAAAAGCAGGTGGATGGTTTCATCACCATGCTGGACGCCGAGGCCCAGAAGGCGGGCGTGGAACTGCGGCGCTACGCGGCCAAGGACACGAAGGCGCAGCAGTACTACACCGAAGTGCCTTTCGACATCGAACTCGACGGGCCGTACTATTCGGCCCTCAATTTCTTTGACCGGGTGAGCAAGCTGGAGCGGATTGTCAACGTCGGCGGGTTGCTGGTGTCGACGACGAAGAATCCGAGCGCGGCGAAAGTCAAGCATAGCTACCAGTACGCGCCCAACGAGAGCATCATTGCGACTTTCACGGCGACTACATACTTCAGTCACGATTTAGCACCTTCAGCGGCCGGCGCCGGGACGAAACCGGGAACGCCTGGGGCGAAGTAGGGATGACTATGAAGCTGACGATCCAGTTAACGACAGGCATTTTGGCAATGGCAATGATGGTGGGCGGTTCCTGGGCTGCGGCTCAGAACCCGGACGCCATCGACAACGCGCGCAGCACGGCAAAATCGCTGCAGCAACAGCAGGCCAACCCGGCTCCGAAAGCCGCCGCAGTTCCGGCGACGAAGCCGGCACCGGGTGCTCCGGCGCCCGCGGTGAAACCCGCGGCGATACCGGGGTCCAAGCCGGTGGCGGCGAAGCCGGCATCCACGTCTTCCACGCACAACCAGCTCCAGAAAGTGAACGTGCTTCCGGGAGCGGAAGGGGTCCAGATCGAAATCAGTTCCAGCCAGGCGGTAACGCCCCGGGTGACCAAACTGAATTCGCCGGCCCGCGTGCTCGTGGAACTGCCGGAAACGGTGGTGGCCAGCGCGCAAAACAAGATTCCCGTAGGCAGCGCCGGAGTGAAGGGCGTACGCATCGGCATGGACGGCAAGACTCCTCCCACGACGAGCGTCGTGGTGGATCTGGAGAAGCCGTTGGCTTTCGAGTTGACTCCGGGTTCCGCCGGAAAATTGATCCTGACACTGCATTCCGATGGATCTGCGCCCAGCGTCGCGAAAAACAGCGTGGCGCCGGCGGTGAAGACTGCTCCAGCCAAGGCGTCCGCACCTGCGGTTTCGCAGCAGGCAGCGGCGAAGCCGGCCGGGGCTCCCGCGAAGGCAGCTTCGGCACCCGCACCCGCGAAGGTTGCGGTGGCTAAGGCGCCAGCCGAGAAGTCAGTGGCCCCGGCTTCCAAGCCCGAGCCCAAGCAGGCAGCGAAGTCTGCAACCGTGGCGGCCAAGGTCGCGGCTCCGGCCGTGAGCGCGCCAGAAGCAGCTCCGGCGAAGAGTGCGGCCGGGACCCCTGCCAAGCCCAAGCCGGAAGAAAAGAAGTGGGCGATGAGCGGGAAACGCGATCCGTTCTTCAGTCCGGTAGTGCAGCAGAACGGTTCGGGTTGTTCGACTGGAAAGAAGTGCCTGGAGATTGGCGCGATCAATCTGCGGGGCGTGGTGAAGTCAGACAGCGGCTTCATCGCGGTGGTGACCAACAACCTGAACAAGGCTTATTTTCTGCGGGAAAACGATCCCGTGTTCAACGGCTACGTGGTGAAGATCACGGGTGACTCGGTGGTGTTCCAGGAGACGATTCAGGACAAGCTGGGCAAGCCGTTCACGCGGGAAGTGGTGAAGAGAATCTTCACGCCGGCAGTTTAACCAGGAAGCTTAAGTGGGGCGGCGCAACCGGAAACCGGGAACGCCGAAATCAAAGTTTGCAGAAGGACACGCGGGCCAGGCCCGCGGGTGGGGAGAGGCGAAATGCGAAAGCAACAATTGACACAGTTCGTATCGTTGCTGGTCTTGGCGGTGGCTGCGGCCGCGCAGACCCCGAGCCAGCTCGATCGAGTCAACGTAGTCCGGAGAACGGACGACATCCGGGTCGAGATCAGCTCCCGCGGCACACTGACGCCGAAGCTGAGCACTCTGGACTCGCCCGCTCGCGTGGTGGTGGATCTGCCGGAGACCGTAATGGCGACCGGACAGACCCGCATCGCGGTGGGCGCCGCGGGGGTCAAGGGCGTGCGCATTGGCATGGACGGCCAAACGCACCCGACCACGCGCATCGTGGTTGACCTCGACAAGGCTTGCGCCTACGAGTTGACGCCGGGTTCGGCAGGCAAGCTGGTGCTGACCCTGCACGCCAACGCGGTGGCCAAGGCCGCTTCCGAGACGGTGGCCACAAGCTCGCCGGCTCCAGCTGCCAAGCCCATGTCGCCCTTCGCCCCACGCGTGATGGACGCGCAATCCGCGCCCAAAGCGCAGCCTGCGCCCACGACCAAGCCCACTGCCAGGGATTCAGGTTCGCCCACCGACTTTGTGGTTGTCGAGCCTACCTACCAGGCCAAGAGCCAGGTAGCGAGCGATGTGAAGAGTGATGTGAAGAAGGATGAAGCAGCGGACGAGCCCGCGGTTCGCGCCCAGGAAGCGGCGGCGCGGTTCTCGGACAAAACTGCCGCGGAACTGCTTCCCGTCAGCGCCCACTCGGCCCAGACTCAGAATCCGGCTCCCGCCATTACTCCTGCCGTCAATCTGGCGGCGGAGCAAAAGGCTCAGAACGCTCAGCAACCAGCCACGACCGGGCCGAAGTACACGGGTGAGCCGATCTCGGTCAACCTGAAAGACGTCGACCTGAAAGACTTCTTCCGCCTGATTCACGAAATCAGCGGTCTGAACGTAGTACTCGATCCGAACGTCCACGGCACGCTGACCGTGGTGCTCGATGACGTGCCGTGGGATCAGGCGCTCGACATCGTGCTCAAGAACAACGACCTGGCCCGCGAACTGGAAGGCAACGTTCTGCGCATCGCCACGGTGGAAACCCTGAAGCACGAAGCGGATGCCCGGCGCGCCCAGATCGATTCCGAAATGCTGGCCGTGGAAAAGGTCTCGGTCACGCGCTTCCTGAGCTACGCCAAGGCGAAGGATGTCATCATCACGGTAAAGAAATTCCTCTCGCTGCGCGGCGATGTGGTGGCCGACGATCGCACCAACGCGGTCATCGTCAACGACATTCCGAAAGTGCTTCCAATCATCGACCGGCTGCTGACGCAGCTTGACCGCAAGACGCAGGAAGTCGAAATCGAAGCCCGGGTAGTGGCGGCGACGCGGCAGTTTGCCCGCGACATTGGCACTCAGCTTGGCTTTGGCTGGGGCAATGGCCACAGCGCTATCGGTGGCAACCAGGCGGTGGGTACGACACCGACCACGGTGGGCGGACTGACTCCCGGCTACATCACTACTCCCGGAACCGGCGGCGGCACGGGATCGACGATTCCGCTGTTTTCGAATCTCGGCTCCACGTCACCGTCGAGCGGCTTGACCTTTATCAACGCCAGCAACACGGTCCGAATTGACGCGGTGCTCTCGCTGGCCGAGTCGCGCGGCTTGCTGAAAGTGCTTTCCCGTCCGCGAGTCGTAACCCAGAACAACATTCAAGCCCTGGTGAAGCAGGGCGTGCGCGTGCCCATCGTGACCCAGGCGCAGTTGGGCGGTCCTCCGACCGTGACCTACGTCGACGCTTTCCTGCGCTTGACGGTGACTCCGCAGATCACGTCGGAAAACACCATCTTCCTGAACGTGGACGTGGAAAACACCACGCCGAACTTCGGTCAGGAAGTACAGGGCAACCCGGAACTGATCACGCAGCAGGCCACCACGCAGGTGCTGGTGACCGATGGCGGGACGGTGGTGATCGGCGGCGTCATTCAGACGCAGAACTCGATCAACATTTCGCAGGTGCCGCTGCTCGGCAACCTGCCCTACCTGGGCAACCTGTTCAAGCACACCAACGTCACTACTTCCAACCAGGAGCTGATTTTCTTCATCACGCCGCGAATCATTCAGACATAGTAGAGTCCGACTTAGCAGCGAGTTCGAAGATTGAAGCCGCCGTCCTGAAGAACCTGTCAGGCCGGCGGTTTCGCGTTTGGTGAACAGAGTTCTCAGTTCTCAGTTCTCAGTTCTCGCGGATGCTGGTAATGCGCTTCGGATGTCCCGTTCTGGGAATTCTTAGGGGTTGCTGTTCAAGTGTCACAGTCGCTGCTGAGTTATCCGTGTAACCATACTTACCGGAGGCTCTCATGGGCGAGTCTTATCGGGATTTGATCGCGTGGCAAAGAGCGATGAATCTCGTAACATCGATATACGGAGCGACCCAGGCGTTTCCGCGGGATGGCTTTATGGGCTGACCAGTCAACTCAGAAGGGCGGCGGTTTCGGTCCCCAGTAATATCGCGGAAGCGCAAGCGCGGTTTTCCGCCAGGGAGTTCCATCGCTTTCTAAGTATTGCGCGCGGATCCCTCGTCGAGATCGAGACTCAGATCCTCATCGCCCAAAACTTAGGGTACTTGGCGACCGCCCAGAGCCGCCTGTTGCTCACGGAAGCGTCAGAACTCGGTCGTATCCTGAATGGTTTAATTGCGTCGATCAAACACGCAGCTTAGGCTTGCGGTTCAAGCTGTTTGTCGTCGTAGTCTCTTCTGAGAACTGAGAACTTCCTTCCTCTCCTGTTAAACTCACCAGCAATGAACTTCCTCGCGCGCCAGAACAAACTGAGAGAGCATCTTGCCACCACCCGGTTTGATGCCCTGCTGATCAGCCATCTGCCCAACATCCGATACCTCTGTGGGTTTACCGGCAGTGCCGGATTGCTGCTCGTGGAAGAACCCGGCAGCGTTTTCTTCACCGATGTCCGTTACGACACGCAAGCGCACGAGGAAGTGAAGACGGCCAAGGTGGTGATCGCGCGCAAGTCCATATTGCAGGCTCTCGGAGATTTTCTGGCGGCGCGGCGCAAACGCGCCCGCGGATGGACGATCGGCCTTGAGGCGGAGCACTTTACGCTCGCCGAAAAGAAGCGGCTGACTGAGGTGCGTCCCGCCGGCGTTCGTTTGAAAGACGCGCCTTCCCTCGTCGAGCGGGCGCGCATGGTCAAGGACGGCGACGAGTTGAATCGAATTCGGGATGCCGTTGCTTTAGGGGCGAAGTTGTTCGACCGGGCGCTTGAAGTGTTGCGTCCGGGGGTGAAAGAAACCGAGGTGGCCGCGGAGATGGAGTTGGCGGCACGCCGGGGCGGGGCGGAGGAGATGTCATTCCCCACGATCATTGCTTCCGGAGCGAGGTCGGCGCTACCTCACGGGCGGGCCTCCGATCAGCCGATCGCCAAGGGTGGGTTCGTGGTCTGCGACTTCGGTGTTATACTTTCAGGTTATTGTTCCGATCAAACGCGCACTGTGTGGGTGGGACCTGTTCCTGAGGACGCACGCCGGGCTTATCAGGCGGTGCGGGAGGCGCAGCAGGCGGCGATCGATGCTGTGCGGCCGGGCGTCCCTGTCGGCGAGGTGGATGCGGCAGCCCGTAAGGTGTTGCGCAAGGCGGGGTTAGGGCGTTATTTTACCCACTCGACTGGACACGGAGTGGGGCTGGAGATTCACGAAACCCCGCGAGTGGCGGACGGGCAGCCGGAGATTCTGCAGCCTGGGATGGTCATCACGATCGAGCCGGGAGTATACTTCCCCGGCAAATGGGGCGTGAGGATCGAGGACATGGTGGCGGTCACAGCCGGCGGTTGTGAAGTGATGACGCCGACGAGCAAGGATTTTCTGGCAGTCTCGTCTTCTTGACTTTACTTTTCAGCCGGGCAGGATCAGCGCCCGGCTTCTTCGCGCGTGCCACGAGTCGGCTTGTGCGTTGGCTCGCGGAGATCTTGGCGAACCGTCTTGGCGAACCGTCCCACCGGACGTCATATCGAAGATCAGAATGAATCAAAAAGAGCTGAAAGAACTAATTGAGTTCTTAATCGAGAAGGATATTGCCGAGTTTGAGTTGGAGCGCGGCGATGTCAAGGTCCGGATCAAGCGCGCCGGAGAGCACACCATTGTCCACAGTCACGGGGAGCCGCGGTTCTACGCGGTGCCTCCAGCCCCAGGGCCCGCGCCTGAATTGGGCGCCGCGCCCGTAACGGCTGCGCCCCCGGCCGCCCCTGCACCGGCCGCCCCGCCTGCTCCTGAAGAAGGACTTCACATGGTGAAGTCTCCCATCGTGGGGACGTTCTACGAAGCGCCGTCGCCGGGCGCTCCTCCGTTCGTCAAAGCCGGAGACATGGTGGAAGTGGGGCAGGTGCTCTGCATCGTGGAGGCCATGAAGCTGCTCAACGAGATCGAATCCGACTTTGCCGGGGAGATTGTCAAGAAGCTGGCGGTGAATGGCCAGCCCATCGAATACGGCCAGGAATTGTTCGTGATAAGGCCGAAGAAGTGAGGGCAGTAACCCATTGTTGATTGTTGATTTTTGATTGTTGATTGAAGACCCGCACCCTCGGGATGATTTTTCAATCATCAATCAACAATCATCAATCAACAATTTTTTTAACCGCTGAAAGTATTCATGTTTAAGAAGATTCTCATTGCCAATCGCGGAGAGATTGCACTGCGCGTGATTTGCGCGTGCAAGGAGCTGGGCATCCGCACGGTTGCCATCTACAGCGAGGCCGACCGCAACTCGCTGCACGTTCGTTTTGCCGATGAGGCCATCTGCATCGGACCGCCCCAGCTGGCGCTCAGCTATTTGAATATTCCCGCAGTCATCAGCGCGGCGGAGATTGCCAACGTCGAGGCGGTGCATCCCGGCTATGGACTACTGGCGGAAAACGCCAACTTCGCCGAAGTGTGCGAGACCAGCGGCATCAAGTTCGTTGGCCCGCGGCCCGAAGTCACCCGCCTGATGGGCGAGAAGGAAAAGGCGCGCGCAGCGATGAAACAGGCGGGCGTGCCAATTCTGCCCGGGTCCGACGGCATCATCGCCTCCGACGGCGAGGCCGTCGAGTGGGCGCGCCAGGTCGGCTTTCCCGTGATCGTGAAAGCTTCGGCCGGAGGTGGCGGACGGGGCATGCGCGTCGTCCGCAACGAAGAGGAACTGCCGGGACTGTTCCGGGCGGCGCAGGCGGAAGCCGCGGGCGCGTTCGGCAACGGCGATCTCTATATGGAGAAATATCTTGAGCATCCCCGGCACATCGAATTTCAGGTGCTGGCCGACGAGCACGGCAACGTGGTGAGCCTGGGCGAACGCGAGTGCTCCATCCAGCGCCGCCATCAGAAGTTGCTGGAGGAATCGCCCTCCACGCAGGTTACGCCCGAGTTGCGCGATCAGATCGGCGCCGTCCTGTGCAAGTCGCTGGCGGCGATCGGCTACAGCAATGCCGGAACCATTGAATTCCTGATGGACCAGGAACGGCGTCTGCACTTCATCGAGATGAACACCCGCATCCAGGTCGAGCATCCAGTAACGGAAATGGTCACCGATGTCGATCTGGTGAAGAGCCAGATCATGATTGCCGCCGGGGCGCATATGCGGGACGTGCTGCAGGGGCCGATTGTCCATCGCGGACATGCCATCGAGTGCCGCATCAACGCCGAGCATCCGGAGAAATTCACGCCGTCGGCGGGGAAGATCACGGCGTTCCATCCTCCGGGAGGGACCGGAGTGCGTGTGGACACCGCTGCCTACGCCGAGGGCGTGATTCCGCCGTATTACGATTCGCTGATTGCCAAGCTGATCGTGCGCGGCAAAGACCGCAGCGAAGCGGTTTCGCGCATGGCGCGGGCGCTGGAGATGTTCATCGTCGAGGGCGTGTATACCACGATTCCGCTGCACCGGAAAATTCTGGCGGATGAGGATTTCCGCGCCGGGAAGATCGACACCGGATTCATTGAGCGCTTCCTGAAGAAAAATGGCCACACGTAGGGGCGGACGCAGCCTGCCCTGAGCGAAGTCGAAGGGTCCGCCCGCGGAGCGCAGCGGCGCGTTTCACGGCGTCGGAAGGCGTTTCGTCGTCAGCATTTTTTGGAAGGCCCGGACGAATGCGTCCGGGGCTACGTGATTCGTGGGCTCTGCATGCAATGATTCAACTTCCCCGCCTCTACGCCATTGTGGATGCATCCGCCCACGAGTCGACACGGGACCTGGTTGCTTACGCTGAGGAACTGGCCGCCGCCGGATGCACTCTGCTCCAGTACCGCAACAAGTCGGGGAGTGCGCGGGGGATGCTGGAGCAGGCGCGGGAAATGAAGGAGCGTCTCGGCTCCCACCCTAACGTCGCAAAAAGCGCGCCGTTAGGATGGGGCACCCAGGACTCAGTGCGGCTGATCATGAATGACCGCGCCGACCTGTGTCTGGCCGCTGACTTCGACGGCGTGCATGTGGGGCAGGAGGACTTGTCTCCCGAATCGGTGCGCGGAATCATCGGGCCGGACCGCTGGCTCGGAGTATCTACGCACAATCCTGAGCAGCTTCGCGAAGCCGATCTCACCTCCGCAGACTATCTCGCGATCGGGCCAGTGTTCGCTACCTCCAGCAAAGACAGGCCCGATCCAGTGGTGGGGTTGGAAGGCGTGCGCCGGGCGCGGCAATTAACGCGCAAGCCGCTGGTGGCGATTGGAGGCATCACCCGGGCGAATGCCGCCGCCGTGATCGGGGCCGGGGCCGATTCCGTGGCGGTGATATCCGATCTGTTACGGGACCCACGCAAATCAGCAGAGGAATTTTTCCGCATTCTGAGGTAAAGTTCTCAGGCATTGCGAGTATTCGCTTTCAAGTTGTCATCCTGAGCGAAGCGAAGGACCTATGGACTCTTCGGCAATTGCACAGATCCTTCGCAGCAAAGAACGCTGCTCAGGATGACAGAGTTGTTGATCGCAGCGGCGGCGAACATTGCGTCCGCCAACGACTAACGACTAGCGACCGACGTTTAGGAGGCTTCCTGAGTACAACTTCGACGCAGCCGCCTACGGGCAGCGACTGGGACATCCACAGTCATCAGGACAAGGAACTGGTGCAGGGGCTGGGCCTGACCAGCGCCACCATGCTGGTCATGGGGTCGATGATCGGTTCCGGCATCTTCATCGTGTCGGCCGAAATCGGCCGCGAAGTGGATTCTCCGGCGTTGCTGATCGGAGCCTGGGCGGTTGCTGGATTCATGACGATCGTGGCCGCGCTCAGCTATGGCGAGTTGGCGGCCATGATGCCGCGGGCCGGCGGGCAATATGTTTATCTGCGCGAGGCGCTGGGGCCCCTGTGGGGATTTCTCTACGGCTGGACTTTATTCCTGGTGATTCAAACCGGAACCATCGCCGCCGTGGGCGTGGCGTTTGGCAAGTTCCTGGGCGTTTTCTGGCCATCGATTTCTTCGACGCACTGGCTGTTGCACATCTGGAAGGTCCCGCCCATTCACGTCGGGCCCATGATGCTGGGCAACATGGATGTCGGAATCAACACCCAGAACCTGATGGCGATCCTGCTGGTGATTTTCCTTTCGGTGGTGAATATCTTCGGCTTGAAGACGGGCGCGGCGATTCAGAATATCTTCACCGCGGCCAAAGTTTCCGCGCTGCTGGGATTGGCAGTATTCGGTTTCGCGCTCGGACGGAACGCGACTGCGGTGGCCGCCAACTTCGGCGCCAACTTCTGGCACAATGCCGGACTGAGCGCGCAGCACGCGGTGCAGGTCGGCGTGGGTGGCCCCATCGTCATGGTCGGGACGCTGACCATTCTTGCCGTGGCCCAGGTCGGCTCGCTGTTCTCCGCCGACGCTTGGAATAACGTTACCTTCACCGCCGGGGAAGTGAAGAATCCCAGCCGCAACCTGCCGCTGTCGCTGGCTCTTGGAACGGGCGTGGTCATCGCGCTCTATATCGCCTGTAACTTCATTTATCTGACCGCGCTGCCGCTGGATGGAACGCCCGGCGCAGCCACAATTTTGGGGCGAGGCATCAAGTACGCCTCGGAAGACCGTGTGGGCACGGCAGTGATGACGCAGATGTTCGGTGGGATCGGCGGCCTGCTCATGGCGGCCGCGATCATGATTTCCGGCTTTGGCTGCGCCAACGGGCTGATTCTCTCCGGTGCTCGGGTCTATTACGCCATGGCGAAAGACGGCCTGTTCTTTCGCAACGTTGCCAGGCTGCATCCTAAGTACAAGACGCCCGCGGTTTCGCTGATGGTGCAGATGGTGTGGGCGTGCTTGCTGTGCGTCTCCGGCAGCTACGGACAGCTTCTGGACTACATCATTTTCGCGGTGCTGGTGTTCTATATTCTGACGATTGTGGGATTGTTCGTGTTGCGGCGGACACGTCCGAATGCCGTGCGGCCCTATAAAGCCGTGGGATATCCGGTGCTGCCGATCATTTATATTGTGATGGCTTTATTCATCGATGTCGTACTATTGCGCTACAAGCCGCAGTTCACGTGGCCGGGACTGATTGTGGTGCTGCTGGGGATTCCGGTCTACTATGCGTGGTCCAGGAGGTCGCGACGTGGCAACCCAAGTGAGTCCGCCTAAGATCCAGGGAGAACCCAAACGGATGCCAAATCTGCTGGCAACCAAGCCGCTGAACCTGCTGATGGAAGAATCCCGCGAAACGGGCGAGCACAGCCTGAAGCGGACGCTCGGAGTTTTCCAACTCACCGCGCTGGGTGTGGGCGCCATCATCGGCGCCGGCATCTTTGTCATGGTGGGACTGGGGGCGCAGTATGCCGGACCGGGACTCACGTTGTCGTTCGTCTTGTCCGGGTTGGGCTGCGCGTTTGCCGGTCTGTGTTACGCCGAGTTCGCGGCCATGATTCCCCTGGCGGGCAGCGCTTACACCTACGCCTACGCCACGCTGGGCGAACTGCTGGCGTGGATCATCGGCTGGGACCTCACGCTGGAATATGCCATGGGCGCCAGCACCGTTTCGTCAGGGTGGTCGAACCACTTCATCGAACTGCTCAATATCTTTCACATCAAGATGCCGCTCTGGATGGCTTACGATCACTGGACGGCGCTAAAGACGGCCGAGAACATTGTCGGCCGGCAGATGGCGTTGGCGGCAGACCCCTCCCTGGTGCCGGGCACACAGACATTTCTCGATAAGCTGAGCGCCATTACCAGCGCCCAGTCTCCCGAATTGTTGCAGCGGGCGCACGAGTTGCTGGGCGCACCGCACCTGTTTGGGATGGAAATTGGTTTCAACCTTCCGGCCTTCATCATTGCCCTGGTGATCACAGCGGTTCTGGTTGTGGGGATTAAAGAGAGTGCGCGGTTCAACGCGACCATTGTCACGATCAAGGTTGCGGTCGTGCTGTTTGTGATTGCTCTGGGAGCGCGCTACATCAACAGCAGCAACTGGGGTACGGACTGGCATTCGTATGCACCCCACGGCTTCGCTGGAATCGGGGCGGGCGCGGCATACATCTTTTTCGCATACATTGGCTTCGACGCTGTATCGACCACCGCACAGGAAGCGAAGAATCCGCAGCGCGACTTGCCGATTGGCATGATTGCCTCGCTGGCGATCTGTACAGTCTTGTACATTGCCGTCGCTGGCGTGCTGACCGGGATGGTGCACTGGCAACAGATCAACATTGAGGCCCCCGTGGCTCGGGCATTTCTGGACCGCGGTCTCACAACGGCATCGCACATCATTACGATCGGTGCGCTGGCGGGATTGACCAGCGTGATGCTCGTAATGTTGCTTGGCCAGACCCGAGTTCTCTACTCGATGGCGAACGACGGGCTCTTGCCGAAGAAATTCTTTGCCGCCGTACATCCCAAGTTCCGTACGCCGTGGAAGAACACGATTCTGGTGGGCCTGCTGGCGGCGATTGTCGGCAGCCTGACTCCGATCGACGATATTGGAAGGATGGTAAATATTGGCACGTTGCTGGCGTTTGTGATCGTATCGATTTCAGTGATGGTGTTGCGCTACACCAATCCCAGCCAGCCGCGGCCCTTCCGCACGCCGTGGGTGCCATTGATTCCAATCCTGGGCGTGATCTCCAACGGATACATGATGGCCAAGCTGGGAATGTGGAATTGGATCCGCCTGATTGTCTGGCTTGCCATAGGACTGGTGGTGTACTTCACCTACAGTGTGAAGCACAGCCGGGTGCAGGCGATCGCTGCAGGGCGCACGCCCGAGGCATGATCGGCTTGTGAATCTCAGGCCCTCCGCAGAGCGCGGAGGGCTTTTTTGTTTTAAGATCGGTCGTTGGCTGCTAGTCCTTGGTCGTTGGCAAAGACCCTTGCGATTGTCATCCTGAGCGAAGCGAAGGACCTATGCATTTTGCCGACGCCGAGAAAATGCATAGGTCCTTCGTCGGGCACAAAGCGCCCTCCTCAGGATGACACGCGAGATGGGTTTGCTACCAACGACCATCGACCAACGACTGCCAATGAAAGCCTTCCGCAATCTTCGAATCGTCGGCGCGCTCCTGCTGCTCGTTATGGCCGGGGGGACCGCTGGCTATCACTACATCGAAGGCTGGTCGTGGTTTGACGGCTTCTACATGGTGGTGACCACACTGACTACCATCGGCTACCAGGAAGTGCATCCCCTCTCGCACGCGGGACGCATCTTCAACGTGTTCGTGATTCTGTCGGGCGTGTCCCTGTTGGCGTTGGGCGTGGGAGCGCTGAGCCAGGCTTTGCTAGAATTCGAGCTGCAAAGCTTCTTTGGAAGGCGGCGCATGGAGCGCGAAATCGGCCGGCTCGACGGGCACTACATTATCTGCGGCATGGGGCGGGTGGGACGCAGCGTGGCACGGGAGCTGGCGCTCCAGCCGGTGCCGTTCGTCATGCTGGAGAACAACGAGACCAAGTGCCAGCGTTTCGCGGCAGAAAACTGGCTGGTGATCGCCGGGGACGCGACGCAGGAACCGACCCTGCGCCAGGCGCAGATCGAGCGCGCCCGAGGGTTGGTCGCTGCCACGACCACGGACGCTACCAATCTCTACATCGTGCTCACCGCGCGGGGATTGAATCCGCACTTGAAGATCATCGCGCGGGCCAGCGAAGACGCCGCGGAAAAACATCTGCTCACCGCCGGCGCCGATGCCGTGGTTTCGCCCTATTCGTTTGCCGGGCAACGCATCGCGCAATCGTTGCTGCGGCCGCACGTGGTCAGCTTTCTCGATACCGCGACTACGCATCTCGGCATGGATCTCGAGATCGGCGAGATCCACATCACACCCACGTCGTCCTTTGCGGGCCAGACGCTCGAGAGTTCCCGCATCCGGCAGGAGCGCGGAGTGATTGTGCTGGCCATCAAGCGGCGCGATGGCATGCGCTTCAATCCCGCGCCCGATGAGCAGATTGAGGCGGACGATTGCCTGATCGCCATGGGCGAACCGTCACAATTGCGGCAACTAGAACAGTCGGCTGCGTCGTAGTGAGAATTCAAACCTCATGAAAATTGTCACGGCAGCGGAAATGCGCGGCATCGACCGCGCCACCAGCGAGCGCTTCGGCGTGCCGTCGTTGACGCTGATGGAGAATGCCGGATCGGCCGTTGCAGAACATGTGCTGGCGAATTACAGCGCTGCGCAGAGGATTCTGGTTTTCTGCGGCAAGGGAAACAACGGTGGTGACGGATTCGTAGCGGCGCGGCAGTTGCATGAGAAGGGGAAGACCGTTCAGGTGATCCTGCTGGCCGATCCGGCAGACTTGCGCGGCGACGCGGCCGTGATGTTCGGCAAACTGCCCGTGGCAGCGATCATTGTGAAGTCCCGTGACCGCGTGCGGGGCTCCTTGACTGGAGACTTGTACCTCGACGCGATTCTCGGCACCGGATTCAAGCCGCCCGTCAGTGGCCTGTATGCCGATGCCATTGCGGTACTGAATGCGAGTCAGGCGCCGGTGGTCGCTGTCGACATTCCATCCGGCGCCGACGCCGATGCGATGGGCGCGCAGAACGGTATCATCGCACGGGCGGATTCGATTATCACCTTCACGGCCGCGCGTCCGGCGCATGTTTTCAGCGGCCTCACTACAGGGCCGACTTACGTGGCAGAGATCGGTTCGCCGAACGAGGCGATCGTTTCGTCCCTGCAGCTGAACGTGATCACGGCCCGCGACTTTGCGCCGCTGATCGGGCCGCGCCCGGCGGAATCGAACAAAGGGATTTATGGGCATGTGCTCGTCGTCGGAGGCTCGGTAGGCAAGGCGGGATCTGTGGCCATAGCCGGCATGTCCGCGCTGCGAGCCGGAGCGGGGCTGGCCACGGTGGCGACGCCGAAGTCCGTGCTGCCCACGGTCGCCGGATTCTATCCCGAGTTGATGACCGAGCCTCTGCCAGAAACGCGCGCAGGCACGATTTCAGCGGGTGCGGAGGCGCGGCTGAACACGCTGATTGAAGGGAAGAGCGTTCTGGCGATCGGTCCAGGGATTTCGCGAAACTCCGAGACTTCTGAGTTAGTCCGAACCCTGGTGAGCTCGATCGATGCTCCCCTCGTTGTCGACGCCGACGGGCTGAACGCGTTCGAGGGGCGGACGAGCGAATTGAACGGGAAGGGCCGGGTGCTGGTGATCACTCCGCATCCCGGTGAAATGGCGCGGCTCGCCGGCTCTTCCACCGCCGACGTACAGAAAGATCGGCTGGGCGTGGCGCGGCAGTTTGCCCGCGAGCATGAACTAACCGTTGTGCTCAAGGGGAACCGGACGCTGGTGGTTCAGCCAGATGGCGAAGCCTGGGTCAACACGACGGGGAATCCCGGGATGTCCACCGGCGGGACGGGCGACATTCTCACCGGGATGGTTGCGGCGATGATCGCGCAGCACCCGAAGGATGTGCTGATGGCGGTATGCGCCGCAGTGCATCTGCACGGGCTTGCGGGGGACGTGATGCGCCAGAGTGTGGGCGAACATTCGATGGTTGCGACCGATCTGCTGCGCGGGCTGCCGGAGGCTTTCTTGCACGCGCAGAGAACCGCGCGGGAGAAGTTCGCTGGTTGGAACGGGTAGCCACCCCCAACTTGTTGTCATCCTGAGCGGAGTGCGGCCTGCGCGAAGCGCAGGCCACACGGAGTCGAAGGATCCCTGCCCGCCTCTCGCGGCAATGGCTCGGCGAGGAGTTCTCAATAGAACCCATTACTTCCGCGGCATCGAGAGAATTCCCTGCGACATTTCCCGAGAGTCTCCTCCGTATAGGGATCCTTCGACTCCGCCAGCACTTCGCTTCGCGAAGTGCTGGCTCCGCTCAGGATGACAGAGGGCAAAGGTCTATTGAGATTTGGGCAGCCGAATCGTCTTTCCCTCCGCCGCCGAACGCCGCGCTGCGTCCAGGATCTCGGTTACTGTGACGTTTGTTGCCAGCGACGACAGGCCATCCTCCTTGGCGCCGTCGAGGATCACCGCCCGCAGATACGAAAGGGAATTGTCGTAGGGGGCGGGCACGGGCTTGGCCGCAATCTGTTCTTCGTGGATGCTATCCCCGCCGCGGCGCACGCGAATGTCGTTGCCCTGAACCGTGATGGCGTATCCCGTCTGACCGTAGACTTCCATGTCTTTGCGGCCGAAGGGCCAGTTCCACGAAGCCTGCACGATGGCCTGCGCCTTGGGATACGTCAGGATGATCGTCGCCTCGTCATCCACTCGCGAATAGATTTCCGGCTTGATCTGCTGGGTGACTGCGGTGACGGTTTGCGGGCGCTGGCCGTCCATCAGCCAGGTCATCAGGTCGGCGCCGTAGCAGCCAAAGTCGAACAGGGCGCCGCCGCCGTTGAGTCTGGGATCGGTGAGCCAGCCGAGGAACTCCGGTTCGACACCGATTTCTTTCGGACCGTTGTGGCCGTCGTGAATCACCACCTTGCGGACGTCACCGAGCGCTCCTTCATGCACCAGGTCGTAGGCGGCGTGATTGCTGCGGTACCAGGAAGTTTCGTAATTGACCAGCACGTGGATTTTGCCGGCGCGCGCTGCACTCTCGAGGGCCAACGCGTCCTCGAGGCTAACCGCGAGGGGCTTTTCCATCATGACGTGAACCCCGTGCCGGGCGCAGATTTCGACGACACGCCGGTGATCATAGGTGTTGGTGTAAACCAGCACGGCCTGGGGACGAGCCTTGGCGATCATGTCTTCGAGATCCGCAAACAGCAGAGAGCGGTCAAAGCCATAGCGAGTTGCAGCCTGCGCCAGCAGACGCGGATCGGGTTCGACAACGCCGACGATCTGAATTTCGGGGCTGTGCAGGGATGCACCGAGGAATCCGTGCACATGCCCATGGACGAGGCCGACAATGCCGACGCGGAGCGACGGGTGCGATGACGCAGGCGCAGCCTGGCCGGACGACAGAGTGACAGCCAGCAACGTCGATAGGAAGGCGAGAGGGACAATGCGGATCATGGCGCTCCTCCGAGAGTCCAGTTGGACATTAGCAGTCGAACATTAGTCCAGTTGAAGATTGGTAAACACACTAGCAACCAGACGCAGCAATCAGACCATGGTAAATCGGCCAGACGGCACAGAGCGGAGAATCCTAATCGCTGGTCCGCAACCTGTCCTGGAGGACATTAATCAACTAGTAAATACACCGCTAACTGCTTCATACGCAAGCACCTTGATGCCTCCACTTGGGGCTTGCAGAGCGGAATCCGGACGAGGGGCTTCAGTAATCTATTACGCAACAGTGGCTAATGCGATAGTGCAGACAGCTTATGACCCACTTCCCCCAACCGCATCCTTCGCGGCGCGCTGCCCGGGTCCAGCTAGGCGATTCGGTCCTGGCTGCGATCCGCTTAGAAGACGGCCGCCGCACCAAAGCTAAACTCCAAACTATTTCCGTGACTGGCGGCCTGCTGCAGTTGGCTCAAAGTCTGGCTCAGGGCGACTTCGTCGAGGTTGCCTTTCAGACGCAGGCCGGGCCGGTGCACGGAATGGCGGAAGTCCTCAGCCCCACGCAGAAGAGGTCTGACGGCGTGTTGCAGCCGTTTCGCTTCGTCGCGCTGGAGGATGACGACCATCGCCGTCTGCGTACCTCGCTCGATCACGTCGTGGATCGGAAACTGCTGGGTATGAAGTCCAGCGGATTCTCTACGTACTAGATTCATGTAGGGACAGCCGCCTCGGCTGTCCGGCGAGCGCAGCGCGCGAGGCCTCGGGGGCTGAAGCCCGGAGGGGTTGCACCCGCTGACGCGGCGCTGAAGCGCCGCTCTTCCACTTATACCGGTCGCACTTATACTGGTCGCGTGGACGCCGAGACGAAAAATATCCTGCGGGAGATCACTACCCACTCTGCTGAGGAAACGATCGCGTTCGGGCGAACGCTGGCCGAATTGCTCGCGCCGCCTAAGTTGGTGCTGCTGCGCGGCGATCTCGGGGCAGGCAAGACCACGCTGGTCAAGGGAATTGCGGCTGCCTTCGAGGCGGCTGCCGAGGAAGACGTCACCAGTCCCACCTTCACGCTGGTGCACGAGTATCGCGGACCGCGCGCCATTCTCTACCACATCGACCTGTACCGCATCGACACGCCGCGCCAACTAGAAACGCTGGGGTTGGATGATCTGCGTTCCGACAACAGCATTCTGCTGATCGAGTGGGGAGAAAAGTTTCCGCGACTGGTGCGGGAGCGGGATGTGGAGATTGCTCTGGAGCGGGAGGGCGAGTACCGGCGGCGGATCAAAATCAGCAGCTAATGTTTGTTCTGGGTGGCAACGGCGGGAACCAGAATCGATCGTACGCAGGCGACGGGGGCGCTCCATTCCCGAATCATCGAAAACAGGATGGCGGCGGCGAAGACAAAGAAGGCGAGGCGGTGCGTTCGCATCGCGTTCATTATCTCACTGCTAGTCGGGATTGGATTCGCTGCGCGCGAGATTCGGTGGTGGTGCAGTTTGAGTTTGCGGTCGCCCTCGTTCGCGGGGGTCATCCCGACCGGAACCGCTTTTCAGGCGGAGGGAGGGATCCTGCGTGCAGGCCGGCGGCGCGTCCGCGAAGCTCCACGCAAGATCCCTCACCCGGCTGAACTGCGCCGGATTCGGGATGACGCATTCCAAGAGAGGCTGCAGATTTAACCCGAGATTCCTGGCTCCGCCTGGAAGAACGGCTGCGCTCGGAATGGCACCGGGTTGGTTGCTACGCGTGATTTCGTCCTGTTTGGACTTATTCGTCTAGATCCTGATTCTCCTACATCGATTAGGCCCTTTCTTTTCGCTCTTAATCCTTCTTGGCTCCTTCTGTAAAACGTCAGGAGTGATCACTCCCACAGCGGGTGCCAGATCCCGAGCAATTCGGGTTTGCTGTCTGCACCCTGGCTTTCGGATGTCCCTGGCTGTCCCTCACTCACGTGGGGAGGTTGCGGGGGTCGCGAGTTTCCTAGGACTGGCGCGTCGTTGCATCCGGGCCCTACGTTGGCCAGATTGCGCGAACTGAAATTCTCAGTAAAGGTTGTTCGTCACAATTGGAAAATAATTCCTGTGGAAAACTCCGGGAGGAGGGGCTGGTGGTCAGAAAGTCAAAGTCCCCACTCTAGTTCCGCCAAAGAACGGCGGGACTAGAATGGGGCACCCGGCGAAGGTCAGACGGCGGGAAGGCACAAGTTCAATTCTAGGACGTCAGGTGCATCTCATCGGGAACGCTAGCCGCAATCGCAAGCTCTGCCGCGCAGGGCTTCGCGGGCTTCCCAAACGACGAGAGGCGTAATCACCAAAGCGGCGACCGGATCGGGCCACGCCACTCCGAAGTAGGCGTGCGCAGCGAGTCCGATCAAGGCGATCCAGGAAAGATATGCGCACAACATGGATTCTGCCGCGTCCGCCCGCAGTGCGGCACTTCGCGTCTCCGAAGACAACTTTCGCTTCTGTCGCGCCAGCCAGGGCATGAGAATGCCCGCCGCGAGCAGAATCGCGATGCCCACATAGCTCAATTTCGGCTCGCTATAACGCAGCAGAGCTAGCAGGGACGAAGCCACGACAAACAAGGCTAGGGTGAGAAGCAAAACTCCAGCCATCCGGGCAGCGCGCCTCTCGGCATTCTCATCGGCAAGATGTTTCCGAAATCGCCAGAGTACGATCACCGCCGAGAACAGTTCGATTCCGCTGTCTCCGCCAAACGCCAGCAGCGCCGGGCTTTTAGCACGCCATGCCGCCCACAGTGATACTCCGGCCTCCACGCTCATCCATCCGATGGTTATAGCTTGAATCCGCTGAACGCGTCGGAGAGTGTCTTCAGCGGAGATGTGCTGGCCGGCGGCCATCCCACTAAAACCCCATGATGTTGAATCCGCAGTCGACGTAGATAACTTCGCCGGTGATGCCGGAGCTTGCATCCGAGGCGAGGAAGACTCCGGTGCTTCCGACTTCTTCGACTTCCACGCGGCGGCCCAGCGGCGCGCGTTCTTCGTGGCCCTTGAGCATGTCGCCGAAGCCGGCGATGCCGCGCGCGGCCAGGGTCTTAATCGGTCCGGCGGAAATCGCATTCACTCGAATTCTTTCCTTGCCCAGTTCGTAGGCCAGATAGCGCACCGAGCATTCGAGTCCCGCCTTGGCCACGGCCATCACGTTGTAGCGAGGGACGACCTTCTCCGAGGCGTAATAGGTCATGGTGATGATCGATCCGCCGTCGGTCATGAGAGGGACGGCAGCGCGGGCGACCGCGATCAGCGAGTACACGCTCACGTCCAGTGCGATGCGAAAGCCGTCGCGCGTGGTGTTGATGAAGTCACCCTTCAATTCGTCGGCGGGAGCGTAGGCGACGGAGTGCACCAGCGTGTGCAGCTTGCCGTGACGTTCCTTGAGCGTGGCAAAAAGGCGGTCAATTTCCTCGTTCTTGGAGACGTCGCACATGTAAGCTTCGGCTCCGGGCAGGGAGAGGATCAGGTCTCTCGCTTCCTGCTCAAGGCGCTCGTTTTGGTAGGTGATGGCCAGTTTCATGCCGGCGGCGTGCAATCCCTGAGCGATCGACCACGCGATCGAGCGCTTGTTGGCGACTCCGAAAACCACGGCATTCCGGCCTTGCAAGTCAGCGGACATTGTTGCTCCTTAGGAATGGGAAAGAATAACAGCCGGAGGCGGTGGTTGACCACGGAGACGGGGATCTACTTGGCGCTCCTTGCCAGTCAAAATCCCCACCCTAGCCGCAAAAAACGCGGCTAGGATGGGCCACCCCCGTCCAGTTGTCACTCGGCGGCGATCTCTTCTGCGACGGGCGCACTGACTGGCCAGTTCGCTGCCACAAACGACAACCCGTACACGCAGGCCAGGATGGCGAAGCCGCCTACCAGGCTCACTTTGTGCGCGACCGCGCCTACGCTGATCGCCAACGCGATTTGCAGGAATGTCCCCGCAAAATAGTAGGTGTTTTGCACTCGCCCCATCAGATGTTTCGGGACCATCTCCATCAGGCTGGTGTTCATGGCGACGCCGCCCACGCCTCGCGCCGAGCCCATGACGAAGTAGGCGGTCATGGCCAGAATCAGGAACCGGGAGACGGGCGCACACATCATCGCGACCGAAAGCAATGCCATCGAGAACGCAACCGCACGGCGGCCGCCCAGGCGGGCGATCACCTGCGGCGCGTACAACGCGCTGATGAATGCTCCGGTGCCCCACCCCGCACTGAGCCAGCCATAGCCCACGGGTCCGGCATGAAAGACACGCTCACTCAGCGAAGGAGTGACCACGCCACCAGTCATCATGGCGCCGAGAAACAGCGCCCAGCTGATTCCGAGCATCACGGCCGCGCGATGATCGCGCAGGAAGTGCAGCCCCTCGCGCATGTCGTGCCAGAAGCGCTGCAGTTGGCCTTCTGCCGCCAGCAGGTCGGCCCGCAACTCCTGCGGGCGCAGCACGACGTGGCGTCCCTTGCGCACCGCGAAGTAGCAGAGAAACGAGACCACGTAAGTCGAGACGTCGACCAGCAGCACTCCGCCCAGACCGATGTGGTTGTACATAAAGCCGACCAGCGAACCGGCAATGAGCCATCCGCCCTGCACCCCTGCCAGCAGGAACGTATTCGAGTGCACGAACCGGCCCTCGGGCGTCAGTTCCTGAATGAGAGCGGTAATGGTTGGCCAGAACATCCAGAAGCCGGCGGCGACCAGCGTGTTCATCAAGTAGAGCTGCCAGACTTGCACGCGATGCCGGAACGCGAGGATGGCCACGGTCACAATGATCACGGCGCGTACGGCGTCGAGCCACATGACCAGCCGCCGCCGGTCCTCCCGGTCAATAATGACGCCGGTGAATGGGAGCATGAGCATGGCGGGAATCGTCTGCAGGATTACCAGCGTGCCCAGGGCCTGTTCGGAGTGCGTGGCCTGGAGGATGTACCAGGCGACGGCAGCCGAGTTCATCCCGCTGCCCAACATGGAAATCAAGTTGGCCGCAAAGACGAAACGCAACGGACGCTGGCCGAGGATGGCACGCATCTTTCTACTTTAGCCGAGGTCGATGCACAAAGACCATCAACCACGAAGGACACGAAGGTTCACGAAGGAACCCAACACACGCTGGCAGGTTTCCTTCGTGAACCTTCGTGTCCTTCGTGGTTGAGGCTTTTCTTGAGCGCTCGAAGTGATCTCGGCCCTTGCGTGCGGTCGCGTTCGGCGCTAGGATTCGCCTGCTGCTCGAAGTTGGATGTCCTGATTCTCGCGTACCTCGGAGGCGGGCTATGAGACGCTGCAGCGGTTCGATACTACTGGTCGTATGTTTCCTTTCTTTGGATTTTCTTATTCCTCACGCAAGCGCCCAGGTTGATCACATCGTGATTGCGGCCGGCACGGATGAAGATCATGCGCTGCAAGCCATCTCCAGTGAGCAGGACCCGCAAAAAAAGCTCGCCCTGTATGAAGAGTTCGTACAGAAATTCTCGTCGAATCCCGCGGCCGCGGCCTATGGGAACTGGCAACTCTCGCAGGCCTACCAGGCGACCGGCGATTTGCAGAAGGCACTCGACTACGGGGACAAGGCGCTGGCCGGATCTCCCCGCAATCTCGACATCCTGGTGTCGCAGGGCAGCGTGGCGCAGCAGGCCAAGAACAACGCCAAGCTGATGGATTATGCGGCCAAGGGCGGCGAGGTCTGCCAGTCCATCGCCAAGCAGCCTAAGCCCGAAGGCATGAGCGACGAGGATTTTGCGCGGAAAGTGGCCGACGAGAAGACGTCTGCCCAGAATAGCTGCGACTTTTTGGAGACTTCCGGTTTCAATGCGATCACCAGCGAAACCGACCCCAAGAGCCGCATGGCTGATGTCGAGAAGTTCACCGCGGCGTTTCCTGACTCCAAATTTCAGGACCAGGTGTCGAACTACGCGCTCGATGCGCTGAGCCAGTTGAAGGACAACGCACGCCTTGTGACTTACGCAGAGAAAACGTTGGCCGCCAACCCTAACTCGCTGCCGGCCTTGCTGCTGCTGGCGAATTTCTACAGCGACGATACCAAGGCCGGCAGCGCCGCCAAAGCGGTCAGCTATTCGCAGAAATTGATCGATGTGGCGAAGGCAGACGCTCCTGACGCCGACAAGGCACGGAAGATCTACGCGGGAGTGGGTCACAACACAGTCGGATTCGTCTATCTCAAACAGGAAAAGACAGCGTCCGCCGTTCCTGAACTCAGATCGGCCTCGGTCCTTCTCAAGGGACAGGATGATCAGCAATACGCCCGGGCTCTCTATGGTCTCGGTTTCGCTTACGGCAAATTGAATAAGCTCACCGAGGCCCGCGAGGTGCTCACCGAAGCTGTGAAGATGCAAAGCCCATGGCAGGCGATGTCGCAGGACTTGCTGACGAAAGTGAATGCCGCGCGGGCCAAAGGGAAGTAGGTTCCGGCATTCTCTTTTGAGACGGTGAATCGTAACCACAGAGGACACAGAGGATCTCCCGAATTCCTCGGTGTCCTCTGTGGTTGAGTTCTTGCTTATTGTTCCGGCTTGATCAGTTCCTCCGAAAGCAGCTGCGCCTTCCAGGCCAGAGTGCGGGCGCGTTCCAGATCCCCGGCCTCAACTGCGCTTTTCGACTGCGCCATGAACTGGCGAGCTTGATTGACCATGTCCTGCTGGTTGGGGCTGAGCTGACGTCCGGCGATCTTCTTGAGGTTCGCTTCCGTCGTTCCCAGCATTTGGTTGGCAGTGTCTCGTTCGTGGGACGTCTGGCCGGCTGCTCCCCCGGCCAACTGAATGCTGGGTTCTGAGGTTCCTCCCTGCCGCACGATCACCTTGGATGGAGGACAGTTCGTCGGAGCGCTCGCGGTTCCGGAAGCCGGAGTAGTTGCCGTGGCAGCGGGATCGGCTGGCACTGGGTTAGACCCAGCTGCAGTCTGGCCAGCGGTCGCAGGCGTGCTGTTGCAGTTGACCGGAAGCACTCTTTTCTTGTGGTGCTGGGGCCGCTTGGCTGCTGCAGGCCGAGGCTGGCCCGCTGACTTCTTCGCAGGGGTTGCCGCTGGGGGCGCTTGGGACGGGGCCGGCGGATTCTGCGCCGGCGGTGGGGTTCCCTGATCTTGCGTAGCCGCCGTCTCAGGCTTGATCGCAGGCTCCGACTGCTGGGCGCTCTGCTGCCTCGCCGCCGGCATAGCCGAAGACGCGCAAAAAATGCTGACCAGAAGCATTGCGGTCAAAGTCATTCCCGAGCCCCAAGTGTTCCAATGCCGAAACAACCTGATTCTACCCCTTGAATGCGCTTGGCGAGAGATAACTCGAATCTGCGCAGTGGCCCAGTTTGAATTTTGAATCTCACAAGGCGTCATCCCGAAGCGCCCGCGTCTTTACCAGCGGGCCGAGGGATCTCCCGTGGCACCCAGCGTCGT
>Ga0209517_10002420_pt1 | contig 26363 bp, 26 predicted proteins | sample PeaSoiMetSII2010_FD_187695 | JGI IMG/M metagenome (GOLD analysis project Ga0209517, IMG submission 187695) | Peat soil microbial communities from Weissenstadt, Germany - SII-2010 (SPAdes) (version 2) | ecosystem: Environmental > Terrestrial > Soil > Wetlands > Peat | place: Germany... | reverse complement strand
GAACATCGAGTAAATCATCTACAATTTCAGTTGCATAGTCTATTCTTGGCTTGATTGTACTTGCCCGTACAAGTTGACTTTTACTATTATTTTCAATTATCCATTTTGATTGATTTATCATTCCCACTAAGAGACTTGACTTTGTACATATACGATCCTTGTTACATCAAACCATGTCACTACAGTCACACAGTCTAGGGATACAGCTTAGTATTTTTTCCAATCTTTGTTCAATGAATTTAGCTATTCAGCTTACCTTCCAACTTGATAAATCCAAGTAATGGTAAAAGGGCAAGACCTAGCCGTAAGTCTAGAAGAGTTTGGATTGAGCAAGTATGAGGCTCAAGCCTATGTCGCCTTGATTACAAAAGGTACGATTTCTGCAGGCGAACTTGCCTATTATTCCAATTTACCAAGAACCAAAGTCTATCCAACATTGCTTAAACTTGAGAAAAAAAAGATTGCAATAATATCAAAAAGCAAGCCAATCATGTGTACTGCAATTGCACCAGAAGATGCTTTTGATGAAATTATCCAAGAACAGATTAACCGAGTAAATGCCATGAATAGTCTAATTACTAAATTAAAAGAGCTAAGCGAAGACAGCAAAAAGGCAAGAGGATCAGAGGAGCAAAGATATTTCCACTTGGCCGCAAATTATGTATTCAAACAACTTCAGACAATGATAGAAGGTTCCAAGACATCAATACATGTAGTAATAGATTCATGGGGACTTAATCTTTTATCGCAATGCAAAGATGTTTTGCTACATGTTTTAAGAAAAGATATTGATGTCAAGATAGTAATTCCTCCAAGTCTTGTTGGCTCTGAGACTTTTCATGGACTTCCAACAGGAATCAAGATCAAGACAGCAGACATATCACAAAACGTATTCATCTTTGATGATTCTGAAATTCTCATGATAAACAGCAATAATGGAAAAGGTGCAATATTTCACTCAACGGATGTTCTAGGAACTAATCAAGTCAAATCATTTGAGCAAATATGGAAGAATGGAATCAAGATAAGCAATTTGGCAGACATGACAAAAAGTGATGCGCAGGAGACATTAAAAGCAATTCAAGTGATAACTGAAAATGGATTAGGGTATGTGCTCAATTCCATGATAAACTCAAAGGGTAAGGGAATAGACATATTAAATTTCTTGAATAAAAATGGCATAGATCTTGAATCAAAGACACTTGATGAAATAATAGCACTTGTTGATTCTACACTAGACATAACATGTTCTGGACATCTAAAGTATGAATCAAATGCAAACCACTTTGTTATCGAATCCAAAGTAAATAGTGGTCATTCTATTCCTTGGGCTTTGCTGCTTGAAGGGTATCTCAATAAAAAAGGAATCAAGACAAAGATGATCTACAATGGTCATGTTCACAATGGTGAGCGAATCCATATCAAGGTTGATTCAAAAATTAGCATAACATCATAGACTATAGAAATATTTTTTTATTTTCATACCATATCAAGCGTGATTGTGTGTCTGCATAGCATAAATAGTTATATGTACTCCACATAGAAAATAATTCATGAATAGCAAACTCGTTAAGGCAACAAGTGCTTTGACCCTGTTCGTTCTTATGGCATCAGTTGTTGCATCCAGTGCACCAGCTTTTGCGCTAAACGGACATGGTACAACTTATGGACGTGGACCACAGTTTGGTGGCGGAACCGGCATTACAGCATCAGGCGGTGCATATTTGACATATGATGATGGTCTTTCGATAAACGGTGCGTCGTTTGACATATCAAAATTCACAACTACCATCAATACACAAACATTGTATGTTAACATGCCATCAGACATAACATTCAAAATCTACGAACATGACGGAGTCCAATTGATTCAACATGGAGCATTATTCCTAGGCATTACAGGAACTCATCCTCAAGTATCTCAGAGCACTACATTCATCCAGTGGGACAAGACAAGTGGTGTATCAACATCAGATCCTAATGGATTGTTCAAAAGTGCAACTGCAACTGTGAAATATAGTGGCAAGTTCATGTACCTTACATTCCACATAACTCCAGCCCAAACATTGGATACAAGTCACATAATAGTCAGAGCATGGGATGAGAACCTTTCTCAGGGTCAAGTAATAGTACTTGATGCAATCAAGATAGGATATATTCCAAATGGATTCTCTGGCACTAGTCAATAAAAGACAAACATAAACAACAACTTTTCTTTTTCTATTTTTCAAGTTTGTACCTTTATAATATGATACAATTCATTTCAACCTTGAATGCAGTTAGCTACAGATTTTAATCCAAAAAAGATAGAAGATGAAGTAAAAGAACAATTGGCTAAACAAGATTTAGAGAAACTAATTTTTGAATCACAAAACAAGACAAAGAAGATTGCATTCATAGAAGGTCCTCCAACCATGAATGGAATACCGCATGCTGGTCACCTTCGTGGAAGGATAATGAAAGATTTGTGGTATAGATATGCAACTTTACGAGGCTACAAGGTAATTTTCAATGCCGGATGGGATACCCAGGGGCTTCCCGTGGAATTACAAGTAGAAAAAGAACTAGGCATTTCAGGAAGCAAATCCCAGGTTTTAGAATCTGCAGGGATTGAAAAAATAGTTTCAGAGTGTAAAAAAACAGTCCACAAATTTAATGAAAAATGGCTTGAAGTTGATAAACTTCTTGGCATGTCATTTAATCAACAAAAAGCATACTGGACATACAAGGATGAATATATCGAGCGAGAGTGGAAGTATCTAAAAAAGGCTCATGAAATAGGGATTTTATCAGAATCATACAAGGTAGTTGCATACTGTCCCAGCTGCCAGACATCACTTAGCCACACTGAAGCAACTCAAGAATATGATACTGTGGTAGATCCATCTCTATACTATAAAGTAAAATTGCAAGATGAGGATTTGTATCTAATCGTCTGGACCACAATGCCATTTACACTAGTAACAGATACCATGGTTGGGCTAAATCCTGATGAGAATTATGTTCATGTAAAAGTTGGAAGCGAGACATGGGTTGTTGGAGAAAAAAGATTAGAAGAATTTATGAAAGAAGCAAAAATAGAACAATATGTAATAATTAAAACTATCAAAGGAATAGAACTTGAAGGAAAAAAATACACACATCCATTACTAGATGAGATTACAGGACTACGAGAATTTTCAAAATCACCAAAATTTCACACCGCGGTTGCAGAAAGTTTTGTTGACATACAAACAGGCAGTGGTCTTGTCCATCTTTCTCCTGCAAACGGAGAGGAAGATTTTGAAATTGCATCAAAAAGATCAATACCAATATTTAATCCAATAAATGACGAGGCCAAATTCACAAAAGATGCAGGAGTCTATGCAGGATTATTTGTAAGAGACGCAGATGAAAAAATAGTAAACTCGCTAAAAGAAAAGGGTGCCCTAGTCAAGATTGGAAAGATAAAGCACCAATATCCACTGTGTTGGAGATCCCATCATAAAATTCTCTGGCTTGCGCGAAGAGGATTTTTCTATTTTTTGGATAGATTGGGCGACAAGGCAGTAAAAGCTGCAGAAAGTGTAGAGTATTTCTTTGAACCTCCGCGCAATAGATTTTTGGAGATAATAAAAGACAAACATCCTTGGTGTATCTCAAGGGAGCGCATATGGGGATGTCCACTACCCATATGGAATTGTAAAAAATGCAACCATAACAAATGGTTCTTCTCAAGAGATGAAATTGTAAAAGCAGCGTCTGAACTTCCAGATGGTCCAAATTTTGAACTTCACAAACCATGGATAGACAACATAATCATAAAATGTGAAAAATGTGGAAACAAGATGGAAAGAGAACAGTTTGTTTTAGACACATGGCACAATAGCGGTGCTGCACCTTATGCCTCACTTTCAGATTCAGAATACACCGAACTAATCCCCGCACTTTTTCTAACAGAAGGAATAGACCAGACAAGAGGATGGGCATATACACTTTTGATAGAAAATGTAATTTTCAATAATGCACCAATTGCACCATTCAAGTCATTTTTGTTTCAAGGTCATGTACTTGATGCAAACGGGAACAAGATGAGTAAGAGCAAAGGAAATGTGATGGATGCAGCAGAGCTGCTTGGAAAATATTCTGTTGATTTGATAAGACTATACTTTATGTGGAAATCAAGTCCAATTGAGCCAATTAATTTCAGTACAGATGAGCTTGTGTCAAGACCATATCAGATTCTAAGTACTTTGTATCATCTTCACCTATACTTTAAACAAAACAGTGAATACGACAAGTATGACAAAAACCATAACATCCAATGGGCAAAAGACAAAAACCTCTTAAAAGAATCAGAAGTCTGGGTTTTATCAAAACTTCAAAAATTAATTTCTTCAGTAATAGAATCTCAGGACAAGTGTAGATTTCATGAAGTTGCAAGATCGATTGATGATTATCTCATAAATTCGGTAAGTCAAGTATACATTCCAATCACCCGTGAAGAGTTATGGGCAGAAGATGAGTCTCAAAAGGATAGAAGATTTGCAATATATGCAACACTTGCAGAAATATTACGAAATTTGGACATACTGTTACATCCAATATGCCCCTTTACCACTCAGTATCTGTATAACATAATGTTTGCAGAAAAAACGAACATACTTTTGGAAGACTTTCCATCAGCACTTGATTCTCTTACAAATGACAAAGTCGAGGAAGCATTTGATTTGATGAAAGAGACAGTATCAGTTTCTGCAGCTGCAAGAATGAAAGGCAAACTCAAGAGAAGATGGCCATTAAACGATGCAATAATTTGTGTAGAACCAACTCAAAAGGCAAAACTAGAGACACTCTCAGAATTATTACTATCACAACTCAATGTAGAAAAATATAACATCATAGAACTACAAAAAGCAGAAGGACTTGATCTTGTGTCAAGTTTGTTACACGCAAAACTTCCAATAATTCCAAAAGTAGAACTTGAGAGGAAAAAAATAGGACCCAAAGCTAAACAAGATATGGGAAGACTATTAGACAAGTTTTCTCAGACTGATCCAAGTGTAATTGTAGATAGTCTTTTGAAAAACGGGGCATATACTTTTGATCTTGGAGACAGTAAAATCGAATTATCTAGAGATGATTTCATAGTAGGATATTCTGAAAAAGATGGCTTTGCAATGTCAAATCGTGATTCACTTATCGTATTTATCAGCACAACTAGAAACCATGAAATGCTTGCAAGGGGGTTGATACGTGACATTGCAAGAAGATTACAAGTATTAAGAAAAGAGAGAGGATACAACCCAACTGATGTATTAGAAGCGGCATATATCTTGGGTCTTGACGAAGAATCTCTTATGATGGCAAAAGAAAAACAATCGGATCTTTCATTTCTAGTCAGAGTAAAAAGAATTGAATTTGAAGACAAGGCCAAAAATTACAAAGATGAGGACTTGGATGGTCAAAAGATTCGAATCTCAGTGGAGTAGTGATTCATCCATTGAATTAAATAATAAAAAAGCACATAGTATTACATGCCAAAACAGATAACCCTAGACGGATGGCTCGTATCACATTTTGCAGTTTTACTAAAAAAAGCATCCTCACATGTTACAAAGACCAAAACACCTCTTGTTTTGTATCGAAATACATTAGAAGAAGAGGAAGAAGCATACCAAGAAACAGTATGTACTATAACAGATGGATATGTCGTAGTACAGGTCATCACATCGGGAGGAGGCGTAGTTCCAAGCTTTCAACAACAGTTTGTCTTCACATTAGACGAGTTTCCCAATTGGCTTATGCGAAAGAGTAAAGATTTGTTTCTACAATGTGTTGATCTCCTAGAAGAGCAATTCAGCTAAAGAGATTTACCAGTACAAGATTTGAAAATACTATGCTAGAAATAAAATGGCATATTTGCGATCAGAAATAAATTCAACGCCAAATAATGATTAAATCAATAACAAAGACATCAAACAGATTATAAAGACCATAAAAATGAAAAATCACAATGCGTTTACTAGAGTACCAAGCAAAGTCATTATTTGAAGACTATGGAATACCAATTCCAAAGGGACTTACATCTACAGACATCGAACAAGGTAGAAAGGATGCATCAGCATTAGGATTTCCGTTTGTAATCAAAGCTCAGATGGCAGTAGGAGGAAGAGGAAAAGCAGGAGCAATTCAGAAATGCCAAAACGCAGATGAGTTTGAATTAAAATATCCTGACATCATGCAGAAAGTGGTCAAGGGAGAAAAGACCAAAGCTATTTTACTTGAAAAAATGGCAGATATCAAAAAAGAACTTTATCTTTCATTGTTTTTGAACCGAGGCAAGAGATGCTATACAATAATAGCATCTGTAGATGGAGGTGTTGAAATTGAGTCTGTTAAAAATCAGATAATACATGAAGTTGGACTAGGAAACGTAGATGCAAAGACTGCAGAAGAAGTAGGAAAACAAATGGGATTGAAAGACAAGACTTTAACCCAGTTTATTGATATTTTACAAAAATTAGCAAAAATTACAGTAGAAAAAGAAGCAGAACTTGCAGAGATTAATCCTCTAGCAATACTAGGTGATGATTCAGTAGTGGCTTTAGATGGTAAAGTCATCATAGATGACAATGCAATGTTCAGACATGATGAATTACGCAAGTTCCAAGAAGTCTCAGAACTTGAAGAAAGAGCAGAAAAAAGCGGTTTTTCACTTGTAGAATTGGACGGAAATATTGCAGTAGTAGGGAATGGAGCAGGCCTAGTAATGTCTACTCTAGATATGTTATCAGATAACGGAGGAAAACCTGCTTGCTTTTTGGATGTAGGTGGAGGTGCAACTACTGAGACAGTATACGAGGCTCTAACTTTGATTAGTAAAATGAAAAAGGTAAAAGGAATTCTTGTAAATCTCTATGGTGGAATAGTCAAGACCACAACAGTTGCAACGGCATTTATCAAAGCATATGAAGATAAAGTAATTGATCTTCCAGTATTTGCAAGAATGTCAGGTGCAGAGGCAGACAAGTCAAAAGAAATGTTCAAAGGTTCAAGAACAAAGATGTTTGACACGATTGAAGAAGCAATAAATGCAGCAGTAATTGAGATGAATAAAAATGGTTGATCTTTTTGAAATATTAATTGGAAAAGAAGGTGACAAGGATTACCAGAAAAAACCAGTCATAGTACAAGGAATCACTGGCAAGTTTGGCGCGTTTCATACACAACAAATGTTAGCATATGGTACAAATATTGTTGCAGGAGTAACTCCTGGGAAGGGCGGACAAAAATTAGAGGGCGTTCCAATTTATGAAACAATGAACGAAGCTGTTGGTGCAACCGGTGCCAAGATTTCAATAATATTCGTACCAGCAAAATTCTTTCTTTCTGCAGCAAAAGATGCATTGGAGGCAGGAATCAAATTACTAATTGCAATACCAGAGCACGTACCTGTAAAAGACGCACTAACAATTGTAGAACTAGCAAAGAAAAAAGATGCCATAGTGATTGGTCCAAACACGCCAGGAATTATCATCCCAGGCGTAATGAAGATAGGAATCATGCCAGCATCACCTTTCAAACCAGGTAGAATTGCAGTCATATCTAGAAGTGGTACTTTGATGTACGAGTCATCCCATAATCTTTCAGTTGCAAATTTTGGTCAAAGCATATGCTTGGGAATTGGAGGAGATCCAATCAACGGAACTCCGTTAATTGAGGCATTTGACATCATAAGAAACGGTGCAAACATAGATGGAGTAATTGTCGTTGGAGAAATTGGAGGAGATGCAGAAGAGATGCTTGCACAGCATATCATTGATACCAAATTTGACAAACCAGTAGTTGCATATATTGCAGGAAGAGCAGCACCAAAAGAAAAGAGAATGGGGCATGCCGGTGCTATCGTATACGGAAATTATGGTTCTGCAGAATCCAAAGTATCCATGTATACCAAGGCAAACGTACCTGTTGCCAAGAGACCTGCTGAGATACCCATGCTTCTTGCAGGAAAACTTGGAAAAGGTAGAATCAAATAGCAGGAAAATGGAGAAATAGAAAATGCCTATCACCGATCCACTAAAAAAATCAATAGCCCAAAAGGCTAGACTTCACTTTAAAGTCTGTTTTTCATGTGGTGCTAAAAACCCAATTAGTGCAACAAGGTGTAGAAAGTGTCACAATATCTATCTGAGACTAAAGAATAGAACACTTGGAATTAAGAAGTAATTAACAATCTCCGCCGCAACCACAATCATCATGTGCCATTTTTAATGGATTTTTAGCATCAAATTTTGCTTTTTGATAATGGGCTACATTTAGAATTCTTTCAGCAATTACAGGATTGATTTTTTGTCCACCGTTAATCCAATTTTCAATCTCATTTATTGTATACATATCACCACTTGATAGAATTTTTTTGAACGTTTCCCGAATCAAATCATCCTGCTCACTTCCAATGATTTTATCAGGGTCTATAGATTTGAGATGATTTAGTAAAACAAGTGATCTTTCCGAGAGTGGCACAAATCATTTAATGTACAGTCAGTATAATAATTTTCTAAGATCTCTTGATATATGGGTAACTGTAAGATTTTTTTGAAAATAATTTGTTCATTATCAACTTTAAAAATTATGACGAGATTGCAGGTTCAAAATCACTGCGTTTGGCAAAGAGTGCTTCAAAGATTGCAAAAAAATACAAACTAAGAATTCCAGTATGTCCTCCCCAGCATCTCATGTCAGAAGTTACCAGGGTTTCTGCAGATGTGTTTGCTCAACATCTGGATAATTCAAAAGTAGGTAGTACAACAGGATTTGTCATCCCCGAGATTGTAAAAAAATCAAGAATTGCAGGCTCTCTCATAAATCATAGCGAGCACCGCATACCATCAAATGAAATCGAAGATTTAGTTGTAAGACTAAGAGAATTGAAAATGACATCGGTTGTTTGTGTCCAAGATGTAAATGAAGCATGGATGTATGCCAAGCTAAACCCAGACTTTATTGCAATAGAGCCCCCAGAGCTCATAGGTAGTGGAAAGGCAGTTTCTAAAGAAAAACCTGAAATCATAACAGAATCAGTCAAGGCAGTAAAGAAAGCAAACAATTCTACCCAACTATTATGCGGAGCAGGAATTGTTTCAGGCGAAGATGTATCACGAGCTCTGGAGCTTGGTGCAAAAGGCATACTTGTTGCAAGTGGAATAGTAAAGGCCAAGAATTGGGAAAAAACAATAGAAGAATTTGCAATGGCATTTACCAGAAAATGATTTGTTTTTTGTATAGATGATATACCCAGACTAGCAATTGTAAGGCATGGTCTTAGAAAATGACATACTTGAAGAGCTAAAGAAGATCAGAGAAGCAGTTACTCCTAAAGTTGCACCCCCAACACCAGAGCCAAAAGGTCTCATTGCAGAATTTAGAGACTTTATTGGCAAAGCTGGAGTTTTGGGGTTAGCAATTGGTTTCATCATGGGAGGTGCAATTGGAAAGCTGGTTTCAGCTCTAGTCCAAGATATCATCATGCCAATTCCGGGAGCGATCATTCCTGGCGGAGATTGGCGAAAAGGCATGATAACCATACCAGTAGGACATGGTATGAATTTTGGAATAGGAGATTTCATAGGTGCAATAATTGATTTTAGTATAATTGCTCTAGTAATCTTCATGATAGCAAAATTCGGACGAAAGGCGGGCGTAAAGTAGCCCTTACATAATTTTTTTTCTTTTGTACACATATTCATCCATTAAAGAACACTGAAATATTGAATCAGATATTTTATTCGCATAATGCTTCCAAGACTGGAATCAATAAAGCAAGGTAGAATGAAGATTGGACTGACTCAGCAAAAACTTGCGTCTCTAACAGGAGTCAGTACATCAATGATAAATCAAATCGAGTCTGGAAGATGTCAGCCAAGTTATTCTACTGCAAGAAAAATATTTGAAGTATTGTGGTCACTTGATAGTCAATCATCAACAAAGGCGGGAGATATCTGTAGTAAAGACATTGCCAAACTTAAAGCAAATGATTCATTGCAGGATGCAATAAAAAAGATGCAAGAATTATCAATTAGCCAGATACCAATCTTTGATGGACCTGAAGTAGTAGGTGTCATTACAGAAGACGGCATTGTAAGACATATTTTGGATAGTGACGAGACTGAACGAAAAAAGATCAAATTAGCTGAGATAATGGATGCACGACCTCCGATTGTAGACCATAACACTCCAGTCAAGACACTCGTATCATTAATCAGATATTCAAAATGCGTTCTGGTGTCAAAACAAAGTAAGATTGTAGGAATAATTACTGCATCAGATACTCTAAAGCTTGTAGATTAAGGCATTATTGTGGATGAGAGCAAAGCTCTGTCAATACACCATGTAATGATTTTGGGTGAATGAATGTTATTTTAGTTCCTCTTGAACCTGGTCTTACATCTCCCAAAAATTTTATTCCACACTCTTTCATTCTGTTTACTTCACCGTCAATACCATCAGTTTCAAGTGCAATGTGATGCAACCCTTCTCCTTTAGTTGCAAGGAATTTTTTAATTGGACTTGTTTCCTTAGTTGCCTCCATTAATTCAATTCTAGAATTGTCAAGATGAAGAATTGCTACCCTGACTCCTTCTGTTTCTACTGTCTCAAATTCTACTTCGCGTATTCCAAGTGCGGCTTGATATTCTTTTACAGCGTCATCTAGATTATTTACTGCAATTGCAACATGATCTATTCGCATTTTAGAATGTCTCCTTTGGTTGATAAATTCCAAAGACTTCTCTGAATGTGTTACTAATCTCTCCCAAAGTAGCATAACTTTTTACTGCATCTAAGATGTACGGCATTAGATTTTCATCCTTGTCAGCGGCATTCTTCATCTTTCCAAGCGCAGATTCAACTTTGGCATTATCACGCGTACTACGAAGTTCTTTTAGATGCTGTACTTGTTGTGTTTGTATACTATCATCTATTTTCATAATGTCTGATTTGTCTTTTGTCGAGTCTGTGAACTTATTGACACCAACTATAATTCTCTCTCCCCCGTCAATCTCTTTCTTAAGACGATAAGCATTTTGTCTAATCTCAGATTGGAAGAATCCACGTTCAATTCCAACAAGAGATCCTCCCATTCGGTCAATTTTCTTCAGATACTTATTTGCCTCTGCTTCTATAGTATCAGTCAGTTGCTCTACATAGTATGAACCGGCAAGTGGGTCTACAGTCTTTGTAATTCCACTTTCATGTCCAACTATCTGCTGAGTTCTCAGAGCAATTTTGACTGCTGCTTCTGTAGGCAAAGCTAGTGCTTCATCTTTTGAATTAGTATGAAGTGATTGGCACCCACCAAGTACAGCTGCCATAGATTGCATTGCAACACGAACAATGTTATTGTCTGGCTGTTGCGCAGTAAGAGATTCTCCACTTGTTTGGACATGGAATTTTAGCTGAATAGATCTTTTGTCTTTTGCGTGGAATCTGTCTTTTAGTATCTTGGCATAAATTCTTCGTGCAGCTCTGAACTTTGCAATCTCTTCCAAGAATTCACTAGTACAGCAAAAAAAGAAAGATAATCTTGGTGCAAATGAATCAATTTTCAATCCACGGTCAACACATGTCTCGATGTATTCTATTGCATTTGCAAGTGTAAATGCAACTTCTTGTACTGCATTGCACCCCGCTTCACGCATGTGATATCCAGATATCGATATTGGATACCACTGAGGAACTTTCTTTGAGCAATACTCAATCATGTCACCAATCAATCTCATAGATGGACGCGGTGGATAGATGTACGTATTTCTTGCAATGTATTCTTTGAGTATATCATTTTGAGTTGTACCTCGGAGTTGTTTACTGTCTACACCTTGTGATTCACCTGCTGCAATGTATAATGCAAGCAACGTCGAAGCTGTAGAATTTATTGTCATCGAGGTGCTAACCTTGTCAAGTGGAATTCCGTTAAAGCATTTCATCATGTCTTTAAGCGATGTAATTGATACACCCACCTTACCTACCTCACCTTCTGCATGAGAGTCATCTGCATCATATCCTATCTGAGTGGGTAAATCAAATGCCATAGAAAGGCCTGTTTGGCCCCTTTCAAGAAGATACTTGAATCTTTGATTTGTCTGCTCGGCAGTTCCAAAACCAGTGTATTGTCGCATTGTCCATAGTCTATCTCGGTACATTCCAGGATGAATTCCCCTGGTGTACGGATGTTTACCTGGCTCTTCGGTCTTACTTTTTGGTTTTACCTTGGAATCATAGAATCGTTTTACAGTAATATTAGAATCAGTTTTTATTGTTTTTATCATATCACATTAATCCCTTTGATATTTTATCTGCGGCTTCAAACGGATCAATTTTCTTTGATCGTACTTTTTTAAGATAAGATGCATATGATTTACTTGAATCAAGCATTGTGCTAACTTTAGACTTGACATTATTTAAAACAATATCTCTTAGTTCAGAATCAAGTCTAGATTCTTCCTCCTTGACTTTTGTCTTTTTCCGTGCCTTCATCAATTCTTCCAATTTCCTAGCAAAATCAGTAACCCCCTTGTTAGATTTTGCAGAAGTTAGCATTACAATAGGATTCTTTTCTGACATTCCAATAAAGTCTCGTACAGAGTCAAATAGTTGATTGGAACCGGGTAGATCACTTTTGTTTATCAAATATACATCACCAATTTCTGTTAGTCCAGCTTTTATGGTCTGGATATTATCGCCAGTATTTGGATTAAAGACTACGACTGTAATATCTACAACTTTTTCTATATCAACTTCGGTTTGTCCTGCTCCAACACTCTCTATTATTATTGGATCAAATCCTGCATATTCTAAAATTCTAATACTATTCCTAAGTGATAATGAGATTGCCCCAGTTGCTCCTCGTGAAGCCATACTTCTAATGTATGTTCCAGAATCAGTTGATTCTGTCATCCTTACTCGGTCACCAAGTATTGCACCACCTGTGATGTGACTTGTAGGATCGATTGCAAGAACCGCAGTCTTGTAACCAAGTTTGTTTAATTCAATACTTGTTCTGTTAATCAGAGTGCTTTTTCCTGCTCCAGCAGGTCCTGTAATTCCAATTTTCATAGATTTTCCGGAACTTTTGAATATCTTTTTTATGATTAACTTTGCTTCTTTTTCGTTATTTTCTACAATAGATATTGCACGTGCAATTGCTCTTCGGTTACCTTTTTTGAGTTCTGCCACAATATCCATAGAAAAGTCAGATAAGGAATACACAATAAATCTTGTTGTTATGCCAGATATGATATTAAAGAGAGTTCTTGGCCTAAAATGAACAAAACATGAAGTTAAAATTATGATTTGTTTGTATTGCATTTACATCTTTTTTTATACTCTTTATAACGACACGTTACATGAATCAGAAATTACTTGAAAATAGTGAGCGAATTGAACATGCAGTTGGATTAATTCTTGAGAATGCACTTCTCAAAACTGGGAAATCATACCATGACAAGGTGTCTAAAAAACTACAAAAAGAAGGTCTTGTTTTTTCAGATAGTTATCACAGGCCAGAAGTTCTAAAAAAAATCTTGAGTAAAACATATGGTAAAAGTCAGACAGCGTTAAGAAAAGAAGTTACAAAAGAGTTACTAGATTTTGCAGCGGGTAAAGATACGACCCATTTCATGGCAATAATAAACAAATGAGTGACTCAGATTTTAGAGACTTTAAACACGAAAGTATCAGAGGTTTTTAATCTTCTCAAATAAACCTTTTAAAAGCCAAAACCATAATTGAAAGTACATGTCACAAAAGGCCCAGACAAAGAGGATCAGAATCCTAGTCTCAAAGTTAGGTCTTGACGGTCATGATAGAGGAGCTCTTGTCTTATGCAGAGCGTTTAGAGATGCAGGAATGGAAGTAATCTATTCAGGATTATTTGCAACTCCTGAAAGAATTGCCCAAATAGTTGAAGATGAAGACATTGACGTTGTAGCACTCAGTCTTCTAAATGGAGCTCATCTTACATTATTTCCAAGAGTAGCCAAGGCAATCAAGGACAAAGGCATCAAGGATGTTCTAGTAATAGGAGGAGGGGTCATTCCAGAAGATGACAAGCCACAACTTGAAAAAGGTGGAGTATTAGGAAATTTTGGTCCAGGAACTCCACTTTCAGCAATAATTGATTTTATTCAGACCAATCTAGTAAAGAAAAAGTAATTTTATTCAGACCAATCTAGTAAAGAAAAAGTAATTTTATTCAGACCAATCTAGTAAAGAAAAAGTAATTTTATTCAGACCAATTTAGTAAAGAAAAAGTAATTTTATTCAGTAGAATCAGGCCACATCATCTTTCTCATGTTCTTTCCTACTTTTTCTATCTGATGTGCATCTATCTGTTGCATGTATTTGTCAAATGAGTTCTTACCATTCTTTTGATAATCAGAGATCCATTCTTGGTTAAATGTTCCATCCTGAATCATCTTCAATGCTTTCTTCATCTTTTCTTTAACATCTTTATCCATAACCATGGGACCTCTTGTCAGCCCACCATATCGTGCAGTCTCACTTACTCTTCGGTACATTCCTGCAATGCCGTATCTTTGAATCATATCTACTATCAATTTCAATTCATGTAGAACCTCAAAGTATGCAATCTCTGGCTGATATCCCGCTTCTACCAAAGTCTCAAATGCATTCATTACCATTGATGCAGAACCGCCACAGAGGTCTACTTGTTCTCCAAACCAATCAGTTTCCACTTCTTCTTTGAATGTAGTTTCAATAACACCAGCTCTTGTACTACCAAGACCCTTTGCAATTCCAAGTGTTCGCTCCCAAGCTTTCTTTGTATAATCCTGAAATACTGCAACAATTGATGGAGTTCCAAATCCTTGTTGATATGTTTCACGAACTTTGGAACCAGGTCCCTTTGGCGCAACCATAATTACATCCACATCTTTTGGAGCATGTATCCAGCCCCAGTGAATTGCAGCTGCATGAGAAAATGATAATGCTTTTCCTGCCTTCAAGTTTGACTCAATTAGATCTTTGTAGACCTTTGACTGGACCATGTCTGGAATCAAAATATGAATAATGTCTGCTTTTTCACACGCCTGTGGAATAGACATTACTTGATGACCATCCTGCTGGGCTTTTTTCCAGCTTGCACCTGATTCTTGCAAGCCAACAATAACCTTGAGACCAGAATCCTTGAGATTATTTGCCTGGGCGTGTCCTTGAATGCCATAGCCAATTACTGCAATTGTTTGATTTTTTACAAGATCTAAATTTACATCTGCATCTTTCCAACTTTTAGCCATGACGGACACTGGAAATCAAGGAAATAAAAACTTACAATTATTCAAAAACAAGCAAAAATTTACGGTAGAATCAGATATTGGACAAAATTAGCAGGTACTGTTAGAGCACTATCTGTTTTCCACAGTTTACGCATTTTACGATTGTTTCATCAGAAGGAATCCTATCAAACTTTTTTGAACCACAATTTGGACATATTGGGCATGCTCTAATTTTTTCCACAATTAATCATCTCTAGTCCCAGAGATATCATTTGCGCTCATTTTCATGCCAATAGAAAAAAATACCATCAAAGAAATCACCTTGTGATGAATGTTGGAATAATAGGTACCGGTCTTCTTGGAAGTGCCATAGCAAAGCGTTTGGCCTCATCAGGTCACAAAATTTTAGTACATAATAGAACTAGACAAAAAGCAGAATCTCTAAAAAATTTTGGAATTGAAGTTTTAGACTCACCAAAAGAAGTTGCAAATAAATGTGAATTAGTTATAACCATACTAAAAGACGCTTCAGTTATAGAACAAATGGCTTTTGGAGATAACGGGATAATCCATGGAAAACATGATGGATTAATTGTTGCAGACATGAGTACAATCAGTCCCACCTCATCAAGAAGCATATCTAAGAAATTTTCAGATGAGGGAATTTCAATGATTGATACCCCCGTAATGGGAGGACCAAGTTTGGCTGAAAAAGGTCAGATGATTGTAATGGTAGGAGGTAAAAAAGAGATTTATGAAAAATGCAAAAAAGTTTTTGATTTAATTGGAGAGAAAACATTTCTTTTGGGAGAGAACGGTTCTGGACATGCAATGAAGCTTACAATGAATTCACAGATTGCAATTCTTGCCCTTGCATTATCCGAAGGAATCATACTTGCAAAAAAATCAGGGCTTGACCCCATGACATTTCTTGAGGTTCTAAATTCGACATATTTTAAGACAGGAATGAGTGTCAACAAGGGGCCCAAAATGGTAAATGGAAATTTTGAACCTAGTTTCTTTCTTAAAATGATGCAAAAAGATCTTGATGAAATCAGTCATACTGCAAAAGAATTTGGAGCAAATATGCCAATGTCCAAACTTGCAAATGAAATTTATCAAAAAGCAATCAAGGAAGGACTTGGAGATATTGACTACACTGGAATTTTATCTTATCTTGAAAAATCTAGGTAGAACTATAGTTCTTCAGGCGGCTTTATCTTTCTAAAACTAAAAAACAGTCCTACGTCATATACAATTTTTAAGACTCCCCCAAAGACAAATGGTGCAGAAAGTGAGAGTGCCTGAATTATAATTCCACTAAGGGAGGGGCTTACTGCTTGAGCAATATTTCTTGAGGTATTTGTTATTGCAGCGGCTTGAATTCTCTCATTTTCACGTACTACTCCCATAAGGTATGACTGCCTAGTTGGCACATCCATCTGAGAGATACTCATCCTTGCAAAGTATATAGAAATGGCAATTGAGAATGTGGGAGCAAATGCAAGTATTATCAATAAAATATTTGATGGAATATGAGTAAACACCATCGTGTTTACCAGTCCAATTTTTGAGGCAAGTTTTGTAGAGGCCATAAAAGATAAGGCGGTGAGCACTCCAGCAATTGCAAAGATGTAAGATAGTGTAGACAGATCTGCTCCAAATCTAGTATAAAACCAGAATGAGACTATACTTTGTATTACAAAACCACCTCCAAAAGAATCAACTGCAAAAAGTGAAGACATTTTTGCAATGATGCCCCTAGATTTTGGAGATATGTTTTTTGTTGAAAGACCTGATTTTGGTGCACCGTCTTTTACTTCAATACTTTTAGAAAGTACTAGGTAAATTGCAAGAACTACTATTGCACATGCCGCATAAATTAGAAAAAGAGATTTTATTGCACCAATTTGATCAAATCCATAATGTTGTTGTAGTATAGATGGTAAACCTGAAACTAGTACTCCTGCAGACATGGCAAAAGTTCCGACAGTATTATAAATTGCAAATATAGAATTTCTTTTTTGTACATCACGTACAGTTTGTGGTAATAATGCTTGTTCTAATGACAAAAATGCTCCAACTTCAGATCCTGTGACGTTTATAGTTCCGACAAGTGCCGCAATAATAAGAGCTACATAGTTGTCTGTTACAAAAAATATAACAGATGAAATTATCATTAAAACTGCATACAAGACAAGAATTTTTCTTCGGCCTATCTTATCGGCATAAGCACTTGAAAAAAGATTGAAAAATACGCTGTTTACTAGAGTAGCGGTAAGTACTAGACCAATTAGAATATCATTAAACCCGATTAGTTTTAGATAGATTGCAAGAATTACACTTAGAAATCCATATGAAAAAGTTCGAACAATTCTTGCCCCAAGCAATAGTTTACCGTCTCGTGAAATCCATTCAAGGCTCATTATTTTCCAAGTCTTGCTTTGTGCAATTCAATATCAGATGCTTCCACCTTTTTGAAGAGAGGAGAGGCAGGACCTATCTTGTGGCCTTCTTTTATTTCAATTTTAGATATAGAACTCCAAGATTGTTCCGACACATTACCACTCATGCCAAGTTGCTCCCATATTCTTTGAGAGGATTCAGGCAAAAATGGACAAAGTGAAATTGCCAAGCTCTTGACAGCATTTACAGATATGAAGACACAGTTGTTTGAACCATCTCCACCTTTCCACGGTTCCTTTTTCTGAAAATATTGATTAAAATGGGCAGAAAACTCTATAATTTTTTTCAGTGCTTTATCAAGACTGTTATCTTCCATCAATCCAGTAAGTTCACTTGAAAAATTATTTATTTTATCTTGAGCCTCTTTGTCACTTACATCAAATTCGTTTGTATTTGGTACAACTCCTGATAGAGTTTTTTGCGTAAAACCAAGAGCTCTGTTTACAAAATTTCCAACATTTCCAATCAATTCAGAATTAATTCTTGAAGCAAATTCCTCCCAATCAAAATTAAGATCATCTTGACTATATGGAGTAATCAGTGCAAGATAAAATCTAAGATAATCTGCAGGATAAATTGCGACAAAGTCCTTAAGACCAATATACCAATTACGACTCTTTGAGATCTTTTTAGATTGCAACATGAGATGCCCCCGAGTTGGGATATAATCAGGGAGTTTGAACTCATTTTGTATTCCAATCCTCATTGCAGGCAAGAAAAGATAGTGATGATATACGATATCTTTTCCAATGAAATGATAAATATCTGCAGAGTTCCAAAAGTCTTTTCCGTTAATACCTTTATCGTTTAGAAATTTCATTGCAGTAGAAATGTAGGCAAGGTGATTGTCAAACCAACCATAGAATACCTGTCCTTTTGCAGATTCAAGAGGAATCGGAACTCCCCAATTCATGTCTCTTGTAATATCCCAGTCTACAAGGCCTTCTTTTATCCAGTTTTGTACATATTTTTTAACATCCTTTTGCAGGTGAGAGTCTGCCTCTAACCATTGATTTAGTTCGTTAACAAAGTTGGTTAGTTTAAAGAAATAGTGTCTTGTCTTTTCTTTCGTTGGAGGATTCTTGCATATTGAACATTTTGGATCTTCAATCTCCTCTGGCACTCTCCCACATTTTTCACATAAATCAGAATACTGGTCTTCTGCTTTACAATAAGGACATCTGCCTAGCACATATCTATCAGGTAGAAATTTTTTATCCACAGTACAATAGAACTGGATGATCTCTTTTTCGTAAATGTGGCCATTTGACTGTAATTTTTTAAAGACTTCCTGAACAAATGCCACATTTTCCGGTGAACTTGTTCTATAAAAAAAATCAAACCCTATTCCAAAAGCAGTAAAGTCTTCATAATCACGTTTGTTCCAGACTTTAACATATTCTTCTGGAGTCTTGTTCTCTTTCTCAGCCTGGATTAGAATTGGAGTTCCAAAATCATCTGACGCGCAAAAATAATATGCTTCAACTCCACTTAATTTTAGAAATCTAGTTGTTATATCAGCGGGCAAGTATGTAGATGCAACATGTCCAAGATGTATTTCGCCATTGGCATATGGTAATGCACTTGTAATAATTGCCCTTTTCATTATCAGAGTAAAGTCTGTGTATGATTTAAGCTATGCCCAACTTTGCCCGTATTTTATCTGAGCTGCAGTTGGCTTGTCCATGTCAACATTCATTGCTTTTAGTGCATCCACTGCAATCTGTTTGTCTATTTCTTGTGGAACTGTAATCACATTCTTTCCAATCTTCTTGTGATTCTTTGCAATGTATATCATTGAGAGTAACTGATTTGAAAATGATTGAGCCATAACTTCTGGTGGGTGTCCTTCTGCTGCAACAAGATTTGCAATTCGTCCCTTTCCAATAAGGTAAACATGTTTACCATTCTTGAGAACACATTCGTCAAGATGTGGTCGGACTTCTCGCACAGATTTTGATTCAGTTAGCAAGAATTTGGCATCGACTTCAACATCAAAGTGACCAACATTACCCATGATAGCACCATTTCTCATAGTCAAGATGTGCTCTTTTCTTATTACTCCAGTTTGACCTGTTGCAGTTACAAAAATTTCACCTATCTTTGCTGCATCGGCCATTGGCAAAACATCAAAACCATCCATATGAGCTTCTAATGCTCTTATTGGATCAATTTCAGTAACACAAACTTTAGCACCCATTCCACGACATCTTGATGCAACACCTCTTCCCACCCAACCATATCCTGCTATAACTACACGTTTTCCTGCAAATAACAAATTCATTGATCTGAGATAACCATCAATTGTACTCTGTCCAGTTCCATATCTATTGTCAAACATGTGTTTTGTATATGCGTCATTAACTGCAATTACAGGATACTTGAGTCTCTTTTCTTTTGCAAGTGCCTTCAATCGTATAACACCAGTTGTTGTCTCTTCTGTTCCTCCCAAGACTTTCAGTGACGCAAACTTTTTGTTTCCATGTATTTTGCTATGACTGTCAGAACCATCATCGGTGATGATCTGTGGTTTATGACTAAGCATCTGATCTATGCACCAGTCATATTCTTCAGTGGTCTGACCTGTCCAGGCGTAAATATGAATTCCATTTTCGGCTAAAAATGCAGCAATGTCATCTTGTGTTGAGAGAGGGTTTGCAGCACATGCACTTACATCTGCGCCCAACTCTTTTGCACCCATAATCAAAACTGATGTTTCTTTTGTAATGTGTAAGCATATTCCTATACGCAATCCCTTCAATGGTTGAGATTTCTTTAATCTTGAAACAGTATTAGTGAGAATTTGCATATGATCCCTTGCCCATTCATATGAGAGTTTTCCTTTTTCTGAAAGACTAGGATCTTTTACTTGACTCATAACAGTTCACGATTTTAAGGGGTATAAAACAGTATCAAAAATAACAATCTAAATATTGGATTGATTTAGTTTTACAAAACATGGCATGGAAAAAGGTAGCGGAGAAAGACGCAGTTGCACCAGGAAAGGGCCGAGAGTTTGTCGTAGATGGAAAGAGAATAGCTATATTCAATCAAAACGGCTTTCATGCACTAGATTCAGTGTGCGCACATCAAGATGGCTCTCTTGCACCAGGTAAACTAGATGGGGACATAGTAGAGTGTCCACTTCATTTCTGGCACTACAACATCAAGACAGGGGAGTTACTAGATTACATAAAAGGAGTAAAATTGCAGACCTATAATGTAGAAGTAAAAAAAGACGGAATATATCTAGACGTCTGATAAGTTTAATTGATTCCCACTAAAGATCCCTTTAGATAATTCTGTAAAATTTGCTCCAGAATACTATCTAGTATCATTAACAGGTATGATGATGGTACTGTTGGTCTTTGCTAAGACAGGCAATGTAGAGTTGGTATGTACTGCAGTCATGTTTTGAATAATTGCATGAACACTTGCAGTGCTGTTAGATGGTGTCAAGGTAGGTAATGTAGAGTTGGTATGTACTGCAGTCATGTTTTGAATAATTGCGTGAACACTTGCAGTGCTGTTAGATTGTACCATGACAGACAATGTGGAATTGGTATGTACTGCAGTCATGTTTGGAGTAATTGCAAGAACACTTGCAGTGCTGTTAGATGCTATCAAGGTAGGCAATGTAGAGTTGGTATGTGCCATAGTCATGTTTTGAGATGGTATTGTGAGTGTACTTGAAACAACGGAGGATACAGGTAAGACTGGAGTAACCAAGTGTACAGATACTGACGATACTGTTTTGTTTTCAAGCATACTTGTAGTGTATATTTTTTGTGTACTTTGCACCACAGTGCTAGCATTGGATAATACTGCTGGTGATGATGTTACATTGTCAATCATGTAAACCAGTGTATTTACATCAGACTTTGCTCCATAAGCATCTACTGCAAAGAATTTGAGAATTGTATTAGATCTAATTTCTGGCAGTGTAATAGAATCTTGTCCGTGTGGGCTAGACATGGCAGGTGTTGTACCATCCAAAGTATAGAATATAACAGCAGGTTCATTTGATTCAAGTTTCACAATTTGGGATTCCTTGTATGTGCCATTAGGCAATGATGCAATTGTTACAGGAGAATCATTATAGAGTGTAAACAATATTGTTTTGGATGTAACTAATCCTGCAGAGTTGGTAGCATTGATTTGTAAAGCATGTAGTCCGTTGGATAAATCAGGTATGCCAAGTGACCAAGAAATTGAGTTACCTGGAATAGTTCCAGGAATTGTCATAACATTTCCATTGTCTACATTCCATGTGAGAGATGAAATTTGTAGATTATCTGTAGCAGTACCAGATACTGAAACCGTAGGAGTCATAATAATTGCATTGTTAGACATAGATATAGAAAGATTCGGAGTATCGCCAACCAAATCAGATGCAAAAATAAGATGCGTGTTAATTATGAAAGAAATCATCACCACTAGTACAGGAAGTACGAGTATTTTCATGTATGTCATTATCATTTTAATTGTTGATAATGCTATTAGGTCGCGCTTACGTTTGTGTTAGTTTCATGGACGAATTTGTCACATAGATTCCAAACATGGGTTTTGTACTCTATCGTACATCTTTTTCTAGTTTCCAAGTGTTCAATCTGTTTATTCTCAAAATTCCATTTCCTCTGCTCTTCCATTGAAAAATGTTACATGATCATTAATTCAGTTTAATGATAAAAATAAAAAAAGGGAAGCGTGCTTAGATTAAGCTGCGCAGATTTGTTGTACTGTATTACCCGCTATTGTTCCTGAATTTGTGATTGATCCGCCGCATAGGTTGAATATGTTACCACTGTTAGTAATTGTATTACTATTGGTAATCAAACCTTGATTTGTCATGTCACCTGTGTTTCCAACTGGACCACTATTGGTAAATGTACCAGATGTCATCATAGTGCCGCTGTTAACCAGATTCAGTGTATTGGTAAATATACCACTGTTGACTAGTGCACCAGATTGGTTTATGGTGATTGCGCCAGATGATGTGATTACACCGCTGCTGGTTATGATACCGTCACTTTGTATGACGCCGGTTGGGCCGTTAGTTATTGTGCCAGATGAGGTGATTATGCCGAGGTTGTTGAATGGACCACTGTTTGTGATTGTGCCGCCATTGCTAGCAATGATACCGTTATTGTTAACAGTACCAGAGGTTGTCATGACGCCGCCGGTCACGATATGGATTGCTCCATTATTTGTGATAACGCCGCTGCTAGTCAATGTTCCAATGTTGAAAACAACATTTGATGCTACAACTAGTGTGTCACCAGGACCAATTACAAGAGTGCCGATATCACATACAGAAGTGGCGTTGTTCCATACTCCGCCTACGGATGGAGATTGGCACGATAGTAGATCAGACACTGTAAAGGTTTCTGCCATTGCATTTTGGGCAGAAATTCCCAGTACAGAAATCATCACTGCTAGTACAGGAAGTACGAGTGCTTTTTTCATGTATGTCATTATCAGTTTAATTGTTGGTAATGCTATTAGGTCGCGCTTACGTTTGTGTCAGTATCATGGACGAATTTGTCAGTGTTCTATACTAATCTATTAGATAATTTTTGAAATCACTGACGCAAATTCCCTGCCAGTTGTAGTCAAGGCAACACTAATTTTGTTATCTTCAATTGTTGATTTAGCAAGGCCTTTTTTCTCTAGCCAAACAATATGCTTTGCAAGTCTTGCATAGTTCAGATTGGTATCAAGGGATAACTGGGTCTTGCCTTTAGTGCCGTTTTCCATCATAACTTTCATGATACGTGATAGAGTTTTCATGCTTGGTTCAAAACTAGTCTCTAATTTTTTGCTCTTTACAATTTTGATTATTTTTGCTATCCTATTTTCCAACAGTTTGATCTGTTGAGCTTCACGAATTGTGTGCGTGTCTTTCATCGAAAGTCCTTCATATTGTTTTTATATTTTCAAACTGTTGCAAGTGACCCAAGAGAACGTCTGGATCGATTGGTTTTTTTAAACATGAATGAACTCCTTTGCTTTTCATTGTTGATTCGTCCTCATAGCTTATTGAAGATGCCGTCAATGTTACGATGTTTTGATTTTCTATTTTTCCACTTTTACACAATGCATCTATAACATCACTACCTGAAAATTCAGGCATTGCAAGGTCAAGTATTACCACATCAAATGTTTTATTCTCAATAAGGTTAAGGCCACTCCGACCATCATTGGCAACAGAACACGAGTGTCCTTTAATTGTAAAATACTTGGAGAACATTTTTGCAATATCTGCATTATCGTCAATGATGAGAATTTTCATAATCTAATTCCATATCTCAGTAATAGCATATAAGAACACGTATACCATACAAATTACGTTATATCTTATTTGCAATCATGATAAAAATTTCATGTAAAAAGTAGTTCCTGTTTTCCCATCACTTTCAACTGAGATAGTACCACCAAGTTTTTCCACTATTCCTTTTGAGATGGCAAGACCAAGCCCTGTTCCACCTATAGATCTTCTTTCCGACGTATCAATTTGATAGAATTTTTGGAAGAGTTCTTTTTGTTTTTCTTGTGATATTCCAATTCCATTGTCTCTTACATAAAAAACAAGGCTGTTGTTTTCTTTCATGCAACCAGTCTCAATCTTTCCCTTGTTCTCTGGAACAAACTTTATTGCATTACCTATCAAGTTGTCAAAAACTTGTCTCAATCTTGATTTGTCTGTTTTGATGACTAGGTTCTTGGCATATGGGTTTGTTGTAAACTGACATTTTTTATTTTCTAAGACCTTCCCATAATCAGAATCAAGATTAGAGAAAAACTCATCCAGAGATAGATCATCTATTCTGAATTTCAGCTGATTAAGATCAAGCTTTCTTACATCCATAATGTCAGCTATTAGAGCCTCAAGTCTTTTGGCATTTTTTTCTATTACTTCAATTGCTTCTAATTGTTCTTGGTCAATCTTGCCAAGCATTGATGTTTTTAACATCTTGCAGTATCCCAGTATTGGTACAAGCGGTGTGTTTAACTCATGGGTGATCATAGCAGAAAACTCATCTTTTGCAACTCCCTTTAATTTTTCTGACACTTCTTTTGCTAAAGTTTGTTCTGCTTGTCGTGTTTCTTTTGCTAAAGTTTGTTCTGCTTGTCGTATTTCTTTTGCTAAAGTTTGTTCTGCTTGTCGTTTTTCTTTTGCGTCAGTGTATTCTAATTGTAGTTTTTCTTTTGCTAAAGTATACTCTGCTTGTAGTTTTTCTTTTGTATCAGTTTGTTCTGCTTGTAGTTTTTCTTTTGTATCAGTTTGTTCTGCTTGTAGTTTTTCCACTTTCTTGCGTTCAGTGATATCTCTTGCTGCAGCAAAGACACCTAACACATTTCCTTTATCATCTTTATAGACAGATGCGTTGTAAAGTACATCTGTGATCTGTCCAGATGAATTTCTAATAGATAGAGGATAATCTGCGACAAATCCTTCTTTAAACACACGCTCATATCCCTCACGAGCCTTCTTTGGCTCTGTAAAGTAGTCTGAGAAATCACTACCGATGAGATTCTCTCTTTGTACACCTGTAATCTTGACTGTAGCTTCGTTTACGTCGGTAACCTTTCCTTTTGCACTAATTGTAACTAGCGGATCAAGACTTGCTTCTATAAGACTACGCGCATATGCGGATGCACGTTTTTGTCCAGATATGTCTCGAATGATTTTTGCAATTCCTACAATATTTCCCTTCTCGTTATTTATTGGCGATATGCTAAGAGATACATATATCAGACTTCCATCTTTACGCTTTCTCTCTGTTTCAAAATGTTCAATACGTTCATTTTTTTTGAGCTTAGCAATGATCTCATCGAATTCAGATTCCTTACCTGTAGGATAGATAGAATAAATTGATTTACCCATAATCTCCTTTGATGAATATCCGAACATTTTTTCAGATCCAGTGTTCCAACTAGTAACAATACCATCAAAATCCATACTCAAAATAGCATCTTCGGATGACTCCACAATAGATGCTAAAAGAAAATTGTAAGTATCAGGCAAGATGAAGTTAACTCCTTACACTTTCCACTAAATTCTTAGCTTTAATCCTTGCAGTTTTTTTCAGGTTTTCAGCTGTAATCCTTGCGCTCTCCATTAAATTCTCAGCTGTAACCCTTGCGCTCTCCATTAAATTATCAGCTTCACCCATTGCACTTTCTATTAGATTATCAGCTTCACCAATTGCGCTCTCTATTAGATTCTCAGCTGTAATCCTTGCAGTTTTTTTCAGGTTTTCATCTCCCATATTGACAGTTTTTTTCAGGTTTTCAGATGTAATCCTTGCAGTTTTTTTCAGGTTTTTAGCTGTAATCCTTACAGTTTTTTTCAGGTTTTCAGCTGTAATCCTTACAGTTTTTTTCAGGTTTTCAGCTGTAATCATTGCAGTTTTTTTCAGGTTTTCAACTTCAACTCTGGCACTTTCTTTCACATTAATGATTTCCATATCCGTATTCTCTTCCAGACTCTTGACCTCAACCATTGTACTCTTTATCAGATTCTCAGCTTTGTCCATTGAACTCCCTATTAGATTCTCAGCTGTAATCTTTGCACCCCCTATTAGATTCTCAGCTTCAACCCTTGCACTTTCTATTAGA
>Ga0209517_10002418_pt1 | contig 26379 bp, 26 predicted proteins | sample PeaSoiMetSII2010_FD_187695 | JGI IMG/M metagenome (GOLD analysis project Ga0209517, IMG submission 187695) | Peat soil microbial communities from Weissenstadt, Germany - SII-2010 (SPAdes) (version 2) | ecosystem: Environmental > Terrestrial > Soil > Wetlands > Peat | place: Germany... | reverse complement strand
GGCTCTCTTCCCCCTGCTGATGCGCCTCCAACAACTTCCGTCGTAGATCGTCAGAATAGGCCTTCGCCATCTCTTGCTTGCAGCCGGATCGCCAGAGCTGGTCTATATTATCTCAGAAAATGGTCTAGAACGGAGCCGCTTGGACAAACTCCTCATTTGAGCTGGAGAAACAAACTTTCCCGCCTCGGCTTCTTGGAGTCCCCGGCGAATGTGGACAATCTGCCATCGGTGCAGCTCGATACAGTCTTCCAGAGCTTTGTTGACGACATAGCTGCGATCGCGGTCCAGGTTAGCGGCGATCGCGTCCAGCGCGTCCCGGGTCTGCGTCTCAACCCGTACCGTCAGAGTGGTCTTGCTCATGTCTTACAGCGTAACACCGTGTAGTGCGGAGGACCTCACATGTATTCGGGCACCTCGATGCCCAGCACGGCTAGTGTGCTCTCCAGTTGAGTCCGGAAGTAATCGGTCATCCACAACAGAAACGTCTTCTTCTCGCGATCGGTTTCCGCGAGCACCGGGTACTCGTGATAGAAATTGCTGAAGGCCTGAGCGAGCTGGAAGGCATAGCGGGCGACATGAGACGGCTCGCCGCTGGTGACGGCGCGCTCGATGGCTGAGCCGGCTTTGGATGCCGGCAGCAGCAATTGCCAGCAATCTTCGGCCGCCAGTTGCCGCTCCATGGCTGCGCGGGTGAGCTCGGAACGGAAATCCGGGAGCCGCTCGCCGCGTTCTTCGAGCTTGCGCAGAATGTTGCGGGCGCGAACGGCGGCGTATTGCACGTAGGGTCCGGTTTCGCCCTCGAAGGCGAGGGCTTCGCCGAAGTCGAAAGCGATTACGGAATTGCGGGTGTACTTCAACATGAAGTACCGCAGCGCGCCGACCGCGATGTGCGTCGCGGCGGTGCGGTTGCGCTCCGCGGGTTCGTCCTGGTGGCGCGAGGTCACTTCTTCGAGCGCCTTCTCGATCAGCTTGTCGATGAGGTCATCGGCTTTGACGCCGAGACCCTTACGCCCCGAGACTTCCACGTAGGGGCGCTTCTTATCTTCGTCGGACAGTTCGATCCCCATTTCGACGCAGGTGCGCGGGGAGAGCGCCACCATTTCGTAGGAGAAGTGCACGCTGGCATCGGCCTGCGCGTCGTAGTGCAGCGCGCGGAGGCCGGCCACTACCACGTCCTGCAGGTAGGACTGGCGCGAATCGATCACGTTGTACACGCGCGCGCCGCTGCCGAAGTGGTGGGTCGTGGTTTGCGGCTGATCGGTCGAAGCCCACACGACGTGGCCGTTTGGATAGGTGTGCCAGGGGCGATAGTAGAAGTCTTTGCCCAGCAGGCCGAACTTCCATAGCTGATACGCGATGTCCTTGCCCACGTAGGTGACGGTGCCGTTGGAGCGCACGATCACTTTGCTATCGTCCTCGCCCTCGGCGTCCTCACCCGACGAGGCGCGGAACGCTGACGACGGCATCACCCAGCAGCCCTTGTTCTTGCCTTCGGTTTCCAAGTAGATCGCCTGGCGTTGCTTGAGCTGCTCGAACGCCGTGGCCCAGAATTTCAGATGCAGGATTTCGCTCTCGCGCGGGAGCACGTCGTAGGCGACATTCAGCCGCCACATGGTGGCCAGGTGCGCGTGCACGATGGCGTCGGACACCAGATGCGCCAGCTCCGCCTCGATGCCCTGGCCGCTTTCGATCGCGTGCAGCGTCGCGCGCCGCCATTCGAGCGCTTCCTTATGGCTGTCGTAATACGCCGAGACGCGCGCGTAGGAGTCCCAACACAGGTAATCGAACCGCTGGGCCCGGTCGTCAATCAGGGTGCGCACCTCCGCCGGCGTTTTGTTTTCCAGACGCGCGAAGGCTACCACCACGTCAGCGACCTGCACGCCGGTGTTGTCGATGTAGTTCTGCACCTCCACCTGGCGGCCGGTGGCGCGCAGCATGCGCACGAACGTGTCGCCCAGGATGGCGTTGCGGAGATGCCCGATGTGCGCGGCCTTATTGGGATTGATGTTGGTGTGCTCGACGATGATCTTCCCGGTTTCGACGGCGCGATCCGCGGCTTCGCCCGCCAGCAGGCCGTAGCCGTAATAGCCGCGGTCCAGGCGAATGTTCAAGTAGCCGTTGCCGGCGATCTCGATGGCGGCCACGCCTTCGATGGGCTGGCCAGACTGCGCCAGCTCGGCGGCGGTCACTTTCGGAGCCTTCTTCAACTGGCGCGCCAGTTGGAACGCGGCCGGCACAGCGATTTCGCCGAAGCTGGATTGTTTGGGCTGCTCGGTCTGCACGGGAACCGAGAGATTGTAGACGGATTGAATGCGCACGGCGAAGGCTTCGGCGATGCGTTTTTCGAGAAGATGGAACATGAATCACCAGTATCGCAGCAGGCGAGGCGATTGAGCGCGCGCAGCCGAAACGGAGGCTCAAGCCTCCGTGGCAGGCTGAAGCCCGCTCCACGGGGCGCGGGCAGTGAGCGATGGGGCGCACTATCGCGTAAGTGGTTTTGGATTAGCGGGTTAGCTGGGCTTGGGTTCGTTTTGTGATCGGCCCCGGAGCCTGTAATACGCTGTATTACATCGCCGTCCGGCAGCTGCGCCCGCTTCACTTCCTCAGGGCAGCCGTCCAGTTTTGGAGCAGCGTCAGCGGGCGCGCGGTGGTCGTCGCCAAACCCCCCGAATTCCCGGATTCCGAACTGTAGGCGGCCCGGCTCTTCACGGCTGCTGACGGTTTTTGCTCCCGCGCGGAACCGTCCGGTATTCTGAAAACATCATGCGCTATTTTCCGATCGCCGTAACGGGAGTGTGCCTGCTGCTCGCGAGCTGCTCCCGTCCGGCTCCCACCAACGCGACCCAAACCGGACCGGCGCAACCAGCTTCGGCGCCCGCGGCATCCACGCCGCCGGCTTCGCAGCCGCCCGCTGGGGTCTCGGCGGCCTCCTCTGCCGCGACCGCTCCCGGAACTCCGCCTGAGACCCTCGAGTTCCCGTCGGCGCGCGATGGCAACGTCACCTTCACGCACCAGAAACACATCGACCGGGTTAATGGCGACTGCTCCACCTGCCATCCCAAGATCTTCACGCAATCGCGCGAGCCCATCAACTACGGGAAGGCTCTGCACCGCGCCTCTGAAGCCAAGCGGAACGCCTGCGCGGCTTGTCACGCCGTCGGGGGCTCGGCGTTCGCCGCCGATAGCAACTGTCCCAAGTGCCATCAGATGCGGCGCTCGCGGGGGTGACTGACCTTGATTCTCGCCAAGGCGCTAAGGCGCAAAGAAAGAATGCCTGATCAAGACTTCTTGGCGACTTAGCGCCTTGGCGAGAACACTATGGTTCGGGGGGACGGCGGGGCACCCAGCAATTCGGCTCCTGCACCATCACCGTCTCCCCGCGCTGGTTGCGCGTGATGACACGCAGCTTCAGGATCCCGTGGCTGGGCCGGGTTCGCGAAACGCGCATCGCCAGAACCTCAACCTTCGCCCGCAACACGTCGCCCGCCCGCACCGGCAGTGGCCACCGGATAAAATCCACGCTCATGCCGATCAGGGGCGTATCGCCCAGGGGCCGCGCTTCGTTGAGCAGGCGCATCACCACCGCCGCGGTGTGCCACCCGCTGGCGATCAACCCGCCGAAAGGCCCGCTCATCGCCGCCACCGGATCGGTGTGCATGGGCTGCGGATCGAAGCGCGCGGCGAACTCGATCATTTCGACTTCCACCATGGTCGCGGCGCCGGACTCGAAGCTGTCGCCGGGTTGGACATCCTCCAAATAGCGTGCTGAATTCATGCCACTGGACTCATGACGCTTTACTCATAAGGTGGCAGGAACCTACAGTTTGAGCAGCGCGCGCAGACGCTTGGTCTGGACGCGGCTCACCGGGATCTCGGTCTGTTTCTTGTCGTCCATGCGCAACTGGAAGCTGGACTTGAACCACGGAATCACTTCCTTGATGCGGTGAATATTCACCAGGTAGGAGCGGTGCACGCGCCAGAAAGCGTCCGGATCCAGGTTCGATTGCAACTCCTCAATGGTGCGGTAATTGGACTGCCCTTCGAGACCGGTGGCCACCACGGTGATCAAGCCGTCGTCGATGGTGGCGTAGACCACGTCCTGCGCGTCCACGATGAAGTTGCGCTGGTTGCTTCGCACCAGCAATTTGGTGCGCTGCAACGCCGGCTTGGGCGCGGGCGGCTCCGGTTGCGCCGACTTGGCCTGTTCCGCTACCATCCGGCGCGCACGTTCGACGGCCTGCTCCAAGCGGTCCCGTTCGACCGGCTTCAGAACGTAGTCCAGCGCTTCCAGCCGGAACGCCTCCACCGCGTACTGATCGTACGCCGTGGCCAGCACGAAGTGCGGCAGCGGAATCTTTTTTTCGCGCAGCTTGCGGATGACGGCCAGACCGTCCAGCCCCGGCATCTGCACGTCCAGGAATACCAGATCCGGCTCTAGATCCTCGATCAGCTTAAGCGCTTCCAGGCCGTTGGACGCGGTGGCCACGATCTCGATGTCCTCAAACTCCCGCAGGAGGAAGGAGAGTTCGTCGAGCGCGAGTGTTTCGTCGTCGACCAGAAGGGTGGAAATCACGGGGGAAGTGCGGTTTTGCACGTTAGTAGCAAGTATAAGGCCCGGCAGTTCGCCAGCGCCACGGTTGCACACGGTGGAGGACCTGGCCTGAGAGTCCATACAAGGACGCCACTCTGGCGGCGATTCATTCCACACTAGCCGGGCTGCTGCGGGACGCGACGGCCGCTCGGCCGCCGGAGTGCAGCATCTGCTGGAGCTGAAGCAACGTGCGAACCATCGTAGAATTCCCGGGTCGGTAGAGGATGCCGGCCAGATCGAATCTCGCTGCGTAGAGACCTGGAAGCAGGCCTAGATCCGCTGGACCCGGTCTTTGCCCACGTTCCAACCAGATTGCCGCAGCAGGACGGTGATCCGGCGGTAGCCAAACCGGCCGTACTGGCTGGCTAAAGTGATAATGGCCTGGGTCGGTTGGTCTCCGTCGTTCCGCTGCGTGGGCTGATACCGCTGGGTTCCCCGCGGCTGACCCACCAGGCGGCACACCTGCCGTTCACTCAATCCTTTTTCCCGAGCATGTTGGACGGCGCTACGGCGCCGCTCGGGACTTACAAGTTTCCCCGGGCGATGTCCTTCAGGATCTGCGTCAGGATCACTGTGAGGGGCTTCAGCTTCCATTCTTAATGCGCGGTCTCTGCCAGTGCCCAAGCTGCCGCGTAGGCTACAATAGCGGCGTCGTAGTTACCCGCAGCTGCTGCCTGATCGCACGTTTGTGCAGAGGCCTGCGACAGCAGCCCCGGATTCTTGCCTGCCGCATCCGTAATGGCCACTGTCGCGAGAGCCCGGTTAGCAAGCGCCAGGTTTTCCAAGAAGGTTTGGACCTTCTGAGGCGGAATTTCACTTTCCTTGTCGTTAAGCACTAGCGTCAAATCCACAACGGCGGCGCCTTCTTCGAGAAAGAATTGCGGCGCGTCATTTCGGTCCAGGTGGTTGCCGTCGGCAGCTACGGCCGATCCGCCATTGGCGCTTCGTGCCCGATTAACAGCACGGATCCGGTGTTGGCGAGCACAGTGTGAATGGACTGTCCAATCGTTGAAGGGCAAGGTTACGCCGCACTACCTAGTTTGAAATCCGGCTTCGGCGGCCAGCAGATTAAGGCTGACGCGCTCCCCGTTGATTAGAACGAAGCTGGCGTCGATCAACTCTTGTCCTGTGCAGTCGAACTGCTCATAGGCGCGCAGCAGGTTCAAGGGGAAGATGAATTCCACTGCCACCGAGCCACCCTCGGCCGCCGGATCGGCGTTCAGCCGCACCGAGCTGCTGAAATCGATCCCATCAAAGTCGCCCCGATCCTCCTTGAAGTAGGAAAGCGCGGGACGAATAAGATGCGCGACGTGCTGATCGAACGCCAGCGCGGCTAGCTTGTATCGCGAACCAGCGGCGGGCTCGGGCAGCATCGTGGTGACCGAAAGCTGCAAGTAGAGCCCTTTATGGAACGGGATGAACGCGGGTGGAGCGTAACGCACAAAATGCGCCTGCGGATTGAGCTCTTGCACCATGCGGTCGACGCTGGCCTGGTAGAGTTGCTGGATGTTCTTAAGCGCCTCCGGCGAAGTGTCGCGTAGCGGACTGGTCGCGGATATCGCAGCGCCGGACGGGGAAGGACTAGTCGCGGCGGAAACGGTTGCGGCAGGATTCGCGGGAGGCCGTTCCTTGACCACTGTCGCGACCGAGGTCTTGGTCAGACCTGGAGGAAAAATCACGCCTTTGAGCACACTTGGTGATACCGCTCGCGCTGATGAATCCGCCGCCTTGGCAGCGGGAGCCTCGCTTCCGGTAGCTGTCGCAACTTCCGCGTGCGGCCAGAGAGAAATTGGAGCCGCGTTGAGGAACACTTCCCCCTCGGCGATCGCAGCCTGTTGAACTGTGGCGCTGGAAGCCTGCGCCAACCGTTCGGCGGAAGCCTTGGGAAGGATCAAGACCACATTTTCCACGCCTTCCGAGGAGACGCCCAGGATCTTCTTCCTAATGTGATGCGAAATTTCGAAAGCGTAGGCCTGAAGCTCGGCCACGTTCAGCAACGCGGGCGCAGCGGCCTGAATCAGGGGCAGCATCACGTCCTGGTAGGTTTGGCGGGCGCGCTCCTCGGGCGTCATCAAACTGGTGGAGTAGGCCGCGAAGTAGTTGCCGGTGATCTTGAGGACCACTTGGTCCTTATACGAGTCGAATTGAATGGCGCGCTGATCGTTGCCCGGCTGATCTTTCTCCGCCAGGTCCAAAATCCGGCTGAAGTAGAAATGATATGGGTAATTGTGCAGGAGGGCGGCTTGCGCGATGAGCTTCAATTCCGCTTGGTACTTTTGTTGCAGCTCACGAATCTTCGGATCGCGGATCTCCTGCGGTGCCAGCACTTGAGCGAACGCGCAGAGAGTAGACAGCAGCACTGAAAAAATGACGTTAGTTGCTCGCATAGAAAACTCCTTGCGTTGGATACGGGGGATCGGCTACGGCGCGCATGAACGCAACCAGGGCCGCAATCTCGGATTTGGTCAACATGTTTCCGTACGGCGGCATCTCCGCCGATTTGTTCAACGCCGCGCCCCCATGACTGGTGATCGCAACCAGGTCCGCGTCGCTCATAGCATTCAAAACACTGCCTTCCGTGAAGGCGTGCGGCTTGGCGTTCAAGTTGTCGTGATTGGACACGCGCTCCGGCGTCGATTCAGAATCGTGACAGCGAATGCAGTAGATCTCATTCAGTTTCGCGCCCAGCATTTCCTGGTATCCCAGTGCGATTTCATCGATCCGGATTTGCGCGGACGGTCCTGAAGCGACCGGCGTGCTCACCAGAATCTGGTAATGACCGCTGGCCTCGCCCAGGCTCACGTTGGCGGAGAACTGGCCGTCGGACCCGGTGATCCCGTGATCGGGAGTCACAATCACTCCGCGGGAACCCGCGAAGCACACCAGAGCTCCAGCAACGGCGGCGCCCTGCGCATCGTTCACCTGAACCACGAGGGGTTGGTCCAACTGCCCGCCCACACCGCCCACCTGCTTTTCTCCGCTGACGGAAATCAGCGCGGCGCCGAAAACTTTGGGCTTTTCCCCGGCAGCACCACCAGGGTGGCGCGTACAGGCGCTGATAGCTATCAGCGTCGCTGCGGCAACCGGAATCATACGCCGATTCATCATGGAGCCGCCTTTCTTCCGGGTGCGCCCTGCTGTGCCGCAAGAAACGCTGTAATCGCCCGCGCGTCTTCGTCGTTCATTTTCCAGACGGGCTCCTGCGTGCCCGGCCGCAAGCTTTGTGCATTTTTGAGCCAATGGAACATCCAGGCGGCGCTAAGCCGTGTGCCCACCTGAGTCAGAGTCGGGCCGATGTAACCCTTGTCGTTCTTGGAATCGACGATATGGCAAGATTGGCAGGCGTACTTTCCATAAAATAATTCTTTCCCGCTTTGTACCTCAGTGGCCGTAAATCGCGATGCATCGATGGCGTCGCCATCGAACTCAGGTGTCTGGTAGACCGTCATGATGTAATCGGCGAGAGTGTTCGCTTCCGCGTCGGTGACGTTGAACTTAGGCATGCGGCGAATCAGCGCGGGGCGCAGCGTATTCGGATTCTTGAGAAAGTCGACGAGCCAGGCGCGGCGCACCGACGTACCTTCCCAGGTGAGGTCCGGCGCCATGTCCCCGCCGCGTCCGTTGATGGAGTGACAACTGAAGCAGCGCATGTCTTCGATGAGTTGACCGGCCCTGCCCGCGGGATGGTAATCGGTTGGCCTACGCGCGGGAACGCGGAGGGTGGCGGGCAAGGTTTGCGCGCGGCCGGTTTGCGCCAGTAATGCTGTCACCAATGCATCCACTTGCTGATCGGCCAGCGTAAATTGCGGCATTTTGAGCGCGTTCCCAAAGGAGCGCGGCTGCCGGATCTTGGCGGCGATGTAGTCCGGCAGCGTGTGGGCTACCCCAGGCGCGAACAGGATCTTCGCCAAGGGCCGGCTGCCTACCAACGTCAGCTCGGGAGCGAAATTATCGGGTCGCTTCACGCCGTTAATCTCATGGCACGCGGCGCAACCACGTTCCAACACCACGGTTTTTCCATGCTCGATTTGCGCCGGGGTTGCGGTGTCGAGATGAGTGTTCCCGATGAAATCGGAATCGGCTTTGCTCCCGAGGAATCCCAGCAGCAAGGTAATTTGCTTGCTGTCGAGTCGATAGTGCGGCATGGCCGTATCGCGGTCGTAGACACTCGGATTACGCAGCCAGTCGGCGAGCCAATCGGTTTTAACCTTCGAACCAACCCGCGTCAACTCGGGCCCTAAATTGCCTCCGACTAAAATCCCCGCGGCATTCTGCATGGCGTGGCAGGACGCGCAGAAAGATTCCCCATACAGGCTCGATCCCTGTTGCACCGCGGCGTCATCTTGCGACGGAGCAGTCGCGGCACCCAACGGTTTTTCCGTTTTGTATGGCGTGCTCTGCGCGATCAAGAACGCCGAGATGTCGCGGATGTCCTCGTCCGGGAGTTGAAAGTTCGGCATCGTGGCGGACCCGGCGTACGCCTGTGGGTTTTTGAGCCATGCGGCGATCCATTCGCGGGTCGTCTTTTCGCCGATATGCTCCAGCGAAGGCGGATCGTCGGCGCCAGTCATTGTGACGCCTTCCGGAGTCTTGATCGTGTGGCAACGCACGCAGCCGTATTGAGCCAATAGTCGACGGCCCTGGTTCAGTCGAGGCGTTCCGGTCAAAAGTTTAAGGTGGCACTGCCCACAAGCAGACTCCAGATAGCGGGCGGGCAGGATTGGTTCTTCCCATGACTTCGTGCTGCTGTGCGCCTCCTCGACCGTCGTCGCGGTGCCTTGCCCTCGATGGCACAAGACACAGCCGAACTCGGTGAGACTGTGCGGCGTTTGCGGATGGGGCCGGAAGGGCTGCGCCTTAACATCCACAAGACTCGCTTCCTTGAGACCCACATGGCAGGTGGTGCAGCGGTCAACCACTCCAATCTCCGGTAACCAGACCTGTTGCAGACCGCTCTGGAATCGGCGGCCTAAGGAGGCAGCGTCACTTCGTCGGCTGATCAAGCGCAGATACTGCTTCTGGAAACCCAGCCATTCGCGGAAATAATCGCGGGCCGGGACGATGGCGAGCAAAACCAACAAAGCCAGGCTCAACGTACCGAACGCTTTCGCGCTGTCGCCGAACAGATACTTCCAGGTGGAAGCAATTCTTCCGCGGGAGCTCATATCTCACCGCCCCTCATATCTGGCCGCTCCAGGGCATGACGAAGGACCAGCCAGGGCCGCGGAAGAACGTTCCAATGAGAGTGAGCACCGCCGCCTGAAACAGAAACCAGGACATGATCCAGAAGCTCAGCGGTTTTGATGTCAACCAACGTTTAAATCCGGTGGAGGTGGGGCGATCGGCCGCGGAATAGAACATCAGCCCGGCCACCAGCAGCGTCGGAACCAACACGGCCCAGACTTGAAAGGCCACCAGGAACACTGCGAATACCGCAACCACCGCCGCCACCGTACGCAGACGCTGGGTGCGATTGCGGTTCCACAACCCTTCGGCTTCGATATTGATCTTGAAATAGGGGATCGCGATGAGCGCCATAACTACCAACCCCGGGATCAGCACGCCGGCGACCACAGGCGGGAAATAGTGCAACAGTTCTTGAAGCCCGAGGAAGTACCAGGGTGCCTTGGCCGGATTGGGCGTTTGCAGGGGATCGGCCAGTTCTTCAAGTGGCGCGTCCCACACCAGTGCAATGGCCACCAGAACCAGGGTCAGCGCTTCCACCGCGACCATCGCGCGAAAGATCGCTTCCGGAAACGTCATCACGTAGCCGTCGTCCTGCGCTTTCACCTGTGGCGAGGTCCGCCGGGTGACGAATGCGACGCGTAACGGCGACTTTCGGCTGTCGGAGCCGATGGCCGCGACGAAATCCTTAGGGTCACTCATGAACGCTTGCCTTTTCCTGAATCAGCGCCGCCCGCGTAGATCCCTCCGTCCTTCCGAATCCGCCAGAAATGAATGGCGACGAAAATCGCGGCCATCAGTGGCAGAATGACGCAGTGCAGCACGTAAAACCGTAGCAGCGCGTTGGCGTTTACGGTGTTGCCGCCCAGCATCAGGAACCTGATTTTCGCGCCCAGCACCGGCACGGAAGAGAGAAGATTCGACCCCACAGTGATGGCCCAGAAGGCCAGTTGGTCCCATGGCAAAAGATAGCCGGTGTAGCTGAGGAGCAACGTCAGGATGAGAAGAATTACTCCGACGACCCAGTTGAATTCGCGCGGCGGGCGGTACGCTCCCCGGTAGAACACCTTGAACATATGCGCGAAGACCAACAGAACCATCGCGTGCGCCGCCCAGCGGTGCAGGTTGCGGAGGAATACGCCGGCCGACACTACGAACCGCAGGTCCTTCATGTCGGCGTAGGCTTGCGGCACCGACGGATGGTAATACAGCATCAACGGAATGCCCGTCACCACCAGAATCAGCAAGCCGCCCAGGCTGAGCGTGCCCAGAAACCAGGTCACCCGAAACGCCAGGGACCGCTTCCGGATCTTGACGGAAGAGAGGTGCAGAAACACGTTCTGCTGCACCGAGAGCGCGCGATGCAGATTGGTGGCTCCCGATCCACTGCGGAAAATCGAGCGCCACACGCGGCTCTCGCGCAGGTTTTCGAGATGTGCGTCGAGCGAGCTGGCCATGTCAGGTTCTCACGTATTGCTTCTGGTCGAGCGGCGAAGAGCGGTCCACCAGCAAATCGCCATCGTCGTCGATCGACGCCTTCAGCCACACCAGGGGGCGCGGGGCCGGCCCTTCGATCTTGGTTCCATCGCGCCTGAATTTACTGCCATGGCAGGGGCAGGCGACAATCCCCAGTTCCGGCTGCCAGGCGGTCAAGCAGCCGAGGTGGGTACATACCGCGGACATCGCATAAATGCCTTCGGAACCATGCACGATGTAGATGCCCGATTGCTGATCTTGTGTCACCGATCCCAGCGGATAGCGATCGGGCTTACCTGCGTTGACGACAGGTGAGGGCTCATACAGCACGTTCGGCGCCAGGAATTCGTAGCCGAACACCGCCGCGCCCGAGCACGCCACGCAAATCGAGCCCACTCCGATTTTGACGAATGCTTCCCGGCGGCTGGGCTCGGTATCGTTCAGGGCAGTTTGCTTCTTGGAATCCTCGTTCATCTGGCCTCCATCGGGCGCATCGCGTATGCCTCCATCGTGATCACGCCCACCGGACACCGTTCGGCGCACAGCCCGCAACGGATACAGCGAGTTTCATCCTTCAACATCGCGGAGCCAGTAATGACGCCTAGCTCCTCCGCCGCCACATCGTCCAATTCCACTCGAAACAGCGACGGACTGGTCTCGAGATGGTTCACGACTTCCGGGGGAAATTCGATGCTTTCGAGCGGCACCAGTTGGATGCACTTTTCGGGGCACACATCGACGCAGCCCCCGCAGAGGATGCACTGGGAGCCGTCCGGTTCATTGCCTTCGAATACGGTATTGATCCAGCAACGCAGGCAGCGGCGGGCCTCGCGCATGGCGGCCGCTTCGTCGTAACCCGCCTCGACCTCGGTCACACCGGTGCGGCGATCCAGCGGCAGCATGGGGACGGGCTGGCGCCGAATGTTCATGTAATCGGAGAACATCTGGTGATGCTCCCGCACTTCCACCTCGATCTCCGATTCCGGAGGCTTTCGCCCCGTCAGGTACTCGTCGATCGAGGCGGCGATGCGTTTGCCGTCGCCGACGCTGTCGATGATGAGGCGGGGGCCGAAGGCACAATCCCCGCCAGCAAACACGCCCGGTGCGGTGGTCATGAGCGTGTTCCGATCCACGGCGATCAGGCCGCGCGCGGAGATTTCGACGCCATCGTCAGGTGAGAGGAAGTCCAGCCGCGGAGTTTGCCCGATGGACAGGATGACGGTGTCGCACTCGATGGTGGATTCGCTGTTTTCCTCGAACGTGGGATTGAACCGGCCCGTGGGATCGAACACCGACTTGGTCGTGACCGTCTCCAGGCCCACCACTTTGCCGCCCTGGCCGAGAATACGCTTCGGGCCGCGGCCGTCCCGCAACAGGATGCCTTCAGTTTCCGCCTCCTCGACCTCTTCGAGCGCGGCGGGCATTTCGGCGCGCCGCTCCAGGCAGACGATGCTGACTTCCCGCGCCCCCAGGCGCAGGGCCGAGAGCGAGATATCGACCATCTCGTGCGCCGCCACAGCGGCAATGTTCTCTTCGCTAGGTACGGCGTCGTCCGGGCGATGCTGCTTGAGTACTTCGCGCGCCGCGGATCGCGCCACGTCCATGGCGACGTTACCGCCGCCGATCACCACCACTTTCTTGCCGATGTCAAACCGGTAACCCAGATTCGCGTTCAACAGGAAGTCGATGCCTTTATGGACGCCGTCCAAATCGACACCGGGAATCGAGAGGTCGCGACTGCGATGCGCGCCCACGGCCAACACGACCGCGTCGAAGCCTTTCTCGCGCAACTCGCGAATGGTGAAATCACGGCCGGCTGCATGATTCATCTTGAGCGTCACGCCGCCGATGTCGAGAATCTCACGCACCTGCGCCTCGACGATGCTGCGCGGCAAACGGTATTCCGGAATCCCCAGGCTCAGCATGCCGCCGGCGACGGGAGCCGCCTCAAAGATGGTCACCGTGTAGCCCATGCGAGCGAGCTCGTGCGCAGCCGAAAGTCCTACCGGGCCGCTGCCCACGATCGCTACGCGATACGGCATCTTGGCAGCCGCCGCTTTCCGGGTTTCGATCGGATGCCGGGACTCCGGCCCATAGCGCTCCGTCAGAAACCGCTTAAGCGCGCGAATCGAGATGGGCTTGTCGATTTCGCCGCGGCGGCACGCGGTTTCGCAGGGGTGAGCACACACGCGCCCACAAATGCTGGCCATGGGATTGGGGTCGCGCGCGTAGCGGTAGGCTTCCTCAAACCGGCCGTCCGCGATCAAGGCGACATACCGGCCGGCATTGGTCCCCGCCGGGCAAGCCATCATGCAGGGAAAGTTGCTGTTGAGCCATTCCCGATCGACTCTCTTGTCTTGGAAGCGATTCAGCACGATGGGTCTATCCGAATCAAGATTCACTTTGCCAGGGAGAACTCCACCGTCGCCTGACCGGCGACCGTGACGGGCTTGGACTGATTCTTGTATCCCTCGTGCCACGCAGTGACCGTGTACGCGCCGTCGGGAACATTGGAGATCTTGAAGCTCCCAGAAGCGTCGGTTTCCGCATAGTACGGCGTGGGCGTCACGATGATGTAGCCCGACATCTCCGGATGGACGTTGCACAATAGCGGCACGATCCCCGGCGTCTCAAACTTGAAGGCCCGCTTCTCGCCGGTGGGCCAGGTTCCCATGTTGTGACCCAGCTTCTTGTTGCCGTTAATGGCGGGCCAGAAGATGTTGTGCTGCACTTTATCGCTGTTGAGAAACTCGACGGTGGCGCCGACGGGCGCCACCAGTAGGTGGGGCTGAAACAGAAGCGATTTCTGGTCCATCTGTAAGGGCGCCGCCGGCGCCGGGAATGTCTTTCCACCCACCGCTTCCACGTACACTACGGAGGCGCCCTTGCCGGCGGCGACTTTTCCAGTGATGTCACCGGCCGTGAGGACCGCGCCCAGCGCTGCTAGAGACAAAGCTATATTCAGAAGTCTTGACATACGATTGATCTGCCTTTCTAGTAAACGAACTCCAGGCCGAACAGGGCGGTATTCACCCGGAACGGATTGACCGCGACTAACGCGTTGGTCTTCGGGTCCGGCTCGATCATGATGCTTTGCTGCGGCCGGAACTGATATTCGAACGAGAACTTGATGTTCGGGTGAATGAGAACCTGCATGCCCGGCGTGTACCGCTGGCGCAGGGAGTGGAGCGGTCCAAAGAACGGAGTCCCGGCGGCTAACGCCAAGCCGTTAATGCGGTCCGCAGTCGAATTGACCCCATCCCATCGGCCGATGGCCATGATCCACGGCAGGATCATGTAGTCGGCCTGAATGAACCCGCCGTCGAACCTGGCGGGAACGCTCTTGAAGAAACCTACCGGAATCGGTCCGTCCGCGGCGACCGGTAGCGGAATCAGCATCCCATTCGCATCGATGGGCAGCAGATTCTGATCGCGGCCGTACATATAGACGCCATACATATTGAAGTGGCGGTAATTGAAATTGAAATCGCCGCCGGCGCGATAGTAAGGCTCCTGCGCGCTCAAGAACGTGCTTGCTCCAGCCGCCGTGTTAGCTCCCAGGAATTGCTGGAGCGATTTTCCGTACAGATAGAACGAGCCGAACGTGAGATAGGTGTGGTCGTGAGGGCCTGTGGTTCCGGCCGCTTGCACGGCGTGGCGGCTTTCCGGATCGCGCTCCAGGTTGAAGCGGTAGGAGAGCCGGCCGTAAACATTCTTGAACGGCGAACTGGATCCGAAGCCAACGCCGCCGCTGGCGCCCCCCGTCGGCGAGGGAACATACGGGCTGGCGTTGGAGGACTGCGCCACGCCGGAGGTGTTCTGATCGACCACCGCGACGGAGTAGTGATAGCCGCCGTACTGATGTCCCCCACTGATCTCCACTCCTTTGGCTGCGTTTGCAAACGTGAACTGGTTCGCCACATTCTGCTGCAGGGAAACCATCGAATTCATCGCCCCGATATTGGCCTGCTGATAGATGTCGTAGGGGCTCAGGTTGTAGCTGCGCGCTTGGGTAACGGGCAGATCCAATTCGAATTGCCCCACGCGCACCGAGAAGGAATCCGTGGGAAGCTTCAGGAAGCGGCCCACATTCACAAATTTCAAATACGCGTCGCCGAGACCGCCGGACCCATTGGAACCGCTCACGCTGATGTCGTCGTCGACCCAGAACGCGATCCCGCTGCCGAAGTTTCCGGCGGTGAAAATGCTGAAAAACCCGCTCGCAAAATCGGCTCCGGGAATCACTTGCGGCAGGCTCCCGGAAGCCGTCAGTGGATTGAATTGATTTCGATTGGCTCCCGTCAACTGGAAGAAGCTGTTAAAACGCAGTCCAATGGGAGGCATCCCTGGAATCGACCCCGGCCAGACCGAGTTCGGGAAGTTTTGCTTCTGCGCCTCGGCGCCCAGCATCACGGGCGCGACCTTGATCTGATCCTCATCGTCCTTGGGAAACTTGAAACCCGCATCCTTGAACGCCTTGCCGAAATCGTTCAGTTTCGGAAAGGCGATGTGGCAGGTCATGCATGAGGTTGCGTATTGCCGGGAGAAAGCGGGAATGGCTGATCCCCGTTGCGGAAGAACAAGCAATAACAGTCCAGGCACGATGAGCACCGGCAACGCTTTCAGCAACGTCCGCACACACACCTCCCTCTCGTTGGGCCTACTCATGAATTCTGGCCTCCGTCTAACAACCGCCAGGGGCAGGACCACAATGCCCGTTTTGCCCGGACGGCAGGAAAAGAGGCACGTTCCTGGCCGGAGTTGAATTTGGGCTAACCGCTCGTGCGCTGAGTGACCTACGCGGATTGTGGATATCCATGGCTGGCTTAATCGCGCCAAATCACGCGCTGGTTGCCTCCACTTTTCGCGCCAACCCACCCACCGCCTTGGGGATTGTCAGTTACTGGTCGAGGAGACGGCTGATGCGGGAATCATCGGCCTTCCGCTCGTTGATCGTGTGCGCGGGTTTCTGCTTTGCTCGGTTTTGCGCCAGGGCAGCCAACATGCGTCGAGAGTGCTCGTCCCCAGATTTAAGGATAGGACCACAATTCGGTGAATCACGTAAGTATGGCCACTCTCTTGCTCAATCATTCCGGGGTGACCACCACCGGGGTGGAGAAATCCAAATTCGCCTAGAAGTGCAGGTCTTTTTCAGAGAACTGAACTGGGCCGCGATGAGGCAATCCCAAACAGCACCGGCACCGCCTTGAGCATTCTTGCTGGTCTTTTGCCACGCCGCGGTTCTGGCCTCGGTTTGGGGCCAGACTCTCATGCTTGGCTCAACCGAGGTCAAAATCGAATTCGGCTCAAACTAAAGATCGGACTGAGGTTCACGCGATGACCCGACGATATAAGAATCAAACACATAGCTCCCCGGTACACGTTGTTCTATCAGGTGTGCCTAACTCCGCGATCTCCAGGATCGGGATTCTGGTGGCGCTCGCGGTGCTGGACACGAGTCTCCAGGCGGCGGCCGTCGCGGCCGATTCCACGCGCGGGGCAGAGTTGTTCCACACCCTGCAATGTATCCAGTGCCACAGCATCAACGGCGAGGGGGGAAACTTGGGGCCGGATCTCGGCCGTCAGTTGAATCGGGACTTCACACCGGCGTCGCTCGCCGGCACGATGTGGAATCATGCGCCTACCATGTGGGCCGCCATGCGGACCCGTGGCATTCAGGCCGGCGACTTAAACCAGCAGGCTGCGGCGGACTTGTTCGCCTACTTCTATTCTGCCGGCTTCTTTGAGATGCCGGGAGATGCCGGCCGCGGAAAACAACTCTTTTCCACTAAGCACTGCGTGGAATGCCACGGCTTGAAGGAATCGAAGATTCCCGAAGCGAAGCCGGCATCCCAGTGGCAGTCGGTCAGTCAACCTATCGTGTTGGTGAACGAAATGTGGAATCACGCCGCGACCATGCGGCAGGAGTTCGCCAAGCGCAAGCTCAAGTGGCCCGAACTGGCTACGCAGGATCTGATCGACATCCTCGTATACCTCAGAAATGTGACCCCGACCCGCATCGAGATTACATCGGGAGCCAACGGAGAGGCCCTGTTCCGGTCCAAAGGCTGCGAGTCCTGCCATTCCAGCTTGACCGCGCTCTCCGCCCGGCTCAAGGGTCAGACGCTGACCGGTATCGCGGTGGCGATGTGGAATCACGCACCTAGGATGCCGCCCTCGCCACCGATGTTGGACGTCGGCGAGATGCGGGACATCGCCAGCAGCCTGTGGGCCGAGCAATTCTTCCGCGACGCCGGCAGCGTGAAGTCGGGCCAGCGGGTTTACAAATCCAAACACTGTGCGACTTGTCACGAGAATCCGTTAAGCGGCGCTCCCAAGCTGTCGGGCCGTCTGTTCAGCGGCGCCGTACTCGTTTCGGCGTTGTGGCATCACGGCCCCCAGATGCTCGATCAGATGCAGTCCAAGCAACTGGCCTGGCCCCGTTTTGGAGGAATGGACATGGCCAATCTGATCGCGTACCTGAGTAGCTCTTACGGCGGGAAGTAGTCAGGTTCAACCGACTCGGATCGGGGATTATCCAGCCTCTCATTCACGAAACAGAAGCCACGCGGGCGGCTTTGCTCTTTCTTGGTGTCCTTGCTTCAGCTTTCCGGTCCCCAGTAGACCGTTCCACGTGTGCCACCAGACCCAGTGTGTGATTGAACCCCTGGGCCTAACCACCCTGGCCCATCGACAGGGAACCAATTCACCCCAGCGACTTAGAAACGGTCCTGCAAATGCACATCACATCCAAAAGTGGCATTCGACGCTCACGAACATTTGAGAGCGGAACTCACCAGCCTGTTGGAACACCGGCGAGCGGACTATCATCGCATGAAGGCAGCGGACGAGGAAGTCAGTCGTGAGGAACTGTCTGAGGCTCGCGACGCTTACGAGCAGGCACTTGTGCGCCTGAGTCACTTCATTGAGCGCATTGGAGGTCGCCGGTAGCGTCGGGCAAGTTTACCAAACAGCCTCATCGTGTTCACCGTAACGCGCGCTCGTTGGGTGCCCGCCGGAGCTGCTTTCCTCCGGTAGCTCATCGAGCCCCCATCCGGGGTGACGCCCCTGAACCTCTGACCTAAGTGAGCCGTCTGAAGGGTCAACAACAGTCAATCACGCCTTGTCGCGGGCCCAGGAGACTCAGGCTGAAAGCGAAGATCTACTTGGTCTGCAGGCTTTCAAGGTATCGTGCTAGGTTGTCGATTCGTACGCGTCCCAGGTCTCGATCCTGACTGATCTGCGAAAAGATCGGACCCCACACCGGCATCTCACGCGTGCCGTGTCCTGAACTCGGGGCTTCCGCTCCAGAAATCACTTTTCGTACGCGAGCCAATGGGAGAGCCCCGCCGTTGCGCGCCGCAATGCGCGTCAAGTCCGCTGGTGCATTTTTTAGGGACTTCGCCATCGGTCCAGATCCTCTCGCGTCGCTTCCATGACAGACCGCACAGTAAGCTCCATATAACGCCGACCCCTGAATCGAATCAATCAAAGGCGTAGGCTTATCTTCCTGTGCCTTCGGATTCTGCCCTGAACTCAAGGGCAGCTGAAGAAGCGTTCCAATTGCTACCACCGAGGCCGGCGACTTCACTTCGCGGGACCTCCATCGTCAGTCTGACCGCCAAACAGAGTGCGCCCGTCCGAAAAAGTCACGGATCGGGCGGCCGCAAGATTCGGCCCGCAGTCACCACCGTCTCAACCAACACTCTGGTTTGTAGCGAGTTGGTCGATACTTCCTCCACGCCGTTCAGTCCCGTCGGCCGAATTCTCTCCGTGATCGGACGGCCCAACGGGAGCACGCCGTTTGCGAGCTTCAGCGTCACCGCATTTGTGCACACCACTGGAACGATCACGCTGGACCGCGATCCTACCGGGATCGTGAACGTGGGCGATGCAGTAGTCATTCGCAACAAATCGAGCTTGTCGAGCACTCCTGCCTCCGTCACGCAGGTCACCGATACCGGCTACCAGAACGTCACGAACAGCTACGGTGGTCTGGCGGCCGGAGCGGAGGTCGGCAACCTGATTCGCGTCATCGCGGGAACCGGACGCGGCCAGCCGCCGAGCACCATCACTGCGAACACGTCGACGCAGTTGACCTTCCAGCCGCCGTTGCTCATGGACGACACGTCGGTGTGGATCGTCGAGGCGCCAACCTGGGCCTTCCAAGCTGATTCGACCAGCATCGACAACGCGAACCCGCTGACCCCGGTGACCCTCTCTGTGCCGACGGCGAACTTCATCGAACAGGCCATGTTGATTGCCGGTTTCACCGTGGACGTGAACGGCAATGAATCCCCGGACGGCGACCAGCCGTTCCGCGAGGACTGGATCTACGGCGAAGTCGGCGCGCCCTCGGGCGAGATGAAGATTTCGATTCCGGGCGCGCTCGCCATCGGAAGCAACCTCGGCCCGGCGGCGTTCCACACCGCCGCGGTCTCGTTGCAGAACGGCGTGACGTGCATGGTGAAGCAGGCGCCGGTCGGCGCAAATCTCGTCGTCCAAGTCTATGCCAGAACCACGCTGCTCTTTACGGTGACGATCGCGGCAGGCTCCACGACCGGGTCCGCTACAGGCACGCCCTCGATCGGTCCAGAGACGCCGGTCATCATTAATCTCACCGCCGTCGGCACGACGTTTCCCGGATCGGATCTCACTGTCGCGCTGTCGTAAGAAATGGGTCATTGAAGGACTCGGATCCTGCCGCCTTCGCGTCGCATGGCTCCACTTCTACGGGTCGCGCGTTACACGTCAACTGAGACTCTCCTTCCTCACTTTCTGGGGCAAATTTCAGAGCGATGAATGACCTGCGGCTTGTTTGATAGAATCTGCAGTCAGATTTCGTTCACATCATGATTAGAACCAAACTCGGACACGAAATCACGGCGCACCTGGGATCGGTTGGCATGGGAGAGGTCTTTCAGACCACCCAGTCATCGCGCCGATCCCGCAAATCGATGGCTTCGCGAAACGATCGGCAGCACTGCCGCGGCGGTTGCAGCGTCAACCGCCGTCGCGTGGGGTTCTTGCTTACGACACTGTTGATGTCGGTCGCGGCGTCTGCGCAGCAGCCCACGAACGCGGGTGACACGTTCGGACTTGCGCCGGGTCCGCACGCTGTGGGGTTCCGGTTGCTCGTCGAGCAGGACCGCTCGAGATATGTCTCAGCGAGCGACGGCACAGGAACGCACGCCCGGCCGATCAGGGTTTACGTTTGGTACCCGGCCAAAGCGACGTCGAAGCCGATGCGCTTCGGTCGTTACGCGGCCCTTGCCGACGACGACGTGTGGCCGGCGGAGATTTCGGGTCGCGCGCGCGACGTGCTGAAGTTCTCGCGCGGGCCGCTCGCGCGTTCACTGGAACCGGCAGCGTTCGAAGCGCTGCTTCAACGGCCCATGTTGGCAGCCGAGAACGCCAAGCCCGCGGCCGGCCGGTTTCCGTTGATGGCAATGGGCCAAGGGCTCTACTACGAATCGCCGATCGCGTTCGCGGCCTTGGGAGAATTCCTCGCCGGGCGCGGCTTCGTCGTCGTGACCACGCCACTCGTCGGGACCAACTCCACGGTGGTAAGAATCGATGCGCAGGATCTCGAGACTCAGGTCCGAGATCTCGAGTTCGCGATTGCACGAGCGCGGCAATTGCCGTTCGTGAGCGGCGATCGACTCGGTGTGCTCGGTTTCGACATGGGCGGCATGGCGGGCGTTCTGCTTGCGATGCGCAACCGGGACGTCGACGCGTTCGCGAGCTTCGATTCCGGGATTATGTATCCGCATCCGTCGGGCCTGCCGCAGGCTTCCCCGAGCTATGATGCAGCGTCGTTGCGAGTGCCATGGCTGCACGCCACATCGCCGTTGGCCATGGGGCGGCCGCAGGATCCAGGCGTGAAATCTCTATTCGACACGGCGGTGCATTCGAATCGCTATCTCCTCGTAACCGAAGGAATGGGTCACGTGGACTTCACGACCTACGGCCTGATCCCCGGTCGCCGCGCGATGCCGGGCTATTGGGATGATCCCGCGCCGGGAACCGCTCGTCGTCAGGGCATCGTGGCGGACTACCTGACCCATTTCTTCGATGCGTTTCTTCGCGCGGACGCCGCGAGCGTGGCGTGGCTCGATCGCGATCCGAAGGTTGCCTTCCCCGACGCACAGATGACGCTCGAGCACCGCGCGGCGATACCGCCCTCGATCAGCTATGACGAACTCGTGCGGGATGTCGTGCGCGGGGATGCAGAGGCGGCCATCGGGCGATTGCGTGCCGTCGACGAGGTGGAGGCCGGGCGCGCAGCGCTCGATCAGGTTCACCTGGAGCGGCTGGGGGTTAGCTTGATCTTTGAATGGGGACTCGCGAAGGAAGCGCTTCCGTTGCTCGCGTTCACGGTCGCGCGGTACCCCGCATCTGGACAAGCTCGGCGAACGTTGATCGAAGCCAATGTGCAGCTCGGCAACTACGCGGCCGCGATCGAGATCCTGAATGCTGTCTTGCAGCAGAATCCGAACAATGCGGGTGCGCGGGCGCGCCTCGACGAGATACGTAAGCTCGAGAACGAACAGCGCAAGTAGCCAATCCGCGCGCGCCGATCCGCACGCGCGCAAGATCCGCCCGAAGGCGGCCCGCGCCCGGCTTCCGCGGCAGCGAATGGGGGCCCGCGCGGAAATCGAATGCTTTTCGGTCACTTCTTACGCCCAGCGTTGTTCCTCTGGACGTGCAGTTGGCATCCCGTAGAAGTGCCGGCCCTCCCGCCGATCTGGGAGTACGCTGGACTCCCGCCCCCAACTGGATTGAGGCTTGAGCCGGCAATGGACTGCACACCACACCAAGTAGCATGAGCGAGCCAATTTCCAAACTGGAGCCTCACCGGACGATGTACCTGCGCGGATTCGACCGCCGCGGGTGTGCCGCGTCCCTGAACAACGCGTCGGCTTCGGGCTTCACCGTCAGCGGCGTCTTCAGCGATCAGGCCGATTTCGCGGTCCTGGTGCTGTTCGACGCCGACGACCAGTTCGGTCACCTCTTCACCACCAAGTACCTTCCCGATTTCTCGCTCGCTGGCGTGACACTCGACTTCGACCTGGCGATCACTAACGCGCAGAATCCCGTAAGCCGCAAGTTTCAATCGGTCCCGTGGGGCGCGCTCAGCTACATCACGAAGTCGGAAACGCCCGGCACCATCTCGCTCCAACCGATGGCGACATCGGCCACCGGCATGGCGGCGGCTTCTCAGACCTTCACGGTGAACGGCACGCCCGCGCTGTACGACCGCGTGGATCTCGTCTATTTGAGCAACATCGTTTACGACTACCTGGTGTCGACTGCGCTGTCGCCGGGGCCTTCGACGGTGACGTTTGGGTTCTTCAACTAGCTCGGCACCGGATACAACCACACCATCACGATCGGGTCCAACACGTACTCGCAGGTCCAGCTTTCAACCGATGGTTCCGGCTCCCGGCCTTCCCGGTGGTTGAACAGCGCGCGAACATGCGCCTGGAAGCGCTCATTGAGGGGGAACTCCGTGCCGTCTTTGCGCCTCCCGAAAAGCTCCAGGCCGGCCCCCATGGGCCGCAAACGGGGCTCGGCGTGATAGGCCTCCCGATGTCCGGGGTGTACAAGACGGAAGCGCTCCGGAACCAGAATTTCGACGACTTGGCCAGCCAGTTCGGTCCGGCTGAATCCAAACATGCGTTCGGCTTGCGCATTAACCTGGGTGATGCGGCCTGCGCAGTCCGTCGCCAGAAGAGCGTCGGGCGCCGATTCAAACAGGTTTTCGAACATCGACTGGCTGCGGCGCAGACGTTCCTGGTCCTCTCGGCGGCCCGCCAAGCGCCGATAGGCGACCGCTCCTTCCGCTCCGAGGGTCGAGAGCACGCGCTCGTCCTCGTCGCTGAAGTCCTCCGCGCCCAGCTTATCCAAGAGCAGGATCCAGCCCAGCAAGACCTCCGAACACTGCAAAGGCACGGCCAGCGCCGATTCGAGCACCGGCCCGGTCTGCGAGACGGCGACTTCAATCCCCAGGTCCGCCGCCTCCACGTTACGCATTCGCTGCGCACAGCGCTACTCGATCAGCTTGCCCAGAACCGAGCCGCGGGGAGGCGGGGCGGACATCCACGGCGCATCGATGCGTCGGACCAGGGCGCCCGACCCGTCGGCTTCTCCCTCACTGCTCGAAAAGTGGGCCCAAACCGTGGCGGTGTTTTCACCGCATAAGCCGACCGCCGTATGCTTCGACCCGATCAGTTTTCGAGCCGTATGCGCCAGCACCTGCAGGAGGCGTTCCGGGTCGGCCTCGGAAGCGAGTTCGAGGCTCATTTCAATAATTGCCGCCAGCCGGGCGGCGCAAGCTTCCAGATCGGCGAGCCCCGTGGGAAGCGTTGCGGGCGGGGGAGGTAACGGAGCGATCCTTCAACACCTTAAGATGTTCGATTCTTTGGCGAAAATGGGCCTTCTGGTCGTCGGAAAGGCTGGTAGCCTTGAGGATCTTCAGGACCAGCGGCCGATCCGGATCTCTTCTGTGGTGCGCCTTGAATATGGTCGCGTGAGCTGTCTCAGCGAGGTTCTCTACGATTTCATAGTTTGAAATAATCACGGTCAGCCTCGGTAGCGTCGAACAATCCCCAGCGCAGCCTAACCAGCACTTGGAAGCGAGCGGCCCGGCGCCGTGCGCACCGTGGCACAAAGACTCCTTCCGGCTCGATGCGCGGAACGAAAGCAGTCATGTATCACCTTGATTGGCTGGAAGTTAGTGTCAATCGACGGTTCGTTGTCTCACGCCATCTTCAGCGCTCGGATCAGCGAACCAAACAGCGCTAGACGCTTCCCTTATCGGTCGCTATTGACCTCTTTGGAGTGCGCTGAACTAGACTGCCCGGATTCGCCGGGCGGGTTCGCACAAGACCGATCTGGTCAAGTGCTTTCTGGTGCAGCATCCCAACGTGAATCTGCACTTCACGCCGACGTACTCATCCTGGCTCAATCAGTAGTTTGGCCGGGCAGATTATGGCCGATCCGACGCTCGCTGCGCCGCCCGATAAGCCCGGCGTGACCACTCTCAGCTCTGCTGTCACAAAGACTCCAGGAGCCCCCCAGCCAGCCCCGCCGAATCCGCTCAAAATCAAAGCCCTGCTCGCGCTGGACGATCTACCGCCGTTTTCCCCTATTATGAACCGGCTGCTGGCGTCCCTCGCCGCGGAGGATGTTTCATTCATCAAACTGGCCGATCTGATCGAAAAAGACACGGTGATCGCCGGTAATCTGCTGCATGTGGTGAATTCGGCGTTGTACGCACGCCGGAGCACGATTAACTCGGTGCGCCACGCGCTTTCGGTGATGGGTGTGGCCAAGCTGCGCAACATCGTGCTGGGCATGTCGGTAGCTAGCATGTGGAACCACACGAAAGTGCCGGCAGCCTGGTCTATGAGGCGCTTCGACATGCACTCGGCGGCCGTCGCGATCCTCAGTGACCTGCTGGCTCAACACCTGCCGGTGACGTACCCGGAAGGCGCCTTCGTCGCCGGATTGTTTCACGATTTAGGCCGGTTGCTGATCGTCCTCATACTGCCGTAGGAAAACGCAGCCATCGAACAGCTGTTCGAACGGGGCGTATCGCCACGCGATGCCGGACCGGCAAAGGACCGCCTCACGCTGGTCCAATGCGAAGAACAGGTGCTAGGGTTCACCCACGCGCAACTCTCCGCCGACGCCCTGGCGGCCTGGAAACTCCCGTGGCCGGTGCAGGCGGCCGTCGCTTCGCACCACGGAGAATGGTCCGCAGAAGCGTCTGGAGAATGGTCCGGAGAAACGCCTGGAGAAAAGCCCAGCGAGACCGATTCAAAAGGCCCAGCGGAACTCCCTCTCGGCCGTCTGGTGGATGCCGCCAATCGATACGTGAATTCCGCCGGAGACTCCATTTCCCAGGACCCGCGCATGGGAGCCGCCGGCGCGGAAAGGATCGGGGCGCTGGGACTGGAGCCCGAGCGTCTCGCCCGCCTGCTCGACGAATTCAACGGCGAGTACGCGGGCATGCTGCAGTTCTTCAGCTAACTCGAATCCTACCGTACAGGCCCGCAACCACCATCCCCGCCAGCGCTCAAGGTGTCAACGAAGTCCCCGGAAAGTACCCCATGTACCTTGGGTGTGCCGCACTGGTGCACGGGGTAGCTCCGCCCGTGGGACACCAAACTACCGCAACGCCGCCAACTCCTGGTTGGCTTGGCTCAGCAGCGGAAGGTCCTTATCGGCATCCTTCCACAGCGCGAGGAAGTCCTGGTAGGCTCGCTTGGCTTTGGCGGTGTCGCCGGTGAGCGCCGAGGCGCGAGCCAGGCCCAGATAGGCCAGCGAATAGTACGGTCCCCAGTTCCGGCCCTTGTGGTCGAGGATCTTCTGGAACTCTTCCGCCGCTTCCGTGCCTTTGCCCGCACGCAGATCGGCTAAGCCGCGCCGGTAGAGCAACGTCGCCGTGTCCGGGTTCGGAGGCGGCTTCTTAGCGCCTGTTCCTCAGCGAGCCGCACCGCCGTCGCATCCCCACAGAGCACCAGAGCGGGGTTTGACTTTTCTTTGCGCGCAGCTTCGCAATCGCCCATCAGCGCATCGATCACAGCCGAGGGCAAGCCGATCTGGACGTCCGTGATCCCTTGCCGCCGCGCCATCTCAGCCGCCCACACTTGGCGCTCTTGAGTGGACTGCTTTTTTGCGAATCCTGCACGGCGCGGATGGTGTATTCCTACTCGGGAAAGAACGATCGCAAGTATCCTTATTATGTGTGTCTGAACGCGCAGCGCAAAGGCTGGGCCAACCGTTCGGCCAAAAGACTCTGAAGCATGACGTGGAGTTCGTCGAGGTTTGCGGGCCGCTCCGCCTTTGCGTTCATGTCGCGAGAGAGTCTGAGAAAACTTACCCCAACCGGCGTGTTGGCGTCGATGCCATTAAACACGCGCACCAACCACTTGCGTTTAGTTGTCCCAGGAACCGCGCCTCTGTCGATGATCGAACCAGCTTTCCGTGATGCCATGAGCCGTCCCCGCTAGGAGCCTGTCCGAATAAAACCGCAAGTTCGCAGGCATGAATGGAACGGAACCGGTACATAATGTTTTATGCCAAAGGGCTACCGAGACTACCTGCCGGAGCAAGACCTA
>Ga0209517_10002417_pt1 | contig 26379 bp, 29 predicted proteins | sample PeaSoiMetSII2010_FD_187695 | JGI IMG/M metagenome (GOLD analysis project Ga0209517, IMG submission 187695) | Peat soil microbial communities from Weissenstadt, Germany - SII-2010 (SPAdes) (version 2) | ecosystem: Environmental > Terrestrial > Soil > Wetlands > Peat | place: Germany... | reverse complement strand
GGCCAAACCCAGGCCGGCCAGGGCCCCGCGGCTCCGGCAGTCTAATCCCAGTTGCGGGTGAACTCAGCTTCGAAACTGTAGCTTACCGCTCGTCTGCTCCCACTCCCATTTCCGCTGAAGTCAAACACTTGATTTCTTCGAGATGGTGCTTCCTAGAGTCTCGATAGTGGTTGACTTGGGAAGAGAGCCACCCGACGACCGCCGAGATTATGGCTCCGACGAAAATAAGGAGCAGACGGACCGACCAAGGGTCAGACGACGTTTCGGCGATCATAATCCTTTAGCAATGCATGTTACAGTATTGATAAACGTGTACGCCGTTTTCACCGAATGGTCAACAGCCGTGCATTACTTCGCAGCCACCGCCACCATTGCCGAGTGCTCGTGCTTGTTCGAACCGAAGTCCGCGAGAACGGTCTCGCAAGCGCCCTTGACCGCGCCCGTGACCGAGTGCGTCGATTTCGCGTTGACGACTTCGCCCGTTCGGTTCGTGACCATAATTTGATCGTTCTTGTGAGCGAGTCCATGGAACGCCTGGTGGTTTAGGTTGACCGTGTAGTCCGCGTCCTGCTGATTCAGGGTTAGCTTCACGCCGCCGCATTCCTTCGAGAAGTCCTGGGCGAGTTCGATGGTCTGGTCGCGCTGGTCGCTCGTCACTTCGCCCGTGGCAAAATGCCGACCGCCCACGAAGGTCCCTCGCGTGCTCGTGTTGCCCGTCCCGGAGATGTAGAGATAGGGAACGTCGTGGATCGGCGCTGGGCCGCTCATTGCCGCGCTCTCGGGCTGCGCAGCTGGCGCGGAAACGACCTTGCACGCCATTCCGTTCACGATCGTCTCGTCCGGGGCAACGTAGTTGCCGGTCGAAGCGAGATCGTGACAAGCGATTTTCGGGGGAGCCGACTGTGCGAACGCGGTCGCGGCTAAGAGAAGAACTCCCAGGCCCAGGGTGGGTGTTTTCATCACGTCCTCCATGCTTCAATTTTCGAAGAGAGGACGGTCCGACGCTATATTACGAGGGTACTATCGTTTCCTAATGTGTCACTGGGGCGGTTCTAGTCCCGGTGCGGGCGCTATTTCGGCGCTTTTCCGTGCCTGTCAGTTCCTATGTGGAGCGGTTCGGGCGAGCGAGGTCTATCAGGACTTACGAAAGAACAGTTTGATCGTAGGCAGAGGTTCCGATGGCAACACAATCACAGATCGAAGAGACCTATAATTTCATGGAGGAGGTTTTCCGTGCTACCTACGGCGAGCACGCTGACTGTACGAAACACGGGAGCAACTGAGGAGCAAAACGTCATTCTTTTTGCCGATCTGTGGCTGATATCGGGGCATGGTTCAATCTTGGTTAGGTAGATTTCACTTCCTCTCCATTGTGAGTTTTTAGTCGGTGGACCAGAGTGTCAGGAAGTTCAGCCCCGAAGTGGCGGAGGGTCACTATTTCGCGGAAGGCGCCGGCATCGCAGCTTGTGCAGCATTGGCGGCCAACGTGGTCTCGAAACGGAATGTCAAACCAGCCTCCGCCTGAACTGGCACATCTTTTGCGACGATAGGCTTCAGCTTCCATCTTAGGAGCTGTTCTTGCGCAGCCTGCTGCAATCCTGCATTGTCTGAATTAAGAGGGTAGGCTTCCTGTACCTGCCCATGACGATCAACTGAAATGTACATGCTGAGCAATCCGCTGGTCTTCCCGCTCTGCACGGGCGGCCAGGTAAGAGAGGGTTGGCCCTCTGCTGCCCGTTCAATCGTAGCTTGATCGACTTGAATGGACCGCAGCCTTCCCTCCGGCGGAGTCGGCTGCACGATCGAGAACAGAGATGGATCAGGCTTTTTCAATTCTTCAAGCAGGACGACGTTTGCAACGAGTTCCGTTCCGGGCTGGGGATCGTCTTGGTAGCGTCGAGCGACCATTTTTTTGCCGAAGCCTTTATAGTCGTGAAACTCCATGCTGTAGCCGGGCGACCCTACGAACTTAAGCAGGCCAGAGCCATCGAAGCAGACGTTGGCAAAGGCGTCGTTATTCAGGGCGTCCGTGCCTAGCCTAAACTTCATTCGAGCGCACGCATCGGAATGCTGACCGTTTGCGAGCGTGATTTGCGTGATCTTGGCACCCAGTTTGTTCCATTGATCGGCGTCCGGGACAGGATCAAAAATGCCGATTATGAAGCTCCTTAACCACAGAGGGTAGTAGTCGCCTGTATTTTGCTCGCTGACCTGGTCGCCATTGACGATCACCGTCTGTTTGAAGTCGGGCGAGTCGATGGACCGACGCCACTGCCCCGGCGAGACCCAGTATTCCTCAATCTGGGCACGATAGTCCGACTCTGCGGACGGGTCAGTCGATTCGAACAGGTGTAGTTTCATGTGGAAAGGCTTGGCATTCGCCCCGGTGAGCAAGGAGCGTTCGAGAGCATGATTGAGCGCATCCCCCAGCGGAACTGATGTTTCCGTAACCCCTTGGCCGGAACACATAGTTGCAATCAACGAGATTGCCAGTATGCAGCACACGTGCCTGCTTCTTCGGGCGATTGCGATTGAGCATGGTAGCGCGAGAAGAGAAATCCAGAACGCACTTGCGATGCGCTGAAATTGAGGCCTCTCAACCATTAAATCCTCCCTGCCTGTCGGCATGCTTCAGACTCATCCGCTCTTGGGAGCATACCAATCCGCGCGGGACGCGACCATGCGCAAGCACGGCGCGGCCCTGAGCGGCAGTTTTCAGCTCGGGCGATTCCTCAGCCTTTACATTCTGTTGCCACTGGCGGGCCTGTTGGTGGTGATCGCGGCACAGGAAAGAATGCGTCAGGCCGAGGCTACGTTGCATGCCCATGTAGATAGTGGTGAGCATGATCCATCGTGGCATCGGCCCTTTCCCGAGAAGAAATAGAATCCCCATTCTTAGAGGGTTCTTAGACTATCGGCGACAAATCCAACCCTTCCCGCGTGTTTTTCAAAAAAGCATCAACCGTCGATTCATCCCCAACTCTCGAACTGTTCCATTTGCAGCGACTTGCGGTCTGTAGATTGATTCATTCTGTTTGTTATCCTAATATTTACACAACTCTTTATTGACATCTGCCGCAATTAGTCGTTTTATTTATTCGCGTTTCTCCAGTGTATTCGCAGGTTGTTCAGGGTCACTTTCATCCTCTCGTGTCGAAACGCCAACTAGAGGTTCTGTGCACGTTGTGTCTCAACCGCTGACGACTGTGTAACGCAGTAGAAGTATGGGCCACTGAGTTCAATCACATCAGGAGGAATGAACAATGTACCGGATAGCTAAGCAGTTGCTCGCTCCAGCCGTTGTGTTATGTCTTTTGGCGTTTTTGGCTTCGGTTCCGATTCATGCACAAACCGCTTCTGGACATTGGGTACACGATCCGGCTGGCATCGCAACGGATGGATTTATCTACGATCCGCCTCCGGCTGGATTTAATCCGCTGACGGCGACAGATGCTGAAATCGAACAATATGGACTTCCGCCGCGTCCAAACGCCAGCGATACCGCACGCTACACTCACTGGCAGAAGATGGTGACAGCAACCCGCATAGTTCCCGAGTTGACCTTTACGTCGATGTATATGGGATCTCCACACGATCTAACGAACGCTTCTACCGCAATTTCAGAGCAAAATTGCTCGGTCTGTACCCCTTTTACTTCAACCGACTGGAGTGGGTATGGTCCTTACGCCGCGTCCGGCTTTCCATTTGCCAACAACGACGCCTTAATCGCCGGACAGTGGGCAATTCCAGCCGTCACACAAGGGACGTGTTCTTCAACGGGAGCTTGGATGGCTATGTGGGTTGGTCTCGACGGCCTTTCCACAACTGATGTGTTACAAGCCGGTTCAGTAGAGGAAGCTGTTAACTGCCAACAATCCACGCTCAAGACATGGTATGAATGGTATCCGGGTGCCGTGACTTACGTGAATCTTTCTGCCAAGACGGGCGATAGCATGCTCGTGGAGGTCTGGTACACTACCTCGTCGCCCCATGGACATGCGTACCTTAACGATCAAACACAACAAACGGTCTCCGAGGTTGGGTTTAATCCACCGTCTGGCACAACCTACTTCGGGCTTAGTGCGGAGTGGATTGTTGAGCGGCCATCCCTTAATGGTAACATAACCAATTTGGCTGACTTTGCAACTGCAACCTTCGCCGGTTTTGATGGGGCGTGGGACGGCATTGGAGGTGAATATTATCCTACGTCAGGCACTGGCTCGTATTCTATGAACTACGCTGAAATCAACATGATATGTCCGCCGTGGAACCCAAGCTCTGCGTGCCCGGTGAACCCCACGACGATTAGCATGCCCGGAGCAGTTCCACCCACGGATTACAATTCGTTCACGACTTACGTCGAAGGACCGGCAAATTAACAAACAGCGAAAGACGATGAAGAAAAAACCGATGCTCGCAGCCGTTCTGCTCGCAATTAGCTTGGGCGGCTGCGCGGCCAGAATTAACCCGGGTGGCCCTTGCACCGGGCCGTGCGTCCCCCCGAACCAATCACACACGCCCGCCAACTTGCCACATGGGCGACACTGATTGTCTCAATTACAATGCTACGCGGAAGGCCCGCTTTGATTTGGGTAGCGGGCCTTTCCTACCCTTGGCCCTCCGCTGCTGCTCTCGCATTCTTTCTCTTGGAGGCGTACTGGATTATTCCAAAGTGGAACGCGCGAGACCGCAAAAAGTGCAATCCAGTAGACCCGAAAGAATACGGGGGATAAGACCTCGGCCAACCTCTGAAAACTGTTCCCGTTTTCCCAATGAAAGCGGCTTACACCAAACGAAGCATGGTAAAGATAATCCATTGCAGTAACCCGGTCTGCAATCGTCGCATCATGATTGAGGGCCATGGGGACATCACTCGCGAGGTTCCAACGTCCGTGACATGCCCGCACTGTGAACACCCAAACGAAGTTGAGTGGCCCATTGGGGGTTCTTACATAGTAGTTCCAGCAGACTGAATCCTGCACTTTCAAGGCGAAGATTACGGCTTCGATTCCCGTCCGGGTTATCAAACGAACTTAACAACCTACCGACTGCCTCTCTTTCGCAGTAGAATCGCACCCTATGTCCGAACTGCGGATCGGGACTTCGGCGTTTACTGCCGCTGGATGGGAGGGCTCCTTCTACCCCGCCGGCATGAAGCCCAAGGACTACCTCACCTTCTACAGCACGAAGTTCAATACGGTGGAGATCGACTCCACGTTTTGCAGAACGCCTTCGCGGGCGACCGTGCAAGGATGGGCCGACAAAACGCGCGAGGGCTTCCTGATCGCAGCGAAAGTCCCGCAGATCATCACGCACGAAAAATGCTTGGTGGACTGCGGGACAGAATTGACCGAGTTCACGGACACGATGGACTTGTTGGGCGATAAGCTCGGACCGCTGCTTTTCCAGTTCCCCTATTTCAACAAGGACGCATCCGAATCCGCCGACGAATTCCTAGCCGTGCTCAAGATATTTCTCAAAACGCTTCCGAAGGGCTACAAATTCGCGGTAGAGATTCGGAACAAGAATTGGCTGACCGCCGAGTTTGCAGATTTGCTTAGATGGCACGGGGTAGCTCTGGCTTTGCAGGATCAATTGTGGATGCCGCTACCCGGCGATATGAAGTTCGACTATTTGACCGCAGGTTTCACCTACATTCGGTTGCTCGGGGATCGCAAAGGTATCGAGAAGCAAACGAAGGTTTGGGACAAGGTGATCGTGAATCGATCCGCTGCACTACGGACATGGGTGGGTGTATGCCAGCAGGCGGTTCGGCGTGGTGTGAGCGTGTTCGTTTACGTGAACAATCACTACGCCGGCCACGCACCGGCGACCATCGCGCAATTCTTGAAACTCTGGAACGCGACATAATGATTTGCCTAGTCCTGCAACAAGCGTCGGGAAGTTACACTTCCGCTGAATGGATGCTTGTTTACCTTGGTTTTGCCTCGCTGATCGTCATCCTCTTTCAAGCAAACGAAATGAGAAAAGCAACGATCGCAATGCGTGACAACACGTCGATTGTCTTGGAAGGATTGCGCCCCGCGATTGCCGCAAAACCGCACGGAGATCCAACTAAAGATTTGATAGATCCGATGGGCTCTAGAATGCGAATCGCTCTATCCAACACAGGGACAACTCCCGCGTATGGTCTCGTGTATGAAAGTTGGATTGAAATACTGCCGTTTCCTTTTCAGGACTTCACATCGTCAGCCGAATATCACAAGGCCGTTGATGCGACCGTCGTTTATCCAGATCACAGCCCGTTAATCATTAACATTCCGATTGCAAAAGGCATGACGCCCCAACAACGCGAAGAGGTACGTCACGACCGCTGGCATGTTTGTGTCCGAGTCAGAGTCGAGTACAAGGATTTTCGTAGAACCAAAAGATACGCAAACTTTGGTTTCTTCGTTCTGCACGACGGCCTTGGAACTTTGCCGAAGTACAACGATGCAGGCTGACAGGCGATCAATGATCTATAACGATTTGAGCCATCTCGCTAGAACCGGAGAAGACTCCATCGATCGAGATGAAATCCGGTCGGAACTCTGCAAGATGTTGGACAAAGAGCTAATCGAGCGTGGAAAGCAACTCGCGTTCCTTTGCTCTCCAAAGCAGAACTTCGGCACACCGCCTCGGGAGGTTTGGGCTGTGCAACTCAAAGAGGCGCGGGCGGAGTGGCGTCGGCGGCATCCGAAATGATAGGGCGGGTGTCGCGCCCGAGCGGCACCCCTTATTAGGAACCTCGGCACCGGGTGGGCCTTTCGGTTCCGCCTTCCTTTTATTACTCTCGGGCGTAAATTTCGTTCCCAAGACTCTACGGCACTATTTCGACTCGGGGCAGCGCGTTGATAACCACTTGCATCGCGGTCCTAATCCCTGTCCAAGATTGAGCGATTCGTCGCAACGAAATGGCTTTCAAGAGATTGTCGTTGGGAAGTTGAGATTTCGCTTCTTGCAGAATAGTGATAGCAGCATTGAGGGTGCTGGCATCCACTGGCGGGAGTTCGCGGCCTTTCGAGCTCAGGGCCTTATCACAGGTCTCAATTACGCCGCGTGCTCTTTCCGCTAATGACGCCATTCGACGCTTTCCTTGTCACTACTCTTTTGCTCATTTTGGTCGTAACTAAAACGCTCCATCAAAGTAGTGGCTGCACTTTTGTGTGTCAGTTTTTCTTTCCGAGCGGTGCCTGGACGCACTTAGGATAATGTAAAGCCCTCCATGGGGAGTTGGAGAAACTGCGAAAGTACCGGCGCCCAATATCGGGAAACAAAAGCGGCTGACGGATGGCGCACGCGCGTAAACAAGATCGTGTGATCGTCAATCGTGGTGGAACAATAGGGCTCTTGTGCCCCGGGTATGCGCTTGTCTGGCGTCCACGGTGAGCCCGCGTCAATGCTGTTCCAGTTGGCGAATCCCCACACAATCACATGCGTCGGCTTGAGTTCGCGCAGCACCGTTCGCAAGGTACCCACGTTCTGCGGATTGGCTCTTATCCGATGGCTTGGATCTACGCGAGGCCCACCGGGGAAGAAACTCCCGTTGTAATTGTAGAAGGCAGTTCTGTTCCAGAAGGACTGCACATCGGCATCCAACTGCTCTTGCCCCAAAACGGCACGCTCAAAATTCGTGAATGTGCGGCGCTTCCGCCCAGAAAGCTTTCCGGCGATTCGCCATTCGATAATCTCGCGGTCCGTAAAGTCCTGGTCGTGTCGAGACTCACCCAGAACCAAGAGCTTCAATGCCGCAGATTCGTACTCGGGGCCTATCCAAACGGCGAGATCCTTGCCATCAACGTCGATCATCGCAGCGCCGCACCCATGCACGGCAGGATAGCACGCCCGGCAGCACCCGACGGACACGACGCGTTTGGCAATGCGACCTGATCGCAATGGGGCGGGATACAACATCGGAAATGCTTTCCGTGCAATCAACGCTCGCGGTCGTACCTTGGAGTGGGTGATTGACAGTATCGAAGGGAAGAAACAGTACCGATCTTCAAGACGCCGCGTTGGATTTCCACGACTTGGTGGGAACCCACATCAACCTGTGCGCGAACACTGTATTTGCCAGATTGCCGCAAGACATGATGGCCGCCATGACGCCGAGAGCTAAGAGCGACCTCAGCGCTTTCCAACAGCGCTTTGAAAACTTTCGCTCCGATTCTAAACAACTACTCAGAGACGTTTCCGAATCACGGCCATCTCTCGGGCGGTTGCCGTATTCCTTTGCGCCAGTGAAGCCTCTGCCTTGAAGGCTATAGGCGCGTGTTCCCATGATGGGTGAATTAAAAGCACTGTTCATTTGGGCGCTCGTGAAGTTTCCAACAGCCAACAAAAGCGGGATCATCTAAATTGGAAGTCAACTATCTTGCACTGCCTCAGAGAAAAATGCGGAATTGGCGCGCTTTTTGTCCCTTCAAAATAAAGGGAGAACGCTGATCCACGCACAATTCGCGCATTACGGCCCGCAAAGTGGCCATTCGCGGGCAAACACGAGCAACAGAGAAAAATCTCAAGACTGTGTGGCGGGGGGGGAGCAAGATTCGAACCCACAGGTCCCTTTCACTGCAGAAATCATCGATTTCTGGCCAGAAAATCGCGATCGCTTCCTAAGTCTCTGAGTCCAGAGAAAGTCAAGAAGAAATCGGGGGGCCGAAGCCTGGGTTAGACATGCTGCGTAACAGCCTGTCATCGCGCCAATCTGTTCTTGCGTTGGGTCTCGACCCGATCCCATTCGCCGTCGTGTACGTGATCCAGCCTGCCGGCTCTGCGATTTGCCATCGGTTTAAGCCGCCTTCAAATCTGTGCCAGTTAAATGCCGATCGCCGGTTTCCGGGTGCTGACTGCGGTAGTCGTCGGCCCAGGTCGACGCATCAACGAATGCATCTAATCTGAATGTTCATTCTTACTGTAAGGTAGAGAGGAATGCCCGCATTTCGCGAAGCACTTCGGCCTCATTGGTGATGAAGATGTAGTGATACGTGTGATGTATCTGGATCACACGGGCAGAAGGCAAGCCGTTCTGGAATCCATTCGCGATGGCTTCGTCGTTGGCTTCGTCACGAGCGAGACCTGCATCACGGGCGACAGGATCCTTGTCCGCGTAAGGCCCCAGACTGTGCCCGACCGCGTAGATGGCGAGAATGGGAACGCGAATATCCGTATATTTTTGCTCGCCATCGATGATCGCTAGACTGGCGGCCTGTTCGTCGCGGTGTTTGCCCAGGCCTCCGGTGGAGGTAATTTCGAATTGCTGGCGGATTTCGGCTTCGGGTACCGCATAGCCGAAAGAGGCTTTTCCCCAGGATTCGAACGCAGCGGGGCTTGAGAGATCAGCTGGACTTGGGTTGGGACCTTTGGGTCCGGTGGCGTCCAGATTCCCTTGCAAATTCGTAAGGTCTTTTTGAAATCGAGGAAGCTCTTCCAAAAGTTCACTTACGCGGTGCTTTTCGTCATCGAGGTTCATGCCCACCTTGAATTGATCCAGCGTTGCTTTTAGGTCCGCGAGATCGATACCAAAATCACCGAGCGATTTGTTGTAGTAGGCATAGGCATAGCCGGCGTCGAGATAGACGAGGCCAGCGACGCGCTCTGGATGGCGGGAACCGATGGAGCTTAGTTCCTCCCCAGCGATGGAATGGCCGACGAGAATGGGCCGATCGAGCTTCAGGGCGTCGAGCACGGCGAGCACGTCATCCCCGAGGCGGTCGGCAGAGTAGTTGTTGTCATGCGGAGCGGGGGAGCTAGATGCACCGAAGCCGCGACGCGTGATGCCGTACACGTGGTACGAGCCACTGAGTTTGGGCGCGAAGTCGTCAAACACGTGCGCTGTATTTCCCCCACCCGCCAAGAGAACTAGTGGTCGTCCGATCCCGCCCCAATCGAGCACCTCTAGCTTCACGTTGGTATCAACGGTAACGAACTGAACTGTGTGTGGGGAAGAGTCATGCCATCCGCCAGGTTGTTGCGGCGCGAGATTCCGCGCGAAAAGCAGCGCGGCAAGGCCGACGAACAAGACATGACGACTCATTGAGCAAAACCTCAGCCACCGATTCTAAATCAAAATCAATCCCGGACGATATGGCTTCAAGACTAGGGGCACAATTCGAATTCTCAGGACCCTTCGGAAGGGACCTGGCCGATGGTCATGGGAGAATGTCGCTCGCTTTCTCCGCCCTCTTTCACCTGAATGGGAACTGAGAGATTGAGTGCGTGGCGAATAGCTGCGAAAACGGGCCGAAAAAGTCGGTTTCTGGCCACTTCTCTCTACTGCCTAGGCAAGTGCTGACTGAATGGCGGAGGGGGTGGGATTCGAACCCACGAGACCCTTTCGGGCCTAACGGTTTTCAAGACCGCCGCGTTCAACCGCTCTGCCACCCCTCCGAAATTAACTTGTTGAATCATTGTAACTTACAGCGCGATTTAGTGACAGTACTGCCCTAGAATTGTGCAATGAAGGGCGGACTGTCACCAAATTGTCACTAAAACTGCCGAGTCTTTCGACCGCCGCGCGCTTGCTGTCGATGTTGGTGTGTGCGTAGCGCATCGTGACGCTGAGGCTCGAATGCCCCAACAGTTCTTTCACCGTCACGATATCAACTCCGCTGTTCACCAGGCGAGAAGCGAACGTGTGCCGCAGCGTGTGCCACGTCACCCCTGAAATCCCCGCCCTTTGACAAGCGAGCCCGAATCCGGTCTTCAAATCGACAAACGGTTTGCCGGTCTCAGGATTGTAGAAGACGACCTCATTCTTTTTGCCTAGCCACCAAGCCTCAAGAACCTGTCGAGTTTCCGAGTTGATCGGAACTTCGCGGATCTTTTCGGTCTTAGTAGCAAAGACAGCCAAAATTGCCCGCTTCAAATCCACGTTCGACCAGCGCAACGAGAAGATCTCCCCAATACGCAGACCCGTATTCAGGGCGAAACGGATCAAGTCCTGAAGGTACGGAGATGCATTTTGGAGAAGATCCTTTTCCTCTTCTGAACTGAGGACGCGAAGCCCGATATTGAATTCGCGGAAGAACTTAACCTTCCGAACGGGATTCGCGGCCAGGAACAGATCCCACGTGATGGCGAGATTGAACATCCGCTTAAGCAAAGCCAGCTCGCGATTCACCGTTGAACCCGATACTTTGGCTCGCCGGTGTACCTTATAGCCCTCGATATCGACTGGAGCCAGTTCGGTGAGCGGCCTGTCTTTTCCAAAGAAACCGGAAAGATGCTCAAGCATTTGTTGGTCTCGCAACCACGACCGCTTGTTTGTCTTCGCATGTTCCATATAACGTTCACCGAATTCTCCGAAGGTGATCTTGACCGGCTGCTTGTAAAGTCCGCGCAAGACCTCCGACTTTCGAAGAGCTAACAATTTGTCGGCATCACGTCGACTGGAACTCTGCGAAGACTCCTGGACTCGGCTTCGGTTTTGGTCATAAAAGTCGATCCAGAAAATACTCCCCCTCTTGTAAATACCCATATGCGGCTCACTTTCTACCCTTTGCCAGCCGCGCAAGGATTCTACCAAGACGACCCTTAGGCCATCTACGGCTGACCACTTCGGCGAGGACGAACTCGGTTTTGGTCGACGAATCTTTCCAAGTCTGCAATGTCAAAGCGAAGGGCTCTGCCAAGCTTTACGAACGAGATTTTCCGCTGCCATACCCACCCATAAAGAGTTGAAACCGTAACCGCCAAAAACTCTGCGGCTTGGCAAACGTCGAGGAGTCGCTGGTGGGGCGCGATTGCACGACGGTCAGCCTTAAGCGGGGTGGCGGAAGTTGGTTCCCTGTCGTTGTTCATCTCGCCTCGAGCCATCTCGCTGACCGCAACCGCGAGTAGCAGTCCGTGGAATGACGAATGTTAGGGCAGGGAGAGACCCTGTCAATTTGCAGCATGGAGGAACAACGCTTGGCTCGGTGGGACATACTATCGGCGTCGAACCATAGAAGAGTGCAATCAACTGGGAAGCTACCACTTAGATCGCCGGACCGCTGGTGAATGACCCGAGCGAGTGATTTCTTGCTGCGCTCAAGCGTTTTTCGCCAATCCATAGTTTCATGGCTAATTTCCGGTTCTTAGCCGAGCGAAGTCTCAACGTAATCAAAAGACTCACCGACGCGCGCTTTCAGATCCTTCAGCCAAGCACCCGGCTTAAGACCGTGGATCAGACGGCCCAAGAAACCGAGCCTTTCAGCCACGTTGCTGCGGTTTCGAAGAATGTCTTCCCTGGCGACTTTGCTGTAGATTGCCAAGAACTCGGACATGTTGGCAGGCCTGGAAAAGAGATATGTGGCATGGCCGAGCTGGGGTGTCTCCACGACTACCGTTCTCTCGAGGTCAAAGATGTATTCGGACCGAAAGAGATAGAGACACCGGGCACGTCTCGAGAGCTGCTTGTAGAAGAAGGCGTCGTAGTCGGGCTTCCAGGTGATCAAAGCAACGTCGAAATCGCCCGGCATGCCCAGACGAGAGCAGAGTTTCTGGAGTTCACCCCTCTCGATCGGTACAGATTCCAGGCGCGCTCGAATTGGATCAAGGGCTTCGGCAAACTCGCCGAACCGATGATGGGTTGTTTGGGCTTCGGCGGCTTGTTCGGCAATGTTTGACGGCAGCGCGACTTCGAGGCGGCTTGGAAGCGCAGTTTCCCACTTCACTAGGTGCCATGCACCCGCCCGGTGTTGATACTTACCGCTCTGAATGAAGGGAGCGTTGACTCCTACCTTGGCGCCTAGCAAATGTTTCCACTGGTTCCAACTCGAGTCCCACGACAGCGGCAATGATGCTTGGTCGAAGTGAACTTCGATCCGGTGCCGTGACTCCCGGAAGATTGCGTGGTCCCCATAAAACGTGATCTTTCGCACCGGCGCTTGAAGCTGTTTGAAGTTTTGCTCGGGCCGAAAGGATAGGATGCGAGACGCGTAAAAAGCCTTCCCGTCTTTCGAGAGATTTCCGTCAACAAGCAACGAACCAAAGCCACCATAAGGGAATAGCACAGGGGTTGCGGGATCACTGCGAAGCGCGTCGTAGCAAGCTCGCAATTCTGGTTGCGCGAGAGTGTTGAAGGCGCGCTCCAACGAATGAAGGTGTTCAGTTGCTGCGTGTGCTGTGCGGAGTTCGAGGCTGCGCAACTTGAAAGCGATGCGAAGCTCTGCCGGCGATACGCTAGGATGAACGCGCAAGAGTTCGTAGAATGAGGGCTGGCGGTCCCAAGAGCGGCGGCGATTGCCGACGTAGAAGTAATCCCTCAGCGCCTCACAAGGGAGGTTAATGGCTGAGATACGCAGGCACGAGCCGCGAACTTCAGCGGCAACGAAGAAGCTATCCCGCCTGTCTTTCTTGGGTTGTGTGACGTAGCCGATCTCTGCCTGGAAGATGTCCCTCCTTCTTTCCTCAGGATTCGTATTGCGAATGTAGATCTGTGTGCCAGCGTCCGTCGTGTCCAGCTCTAGGGGAAATCGCAATTCGTCGCGCACGTGAATCAAAGACGCCAAGAAATTGGAGACCAAGATGGCGGTGCCATCCGCGAAAACGCATTCCGTCTTGGTGCCTTTCGGATTCGTTCTCAGAACCAGTCGCTGGCACACATTAGGTGGCGGGTTGGTTCTGGCCTCGATTGCGACATCCATAGTGGCGCGGACTCTAGCACTGGCCCATCGTCTTGCCAAATAAGTGGGGCCGTTCAGCAATCTTCTGATGCATCGGCTTACGGGGTGTCGGGAACGCCCGACTCCAACCCGTGGTCGGTCTTAGTGCTTCCGTCGTCCGCTCGGAATTCCCCGACACTTTTGAAAAACGCAAGACATAGGAGGCTTTCCATGCGTCTCGCCGGCCGTGAACGTTTGGGCTTCTACCCTCTTCCGATTGCGGAGGCCAAACGAATTCGCAAATGTCTTCAATTTCCCGAGCAGGTCTGCTCGGCTCTTGACCCTTGCATCGGAGAGGGCGTCGCGTTCACAGAGATCACCCGCGATGCAAGGGCACTCCGGTATGGGGTTGAGCTTGATGCACAGAAAGCAACACTCGCCCAGTCATCAGCCGACGAAGTGATTCACGGGAATTGCTTTGATGTGCAGTGCCCCGTCGAATCCTTTTCGCTGATTTACTTGAATCCTCCCTACGATTTCGAACTCAGCGAGGAAAGATCGCAGCGCATGGAGAGGCTGTTTCTCGAGCACGTCTATCGTTGGCTGAAGCGCGCGGGCATTCTGGTGATGGTCATTCCCTCGGACTACATCCGCGACTGCAGTCAGGTCCTGTCGTTCCAATTCAAGGATGTCCACATCTATCGGCTTACCGAACCCGAAAGCGTCAGATACAAGCAAGTCGTGGTGTTCGGGGTTCGCCGCACCCGGCAAGAGAGGGACCGTGTGCAGGATGGCGAGATAACCCGGGCGCGGCTCTGGTATGAAGCTGTGGCGAGAGACCCAGGGAAACTCTCGCCGCTTCCTTCGGAGTCCGACCGTCACTACGCTGTTCCGCGCGGTGCAGCGGTGCGGCTCGTGTACCGCGGCCTTCCTTTGGACCAAATTGAAGACCTCCTTCCGAAGTCATCTGCCTATCGCCAAGCCTCTGCCGTCCTCCTCGCCCCGCAGTCAGACGTCAGCGGGCGCCCACTGACCCCCTTGCATGGCGGGCATGTCGGTCTGCTCTGTACTGCAGGGATGCTCAACGGGATCTTCGGGGAGGGAGAAGCGCGGCATATCGCGCACTGGCAGTCGGTCAAACTCGTCGACAAGTCCGAGGAGGAAGAAGACGGCACCACAGTCATTCGAGAGAAGGAGCGATTCTCGAACGAACTGACGGTGGTCTTCAGCACAGGGGAGATTGCCAGCCTGAAGTAAATCCTCAACGGAGAAAGGACGTGCACTATGAGCGACCGGTGTTATTCAACCCTCGTTTGTGCTGAACGAGACAAAGATGTTTTCGAGAAGATGGGCTACAGACTCGAAGAATCGCAGGCCCTCTCGGTGGACGGCGGCGAAATTCCAGGCGCAGTGGTGATGGCCGCGGAGGAAGCCAACAACGGAAACTACGATGAGTTGACGGCTCTTACCGGTATTCCCTTCATCGTGTGCAATGGGTCGTGCCCTGGCGCCTTCGGAGATCACCTCATTGTTTCAGATGGCAAGGAATGGCACTACTCCGAAGCCCTCCATGAGAGCAACTACCCAGCAGTCCGCGTGGAAGCTGGCGGCGTTGTCCAGGCCGCAGAAGTGGATGAGGCACAGAAATATTGGGCCCTGTATTCCAACGCTGTCGCTGCGATTCGCGCCTCGCGCCGCTGAGCTCAGGCGCGGCAGCGAGCACGGAGGGCATTGGCTTCTCGTCGAGACAGGAAATCATTTGCAGAAGTAACTGTGCACTTCGTATAATCGAACTGGAGAGTTCATCCGATGCCAAGAGCAGCCAAGAATGATAGCATCGTAGTTTCCGCACTTCGGGCGCGCACGAATTTTGGAAATCTTCTGCGGCGCGTCGAAGATGAACGACGTTCGCTCGTGATCGAAAAGCGAGGAACGCCGCGTGCAGTGTTACTGAGCATCCAGGATTACGTGCGACTTGCGGCTCCAGAGCCCGAGGTTCTGAGGATCATTGGCGAGGAATCGGAGGCAAAGGGCACGGACAAACTGAGTTCGCAGCAGATCGACAAAATCATCAGGGACACGCGGGCCAGGCGAACGAAGAGCAAATGATTTCGCTTCGCCTTGTCGTTGACACGAACATCGTCATCTCTGCCGCACTTAAGCCCGACGGACTGCAACGCACGGTTCTCTTGCTCGCGATCACCAAACCAGCCCGGCTCTACGTCTCAGCCCCAATTGTCGAAGAGTATCGGGTCGTCCTGTCGCGACCAGAGTTTAAGATCCGCAAGGGCCTTCGGCAACAATTGCTACAACTCATTGAGAAGAACGCTCGCTTTGTTGCTCCGGTACGACACCTCCAGGTCACAACCGACCCGGGCGACAACATGTTTGTGGAGTGCGCGGATGTTGCGGGTGCGGACTATCTCATCACCGGGAATATACGGCACTTCCCGCGATACTGGAAAAGGACCAAGATCATCACCTCCCGCGAATTTCTCACCCTAATAGCACCTCATCTCCTCGCCTAGGCAGCAACCTTCGCCGACAGAGGCTGTCATTTGGTTCGCAGTAATTCGTAGCATGCAGTGAGTCCCACCGAAAATGCTGTAACGCTTCGGTCTGGGGAGAAACTTAACCATGCAAAACGCGCACGAACGCTTTGGAACCCTCGAATTCACGAAGCGCATGAAGGACACGACCACTCGCGTTCGGGTCTACGTTGATCGAGTCATCCTTGATCCTCCAAAAGACGAACGCGGACAAGCGGCCGCCCATTTGATCTCGCTTATCGGTGGAGACTCCGAGGTCGGGGCTTTGTGGGCAGGAGTGACGGAAGGAGCGTTGTTTCAGATCCATCTGCCGTGCCGCCCATCACTAGGGGTGTCGCTTGGTCCCGAGGCTCAGTGCTTTCGCGGCAGCGCTGCAGTCTCGAACCGAGAACGGCCCGTCCGCCACTTGGTAGCGATTTCATCGGAGCTTGCCAAGACGAAGCCAGGGGTGGACCGAGAGGGAGCGCGAACGATACTGTGTGATGACGATGCTGTTTTCGTTCTGTATCGCGTGGCCTGCCGATTTGGCCTGCCGGTGGTGCCCGCGTGGGCGCCGTGGTTCATGAGAGAACTCAAGGCGCGCAAGGCAATCCGGCCGTTGCTGGGGCTGGGATGCTCACCCGTAGTAGTGAGCGGAAACAAAGATACCTTCCTCAAATGGATCGGGAAGGCGCTGAAGGAAGGCTCAATCCGCATTCCGGAAGAGAATGGCTCGATCACTTGGAAGTTGCCGAGGAGTTTCCTGGAGCGGCAATTATTAGAGGCCGCTTCGGATGCAGGTGCCACCACATAGAATCGGTGCGCAAGCACGCGAGGAAGGAGGGATTTGTGCAAATTGTTCTCAAAGCTTGGAGCAGCAACCCTGACTACAGCACAGGATGTGATTACGCAGTCCTGGAAGGCAGTGAAACGTTCTTGAAGCTCGCTCTGCGTCGAATCAATCTACTCTGCGAGCAGAAGATCGTTGATCCTTCCCTAAATGAAACGTCCTACTGGGACTATTCGGCCCAGTATTTTAGTCCCTGGGTTAACTGCGCCGTGCAGTCTGGAGAGGCCGAAGAAACGTGTTCCGAGTTGGAAGAATCGATTGAGGCCCTCGAAATCGACACTCGGGAAGCAGCGATTGCCTCGAGCGACTTGAGCGTACCGGACAGCCAGATCACCACAGTGGAGTGCGCTCAGATGATCGTGCGCGACGGGGGTATCGCATTCAATGCTCTTCTGAGGCATACCGACATCTACGTGACCACCGCCGAGATTTCGAAACAAATGATTGAATCCGCTCTCGCATCCGCCACCAATTAAACCTCTCCGCTTTCGACACATCTCGTCTTACTCGAACAATTCATGAGGACAACAACATGCAACTCCCCAAGGACATCAACGAATACCTGCGCGTGCGCGCCTCCGAGCTGGCCGATAGAATTCTTCGGACCTACCCGCCACTCCACGGCGTCGGTGATCCCGCATCACCGCTCATCAGGCATCTCCTGCGCAGGCCTTTCCCCGCACAGGTTCTCGCGATGATGGGAGTGGTCAAGCGGTGGCACGAGGCGCGGGGGGCGGCGGTGATTGCGGAATGCGGAACCGGAAAGACACTGATTTCTCTGGGAGCCGTTCACGTCCACAGCGACCGAAGGCCCTTCACGGCCCTTGCCATGGTCCCACCGCAGCTGGTTGAGAAGTGGGCGAGAGAGGCTCTCGTGACGCTACCCCGAGTGCGGGTTTTCTTCATCGACGGCCTCCGCGGCACGACGAGTTCCGTGGCCCACGCGGGCGTCAACGAAGTCCGATTGCACCATGGCCGTATCGTTCGGGAAGGGCTGCGAACGACACTCACTGAGTTGCGGCAGCGGAAGGCGTCTCGCACAGCTCGCGCCCGCTGGGAATCGATCTGCGGACTGCCTGCTCTTTTCATCGTCGGACGCGATCGCGGGAAGCTCAGTTATTTCTGGCGGCACGCGTATGGCTTAGCTCGTTGCGGGCGTTACCAAGGGAGTGTGGTGAACCCCGACAGCGGCTGTCCCATTTATCTAAATGGAGACGGGGAGCGGCTTCTGTCCACCGACTTCGCGAAGGCCAAGTTAAGTGAAATGTTAGGCGGTGCGAATGGCGAGGAACTCGCCAAATTGCGGAGGGCTTTGTACAGCGCGTTGTGGCAGGCGGACGGGAAGAAGGTCCGGCGCTTCGCTCCGGTGGACTTTATCGGGCGCTACATGCCCGACTTCTTTGACTACGCAATCGCCGACGAGGTGCACGAGCTGAAAGGAGATACCGCCCAAGGGAATGCCCTCGGCACATTGGCTGGGTGCGCGCAACGCACCGTCGTGCTTACCGGGACACTTCTCGGAGGCTACGCCGATGAACTGTTCAACATTCTCTTCCGTTTGCAGCCGGCAAAGATGGTGCGGGAAGGGTTCGAGTGCGGCGAGGCGGGACTGCGCTCTTTCACGGAAACCTATGGGTTACTCGAAAAGATCACGGTCATTGAGCCATCGGATAACGCCTGCTCGGACGGGCGCGTAACCACACGCATTCGCCGTCGCCCAGGTGCCTCGCCGCTTCTCTTTGGCCGCTTCCTCATGAGTCTGGGAGCATTTATTTCGCTGGAAGATATTTCCGACGCGCTGCCACCCTATCGCGAAGAAGTCATCGGCGTGGAGATGGATCCTCCGCTGCGCGATGCCTACAAGAAGCTAGAAGAGGACATCAAGAAGGCTCTGCAAGAGCATCGGCGGAATCCAACTGTGATAAGTGTGGCGCTGAACGCGTTACTCCTCTATCCGGACCGCCCGTTTGGCCTCGGTGACCTTTATGGGTACGAATACGATCCCGAGACCAGAAAGCGCGAACGATTTCTCATAGCAGAGACGCGAGATCTGAACCAGAACCACGTCTATGCGAAGGAGCGCCGCCTCGTCGAGGAAGTGAAGTCAGAATTGGCGCGCGGCCGTCGTTGCCAAATTTATGCCGTCTACACGCAGAAGCGCGACGTTACTCGTAGGCTCGAGCGAATTCTCGCCAATGAAGGAATCCGAGTCGCAGTGCTCACGACTGAAGTGCCGCCTGAGGCGCGGGAAGTCTGGTATGAACGCCAACTCCGCGCAGGAGTGCAGGCCGTCATCTGCCACCCGAAACTCGTCCAGACCGGTCTTGACCTGATCGAGTTTCCAACGATCTTGTTTTACGAGACCGGCTACTCGATCTATGTCCTCCGACAAGCAAGCCGCAGGAGTTGGAGGATCGGTCAGCGCCTTCCCGTGAAGGTGAAATTCCTGCACTACGCCGAAACGATGCAGGAGACCTGCCTTCGACTGATGGGCAAGAAGCTCCTAGTTTCTCTGGCGATGGAAGGCAAGTTTTCGTCGGAAGGATTGCAGTCGATCAACGACGAAGACGACATCCTGATGGCCATGGCCCGCGAACTCGTCACGGAGAAAGGGATCGGCGAGCGAGCCGACGCGGTGTGGGCGACACTTCAGAAGAAGCAAGAGGAGATGCTTCCTACACGAGTGGCTGAGGATTTGGAAACGGAGGCCGACCGAAGCGTACCGGAGATTCCGTTGATCGAAGCGACCTCCGCTCCCGTCGACCAATTGTCACCAGTTGGATCGGCAATGGAATCGCCCGGTCGAAAAGGTTCACGGCGGTCGGCCTCGGCCATGCCAGACGGACAGCTCGCGCTGTTCTGAGCAGCAGGTAACAAGAGAAGGAGAGATGCGATGGGGATTCTCGGACTAACACACGATGAGAAGGGCATGGCCCTCGAGAAACTCCCGGTGGCGATTAAGGTTGCCATCGGCGAGGGCCCCGACCCTGACGATGAGAACGGCAATCCGCGAGCGCTTTTTCATTTCATCTTTAAGCGGAAGGTCATGCGTGGGCAATCTGTGTATTGGGAGTCCGCGCCGGATATCGCCGAAGTCTATGGAGAGAAGCCGACCAAGTTGGGAGTCATCTTCCTCCATGATGACCCGAGGGAGGTATTTCCATCGGAATACGCTCTATGGACGCGGAGAGGCCGCTTCTGCCACGGAGAGCTTGTCCAGATCGGGAACGGCAATGGCGTACATTACAAGATGCAAGCAATTCGACGAACAAGGGAGCACCCGGAGGGGGAGCCCTGGCCAGGCGACCGCAAATACTTGGATGGACCACAGAAGGGCCAGCCGGTTGAAGGTTGCGGGTCCGGATGCCCGGAACTAGAAAGCGGCAATTGTGGGCCTTCCGGAGACCTGTACTTCATCTTGGAACGATTTCCCAGCTTGGGCGCCGTTTGCCGACTGCACACGGGAGGCAAGACCTCGGTCCCCAACCTGTCGAATGCGGTAGCACAACTGCATAGCTGGAATGGGGGCCGTTTGAAAGGCGTCAAAGCCACTCTCAAGGTCACGCCGGAGATGCGCTGGCATCCCGTACGAAGCGGAGGCTGGGAAACATCAGTTGTCCCGATTCTGAGCCTGGAGATTGGAGGTACGACGCTGGAAAGCCTCATCACCGAAATGACGGAGCCCGCAAGACTCCTTCAGAAAGCGCAGTCTGGTTGTGCCGGTGAACAGTGCGGGCAATATGTTGTGCGGGAGAGCGAAGAGGAACGCGCGCCAGAGATCGCGGAAGAATTCTATCCGCAGAACAAGGATTTGACAGAGGAGCAGATCTGCGAAGCTGTCGGATCCTCTGAAAAGGCGGAGCAGTGTGCGACTATTTGCGATTTGGCGCGGCGACTTGGGTACAGCGACGCCAAGATAAAGATGCTGCTGGGAAAAGGAGCAAGGAATCCTGTTTGTGTTGAGCGGAGGTTGCACAGCAAAGTGGATGAACGCCCGAGAATGTTGTTTCCCGGGAAGCGCATAAATCGACAATACCTCAAAACGTAAGTTCTTGACTTGCTATCAGGGTTCAGCGATAATCCGGCCCATTTCTCGACGGCGAGACGGCGCGCTTTCCGTGCATGTCTCAAGGAAGGATTCCAAATGTGCCGTAATCCCCGCAGATGCTCACCTAAACTTTCATACGCATTGTTTCGAGTGCGAATCTGCTGCCTACTTAGCGCGATTCTTCTGTCTGTCGGACTTCGTGAAGCGCAAGCTGAATCAACAGACAGCTCCAAGGACATAGTTGTATTTGTAAACGGCGACGTGTTGACGGGCAGCATTTCGGGAACGACCGCACAAGTAGTCTTATTTTCAAATGATTCGGTCGGCAGCCTAAGCTTAAAGTGGTCTGACCTCCAAACTGTGACTTTTCGCCACGCGATCAAAGTTGCCACCTCTAAGTCGCAAGCGGGACAAGAATTCGATGGGGGTATCGTGTCGGTAGTTCACTCCGGTGACAAATTAGACCTCAAGGTGAAAGCGAATCCGGAGGCCAACCCGACTGATCTCGAGGACGTACAATCGATCAACGGCGCGAATCGGTGCGCGAGTGGAATCGTGCAGGCTTGCCCCGGATGGCAGTTGTCCTCTGCAAAGATCAGCGTGGCGCTGCTCGAAGCCACACAAACCGATCAAACGTATGGAGGTTCGATCACTTCTGTAAGGAATTGGAACCCCGACGAACAAGGATGGCCACATCAACGCACTTTGCTCGAACTGCAAGCCAACTACGATGACAAACGCAAAAATAGCAAACCCGGGTCTGCCAACGTTACGCGAGAATACGACGGGCTCTTGCAGCACCTCATGTTCATCGATAGCGACACTTTCTTTGCGTCGACTGTGGCCGATCTCTATCACAACAATTCGTTAGGTTTATACCTCGAACAATCCTACGGCGCGGGACTTGGCCGATTGTGGTTGGGCACAGAATTCGACGCGGACCTTAGATTTATTGGCGAACACTTCTACGGCGCGAATCCCTCTCGATCGCTTGTCGGGTCTCAGCTGTCCGAGAAGCATACATTCGTTCTCGATTTCATCAAGTCCGGAGCAAAGCTAACGGAAACCGCAAAGTACACTCCCGTCTTCAATGCGAGCTCAGCTTGGCAGCTTTCCGGCATTTTCGACTTGACGATACCCATCACCAAGAAACTTCAATTTAGCTCCAGTGTCTCTGACTATTACGTGGAAAATGCGTCGAGTTCTTATCGCAAGAACTACCTCAAGACCACAATCGGTTTGGAGTACACCCCCAACCCCAAGCACTGAAGCTCATTTGCGGGCGTACTTCTGCATTCTGAAAGAAAGAGAGGACAGCAATGGCCAAGAAGCCAAGGAAGCAAGGCACAAGCCGGAAAAAGCGGGGCGCCACTGGTACTGCGGCCCGAGAAGCGATCGCGCCCCTGGCCAAGCCGCACAGGAACTTGAAACTGCATGAATGGCTTGACGAGATCCGTGACCACGCACAAGCAGCCGCTACCGCAGGGAGTCCCTCAGGAGCTTGTCTCGTACCGAATTCACAAACCGGTGGCAACGATTGCGTGTTCACCGACCAAGCTACTTGCACGTCGAAATTGAAAGGCGTTTGGATCGGAGGGCCGTGCGGGCCTGATTAGATTCCGCGGAGGAGTGTCCGACTGATAGTTTTTGGCGTCGGCTTGATCCAATACAGGACGGTGCAAGAGCACATCGGTGACGTCGCACCATGTGCCGGAACGATCCTCGCAGCAGTGATTGAGGGCACTCAGTATTCACGGACAATTGCCGGCAGAGTCCGTTTCTAGGACTGACCTATGACAATGCCAAGAAGTTCGGAAGGCCGTTCGACGCAGAGTATCGATTCCGGCAGACCAAGTCATTTCTTGCGATGTTTCGCTGCGACTGCGTCGTTCGGCTTGCTTATCCTCCTGATCGTGGGATCCCGGGTTGCCATTGGCAATCAGGCAGGTGGTCCAGCGCAATCGGATCTAGATGCCGCGCATTCAACCGGGCGAGTGACCTTTGTCCAAATGACTGATCCCCATATCTTCGACGCTGGTGGGGCCCGTCATGCCGAAGGTGTTGAAGAGGAGGCCCTAGACAACCGAGAGGCCTTTCACTGGGCAGTTTTAGAAACAAACCGGTTGGTGTTGGCAGAACACCGCATGATTGACTTCGTCGTAATTACAGGTGATTTCGGCTTGGAGAACGTGACTCTCCCTATGATGGACAAATTGCCCGGAGTCAAGAAGTGTGATTGTCCCAAGCGAGCCAAAGGAAAGGAAGGGCCGATCGTGGCGGTGCCGCTACGCGAAGCCGCATCCGAAGTGGCGCGGGAACTAGATGCGCTTCTCGTAAAGCGAGTGTACCTTGTTCCCGGGAACAACGATTTGTGTGATGAGAGTCCACGGGATCTGCATCGCTGGGCAGAGTTTGTATTTGCATTAAAGGATGCGTTGAAGGACGAACACGATTCGAGGGACGCCGCGCTAAAGGCGAGTTATCCCACTCAAATCGCAGACACCCTGGCTCCCGAACCACCTGAAGTTGTGGATCTCACCTATAGCCTTCAGGAGCTTTACGCCGCGAAAAATCCTCGCATCCTCCCTCTCTACCCCTCGAATAAGGGCCCAGGGAAAACACCAGATCCGCCCAATATCCATGGCTTTTACCTCCTGGGACTCGATAGTGCTTTCTTCAAACCACACAAGGATGCGGCGGTTCAAGCATTGAGTGACAAAGTCAGTTCGGACGAGATCACGTCTCTAAAGAAACGCATTCGACCGGGTGGCTCCTATCTGATTTTTACTCATATCCCAGATGTCGAAGACCCGCACAAGTCTTCGCCGGGGTCGACCAAAGGCGACGTGTCGACGCCGGACCGCGCTTCTTCCTGGAAGCTTCCGGGAGCCGCACGCAAGACTTGGCACGATCTCCTTGGGGCAAGCGAGGTGATCGCAGTTTTCAGCGGCCATTTTCATGAGAGCAGGCGCGACATTTATCCTCACAATTTCGACTATGCCAAGGTGAAACCAGATGACATCACGTCGCAAAAGATGTGGGTGGCACCTCCATTGGCCGCGAAGTACCAATGGAACTCGCCGCAGGGGAAAACGGCACGAGGCATTCTGCTGGTTACCGTCACAGCGAATGGCGCCATCCGTGTTTCCTCGGAGGACGGAGATGGGGTGAAGGCCGAGCCCATTTGGTTTTCAAATCTCGAGCAGAAGGCCGCTGTCGAAGGCGACGATCTGCTGGCGCAGGCACGCGACGACGAGCGCGACGGCCATTGGGATACGGCAGCTGCGCTATATGCTAGAGCGATGACTTCAAGCGATCCTCGAACACGCACCGACGCCGAGCAGGGCTACAGCCAGGATCGGCAGAAGATGCGTACCTGGTGGTGGCAAACCGGGAGATATTTCCCACCGCTTCGCTGGTGCTTTAGCCACCCGCTTCGATCGCTCATCGGTTGGGGAATCATTTTTGTCATTTTGCTCGGGCGGCTAATCCGGAAGCGTGTGGTGATTTACAACCCGGAGCAATTGACGACAGGCTCACCCGCAATATGGTTGGGCAGCGAGATGCAGAACGCTGGTACGGAGCTCGCCCAACGATTTAAGCGCGAGGGCTTGGCGCACCAAGTGGGTGGCCGCTTCCGCGGGAGCTTCGTCCTTGCCGGACCTTCGTCCGCCTTCGATTCCGTAGTTGGTTCACTCCCCGACGTACATGGAGTTGATGCTAAAGGTCTGGCTAAGTTCTTACTTTCTGTGTGGCAATATTTTGGTTGGCGAGCGGAATCGGGACTGGCTGTATCAAGCACGACAGTCACCGGTCTGACTGTGCGACGCTGGACCTCGGTGACACGTGGCAGTTGGAGGGCGAGTGCCGACATGGGCCAACCTCCAGTTGGAGCAGCACCCGGAGCCACTCCGGATGCCACGAAGGCCCTCACCCAGGTGGCACGCGACTTGGCGTACCACCTTGCAGGTGTACCCTACTCGAAGGATTTGTGACCGCGGAATTGGCGAGGCGATGGCGACTGAGCTCAGTTTGAAATTCACGAACACGGAGAGCTTCAAACTCTTCGCGGAAGGGCTTCGTTCGCTTCAGATCTTTCAGGACGATGGACGCGCTTCCGACTTGTCAGACTCCCGCCAGTACCTTGAGAAAGGCACACGCCGTTATCCCGGTGATGCGCTGACGGTCTTTTATCTGGGCGTTGTTCTTTCGCTGTTCGGGGAAACAGACCGAGACCACCGCGAAGAAATCTGGAGCCGGGCGATCAACAACTTCGAAGCGGTGGCAAAACGAGGACCTCGGTCGCTGCGTGGTAATGCGAGGTACAATAGCGACGCGCTCCAATTGCTACTGAAAAAGTCCTCTCCGAATCGCGTCTCCCATCCGGCACCAACTAAGACTCGCATGAAACGCGCGTTCCAAGACTTCATATCGACATTGGTTCTGCGGTTCGTGCCCACCAATTTCCTTCTGAACATCGCGCCGGGCGCAACGGACGAAGATCAAGCTGTGAGTTTGCAGCAAGAGATACTGATTTCTTACTTAAGAGTCCAAGATCTCGCCGAGTACCAAGTTTTGCAATTCGAAATTGAGGCATCGTCGATCGAGACGAAACTTGACAAAATTAAGGTGGAGATCGAGCACGCGAGTGTTTCGGAGAATGCGCGTCAGGACATGATGGCCGATTGGTGGAACATCCGCGGGCTGCTTAGAAAGGCTCAAGATGATCTTCCCGACGCGGAGGAGTGTTTTAAGTCGGCACTCGCCGTCAAACCCGACTGGCTGCCTGCGAAGAGAAATCTGCTTGAAGCGTTGGAGAAACGGCAGGCCGCGCCTGAGGCCGAAGCTGTGCAGGCCGCGCCTGAGGCCGAGGCTGTGCAGGCCGCGCCTGGGATCCAACGCCTGCGAGCCCAGATCGATGCCGTTGTGAAGTTGGCAGCGCCGAAACAAGAAGGCTGATAGCTTCGTTGGCATGCGACCTCTTATATAGGGATCTGAGCGGAGGCCGCCCAAACGCAACACTGGTTCGAGGACTATTATGGAACGGCAGTCACCCCCGGAGTTCCACCATCGTTTCAGCAGAAGTACGATGACGAGTTTCTTTCACCTGGTATGCAGGGAATCGTAAATTCAGATTATGAGCACCTCCAACAATCGCTCTCGAGTCCCGAGGCTACCGCTCTTGAGGGATGGTCGTTTACGACCGGCGCCTGAATAGAACTTCAAACTTCCCACAAGCGGACTTGAACGAAGCCGCCCGGCGGCGGACGCTACGCGTGAGGCGAACGGAGCAGTGGTTGCTTGATGGTTGAGATATGTTTTGGGTCACAAGGAGGTCCCTGTGACCCATCTACGAAAAATGATGCT
>Ga0209517_10002416_pt1 | contig 26386 bp, 17 predicted proteins | sample PeaSoiMetSII2010_FD_187695 | JGI IMG/M metagenome (GOLD analysis project Ga0209517, IMG submission 187695) | Peat soil microbial communities from Weissenstadt, Germany - SII-2010 (SPAdes) (version 2) | ecosystem: Environmental > Terrestrial > Soil > Wetlands > Peat | place: Germany... | reverse complement strand
GTCGATCGCGCGCGGGACCCACCAGCGGCTGCGCTCCGCGACCATGGCGTAAAGTCGGTCGGCGTTCCGCGCGAGCGAGTGGTCCGTGGCACCAATTTATGAGAGCGTTTAAGATACCTTTGTCCGCTCTCCGGTTCATTGTCTCGATGGTGCGGCTAGACTTTTATAATTACTACCCTTTGCCTTCTTGCCTTCCACCGTGTACTATCCCGCCAAGTGAGATAAGCATGGCTAACAACTCCGCCCAGACCAGCTTCGCTTTCGGGGGCCGAACTCAACCCGCGCCCAAAAACGTAAACTACAGATGAGCTTTTGGACAAAACTGCTGGGAGCCAAGGAATCGCCAAAATCTGTCCCGGCCGAAAGGGGCTCAACTCAGTCCTCCGACGCCTTTGATCCGAAGCCTCCTTCGCTGCGGGCCACAACGGCCATTTCACCCAAACCCGCCCATCGACCGGCCCACCCCGGTACACCATTAGCCCAACCAGCTTATTTTCGTGACGCTGTCCAGCATGGCGACCCGGCAAGGGTCAAGGAGCTACTCAAAGCCAACCCTGATCTGGTTTCCAGCAAAGACGAAGACGGCTGGACGCCCTTGCTCTTTGCCGCCGCTAGGGGCCACAAGGGCGTCGTAGAAGTCCTCCTCGCCAGCAAAGCGAAGGTCAATGTCAAGGGTGAGGCCTCCCAGCTAACCGCCTTGCACCTGGCGGCGGACTCCGGTTACAAGGACGTCACCGAATTACTCCTCTCGCATCGAGCCGACGTCCACGCCAAGGACAGCGACGGTATGACGCCCTTGCACTGGGCGGCTTGTGAGGGTCATAACGCGGTTGCTGAATTGCTGCTCGCCGCCAAGGCCGATGTCAACGCCAAGGCCAACAACGGCACCACGCCCTTGCACTGGGCGGCCAACAAAGCCATCGCCGAACTGCTGCTCGCCGGCAAAGCCGACCTCAACGCCAAGGACAACGGCGGCTTGGCGCCTTTGCACTATGCGGTCCACAAAGGCCGCCGGGATGTTGTGGAATCGCTGCTGGCCAAGAAGGCCGGCGTTGATACCCAGGACCCCAGCGGCAAAACACCTTTGCACTGGGCATCCCAAAACGATCGCCTGGACGTTGCCGAATCGCTCCTGGCCGCCAAAGCCAATGTTAATGCCAAGGAGAGCATCGGTTGGACGCCGCTGCACTGGGCATCGTTTCATGGCCGCAAGGACATGGCAGAGTTGCTCCTGGCCTGGAAGGCCGACGTTCATGCCAAAGATAACGACGGCAGCACGCCTTTGCACTGGGCGGCTGACAAGGAGGTGGCGGAACTGCTCCTCGCCAACAAGGCCGACGTCAATGCCACGGACTGCGGCGGCACCACGCCCTTGCACGCCGCGGCGGATAAAGGCCTCAAGGGGGTGGCGGAATTGCTGCTCGTCAACCTGGCCGAAGTCAACGCCAGGGACACGAACGGGTGCACGCCTCTACATATAGCGGCCTTCGCCGGACACCAGGACGTGGCGGTATTGCTCCTGTCGAGAAGGGCCGAAGTCAACGCCGGGAACAAGAGCGGTCAGACGCCGTTGCACGCGGCGGCGGGGTGTGGCCAGAGGGAGGTGGCCGTTTGCCTGTTGGGCGCCGGAGCCAATGTGAATGCCAAGGACAGCACGGCCTGGACGCCGTTACACCTGGCGGTCTGCGGAGGCCACCAAGCCATGGCGGAAATTGTTCTGGCCCACCGGGCCGAAGTCGATGCCCAAGACAATGACGGCACGACGCCTTTGCACATTGCAGCAAATTGGGGCCTCAAGGACGTGGTAGATTTGTTGGTGGCCCACCGGGCGGAGGTCAACGCCAAAGACAAGCAAGGCACACCGCTCCACATAGCGGCGGCCAAGGGCCACAAGGAAGTGGCTGAGTTCCTGCGCCAGCATGGCGGACATGAATAAAGGCTAAAGACGGATAAGTATGAACTATGAAGTATGAAGCGCAGCACGGGGGTGCTGCTACGCCCCACGATCGAACGGCGTCCCCAGCGCCTTTGGGGCACGCGAGCGGCCGACAAAGCCGGCGAGTACCAGGATCGTGGCGACGTAGGGTAGCATCTGAATGAACTCCACAGGCAAGGGTTTGGCTCCCCAGATACTTACTCCCTGGAGGCGAATTTGCACGGCGTCAGTGAAGCCAAAGAGCAGACAGGCCAAGGCGGCAGGCACTGGTTTCCATTTGCCGAAGATGAGAGCGGCCAACGCCATGAAGCCGCGCCCGGCCGTCATATCGCGCGAAAAAGACGAAGCCAGAAACACCGAGAGGGTTGCGCCTCCTAACCCGGCGAGGGCGCCTCCGGCCAGGACGGCCGCCCAACGGACGCCATTGGTGCGGATACCGGCCGCCTCGAGTGCTTCAGGGTGTTCGCCTGCAAAGCGCAGCCACAGGCCGGCACGCGTATAGCGCATCCCCCACCAGCACAGCCCAACCAGCACCCAGCTCAGGTACAGCGGGGCGCTCTGAAAGCGTTCACTCAACGGGATGGCCGGGGTTGATCCAGTTACATCGTAAAGGACCTTGCATAGGAAAGGAGTTAGGCCCAAGGCCAGCATGTTGATGGCCATTCCGGCCACAACTTGGTTCGCTCTAAGGCGGATGGCCAGCGCACCGTAGAGGCCGGCGAGCACAAGGGCGGCCCCCATGGCGCAGAGGCTACCCAGCCAGGGCGAATGAGTGGACAAGGTGCCCACGGCGGCCGCGAACGCTCCCACCAGCATCAGGCCCTCGAGCGCGATGTTGACCACTCCGGAGCGCTCGCTCAAGAGGCCGCCCAGGGCGGCAAAGATCAGCGGCGTCGCGCCTCGGAGGGTCGATTGCCAGAGCTGCCAAATCATAGGTTGCGCCGTGCCCGCAAACGATCCCACAGGCCATCGGCAGAAACCGATAAGAGAATGAGCGCCTGCAAGACCAGCGACAATTCACGGGTGACGTGCTCCGTCTCGAGGTCGAGCTCCGAGGCGCCTTTGTGCAGCGCGCCAAAGAGCAAGGCCGCCGCGATCACGCCCCCGGGGTGATTGCGCCCTAGCAGGGCCACGGCGATTCCTATGAACCCGTATTCCGGCGAGAAGCCTACTCTAAACTTGCCGGCGTTTCCCAGCACTTCGGCCACTCCCACCAAACCGGCGAGGCCGCCGGCGAGCGCCAGGGCGATGATCCGGATCCGCCCAGGATCAATTCCTGCACCTCGGGCGGCGGCTTCACTCCGGCCCACGGCGCGCAATTCGAACCCCAACGGCATTCGCCATAGCAGCAGCCAAACCAACCAGGCGCAGACCAGCGCGAGCAACAACGCCGTGCTCACCGGCGCGCCACCGAACATCCCGAACTGATGGAGGAGAAACGACGGACCGAGTGGACGCGTCTCGGGGTTCTGGCTTTGCGAGTTGGCCAGCAGGTAAAGCGCTACGTAACTGGCTAAACCGGCGGCGACGAAATTCAGCATGATCGTGGTAATGACTTCGTGGCTTCCGCGCCGAGCGCGCAGCCAGCCGGGCACAGCGCCCCAGAGTGTCCCGGCCAGCAGGGCAGCCAACCCGGCGAGGACGGGCGCCAGCGGCGCGCTCAGCCCGGGCCAAACCGCGCCAACAGCAGCGGCAGCCAGCGCACCCAGAGTCAATTGCCCTTCGGCCCCGATGTTAAACAGTCCCGCCTGAAAGGCGACGGCCACCGACAGCCCCGTGAAGATCAAGGGCGTGGTGTAAAAAAGGGTCATGCCGAGGTCATAGCTCGAGCCGAAGGCGCCTTTGACGAGGATGGCGAGCACGTGCCAGGGGCGCTCGCCGGCGGCAAAGGTCAGCGCCAAGCCCAAGCCCAGTCCGAGCGTTACGGCCAGGAAGGGACGGAGGATGAGATTCTTGAGTTTCGAAATCTGATTTGGCGTGGTCACGCTCCTCCCATCTTCAGGCCAAGCTCCTTCTCCGAAACGTGGCCTCGGGCGAACTCCGCCACGACTTGACCCTCGTACATCACGAGGATGCGGTCGGACAGCGCCAGAACTTCGTCCAGTTCGGAAGACACGAGCAAGACTCCAGCCCGTTCGGTGCGAGCCTGAATGATACGATGGTGGATGAATTCGATTGCGCCGACATCCACCCCGCGCGTCGGTTGCGCGGCGATTAAGAGCCGGGGCCGCCTTTGGAATTCGCGCGCCACAATTAGCTTTTGCTGGTTGCCGCCCGAAAGGTTGCCGGCGCAAAGCGCCAAGTCACGCGGGCGAACATCATAGTCCTCCAGCGCGCGCGCGGCGGCCTGGTCGATGCGCTTCGAATTCAGAAATCCATTGCGCTGAAAGCTGTGATCACGGTGCAAACCGAGCAGAAAATTCTCCCGGACCGGTTCCTCGAGCAAGAGGCCCTCGTGCTGGCGGTCTTCGGGAATAACCGCCACGCCCAGCTCCCGAATTCTCCGCGCCTCCCACCGCGTGACGTCCTGGCCCAACACTTTGATATGGCCAGAGGTACGGCAGAGCGGGTCGCACGGGTGGAGAATGGCTTGCAACAACTCGGATTGGCCGTTGCCTTCGACGCCGGCCAGCCCCACAATTTCGCCGCACCGGACCGAGAAGCCGACCTGCGCCAGGCGGGGCCGGCTATCGTGGGCTGCACCGACGAGGTGAAGGTGATCGAGTTCGAGGGCCGCAGCCCCGAGGGCGGCAGCCGGTGGCACCTCGACACGCAAGACCACTTTTCGGCCTACCATGAGGTCGGCCAATTCCTGCGGATTGGTTTGGCAGGTCTCGACTGTCCCGGTGACGTGGCCGTTGCGAAATACGCTCACGCGGTCGGTAAAAGCCATCACTTCCTTGAGCTTGTGAGTGACGAAGAGGATGGTTTTGCCCTCGTCTCTGAGCTTTTTAAGATTCTCGAACAATTGGCTGGCTTGCTGCGGGGTCAGCACCGCCGTGGGCTCGTCGAGGATGAGGATGTTGGCCTCCCGGTAGAGCAGTTTGAGGATCTCGATGGTCTGTTGCTTGCCCACCGGAAGCTCCTCGATCGGACGCTCGAAATCAACGGACAGGCCATATTGGCGCGACAAACTGTCCAGTCGGGCGCGGCCACCCCGGCGATCCAAGACACCCAGGCCTCCGAGCCGCGCGCCCAGCCTTGCGGCCCATCCTCCCGGCGGTGCAGCGCCGCCGCCTCCCGCCAAGAGCAGGTTGTCGAGTGCGGAAATGGGACCGGCGAGCATGAAATGTTGATGCACCATACCGATACCGCTCGCGATGGCATCAGCAGGCGATTCCCACCGGCATGGGTGCCCGTGCACGTAGATTTCTCCAGCATCCGGACGGAACATGCCGAAGAGCATTTTCATGGCGGTCGATTTGCCGGCTCCATTCTCGCCGATGAGGCCGTGGATGGTACCCGCTTCAGCGCGCAGGTTAACCTCCGCATTGGCCTGCACGCTGCCGAAACGCTTGCTCAACCCACGCAACTCAACGGCGGGCGCGGTGGGATGGCCGGGTCTCATTCCTTGCGCAGATAGTAATCCGGAACTTCGATCTTGCCCGCGATGATGTCCGCCTTAAGCTGCTCCGCACGCTCTCGGACCGCTGGGGTTAGCAACTTTGCGTTGTATTGATCGACCGAAAAATCAATGCCGTGGTTGGCCAGACCAAAGCGCTTGACCCCGCCGCTAAAATTCCCTGCCTTGGCTTCGTCGATGGTTGAATAAACCGCCTCGTCCACGCGCTTGAGCATGCTGGTCAGGATGAGACCTGGCTTGGTCCAATCCTGGTTGGAATCCACCCCGATGGCCAATTTGTGCCGCTCCTCAGCCGCGTCGAAGACTCCGAGTCCCGAGGCGCCTGCGGCGGCAAAAATGATGTCCACCCCGGCATCATATTGGGATAGGGCCAGTTCTTTGCCCTTCGGCGGGTTGTTCCAGGCCTCGCTCGTGATGCCGACGAAATTGGCGGTTACGCTGATTTGCGGGTTGATGCGTTTCGCTCCGGCCTCGTAGCCCAGCGCGAAACGGCGGATTAAAGGAATATCCATGCCGCCCACGAACCCGATTTTCCCGGTCTTGGTGGTCAAAGCCGCGATGGCGCCCACGAGGAACGCCCCTTGGTGTTCTTCGAAGAGAAGCGAGCGGACGTTGGGGGCGGCTACCTCTGAATCCACAATGGCGAAATGCCTTTGCGGAAACTGCGCCGCCACTTTCGTGATCGCTTCCTTTTGGGCGAAGCCGATGCCGATGATGAGGTCGAAATCCCGTTGGGCAAAAGCCCGCAACAAGGACTCATACGCGTTATCGTCGGCAGCCTCGACGAACTTAAGAAAGATACCCAGCTTTTTTTTCGCCTCGTTGGCCCCCGCATAAGCAGAGGAATTGAACGATTTGTCATCCTTGCCGCCTCGGTCCAGCACCAAGCCCACCTTGAACTCAGCCCTGGCCTGGGGCGCGAACAGGACCGCCAGGCCCATTCCCAGGCACGCCACCGGCTTGAGAATGAACCGAGGCGCTTTGAAGCATGTTCGCATCGCCTCTTTCTAGGGGCAACACGGCGCAGGGTCAAGGATCAGCCGTAAAAACAGAAAGGCCGGGCTTTTGACCCGGCCTCTCCGACACATTGAGAACAGCACTAAATTTTTTTATCCGATACGTCGTCGCATCGTTAACACGTCTATAGGTTACCTGATCCCCCGGTTCCTGCCAGTCACCAGTTCTGGGGACAAGGAGGGTGGGTTGGGGATGGTGCGATTTCGGACTTGTTAGACATTCCTTTGGCGCTTGCCCCCGAGATCGAGAGAAGGGCCTCCTCTCCCCGACCCTCTCCTCCCGAGGAGGAGAGGGAGAGGTTTCTCGGAATCAGCGTGTGAAGCGGTTGGGTGGCGCTCTCGGGCACCCGGGGCTGTCGAAAGCGGCAGCAAGCTGAGCAAGCTGCGCGCACTCCATACGCTTCGCGAGGTCGGTGGCCAGGCCAGAGCATAATCCAACGCGCAGGCATTTTGTCAGAATTGCGCCTGGAAACCGGAACTTATTTTGGCACAGACCCTTATCGCCGCAGGAGCACGGCAGCACGGGCGGCGATAGATTTTCGCGCCGAGTTACGGAGGTCCAGCGCGAAGGTTGCTTTGCGTAAATTGCACAAACGCGGACTGCTGGGCCTGCCCGTCTGCCAGAGCCCGCACCGGGGCCGCCCGCATCGGTTGCGCGCCTCAGGCCAACGCTTGCCCTGGGTTGAAGCTGTGCCGAGCCGGGTGGACCAAGTGGGCCATTTGCATCTGCATTTAATCAGTGCCGATCAAGACCCGTTGCACAGCGTGTGGAACGATCTCATCATCGCGCAACATCCCTGCGCCGACGCTCCTCTGGTGGGGGCGCAATTGCGTTACCTTGTCGGCAGCGATCACGGCTGGTTAGGGGCGTTGGGATTCGGTCCGGCCGCCTTTCTCCTGAACTGCCGAGACGTGTGGATCGGTTGGTCCACCCCGGCGCGTTTGGGTCATTTGCGACAAGTCGTGGGCTTGTCGCGAGTACTGATTCGCCAGGAAGTGCGCTGCCGCAATCTGCTCTCGCGCGTGCTGAGTCTGGCGCTGGATCGCGTGGCTGAGGATTGGTATGGGCGTTATGGGATCAAGCCGCTGCTGCTGGAAACGTATGTGGATCGTGCGCGTTACACCGGTCAGTCCCTGGCGGCTGCCAATTGGCTGCGGGTCGGCTGCAGTACGGGGCGGGGGCGGCTGGGTAAAAAGGGGGCACAAAGCATTAAGGACGTCTGGCTGTATTCATTGGATCCCAAAGCACGGATCAAACTGCAAGCCGAAGCAGCTCGGCCGCTGACTCCCTGCCTGCTGGACCAGAGCCTGGCGCAGAAGGATTGGTACGCGCGGGAGTTGCAAAGCTTGGATTTGGGAGACCACCGCCGCAACGAACGGGCGCGGGCCATTCTGCAAGCGCGGTGGGAGCAACCGCAAGCCAGCTTCCTGGGCAGTTTCGGTCATTGGGCTGCGGCCAAAGGCGCTTATGGGTTGATCGAACATGCCAGCGCCGACATTAGCCTGAGCAGTCTGTTGGCACCGCATGCGGAGCAAACGCAACGGCGCATGGCCGCCGAAGCGGTGGTGCTGCTGCCCGAAGATACGACCACCCTCAATTACAGTGGGCTGCGTCAAACCACCGGTTTGGGGCCGCTGGGCGAGCCAAAGGGTCAAGGCCTATGGCTGCACAGCCTGCTGGTCTTTCGTCCGGACGGCATTCCGTTGGGGGTGCTGGAGGCGCAGAGTTGGGCCCGCCCGCAAGACCAGAGCGATACCGACCAGCGCAACGCGCAAGCACTGGCAGAGAAGGAAAGTTTGCGCTGGGTGCAGAGCTTTCAAAAAGCCGTCGCGGCGGGCCGACGCACGCCCCAAACGCAGTTAGTGGTAATCACCGATCGGGAAGGCGATCTGTATGAGCTGCAGGATGCGGTCCAGCAGGCGCCCGCCAATATGCATGTCCTGATTCGCGCCCAACATGATCGGCTCCTGGTTAATGATCAGAAACTGTGGACTTTTATGGGCAGTCAGGCCGTGGGGCTGCGACGCTCGGTCAACCTACCGCGAGGACACGGCCAACCCGCGCGGGAGGCGCAGGTCGAAGTGCGGTGGGCGCAAGTGACGATTCAAGCTCCGGCGGTGGGCTGCAAAAAAAGCTGGCCACCGCTGAGCTTCTGGGCGGTCTGGGTCCATGAGCCTAACGCGCCGGCAGGACTGCAACCGCTGGACTGGATGCTGCTGACAGACTTGCCGGTCGAAGATGCGGAGGCGGCCTGGGAAAAAGTTCAATGGTACTGCAAACGGTGGGGGATTGAAGAATGGCACCGAGCGATCAAAACCGGCTGCGGGGTCGAGCATCGAGAATTTAAAACGGCCGGCCATGTGGAGCGGGCGTTGGCCTTTGATCTAATTGTCGCCTGGCGGGTGCTGGCATTGGTAAAACTGGGACGGCAATTACCTCAGTTGCCCGCGCGGGTGTTGTATTCGGAAGACGAACTCAAGGTGTTGCTCGCCGCCAGCTCAAAAAAAAACGCGTATCACCCACCAGCAGATTCAGCAATTGAGCCTGAGCCAAGCCAACCACTTGGTGGCGCGTCTGGGCGGATTTGCCGACCGCAAAGCCGATGGCCAACCGGGAGTCGAAAGCCTGGGGATAGGTCTACGGAGACTATCGGATTTAACTTGGGGTTGGAAACTGTGTAAAAACAATCAGTAAAGGCGATGAAGATCCGTATAAGGAGCAGGCTCAGCCGGCTCAGCCACCGCACTCCAAAAGGTCGGCGTCGTTCCACGTTGCAGTGCGTCCCGCGGATTCCTCAGCACGTCGGCGGCTGCCTACACTTTGTTTGGGCCTGTCCGATTTTGGGTTCGGTGGTTACCATCTATTGTGTGAGCAGTACGAGCGACCAGCAGTTGTTGCGCGATTACGCGGAGTGCCATGCTGAGACGGCGTTTGCCGAGTTGGTGCGCCGGCATGTCGATTTGGTGTATTCCGCGGCCCTGCGAATGGTGAGCGATGCGCACCTGGCGCAAGACGTGACGCAAGGTGTGTTTATGGCCTTGGCGCGCAGTGCCCCTCAATTGGCAGACCGTCCGGTTCTGGCGGGCTGGCTGCATCGCACAGCGCGGAACCTTGGCGCCAACGTAGTTCGCTCCGAGGTACGGCGCCGCACCCGCGAACAACATGCTTGTGCCATGAACGATTTGCTTCGCACAGAGACCGAAACATGCTGGGACCAGGTTGCCCCGCAGCTCGATGCCGTCCTGGGCGAGTTAAGCGAGAGCGACCGCGACGCCCTTCTGCTGCGATACTTTCAAGGCAAATCGGCGCACGAGATGGCGGAAGTCTTGGGCGTCAGCGCGGAGGCTGCTCAAAAGCGGGTCAACCGGGCAGTCGAGCGGCTGCGCGAGCTTTTCACGAAACGTGGCGTGGCTGTCGGCACCAATGGACTGGTCATCGGTCTCTCGGCCAACGCCGTGCAGAGCGCGCCCGCCGGATTAGCCGCAACCGTTTGTGCCGCCGGCCTCGCCGTCGGCCCTGCTTTAACTGGCGTCGTCGCCAAAACCACCCTCCTAACCATGAACTGGATCAATGCCAAAGTTGTTATCACCGTAACGGCCGCTGTGGCTCTCGCCGGCACAGCTGTGCATGTCGTCGAGCGAAGGGACGCGGACCGCCTGCGCGCCCAAAACCAAGACCTGCTGTCGCAGCAGGCCAATACGGCCAAGGAGCGAGACGAGGCCGTCTCCGCGCTCAGCGCGAAGAGCGCCGAGCTGCAACAGGCTCAGAACGCGAACCTCGAGCTGCTTCGGTTGCGGGGGGAGATAGGCAGCCTGCGCAACCAAACCAAGGAACTCGAAGCTCTGCGCAAGCAAAACCAGCAATTGCGCGCCGCCGGAACCAAAACCACACCCGGCGGCCAATCAACTGAGCAGGACTCGGACGCCGAACCTCAACGCGAGGCGGTTTACGCAAAAATGAACGATGCGAAGCTCTTGATGTTAGGCATGCTCATGTACGCCCAAGATCACCAGGACCAATTCCCCACCGACCTTACCCAGACCTCGAACTATCTGGCGAAAGCCGAGCACCCTCTGACTGGAACCAACCAATTTGACCTGGTGCTCCAGGGCACGATCAACAGCGTCACCAACCCTGGGGCAACCATCGCGCTGCGCGAACAGGCGCCCGTGTTAGTGAACGGCGTGCGGTGTAAAGCCTACGGCTTTGCCGATGGCCATGCGGAGTATAAGCGGGAACCGCCCGAGGGGTTCGAGGCCTGGGAGGCGCAGCATATCATGACGCCCGCGGCAGGAGGGCAGTAGTCGCCCCCGACGCTTTCACTGTGCCGGCGTAATTTTGATGCCGAGCTTGGTGCGCAGGAACGACTCGGTCTGGCTGGCCGAGCCGTGGTTGGCTTCCATGTAACCGGCGGCGAGGCCGCTGGTGTAAGCGGCGGAGGTCGAAGTTCCGGTCACATACCATTCTTGGTTGTCGAACAGGACCGGCGCCGTGCCCGGAGCACCAAGAGGAATCCAACTGCCGCGGTTAGCGTAGGAGTCGAGCTGACCTTGATCAATCGCTGTCACCCCCATGACACCCAAATAGGCCGCCGGATAAAAGGGCGTGGTCACCGGCGTGTTGCCGGCGGCGGCGATAAACACAATATTGCTTGCGATCGCGGACTGGATGACGCTTTGCAGGAACGAACTGTCGCCATCGCTGCCTAAACTCAGATTGATGGGATTTCCGCCGCCGTTGACGGCCGTGACAATCCCGTTGGCGACGTCAAACGTGCTGGTCGTCGGGTTCGGGCCATATACATCCACGGGCAGAATCTGCACGGAAGTGCTCCCCTGGGAATAGGAGGACAGGCTGCGCAAGATCGTTTCGGCCATGGACGTGCCATGCGCGGGAGAGTTAGGGTCGAGCTGCGGGTCGCCCGCGACCGACTGTTGCTTGAGCAGGAAGCTGTCCAGCCCATTGCCCAACGGCTGCACGGCGGTATCCACCAAGCCCACGATTACCCGGCCATCGCTGGGCGGGGGCTTAAGCTGCAACTCCGGCGCAGGTATAGCCGTCGAGAGCATCGGGCTTGCGCCGGGTGGACGATCGATGGAAAAGTTGCTGTCCACCGAGGTAACCTCCGGGTTGGACGCGAGTTGGGCCCGCGCCGCCTCGGCCGCGTCGGCGCTATCGAACTGCAACCGATAGGCGTTCAGGCTGTCGATGTGGCCGGTGACTTTCGCGCCGAGCAGCTTTGCGAGATCTTCAATCTTGGCCCCTGGTTTGAGCCGGACGATCAATTCGTTGGGAATAATCTTCGCCTTGCCGTCCTTCTCGGTGGTTTTGATGGGTTGGACGCGTTGCGTGGCTGCCTGCATTCGGCTGCGGAATACAAAGAGCTTAGGACTGGTATTGGTCTGCGGCACCATCGCGAAATTCAAATCACCCAGCAGGAGGTGCAGGGCATCCCCGGGCGGCAAGTCCTTGAACTTGGCCGAGATGGTCTTCGAGGTGTCAGGCTCGACAAACACGTGCCAGCCGGTAGCCGAGGCGATTTGTTCGAGTAGCGGGAAGAGCTCGCCATTCTTGATATCGGCACTGACGCGGTTTTGGTTCGTCTGCCACGTTAACATGTCGGTGGCGAAGCCAGACAGGGCCGATAAGCCCAGCCAGACCGCCGCCAAAGTCCCCCAAACTCGGCTCGTTCCCCACCCACGAGAACCAAAATTACTCATGTCATTACGCCTTTGAACTATCCGACCGTTTGCAAAGGTTGTCCATTCAAAGTTTCATTCACTCTGCACTTGATAGAAACGCACCGACGGCGCCGGGCTTGGGTCAGTCCAAATCGTGGGCGAATTGCTGGCCGTAACGGTGGCCGTCGAATGGAAGCCCCGGGCCAGGTTGGTGGCGCTGAGGATATTGTAGGTCCGGCCAACCGTCGCCGGCCAAGAGAGCCTCGGGGGCTTGGCTTTAATGGACACGGAGAAGGGCGGCTCGGGAGTATTGATAAGCTGAATCCATTCGGTTTGAGTGCGATACTGCAAGCCGCTGGCGGTGGTCACAACCGCGTAGAAAGGGTGCAGGCCCAGGTCGAGGTTGGCGCCGGGAATCGAAAAGAGGGCGCTGGACTGGTTGGTGACAACCGCGAGCAGTCCACCGGTGCTGAACAGTTGGATTTGCGCTACGTCGTTGGTGTTGGCGACGACGGAGAATTGAAGAGTGGCGGTTACGAGCGTATTGCTGCCCCCGTAGAGAGTGGTAAACGTGGCGCTGAGCGGGCCGTTCGTGACTTGCACCGTTTGGGTCACTCGCTTCTGCGTGCGCACATGGCTACCTTCGTACACCACGGCCGTCAGGTCGTGAAACCCATTGGCTTGGGCGGCCGAGTTGAACGGGAACGTGAGCGAAAGGTTAGTCACACCTGCGGTGACGTAGAGGTGGTTGCGCGGTTCGAGGTCGGAGAGGTTCTGATTGAGCGGCTGCGCGCCGGCGGGTTGCACGTCATAGCCTGCCGGACCGGAGATGGCCGCGCTGATTTGGGACGCATTCCAGCCCGGAGAATTGGCGTAGAGATTGAACACAACGATTTCGGTCGAGCCCGGGCTGCCCTGGGCCAGGATGAGGTCGGAAGCGGTCAGACCAGTCGGCGCCTGCAAACTGGGGCTGGCATTAGTATTGATGAGATCAAGTAACGACTGCGTTTCACCCGCGAGATCCTGGCTCCCTGTGTTGGTTACCGCCAGGCTCACCTGCGTGCCGTTGGTTTCAGTGACGGTGATTTGCAGCACGTCGCCACCGGCGGGATTGGCCGTAATTGCGTAGCCGTCAACGCCTTGGGCAAGCGTGTCGAGAAAAGTGCTCCGGCTGGCCGTCAAGAAGGTCGTGGGCGGGGGCCCAACTCCAATCGAAGTGCTTGCCAGCACCGGCACCTGTGCCCCGCTCTTGGTCATGTCGAAGGACTGCAATTCGATCCGGTCACCATAGGCAAGGGCGGCGACCTTCGTTTCATTAGTATAAAACGAGTTGTTGAGCGCCGCGGTGAGATCGCTCGCCACCGAGCTGATGCTGGCGCCCGCGGGGACAGTGTAGCTGGCTGTAAACCCGTTCAGGGTGACCGAGAGATTGTTGTTCTGCCCAGGCGGGATGTTGGTGAGCGTCTGCAAGAACGTGCCATCCACGAACAGATCGACTTGCTGGAGCGGATGTTGAGCGTCGCTGGCCGTGAAAAGCACGGAGAGATTGGTGGTGCCGCTGATCAGCGAATTCGAGTTAAGGTTATTCCATGAGCCGGCTGCCGGTTTCGCGAACGGGGCGGCTAACGGTTCGCCCAGCAGCAGGCCCTGGTAAGGGTTGGTGATGCTCTGATAATAACACTCGGCCAGGCTGAAGCCGCGCGCCTGGTAAAAGTAATCCTGCGGTGTCGGGAATTTTTCCAAATAATTGCACGGCTCATCCACGGTGCCGTACGTGCCGGACGCGCCCGCGAGAAGAAAGGAAAGAATGTTAAGCTGGGCAGAATTGCCTTGGAAAATCACTCCTCCGTAGGAGGTCAGATTATCCGCCATGCTGCCCGGCACAAACGAGACACCGCTGATGGGGTAATTGTAACCCCCGGTCTGGGCGCCCAGGATGGTGCCAAACCCCTCGATCCCGTAGCTGTTGGTTGGCTCCATGGAATAATTTCCCCTTAGCCGAGTGTTGAAAATTGCATTGTCAGACAGCGCGTAGCGGACGTTGCGGGCGGTGTCGATGCTTTTCGCCAGATACACCGTTTCAGTGGGGAAAGTGCTGTCGCTGGCCACCCCTTGATCGACGACGAGCTTAGCCGAAGGCAGGTTGCTGGCAGTGATCATCATGACCAGAAACGAATTGCTGTCCGGGCTTATTGGGGGTGTTTCGCGGAAGATGCCCTCGCTGCCGGCGTATTGGTTACTTGACCCTGCCGCGATTGAGCAAGGGAGGTTGGGATCCGGTTTAAAGCCGTAGAACAGCGTGGAGGTCGTGCTGTTGATCGCCGCCGAGGAACTGTCCGTAACCCGGTAGGGAATATCCATGGAAAGCACCACGTAATCGATCTGGTTGGTCAACTGACGGCTGGAGAGCATGGCCAGCAAGGGGTTGAGCAAGTAGTTGGTGAAATCCGCGTTGGCCCAATCCGTGTTCGTGCCGGGCCAATCAATGCGCAAGTAGTTCTGCGGCGGCACATTGCGCTGTTGGCAATAGTAGTTGCCCAACTGGACGGAGTTCGTGCTGTTCTGGTTCACCACCACCACCACGTTGAGGCCGCTCCCCCCGCCCCAGAGGCGCGTGGCCGCCAATCCGGCTCCCGCCCACATGGCCAATGCTTTAATCCTATGCATTCGCATGGCTTAAGGCTCGCCTTAAAATTCTGAAGAGTAAAGCAGCAGATTCCTCAGTTCTGGGTGCCTTCCGCCCGGCAAGAGCGGCTGCCACGCTCTGCCCACACAGTTAATTGGCAGATCAAGCCGCCTACCCGTAATCGTACGGAGCCGCTCTCCGAAACGGCTCGAGTTGAATCATCGGGCTGACGACGGAGATTAGAAGCATGATTCATTTTCGCGTGGTTAGGGCTGGGGAATGCGAGGTCTGACAGGCTTAGTGAAGAGTTGGCAACGGTCACCGGTCTGCCAAGCAGAGACTTCAGACTGGCCTCGGAGCCGGGCTAGAGTGCCAGTGGCACAATCCAGCGGTCCGCGTGTCCTGGCCACTTGCGCTGCGATGTTGGGGATGTTGCTGGGGGTTTTGCCGGCGCGCGCCCAGGACTTGCGGGAAACCAATCTATGGCAGCCTGCCGAACCTGCGGCCACCAATCACGCTGCCTCCGAGCTTTGGTTGGCGCCGCAGGTTTTCCGCGCGTTCAGGCTCCATCATGGGACACTGCATTCGAAGCTGGCGCTTGCACCCAAGGAAGCTCAACAGAGCGGGATGCCAACCGCGCTCATCTCCCTGCCCATGCCAGATGGCAGCCTGGCTCGCTTCCGTTTTGTCGAATCGCCCGTAATGGCGCCGGAGTTGGCGGCGAAATTTCCCGAAATTAAGACTTATCTTGGGCAGGGCATTGACGACCAGGCGGCGCGGGTACGTTTCGACTTCACCCCGGCTGGTTTTCACGCCCAGATTCTCTCCCCCCGCGGCGCGGTTTACGTCGAACCATACCTCCGGGACGACACCAACGTGTACGCGGTTTTCTACAAGCGAGAATATCAGCCTGCAACTCAGGAATTCCAGTGCTTCACGCCTGGTAGCGATTCGGGACCCACGCCTCATCCAGCCGGCGGCCCCTTGCTGGTGTCGGCCGGAAGTCTGCGCACCTATCGATTGGCATGCGCGGCAACGGCCGAATACACGCAGTATTTTGGAGGCACGGTGGCCGCTGGTTTGGCCGCCATCGTAACGGCAGTGAACCGGGTGACGGCTGTGTACGAAGCGGAGTTGGGCATTCGGTTGGTGTTGGTCGCCAACAATGATCTGCTGGTCTATACCAACCGCGCCACGGAGCCCTACAGCAATGGCGACCCCTCGGCGTTGCTTTACCAAAACCAAGCCAACCTTGACACGTTGATTGGCGATGCAGGCTATGACATCGGCCACGTGTTCGGCACGGCGGGAGGCGGCCTGGCTGCGGTCGCCGTAGTTGGGGTTTCCGGCCTAAAAGCCGAAGGCGAGACGGGCATTAGTTCTCCCGTGGGTGATGCGTTTTACATCGACTATGTTGCGCACGAGTTGGGCCATCAATTTGGGGCGTTTCATTCATTCAACAGCAGCGACGGAGCTTGCGGATACGGTAACCGCAATGGCTCAAGTGCCTACGAGCCGGGCAGCGGTTCTACCATTATGAGCTACGCAGGCATCTGCGGAAGCGACAACTTGCAGCCTCATAGCGATCCTTACTTTCATTCCGCCAGCTTGGACGAGATAATTTCCTATACGACCACGGGCGCTGGCAGCAGTTGCGGCGCGGTCACTTCCACGGGTGACAGCACCCCTTCGGTGAGCGGCGGCTCGAACTTCATCATTCCCATGAGGACCCCTTTCACCCTCACTGCCACGCGCAGCGATGCGGGGAGCAATGAAATGACCTATTGCTGGGAAGAGCGCGACCTGGGGCCACCCCTTGGGCTCACGACGTCGGACAACGGCCTCAGCCCGCTGTTCCGCTCTTTCCTGCCCACGAACAGCCCCGCTCGCACCTTCCCACGCTGGTCGGCCCTTCTCGGCGGCAGTACTATGCCCGGCGAGATGCTGCCCGCGACTGGCCGCACGATGAATTTCCGCGTTACCGTCCGGGCCAACGACGCTGGTATCGGCGGCGTCAGCAGTTCGGACATGCAGGTGACGGTTGCGTCCAACGCCGGCCCATTCTCCGTCATGGCGCCGGCTGCTGGGGTCACTTGGTCGGGCGCTCAGACGGTGAGTTGGAATGTTGGTGGCACAGCCGGCGCGCCTGTCAATGCCTCGAACGTAACCATCCTGCTTTCGACGGACGGAGGGCTTTCCTTCCCAATCGTTTTGGCCAGGAACGTGCCCAACACCGGTACCCGCAGTGTTCTGCTGCCGAGCCTCACCGCCTCCACCGCCCGGCTCATGGTCCAAGCCGATGGCAACGTCTTCTTCGCCCTTTCGCCTGGCGACTTCTCGATCGCGTCTTACGCACTCCAGAGCATGCCGCCCGTCTTGCAGGCGCCGCTGCTCTCCAATGGCGTAGCGATCCTTACCTGGAGTACCCTCCCAGGCCAAAGCTACCGGGTTCAATACAAGCAAGACTTGACCGATTCAGCCTGGAGCAATCTCGCGCCGGACGTGATCGCTGGTGGCCTAACGGCAACAGCAACCGACCCGCTTGCTGCCGCGGAGCGCAGGTTTTATCGAGTCCTTCTCCTGCGCTAGCCCCGGTAGATCTCCTTCACTCGGTCCAGGATCACCTCCGCAATTTGCGGCTCGCTTCCCACGCTGGCTGAATACCATACCAATTTCCCCTGCCGCTCGGTGGGATTGCGCCAAGGCGGCAGACCGCTGCTGAGCCGCTGCTGAACGATCCGCTCAGGCTCGCCCAGCAACAAGGGAATATCTTCCTGAGCATGCTCTCCTTCGCTAATAAAGAAGGGGAGCACGACCACGTTCCTGGTTTGGGCCATGGCGAAACAGCTCCCGATGCGCGGCTCTTCTTCTAGAAACACCGCATGAACCGCAGCGTAAACGCCCCGCGTCGTGAGCCGGGCGACCTGCATTTCGATAGCTTTGCGCGAGTTTTCATTCCGCGGCGTCCCATGGCCTGCGATGAACAGGGTGATCTCCTTGGGCTGCGGTGCCCGGGGGAACGGAGCTTTCTCGACCACGGCGCGCGCTTGGGCCAGGAGCACGCCAGTCATGCTTTCATGGGTGCCAATGGGCTTGCAATAAAAGAGTGTTTGGTTGCCGCGCCGCTGCATGCGGTCGTAAGTGGCTTGGCCTGGCTGCCGGAAGCCCAGCGCCTCGGGGATGACCGTTTCACTGAAAAAACCTTCGCTGATGAACAAGGGCAACAGGAAGACGCGCGGAGTCGCCAGCCCTGCGACGACCTCGATGAGACGCGGTTCCTGTTTCCAAAAGGCCTCGCGCACCTCCGCGAAGCAGCTTCGGCGCCGCAGCTCGGCTGCCTGGCGATACACGGGGGCAGCAGACTCGGCGTTGGCCGTCGAGCCATGTCCAAACAACACCAGCGCCGCGTCGGCAAGCTTTTCTTGATCCACGTCTCATGCATAGTCCAGGAACCTCGGCCAGGCAAAGATTTTGCGCCCCCCGACCAGCCGAGCCGGTGCAGCGAGCCTGATAAACGAAGAGAGATGACGGTGGTCATCTCTCTTCTACCTGTCACTCAGATTGAGTGATCCGGCTTATCCAAAACTTCGAATCACCCTCCTGTTCTGCTTGAGCAATTCCAGGCTCAGTGAGGAGGATTGGGTTGCAGAGTATTCTGCACATACCACCATCCAGTAATTTGACCCGGCAGGAAATTCGCCCCGACCGGCCCTTTGCCCCAGTAATAATCTTGATAATCGGAGAGCCCGTCTGGTCCGAAAGGTCCCATCGCCGCCGGAGTACCATGCGCCACTCCCGCAGTCTGGGCTGCATTGAACCAAGCCTGCAAAACCGTTTGCGGTGGTCCATTGACGCCCAGCATATTCAACGCGAAATCCTTTTCGAAGCTCCCGTCGCCAACTTGTTCCTCTGAATTCCAACCCGTCATAATGTGCAGACCGCCGAAAGCCGGACTCCAGCGATCAACGGCATAGACGCCATAGCCATCGTATTCATCCAGCACGTCGCAACAATCCATCGCCAGCCAGCACAGCCCGTCGTTTGGGCCGACAGGGCACCACGACCCGTTATAGTTGACGCTATACGAATGAGTGTTGATTGTGTCATTGTTCTGGTCCAGGCCGATCACGACGGTAGTGCTCGAGGCAGAAGGCTGTAACAGTTCGGCGGTCGGATATTGGGCGATCGTGGCGCCCGGTTGGCTAGAACAAAAGCCATTGGCCCAGCCGTCGGTATTATTCAACACAATGCTGGCCGAGTTGACGCCCCAGTTAGAGTAATCCGCGTCGCCGTACACCCAGGGAGTTGCCTCCAGCGTCCCCGGCGGATTTGGCTCGATGAAGTCTCCTGGCCACGCTAAATCGCCCATCCAGCAGAAGCTCTGGACGCCGCCGCCGGCATTGGGCGTCCCCATCCCGTCCTGCCAACCGATTCGATCCACTGCGAAATCTGGTTCGCGCGGGCTCTCGCAGCCATAGCTGATCGGGACATTGCCTTTCGTCGCCGGAATGATCGTCGCCACCACCGAGAGAACTTGGCTGGCATATACCGAGATTCCGTTGGCATCGGTAACGGTCACGCCGACCGTCTCCGTATGCGTCAACATCGGATTGACCAGGCGCAGCCGGAAAAACATCTGTGCGGCAGTGGTGGCAACCGTGACGCTGTAGCCATTCCCATTAGTTTCAATCGGGCTGGTTACTTGGGACCAGGCGTTGGATCCCAAGGTAAGATCGGTCGCAGACTCGAGCACATACGCGTCGGGACCGGGGTCCGGGCCCGGACCTATCGGATGGGGATTCCAATAGATCACCAGGGCGCCCGGAGCCGATGCCGGCATGACCTGTAAGACTGGAGGAGAAAAACGCACCACCGGAGTGTAAATAAGATACGCACCGGAATTGCTGGTCGTAATATTGCCCGGCACGCCCCAACTGTACGTATAGGGTGGTGTTCCCCCGACAACTGAAGCATTGGCCGCAACCTGTGTGCTTCCTTGGACATAGGCCGAGAGGTTCACGCTTGGAACAAAAGCAGGGTCGTCCGTGGCCGGAATCATCCGTACCTTGAGATTCACTGGTGAAGTTTGGCCCGTCAGTGGATTGGTCTCGTAGAGGGTGCCTTGGCACTCATACCAGGGCAGAACGTTGGTGGGATTCCACGGCACCGGTGGGCATTGGTAACAGGGCGGCCACGGCAGGGGAGGCCGGAAGGGGGGCACCCAATAAACCAGTTGCGCAGTTATCTGTGCGCTGGCTGGCAGAAGCCGTGCCACGCGGTTGATGGCCTCTGTGGCGGAAATGATCTCTACCGTCGGTCCCGGCGTCAACTCCCGCGCTGAGTACAGCAGGCGTGTGGTGTTTCCGTAACCGTCAAACGCCGCCTGCACCTGCATCCCCGGCCCGATGACCGGATAGCCGTTGCGATCATACATCAGGTAATTGACTTCGGTATCCAAGGCGTGCGTAGCAGACAGGATGGCCGAGCCACTGCTGTAAAACCCGTTGAAAAGGGTGAAGCTGGTCACGGGAATGCCGTAGATGAAGCCGTTATAAAGCGACGCTGGGACGAGGTACGCGCCAGACAATGCATTGCTGAAGACCGCCACTGCCGTGTTCGTATCGAACACGGGCCGGTTGTTGAGCGCCTGAAAATCCACCCGCTGGAAACTCAGTGGGATCGACGGGTCCTGGTTCCTGGTCACCGCCTCGAGGCCGCTAATGACAGTGGGATCCGTTTCGGCGACAGTGGGGATATTCAGCCAATTGGTCGGATCAATGAATGAAACCAGCCCATTGCTCACTACCAACCGGTCGGCAGGTACGTTCAAGTAATGGGCCAGGCTCTGTGCCTGGGAAAGACTTGCACCGGCTTTAGCGACCTGGTAAACGGGAAGATATAGATTGGTTTGCGTGCCAGACTGCCCCACCACGCTGATATCGTCCAGGCCAAGATAGCTCGGATCGTCACGGAATCCGAACTCCAGCAGGCTGTTCGTTCCCGTCGCGGTAACCACAAACTGCAAGTTAGTCCAGCCGACTGCGGGGAGATTGGTTTCATCAAAAATCGTGGTGCCGTTCCATTGCACGAGGAACTCATTGGGACCGAGTCCATCGGGGCTATCCAACCAAAACGAGATCTGGTTAGACGTTCCGGGCGAAGTGCTCACCGTCTGAGATAAGTATCCCAGCGTACCCACCGGCCCGAGCTCTGGGCCATACTGTCCGGAGTGGACGTATAAATAATTGGTGCTCACCGAGACCCCATTGGCGTTTCCCGATTGAGTCCAATCCGCAAAATCGCCAGTTTCGAACCCACCGTTCTGGACTAGGTTCGCCAAGCAGGCGGACGTCGCCGCGACCAGCGAAAGGCAGAAAGTCGTCGCGCGACGCAAGCGCGTACAACTGACTTCGCCCGCGAGTTGTCGTTTGGGCGGGGTCCACAGCTCGGTTAATGATGTCTTCGCGCGTATGATGACTTTGCAGGCATTCATGTTTTCGTTGTCTATTATGCTTTCCTCCGTGTGTCTCTCTGGAGCGCGGTGGGTAGCGGGCTGGCCGCCCGGTCATCGTCTCCAAAAGGAATACGCTCGGGCGGGGAAGACTTGCAAAGAGAAGGGCGGACCGTATATTGGAGGCGTTCAACTCAAGCACAAACCATACTAAACCTATGCCAAACCAAGTCGTCTGGTTCGACATGCCCGTGCAAAATCTCGACCGCGCGGTCACCTTTTATTCCGCCGTCCTGGGCGCGCCGGTAACCAAACAGCAGTTTCAAAACATGTCGTTTGCCGTCCTACCACATCAAGGAGAGGAGGTGTCGGGCTGCCTGACTCCGGGTTGCGACGGGGACGGAGCCAAGCCTTCCCAGGACGGAGCGCTGCTCTATTTCAACTGCCAAGGCCGCCTCGACGCAGCCATCGCGGCGGTCGAACCCAGTGGTGGGAGGGTCTTGCAAGCCAAGCACCCCATCGGCCCCTATGGCTTTCGTTCGGTCGTGCTCGACAGCGAGGGCAACCGCATTGCGCTGCACTCGACTTGACGTTGCCGTTATTTCAAGTGCGGCAACTTCTCGAGCACCAAAGGCAGCAAGGCCAGGCTCGTTGCGTCGAACATTCCATGGGCTATGACCGCCGGCCAAATCGAGCGGTGCAGCACCATGATCGATCCCAGGCCCACCCCCAACAACGCCGCCGCCAGCACCGCCAGGGGGCCTTGTGGCAAGTGGCCCAATCCAAACACCACGGCGGCCACCAGAACCGCGCCCAGTTGGCCTGCGCGCGAGCCGAACTTCCCTGGCCAAAGCTGGCGCAGTCCGGCCAAGAAGGCTGCGCGCCACAGTTCCTCGCGCAGACCCGCCACCACGAAGCTTACCAGTGTTAAGGTGAGCCAGAAGTAAACGGGATTGTTGCGCAGCGACGCAACGTCCACGATCGTTTCCACGTCTGGCCGATTGGCCAGCACAAAATTCTGCAAAGTCTCAGGCGTCGCCGCTCTCGTCAGGAGCGCCGCCATGGCCAGGACGAGGAGGATCAGGCCTAGTGCCAGGCGGATCGCGGCGGAATAGGCCACGCCCAGTGGCACCACCCAAAAACCTGGACGCCAGCGAAAGAGCAATTCGTCACGCGAAGCTCGAGAAGCGACCCAAGCCAGCCCAAAGACGGCGGCGAACAAGCCCAACCCGAAGCCGGAAGAGGTAAGCAGGCCCTTAGCACTGTGGCCGAGGGCAGGTTGCCCGGCGCCGCTTCGCTGCCAGCCAATCACCCCCAGCACGATGGGATAGGCCCCGATGAGCAACAAGTGAATCCACCAGCGGATTCCTTCAGCCGCAGGTCGCGCTTCGATCGATGGGGTGGCATCACTCACAAATTCTGCTTAGCCTTCCGCGGATGCGAAAGCAAGCGCTTTGCAAGGGCAAGGCTTACCAGAGGTCGCTACGCGACTCAATTTGATTGTCGTGTGGGGTTGATCCGTGGGCTAAAGCCGCACGGCTAACCTCAGATCATCGCTCCGCGATGGGCCAAAACTATCGCGTGATCGAGACTATAAGATGTATTCAGGTATTCACTTCGGCAGCAAACATGGCCGGAAAACAGTTACGGCGAAGAATTTTGTCGTGCGCCCACCAATGGCGCTCAACGCATTTCGGACTTTTATCCTTCGGCCGCGCGATTAAAATCCGGACATGAAGATCGAATCTCTAACCGTCGGGCTCAAACTTAGGCATCCGGAGTATGGCGTCGGCACGGTGAAGAGCGTCTCCGAACACACCGCCGAAATTCGTTTTGATGACGCCATGCACACACTCGACCCTACGCTGAGTGACCTTACCCTCGCAGAACCGGCCATGTCCGTTTCGAGCCTAGCAGTCCCCCTAAAACAGTTTGTCGAATCCACCGTCGAAGCCGTTATCGCGAGAATGGGCCTTGAAAAGCCCGATGCGGTAGTCGAGCAACTCGCCCTCCGCTGGCACAAAGGCAAAGCCGTCCTACACCCAGCTAATCCGGCGATCCAGTCCAAGGAAGTCCCACTGGAAGTCTTCTTCCACAAGGTTGTCGGCATCCGCAACCAGCTTCGCGTTTTGGAACAGAAAATTAATAGTCATCCCAACCTGAGCGACGGGGAAAAAGTGGAGATGCAGCAATACATCACCCGCTGCTACGGTTCCTTGACAACTTTCAACGTGCTCTTCAAAAACAAGGAAGACCAGTTTTAAGCTTTTCACACCTCCCGGAGGATCTATAGTCTGCGCGTGAGCTTTTAACCGAGTCGGGACAATCAGCATGACGAATAACTCCCTGAAAGACCGCCTGGCAGTCTGCAGTTGGTCGTTGCAGCCGGCAACGCCGCAGGCCCTCATCGCCAAACTGCAGGCCACGGGCATTCAACGCGTCCAGCTCGCCTTGGACCCATTGCGCCGAGCCCCCAGCGCGTGGGGAAAAACCAAGGCCCTGCTGGACCGAAGCAAGATCAAGCTGGCTTCGGGCATGTTCGGCTGCGTCGGCGAAGATTACAGCACGCCTCAGACGATCTGCGCCACCGGAGGAATCGCGCCGGACCATACCTGGGCGCAAAATTGGAAAGACATACAGGGCACCGCTGAACTCGCCGCGGAATTAGAGCTCAAGCTGGTCACTTTCCATGCCGGGTTCCTTCCCCACAACGAACAGGGTCAAAACTTTGCCTCGATGCGGCAGCGGCTGGCTCAAGTGGCCGAAGTCTTTGCTTCCCGCGGGATCATGTTGGGTCTTGAAACCGGCCAGGAAGACGCCTCCTTACTGCTTCGGTGGCTGCAACTGCTCAATCTCCCCAACTTGGGAATCAATTTTGACCCCGCTAACATGATCCTTTACGCTCAAGGCGACCCGGTCAAGGCCCTGCGCACACTCGGCTCCTGGGTTCGACAAGTCCACATCAAAGACGCCACCACCACCCAAGTACCCGGCACTTGGGGTCAGGAAGTCCCCGTCGGCGCGGGTCAGGTAGATTGGCCGGCTTTCTTCCGCGTCCTCGGCGAGTTGGATTACCGCGGCGACTTCGTCATCGAGCGCGAGGCAGGAGACCAGCGGGTTGAGGATATCAGGCTGGCCACTGAACTGGTCGAAAGAGAATTCGCCCGCACAAGCGGTCCCCATAGAGCCGCGCAAACGCCGCTTGGCTCAAATCCCGTCTCTCACAGCCGATGAAATCTGCTCCTTCTGCTACTTCCGCCCGAACCGTCAACGTAGCGGTTGTCGGCTTGGGGTTCATGGGAGTGACCCACATCCGTGCTTATCGGCAAATCGCCAGCGCAAGGATCGTCGCGGTATGCGACGCGGTTCGCTTGCCACGGGACGGCGTCCTGGCCGGCGTCACCGGCAACGTCACCGGCTCGGGGGACATCGATCTCGGCCGGAACGTCAGGGTGTATCGCGCTCTCGAAGAGGTGTTGGCAGACCCCGAGGTAGAGTTGGTCGATCTTTGTGTCCCCACCCCTCTGCATCCGGAGCACTCCATGGCCGCCCTCAAGGCGGGCAAGCATGTGCTGTGCGAAAAACCCCTGGCGCTGACCTCGCTGCAGGCTCGCGGCATCGTCCAGGCCGTTCAATCCGCGCCCGGCTATTTTATGCCGGCTATGTGCATGCGGTTTTGGCCGGGTTGGTCTTGGCTCAAGCAAATGGTCGCCGAGCAAACCTATGGAAAGGTGCTGACCGCCAGATTCTCGCGTTTGTCCGAGGCGCCCGCCTGGAGCCAGGCCACATACGCCAAAGGCAATGAGAATGGCGGCGCCCTCCTGGACCTCCATATTCACGACACCGATTTCGTGCAGTTCCTTTTCGGTCGGCCCCGCCGGGTGTTTTCAACCGGCGCCTCGCGCGATGGCAGCTCCATCGACCATGTCTTCACACAGTATCTTTACCCCCAAGGACCCGCTGTTTGCGCCGAGGGAGGCTGGCTGCTGGCCAAGGGCTTCCACATGTCTTACACCCTCCATTGCGAGCGGGCGACGCTGGATTACGACTTGGCGCGCGGGGCTGACGCGCTCCAGGTTGTCGAGCACGGCCAGGCGCCGCGCGCTGTGAAGTTCGAGGAGCCGGACGGCTATAGCGTGGAGACCCGTTACCTGATTGAAGCAATTCTCGGCAGCCGGCCTCCGTCCGTCGTGACTGCACAAGACGGCCTAAGCGCCCTGGAAATTTGCGAGGCCGAAGCACGATCCATCAGAACGGGCGCAGTGGCTGAAGTCGAGTAACGAAGCAGATCGGGAAACAGCGGGACGGTTCAAGCCAGTGGAGTCTCGTCAAAGAAATATCTGCACCGTTTTCTCGTGACTGCGGAGCTAGCCAACACTCATCCGCCTGGAGTAGGCCGCCGCGGCCCGGTTGTTGGGCTGAAGGCGCAGCAGCGTTTGCATGGCTTCCTGGGCCGGCTGCCACTTGCCCTGCGCGATAAGTGCTCGCGCTAGCACAAAATAAGCGTCGGAAAGGTAGTAGTTCAAGCCAATGGCCCGCTCCGCTGCTGTTGCCGCCTCGGCTGGTTGGCGTTGCCGCAAGAGAGCCTCGGCCAATCCGAGCCAGGCTAACGGTTCGTTATCGTCCTGCTTGAGCGCCTGCCTGGCAAGTTCTGCCAATGAGTTCCATTCGCGGAGCCGCAACAGCAACAGGCCAAGCCTGCGCGTCGCTTCAGGGTTGGTCGAGTGGCAATGCCACGCCTCGTTCACCAACGAACGCGCTTCCCGCAACTCCTTCTTGGCCAGGCAAAGTTCGGCGCGCGCCAGAAGCGGCCAAATTCCGGGTGGAAGCCGCTCGAGCAATACTTCAAGCGTCTCCGTCGCCTCCGGCAGCCTGCCTAGCGTCACCTGGCAGTGGAAAAGTGCTTGCGCAAGTTCCGCACGCTCCGGAAACGCGCGGAATAGCCTCTCCAGAATTGGCAAGGCTTCTCCGTGGCGGGTTGCCTCGAGCAGGGACTGCGCAAGATTCCAATCAAACTCCCGCCGGAGCAGGTCAGTTGCTTTGGGATTATCACGGACAGCTTCATCGTGGGCGTCGGCAAGCGCCGCAGGTT